>Ga0079224_100012735_pt1 | contig 11664 bp, 10 predicted proteins | sample Stecom2015_FD_80414 | JGI IMG/M metagenome (GOLD analysis project Ga0079224, IMG submission 80414) | Agricultural soil microbial communities from Utah to study Nitrogen management - Steer compost 2015 | ecosystem: Environmental > Terrestrial > Soil > Agricultural land | place: USA: Utah...
CCCTGTTTTTTGTATTTTTGCGTCAACAATACGCAAAACATGTATAGCTTCAAAAACGACTATTCAGAGGGGGCGCATCCCTTAATACTGCAAAAGCTGGCGGCTACCAATGAAGAGCAACAACCGGGATACGGAGAAGACTCTTTTTCCGTATCGGCGAGATCGCGGCTACGTGAGGAAATGCAAAACGACAAAGCCGCCATTTATTTCGTTTCGGGCGGTACGCAGGCCAACCTTCTCGTGATCTCGTATCTCCTTCGTCCGCACGAAGCGGTCATTAGCGCCCGTACGGGACATATTTATGCCAATGAAACCGGAGCCATTGAATCTACCGGACACCGGATAATCACTGTCGAGACAGATGACGGCAAGGTCGCACCGGCGGCCTTGCTAGAGGTACAAAAGGCATACCATTTACGTCCGCATGTGGTCAAACCGAGAATGCTGTACATATCCAACTCGACCGAGATAGGAACGGTTTATACGAAAGCGGAACTTAGTGCCCTCTTTCAGCTATGCAACGAAAACGGTTTATTGCTGTTCCTCGACGGTGCCCGTCTTGGACATGCCCTTACGGCCGATACGAACGACCTCACTTTGGCAGATGTAGCGGCTTACACCCACGTTTTTTACGTCGGCGGCACCAAGAATGGAGCGTTACTTGGAGAGGCGATCGTGTTCCAGTCGGCCACGTTAGCGCCTGAATTCGACTACAATCTCAAACAGAAGGGGGCTCTTCTTGCTAAAGGACGCCTACTTGGCATACAGTTCGACCAGCTTTTTGCGGACCGGCTCTATTTCCGTCTGGCACATCATGCGAACCAGATGGCCTACCGTATGGCTACGGCTATAGAGCAGTGCGGTTATCCGTTTCTGACTACGCCGGTTACCAACCAGCTCTTTCCTATCTTGCCCAGGACCGTGATCGACAAGCTCGCTGCCCTATACTCTTTTTATATATGGAAAACGATCGACAATCAGCACGACGCCATCCGGATCATCACATCCTGGGCCACACAAGAAGCGGTCGTCGAACAGTTCTGTCGGGATTTTAAGAAGATCCATGAGGAAATTACTAGAAGCTAAAACATGGAACCGTCGACGTTGCTGATCTTACATTCTTATTACCGTTGGATCGTCCTTGCCGTAATGCTTTTTCAGTTTTGCTGGCTTCTGTATCACCGATACATGGGAAGCGTGTTTCAGAAAAAGCACTTTAATATACTCTTCTCCTGCGCGATAGTCTATAACATTCAACTATTGATCGGGGTGTTGTTGTACATGCATAGCCCGTTAGTGAAAGCTTTTTTAAACGATTGGACAGCAGGTCTAAAGAACAGGCAGCTCCGGTTCTTCGGACTGGAACATATCACGATGATGACGCTCGCCCTGTTCTTCTCCAACATCATTACGATACAGTCGAGGCGGCGGATAGGTACGGCGGAAGGCTTCCCCTTTCTCTGGAGGCGGTACATCTGGATATTCCTGATGATCTTGAGCTCGATACCGTGGTCGTTCTCTCCCCTAACCAGCCGTCCGAATTTACGGTAACAACCTTCCGCCGAGTCCTAAAAACACATTTTTAGCACGTTTGTCCTTAAATTTTTACAATTTGAACCGGCTCCCGTCGTCTACTTTTCGTTACTTTAGCGCATCTAACAACATTACTAACTCCATATATGCGCAAACTATGCACTTTTTTACTGACGGGGCTGTGTTTTATAGCCTCTGCTCAGGAATCCGGCAAAAAAATCAAAGCAAACTACGATCTCGCCGCAAAATTTTCTCCGGCAAAACTGCAAACCATGATTTTTTCGACGGATGTAAAACCATCCTGGATTAACCACTCGGACAGATTCTGGTACGAATATCGCACATCAGCCGGAAAAAACTGGTATCTTGTAGATCCGCGGACCAAAACAAAAAAATTACTTTTCGATAACGCAGATTTAGCGGCGAAAGTCACGAAGATCGTCAAAAATCCGTTTGATGCGCAACACCTCCCCCTGGAGAATCTGGAATTTACGGACGACGAGAAGAAAATCCGTTTTGAGGTACGCAGCACGAAAGATACACTGAAGAGCAAGGAAGAACGCGAAAAACTCAAAAACAAATCCGACTCGCTCAAGAAAAAGGTATACTACCTGGAGTATGATTTGGGCACACGGGAGCTGAAGGAACTGAAGGAGGACGCCAAAGAAAAAAAATTACCCAACTGGGCCGGCTTCTCTCCGGATACGACGCGCGTCTTCTTCGCAAAGAACTACAACCTCTTCTGGATGGACCGCGAAAATCTGGAAAAAGCACGTAAAGATGAGAACGATTCCACGATTGTAGAACACCAGATAACCACCGACGGCGTTCAATATTATGCCTGGGGAGGCGACCAATACAGCACAACTACGGGCGGCGAGGACGACGATGAACGAAAGAAAAGACACCCGGTTCGCTTGTTATGGTCGCCCGACGGTCAGCACTTTGTTTTAACCAGAAAGGACAACCGCCATCTTAGCCCACTATGGGTAATCAATAATGTAGGGTTAAAACGCCCAACACTAGAGACCTACAAATACCTCATGCCCGGAGAGACCGACTCCACCGAGGTAGAGCTTCATATATTTGAAACAAAGAGCCTGACCTCAAGGCAACTTCCGGTCGCCGCGTTCAAAAACCAGACGGTAGGCATCTACGGCAAAGACGTCGATAAGTCAAGTTACAAAGGAAAACGCTTTATCAGCTACTGGCTAGGCAACAACGATGAGTTTTACATCAGCCGGTCGAGCCGCGACCTAAAGCGCATCGACCTGGTGGCTGTCCGCGTCAACGGCGAGACACAAACACTCGTTGAGGAGCGCTCCAACGTATACCTCGATGTGAAGAAGCCGTACTTCATAAACAACGGCAATCAGTTTATCCATTGGTCTCAACGCGACGGCTGGGGTCACTTCTATCTTTACGACAAGGACGGAACGCTCGTACGCCAGCTTACGCAGGGCGAATACAACTGCAACGACGTCACGGGCTACAACCAGGCAACGCAGCGGTTCACTTTCACGGCGAACGGCAAAGAGTGCGACGAAGACCCGTATTATGTACATCATTACTCCCTTTCTGTTTCGGGAGGCGAGCCAAGGCTTCTAAACAAAGGAAACTTCGATCACCAGATAGAAGTCAGCGAGAGCGGAGATTATTTTGTAGACAACTATTCCAGAGTGAACACCGCACCTGCATCGGCGCTATACTCGACAAGCGGTCAGCTGATCATGAAACTTGAAGATGCTGATCTGTCGCAACTGCTCGCGGCAGGATATAAGTTTCCGGAGCCATTCAAAGTAAAAGCCGGAGACGGGATCACCGATCTGTATGGAGTCATGTATAAGCCATTCGACTTTGACTCCACGCGTGTCTATCCGCTTATAGAATACGTGTACCCCGGCCCGCAGACAGAGGCTGTGAACAAATCGTTCGGCCGCAGTATGGACCGCATAGACCGCCTCGCGCAGATGGGATTCATTGTTATTACCGTCGGCAACCGTGGTGGACACCCGGCCCGATCCAAATGGTATCACACCTATGGCTATGGAAACCTGCGCGACTATGGCCTCGAAGATAAAAAAGTTGCTGCAGAACAGCTGGCGAGCAAGCATCCGTTTATTGATGTCAACCGCGTGGGCATAACCGGACATTCGGGAGGAGGATTTATGTCTACTGCTGCCATGCTCGTCTATCCGGATTTCTTTAAAGTAGCCGTTTCCGGCGCAGGTAACCACGAAAATAATATCTACAATCGCTGGTGGAGCGAACGCCATCACGGCGTGCTGGAAAAGGTAAACAGCAAAGGCGACACCACGTTCTCCTATCAGATAGAACGTAACACGGAACTTGCGAAAAACCTGAAGGGCAAGCTTCTTATTGCCACAGGCGACATCGACAACAACGTACACCCAGCCAACTCCATCCGCATGGTAGAGGCATTAATCAAAGCAAACAAACGCTTCGATTTCCTTCTGCTTCCCGGACAGCGCCATGCCTTCGGAAACATGACCGAGTACTTCTTCTGGAAAATGGCCGATTACTTTTCGGAGCATCTGTTGAACTCCTCCAAAACGAACGAGGTTGACATAACTGAAATAAACAGGGAAACACCGCTTAAAAAGTAAGCGGCCCGCCCCCTAGGGATGCTGTCAGGAAATGGCATCGCTTTACAGCAGAGCGACCCACTTCCCGACAGCATTTTTTTTATAGCAGTCCGAGGTAAGAGCGGAATAAAATTTGCCCGGATTTAAAACAATCATGGTTTTTACGTGTATGTTATTAACACTACCCTTTAAAACTATGAAGATCGTAAAATTTATCCTGTGCCTACTGTTCGGACTGATGTTTATTAATGCCGGACTGAACAAATTCTTTCAGTATATGCCTATGCCTGAATTATCCGCGGAGCAGTTGGAGCTGTACGAGGCAATGGCTAAACTAAAGTGGATCACACCGCTCACGGGCGTTATCGAAATCGTGGGCGGCCTGCTTTTTGTTTTTCCACGGACGCGCGCCCTGGGGGCAATTGTCATTCTTCCGGTGATGGTTGGAATTGTCGCACATAACCTCACGTTTGAGCCCGGAGGGCTGGTCGTGGCACTTCCCCTACTGCTTATAAACCTCTGGATAATATGGGATAATAGCGCGAAGTATAGCGTGCTTCTCCAAAAAGAGTGAATATACAGACCCAGAGGTGACGGACGTGGCGCTTATTAGTAAGCCGTTGTCGTCGCTTTTGCAGAGGAAAACTACCTTAAAAAGCAGCCGAACGTGGTGAGCTACGGGAGACCATTGGATAAACGTCGTTGAATAATCCCGTGGCGTCAAATGCTCGGATTGGCTTGCTTCGCAGCTATCTGTTGCAGTCTCCGCAATGACGCACTTTTGCATTCCGTAAACCCTTTAAATTATTATCTTTTAGGCAGGCAGTACAGTATAGTCGCTAGAGCTTATCGTCAGATCAGTTGTTTTTCCAGACGTATATAGGTGATACCGCCTTTGTCATATGGCGTCCCGACGGCCGCTAAGCCAAAGCGCCCATAGAAAGGAACCGCGTCCACACGGGCGTTGCACCACAGGAGATGGCCATGCCATTGTTTAACAAACTGTATCGTCTCCTGCATGAGCTCCGAACCTATGCCACACCGCTGGTAATCTGGTAAAACAGCGAATTTTCGAAACTGGTATTCTGTTCCTTCCGCGAACAGGGATATCACCCCCACAAGCTGGTTTCTGTGGTAGGCACCGAAATGCGTCGCATCAAAATCTCCATCCAGCAGGACGTCTTTCAGGCTTCCATGCGGATATAGCACACGCTGGCGTATATGCCACGTGCAAGATGCTACTACCTGCTCAATCTGAAGATCAAAAGTCATCTGTTCATTTTGTATCCAAAAAGTCCTTCCTGCCGGGTGCACGCGAAGGCTGTTGTCAACAAAAGTACTATTTTATTTTTTATACGATACCGCCGACGGCAGCAGCTGCTCGTGCAGCGCTCCTAGTCCGTCATCTTCTTTCTCGTCTTCTCAAGTTCGCGTACAAAATCCTTTCCCCAGTAGTGTATATCGAAATACCTGACCTGATCGTAGAGCCGCTGTATACGGGCGGCACGCTCATCTTCGGGCATAAGCAATGCTTTCAACAAGCTCTCTTTCATGCTCTTCATGTCGTACGGGTTCGTCAAGATGGCGTACGGAAGTTCCACCGAGGCGCCGGCAAACTCGGATAACACCAAAGCCCCCGCGCCTTCCATTATGCCCTGTACGGCGACATATTCTTTGGCCACCAGATTTAGTCCATCACGCAACGGTGTAATCCACGCGATATCGCTGGTAGCATAGAGGCCTACAACCTCTTCGAAAGGCAACGATCGATAAAAGTACTGGATGGGCATCCAGTCCATCGTCGCAAACCGGCCGTTGATTTCTCCGACCGCTCTGTTAACCTCATCGCGGATATCGTCGTAAATCGTCATACCCTGAGACGGCGGCGTACAGATATTTATTAGCTCCACTTTACCGCGGTATTCCGGATATTCTTCGAGAAATTCTCCAAACGCCTGTATCTTCTCCAAAGGGCCTTTTACATAATCCAAGCGTTCCACAGACAAGATGGTATTCATCTCCTTACCTTTTTTCCTGGCGATTGACGAGCCTATCCGCTGCCGGACATCTGCCCTTTTCAATATCCGCTCCACTTTCTCCATATTCACGCCGACGGGCTGCGCCCCGAGCCGTATCTGCCGGCCGTCGATCTCGATAATTTTGGTCATCTGGTCCACCCCCAGGGCACAGCTGTAGGTGAGGAATTGTTTCGCCGCGTTGATCCTTTTCACCACTTTGAAGGGCGTATGGCTGCGCAATACATCGATAAAATTTTCCACGTAACGGGGGATATGGAAGCTGATGAAATCACACAGCAAAAGGCTTCCGATAATATCCTTACGCCACGGGATGATGTTAAAGATGTCCGCTGCCGGAAAAGACGTATGATGAAAAAAGCCAATTTTCAGATCAGGGCGGAGCGGTTTAAGATAGGCGGGAACCATCCACAGATTATACTCGTGTATCCACACGAGTGCATCCTCGTCGGCCTCTTTTGCGATACGTTCGGCAAAGATCCGATTGATCTTCAGATAGTGCTCCCAGTCGTCGTGGTTAAATTTGGCCTTATCGACAAAAGAGAAAATCGTTGGCCAAAAAGCTTCTTTGGAAAACACGCGATAGAACTTATCAATGTCCTCTTTCGCTAAACTGATCGTTGCGGCAACGAGGTTCGGATATTTGTCTTCATCAATCAGCTCGTTTTTCACCTCTTGTTTTTCCTTTCGTAACACCTCTTCTCCTATCCAGATCCCCGAGCGTCCTTTCTCAAAAAGTCCAAGCAACGAAGGAATGATACCATTTGGACTCTTAGGTGCTACGCGTATCGTCTTGCCGTTGACTACCTCCTGCTCGAACGGCAGACGGTGATAAACCACCACGAGCTGATTAGATCCTTTCTTTGCCTGAGCCACGTTACGTTTCCCGACGAGATCGCCATATTTCCTAAAGCGCTCGAAATATGACAACGACTCGATGATGCCGCCGGCGCCCGATTCTGCTGCCTGAAAGACGCTGTCTATACCGGCGGTCCTATCCAACAATCCTTGCTCGGCTTTTCCGACCACAACTCCTTTATAACCCGTCTCGTAAAGCGACAGGTCGTTCAGTGTGTCGCCAGCAACCAGGACGCTGTCTTCTTCGATATGTAGCAATTCTACCAATGCTTTCAGCGTACTTCCTTTGTTCACGCCCCGTGGCAACACATCTAAATACATGTCTACGGATGTAATCATATCGCAGTCGAAATCTGCGGCCACCTGACGTATATGCTCCAGGTCGACATCGCCGTTATAATAAAACGAGCAGCGCCGCTGCTGTGGCACCTCCTGAAACGTAACGTCGGCGATCTCGAGTACTTTCGAGCGGATAGCATATGTAGAAGGCCAGCGGCTCTCAATTTCGCCCTGTATAGGCTCCACAGATTCCAGTGTTAAACCGTTGACCACGGTTGCGCCGACATCAGCTATGATGTAGTTGGGTGTCGGAATAAGCGGGTCGTTTAGCAGGGGAATGACAGATTCCAGCCCCCTCCCCGTTACGAACACCAATTGAATATCCGGATGTTGTTTAATCAGGCGGTACAGGCGGAGCCTGTTTTCCATACTTCCGCCTAAAAATGTTCCGTCTAAATCTGTTGCTAATAGCATCATGTTATATTCCTTTCTAATAGTTTAAATTCCGCGGCCACCGGCATGTGATTATAAAGCACCCGGTAGGCGGTATTGACAATCGGGAGGTTAAGTCCCAGTTCTTTTGCTGTTTGAAAAAGCCCCTGCGTCGCGGCATATCCTTCGGCTACCATAGACATTAAGGTCTGGGTCTGCTCCACGCTGTACCCCCGACCGATAAGCTCGCCAAATGTGCGGTTCCGGCTATGCGGCGAGTATGCCGTGACGAGTAAGTCGCCGAGATAACTTGAACGGCCAATCTGCGCCTTCGGCACATATAACCCTTCGAGCAGTATCTGCAATTCGTGAATAGCATTGGAAACGAGTACGGCGAGGAAGTTATCGCCGTAGTTTAGCCCTTTTGCCATGCCACAGACAAGTCCTATCACATTCTTAAATATTGCCGCATATTCAATCCCGCAGATATCGTGATCGAGGTTTACGTGCACATATCGATTGGAAAAACAGGGTTCCAGCAACTGGAGTAAGCGGTCGTTGGGCGAGCAGATCGTCATATAGGTTTTCTTTCCCATGGCTATTTCCTCTGCGTGGCAAGGGCCGGCCAATATGGCCTGCTGCATTTCCTCGATGGCAAATTTTTCCGATACATAGGCCGATGGCAGGTTATTTTCTTTGCCAACCGTACCCTTGATCGATGTCAGTACAGATTTGCCACGAAGCCACTCCGGCCGGATCTCTTCGCAAAGAGCGGGAAAATGGGCGCTAGGAACAACAAAGAGAGCAGTGGAGGTTTGTCGGAGGACATGTTGGAGATCAGTTGACGCTTCGAGGTATCGCGTGTCCAGTTTTACAAAATCGAGATAGTCGGGATTTACCCCCTCCTCGTTTATAGCTTCAACCTGTAACTGACGGCGCAGGTACCACGACACACGTACTTTGTTCTCTGTTAATATTTTTACTAAAGCGGTAGCCCAGCTACCACCACCAATCACACTAATTTCTGTCAAAACGCTCTAGTTATTTTGAAAACGGTAGGCTTTCCGTTCTATAATAGTTATCTAATACGATACAAAGATAACAAAAATAAACTAATAAGCAAAATAAAATACGCTTTAACCCATGAAGGACAGTAAAGACTTAGCGAGAGCGGTGTCCGCCGGATACTAAAAGTCTCAACACGTATTTCCGATGTATGGACGCACTATCGTCTGCCATGGGGCGCGGTTCCAGTCCGGCCATAGCGAGTTGAAGATCATTAAAAGTCTGCTTTGTACCGTACCCCTTCGCCGGGAGCGCTGTTGTGGCCAGTACGAAGGTCTGCGGACGCGTGTAAGTTCCCATAACAGTAATCTCCACCGCAGCCACGCCGGCCCAGACGCAGGCTACACCTTGTGGACAGCGGCTGTCTTCCAACACTTTAGAAAAGGTTACATGCAATCCTTCCCGTTCTAAAAACACAGTTTCGCCGATAGGAAGTGCTAACGCTACGGTATCCGCTCCGTGTTTTACCGGCCGCTGGCCAGCCATTCTTTTCCCCGTACAGGCGCCAATGCCTAACAGGATCACGCCCACGACTAATAAGCTTCGTATATGCATCCGACGATAGTTTTCCGGAAGATACAAAAATAATACCCGCCGTGGTACGCTGCCCAGAAGCCGGAGGCCGACTGAAACCGATACCCCCTGCGTCAAAGCACCAAAACACACTCATATACAACATATTACCAACAACAGAAATCGACCCGCACCAGCGACATACCAAAACATTTTTTTATTTTTAAAAATATATCTCTATACTTGTAACATAATACTTTAGGGGTGTCTGCTTCGGCGGGCTGAGATTTTACCCTTGGAACCTGATCTAGTTCATACTAGCGGAGGGAAAAGTAAGCGCTTTCTTTTGGGCACGGATACGGGCCCGTCGTTAGGCATACCTAAAGTAGAATTTTAATAAACTTTTTAGGTATGCAGATAAAAATCAACAATCAACTTCATCATTTAACGGAGCCTTACCCTCTTCATTTGCAGGAGGCCTTGGCCCTGCTTGTCCCGGATTTAAAGGATAAAGGAGTTGCCGTCGCACTCAATCAGCAGGTTATACCGCGCGAACGCTGGTCGCAGACCCCGCTTCCCCAGCCGGCGGAATTGTTAATCATTACAGCCACACAAGGCGGATAAAAACATCTAAATTAAGATCCCATGCAACATACAACACACACCATCAGCAGAGACCCTCTTCCAAACTCCAGAAAAATATACATTCCCGGACAGCTATTTCCGATTAAAGTTGCCATGCGGGAGATAGCTTTACACCCTACGCGGCTTAGCAATGGCGGCGTCGAAGAAAATCCGCCAGTAACGGTTTACGATACGTCGGGCCCTTACACCGACACGGAGCAGGCTATTGACGTACGAAAAGGTATTCCACGTATACGCGAGGAATGGATTAAACAACGGGGAGACGTCGACGAACTCCCGGAAATAACCTCTTCCTACGGGAGACAACGCCTCCATGACACGAGCTTAGATGAGCTTCGCTTCCATTACCAGCATCGGCCTAAGCGCGCGCGGGAAGGAGCCAACGTGACGCAGCTTCACTATGCGAAGAAGGGCATCATTACGGCAGAGATGGAATATGTCGCTATCCGTGAAAACCAACGTATAGCCGAGTGGAATGAACAACAGGATCTTTACCAGCAGCACCCGGGATTTAGCTTTGGAGCGAACACCCCTAAAGGCAAGATCACCCCGGAGTTTGTACGGCAGGAGATCGCTGCGGGACGGGCGATTATTCCGAATAATATCAATCATCCGGAAAGCGAACCCATGATCATCGGAAGGAACTTTCTGGTGAAAATCAATGCGAATATCGGCAATAGCGCAGTTACTTCCAGTATTGAGGAAGAGGTTGAAAAGGCTGTCTGGGCCTGCCGGTGGGGGGCTGATACAATTATGGACCTGTCCACGGGCAAAAATATACATGAGACACGGGAATGGATTTTGCGCAACTCTCCGGTGCCCATCGGCACTGTTCCGATCTACCAGGCGTTGGAAAAGGTGAACGGGATAGCTGAAAATCTTACCTGGGAGATTTTCCGCGATACGCTGATCGAACAGGCTGAACAAGGCGTTTCGTATTTCACCATCCATGCGGGCGTACTGCTACGCTATATACACCTCACGGCGAAACGGGTGACCGGCATCGTGTCGCGGGGCGGTTCTATTATGGCAAAGTGGTGCCTTTTTCACCATCAGGAAAATTTCCTCTATACTCACTTCGAAGAAATCTGTCAGATCATGAAGCAATATGATGTGGCTTTCTCCCTTGGCGACGGGCTGCGCCCCGGCTCGATAGCCGACGCCAACGATGCCGCGCAATTTGCGGAACTGGAAACGCTGGGCGAACTGACGAAGATCGCATGGAAACACGATGTACAGGTAATGATTGAAGGACCGGGACACGTTCCAATGCACCTCATCAAGGAGAATATGGATAAGCAACTGGAGACGTGCAGCGAAGCGCCATTCTACACATTAGGCCCCCTAACGACCGATATCGCTCCCGGGTATGACCACATTACCTCGGCCATTGGAGCAGCCATGATCGGATGGTACGGGTGCGCAATGTTATGCTATGTGACACCTAAGGAGCACCTTGGGCTGCCTAACAAAAAGGACGTCAAAGATGGCGTCATCGCCTACAAGATCGCAGCGCATGCTGCCGATCTGGCGAAAGGCCATCCCGGTGCACAATATCGGGACAACGCTTTAAGCAAGGCGCGGTTTGAGTTCAGGTGGCAAGATCAGTTTAACCTCTCCCTGGATCCGGACACAGCACGCGAGTTTCATGACGAAACGCTTCCGGCAGACGGCGCGAAAATAGCACACTTCTGCTC
>Ga0079224_100012736_pt1 | contig 11664 bp, 10 predicted proteins | sample Stecom2015_FD_80414 | JGI IMG/M metagenome (GOLD analysis project Ga0079224, IMG submission 80414) | Agricultural soil microbial communities from Utah to study Nitrogen management - Steer compost 2015 | ecosystem: Environmental > Terrestrial > Soil > Agricultural land | place: USA: Utah...
CAGGGTTTCCTGCTGTTGAAGGTCGCGACCGAGATCGTCAGCCGCACCTACCTGGTCATCGGCTTTTCCGCCCTGTTCGGCCTGACCCTGCTGGGCCTGACCTCGACGGACGGCGCGCTGCGGCGGCTGGGCGGCAAGCGCTGGCAGATGCTGCACCGGATCGTCTACGGCCTCGCCGTGCTGGCCCTGATTCACTACCTGCTGCAGAGCAAGCGCGACATGACCACGCCGCTGCTGCATTTCGGCCTGCTGGCCTGGCTGCTCGGCTACCGGGTCGCCTATGCGCTCGACCGCATGGAACGGCCCTGGCAGGCGGTGGCGCTCGCGGTGTTTGCGGGTCTCGCGACGGTGGTCATCGAGGCCGGCTGGTATGCCGGCTTCACGCAGATCCCGGTGGATCGCGTGCTGGAGGCGAATCTGCAATTCGCCTTCCGGATCTCGCCATCCTGGTGGGTATTCGGCACCGGCCTGGCCATCGCGGTGCTGGCCTGGCTGCGGCAGCCGGGGCGGCGCCTCGCGATGGCGGGGTGAAAGTTTACTGGAAGACGATCTTCGGCCCACGGTTCGCCGCGGCCTCGCGATCGACCTTTTCGGCCACCTTCGCCGCGATGGCGCGATAGGCCTTCGCTTCCTCGCTGTCAGGCTGCGAGGCCACGATCGGCGTTCCGCCATCGGAGGTTTCGCGGATCGCGATGTTCAGCGGCAGCTCGCCGAGGAAATCGCAGCCCAGTTCGGCGGCGGTCTTGCGGGCGCCGCCATGGGCGAAGATGTCGCTGCGGTGGCCGCAATTGGGGCAGCAGAAGTAGCTCATGTTCTCCACGATACCGAGAACGGGCACGTCGACGCGGCGGAACATGTTTAGTCCCTTGCGGGCATCCAGCAGCGCGATGTCCTGCGGGGTGGAGACGATCACGGCGCCGGCCAGCGGCACGCGCTGCGCCATGGTGAGCTGCGCATCGCCGGTGCCGGGCGGCATGTCGACGACCAGAACGTCGAGCTCGCCCCAGTTCACGTCGCGCAGCATCTGTTCCAGCGCGCTCATCACCATCGGCCCGCGCCAGATCATCGGCGTGTCTTCCGGCACCAGGAAGCCCATGGACATGCAGGGAATGCCCCAGCCCTGCAGCGGGTGCAGCCGTTTGCCGTCGGGCGAATGGGGCTTGCCGGTGATTCCCATCATGCGCGGCAGCGAGGGGCCGTAGATGTCGGCGTCCAGCAGGCCGATCCTGCGTCCTGTCTGCGCCAGTGCCAGCGCGAGATTCACCGCGGTGGTGGATTTTCCGACCCCGCCCTTGCCCGAAGCGACGGCGATGATCGCCTTGATGCCCGGGATGGCCGGCCGCTCGCCGACCGGCCCGTCGCCGCCGCGCCGGGCGCCCGGATGTGCCGCTCGCCCGGCATGGGCATGGCCGCGATCCGTCGCCGGCGGTGCCGCCTTGCCCTGGGTTTCGGCCGTCAGCACCACGGTGGCCGAGGTCACGCCGGGTAGGCGGGTGACGGCTTCCTCGCAGGCCTTGCGGAGGGGCTCCTTGGCGGCACCCTGTTTCGGGTCGACCTCGATCGCGAATCCGACATTGCCGCCCTTGATGACGAGTCCCGACACCATGCCGGCGTCGACCACATTCCTGCCATGATCGGCATCTACGACTTGCCGCAGCGCCTCGAGGATCTGCGCTTCCGTTACCCCGGTCATGCTTGAATTCCCTGCAATTGTTCCAATATTGTCGGCATCACGCCGGGCGGCGCGCGGCTCGCACCAACTGTTCGATAATCCTGTTGCGGATATATCGCAGGGGGCCGGGCCGGGCAATTCGCCCCTGTTCTTGACCGGGCAGGCGTTCGTTACCGGACAGGCGTTTCACAGGAGAGGCGTGCGGCAGAATAGCCCGGATCGCAGGCATCCGGGGCAAACAGCCATAATCCTCGGCAAAAAAGGACTTTAGGATGCCCTGGAGCAATCAAGGTGGGGGATGGCAAGGCGGCGGCGGTGGTCGCGGTCCTTGGGGGGGCAAAGGCGGCGGCCCGGGTGGTTCGGGTGGCGGCTTCGGCGGGGGACCCACTCCGCCAAATCTCGAAGAAATTCTGCGGCGCGGCCAGGACCGCTTCCGCAACATGCTGCCGGGTGGAAACGTCTCCGGCCGCGGCCTCGGCCTGCTGGTGCTTGTCGCAGTGGCGATCTGGCTGGGCACCGGCTTCTACCGTGTCGACACCGATGAACAGGGCGTAGTGCTGCGCTTCGGCAAGGTGCATGCCGTTACCGAGCCGGGCCTGCGCTACCGGCTGCCCTGGCCGATCGACACCGTCCTGACGCCGAAGGTCACAAGCATCAACCGCGAGGAAATCGGTTTCCGTACGCTGGGTGATACCGCCGGCCGCACCGGCCAGCAGCGCGACGTGCCGGAAGAAAGCCTGATGCTGACAGGCGACGAGAACATCGTCGACATCGACTTCACCGTACTGTGGCAGGTGCGCGATGCCGGCCAGTATCTGTTCAATGTCGTCAATCCCTCGCAGACCATCAAGCAGGTGGCGGAAAGCGCCATCCGTGAGGTCGTCGGCAAGAACAACATTCAGTTCATCCTCACCGACGGCCGCACCAAGGTGGCCGACGATACCCGCCAGCTGATCCAGCAGATTCTCGACAGCTACAATGCCGGCGTGCTGATCACGCAGGTCGCATTACAGCGCACCGAGCCGCCGGCTTCGGTGATCGACGCCTTCCGTGACGTGCAGGCGGCCCAGGCCGACCGCGAGCGCGCGCAGAACGAGGCGGAAGGCTACCGTAACGACATCATCCCGCGCGCCCGCGGTGAAGCGCAGCGCATCGTGCAGCAGGCCGAAGCCTACAAGCAGGAGACCGTCGCCAATGCCCAGGGTGAGGCGAGCCGCTTCATCCAGGTCTACGACGAATGGCGGCAGGCCAAGGACGTGACCAGTAAACGCCTCTATCTCGAAACCATGGAGCAGATCCTGCGCGGGACCAACAAGGTCGTGATCGACAGCCAGGCCGGCAGCGGCGTGGTGCCCTATCTCCCGTTACCCGAACTGCAGAAGCAGCGACAGAATTCGTCGCAGCAACAGCAGCCGCAGCGCTGAGGAGGGCCCGCCATGAACCGTTCTCTCCTCACCATCATTGCCGTCCTCGTCGTCATCGGCGGTTTCGTCCTCAAGGGCTCGCTGTTCACCGTGCATCAGGCGCAGCAGGCGCTGGTCGTGCAGTTCGGCGATCCGCAGCGGGTCATCATGGAGCCGGGTCTGAACTTCAAGATCCCGCTGATCCAGGACGTGATCTATTTCGACAAGCGGATACTCGGCCTCGACGCCCAGTCGGAAGAGGTGCTGACCACCGACCAGCGTCGCCTGGTGGTGGACAGCTTCGTCCGCTACCGCATCACCAATCCGCTGCTGTTCTACCAGACCGTCCGTAACGAGCATGGCCTGCGTGGCCGCCTCGCGCCGTCGGTCGCCAACGCCCTGCGCGGCGCCTTCGGCAAGCTGGACGCGGTCTCGATCATCTCGGGCGACCGTCCCTCGGCCATGCAGCAGGTCTTCGCCGCCCTGCAGGACAACGCCCAGCGGCTGGGTATCGAGATCGTCGACGTGCGCGTGAAGCGCGCCGACTTCCCGGATGCGATCAGCCAGGCGATTTTCCGCCGTATGCAGACCGAGCGTCAGCGCGAGGCCAACGAGCAGCGCGCGACCGGCGCCGAGCTGGCCGAGAAGATCCGTGCCGAGGCCGACCGCCAGCGCACCGTGCTGCTGGCCGAGGCCCGCCGCCGAGCGGAGATCCTGCGCGGTGAGGGCGATGCCGAACGGACCCGGATTTTCGCCAATGCTGCCAACCGGGACCCGGAATTCTATGCCTTCTACCGGTCGCTGCAGGCCTACTCCAAGGCGCTGCAGCAGAGCGACACGACCATGATCCTGTCGCCGGATTCCGAATTCTTCCGGTATTTCGAGAATGTGCCGGGCGGAACCGCGCCACGGAACGCGCGCCAGTAGCGGTAGTTGTTGAGGCTGCCCTGTCGGCAGCCTGGAGGTTGGGACCATGAATGCGATCCTGCATCGGCGTCTGATCCGTGCCTGTGCCGCCACGGCCGGCATGCTGTTCGTCGTGCTGCTCGGCGCCGCTGCGCAGGCCAGGCCGCCCGAAGGCGATTTCGCCGATCTGGCGGAACGGCTGCTGCCGGCGGTGGTGAACATCTCCACCACCCAGAGCATCCAGAACCGCGGCCTGCCGGAGGGAATGCCGCAGTTTCCGCCGGGCTCGCCGTTCGAGGACTTCTTCAAGGAGTTTTTCGACCGGCAGCAGCGCGGCGAGGGCAGCCGGCCGCGGCAGGTTTCCTCGCTCGGCTCGGGCTTTATCGTCGATGCGCGCGGCTATGTCGTGGCCAACAACCACGTCATCGCCGAAGCCGACCAGGTGAAGGTGATCCTGCACGACAAGACCGAGCTGGATGCCAGGATCGTCGGCCGCGACCCGGAGGTCGACATCGCCGTGCTCAAGGTCGAGCCGAAGAAGCCGCTCACCGCGGTGGAATGGGGCGATTCCGACAAACTGCGGGTCGGCGAGTGGACGCTGGCGATCGGCAATCCCTTCGGCCTCGGCGGTACGGTGACCGCCGGCATCATCTCGGCGCGCGGCCGCGACATCAATGCCGGCCGCTATGACGATTTCCTGCAGACCGACGCCTCGATCAACAAGGGCAATTCCGGCGGCCCGCTGTTCAACAAGGCCGGCGAGGTCATCGGCATCAACACCGCGATCTTCTCGCAGACCGGCGGCTCGATTGGCATCGGCTTTGCCGTGCCGGCCAACCTGGCCCGCCCGGTGGTGCAGCAGCTGATCGAATTCGGCCGTACCAAGCGCGGCTGGCTGGGCGTGCAGATCCAGTCGGTCACCGAGGAAATGGTCGAGGCGCTGGGCCTGGATGCCGCCCGCGGCGCCCTGGTCGCCAAGGTGGTTCCGGGCGGTCCGGCCGAGAAGGCCGGCATCGAATCCGGCGACGTGATCGTGTCGCTGGACGGCAAGCCGATTGCCAGCACCAACGCCCTGACCCGCAGCGTGGCCGAAACCCCGGTCGGCCGCACGGTGAATATCGAGATCATGCGCAAGGGCAAGAAGCGCACGGTGAAGGCGACCCTCGGCGAGCTGGAAACCGCACTGGCTTCGGCCCGGGCCGAGAATGGCGGCAAACCTGGTTCCGCCGACCGCCCCAAGGCAAGCCGGAACGAGACCGAGCTGGCCGAACTGGGACTGCGGGTCGCGCCGCTGACCAAGGAGCTGCGCCAGAAGCATGACATCAAGGAAGACGTCAGGGGCGTGGTGGTGACCGATGTCGAGCCCGATGGTCCGGCGGCGAAACGCGACGTTCGCGTCGGCGACGTGATCATCGAGGTGGCGCAGTCGGAGGTGCGCAATCCCGACGACATCACCGAGATGCTGAAGGCACTGAAGGACGCCAAGCGGAAGGTGGCGCTGCTGCAGATCCAGCGCGCCGGCGAGCCGCGCTTCGTACCGGTGCCCCTGCGCTCCTGAGCCGAATGGCAGATATGAAAAAGGCCGGCTGAACAGCCGGCCTTTTTGATTCCCGGTAACGGGCGGGATCAGCCGATCTCGGTCACGTTTTTCACGATCCGGCCAACCAGACCGTAGGTCACGGCGTCTTCGGCGCTGATCCAGAAGTCGCGGTCGGTATCCTTCTCGATCTTCTCGATCGGCTGGCCGGTCTCACGGGCGAAGATCTCGTTGAGGCGCCGGCGCATGCGGATGATCTCCTTGGCCTGGATCGCCACGTCCGAGGCCGGGCCCATGGCGCCGCCGGCCGGCTGGTGCAGCAGGAAGCGGGTGTTGGGCAGCGCGAAGCGGTTCTCCTTCTTCGCCGCCACGTAGATCAGCGCGCCCGCCGAAGCGACCCAGCCGGTGCCGACGACGCGGACTTCCGGCTTCACGTACTTGATCATGTCGTAGATCGTGTCGCCCGACTCGACATGGCCGCCCTGGCTGTTGATGTAGATGGTGATCGGGTCGTCGCCGGCATACTGAAGGGCGAGCAGGCGGGCCGAGACGTCCTTGGCCACCTTCTGGTCGATGCCGCCGTAGATCAGGATGGTGCGGCCCTTGAACAGCCGTTCCTCGATGCCGGGCGATTTCTCGCGGACCTTCTCGCCTTCATTGGCGTCGGGCTTGTCGTCCTCGTCCAGGCGCATCGTGGCACGGAGGTCGCTCGGGTTCAGCATCGGGAAAGCTCCTTGAAACAGGCTGATTTTGTATCCCATGCAGGGCAGGGCGGTGCAAGGCTCAGGCCGCCGGGCGGCATCCCGGCTCTGGTCGGGCGGAATGGCTTGGGCTAGGCTCCCGGCCGATTTAGCACCCTTCCTGAGATGAGGTCGCCCATGCTGAAAGGCAAGTCCGCCATTGTCACCGGCTCCACCAGCGGCATCGGGCTCGGCATCGCCCGCGCACTTGCCGGCCAGGGCGTGAACGTCATGCTGAGCGGCTTCGGGGATGCCGCCGAGATCGAGAAGACGCGGGCCGCGCTGGCGGCCGATTTCGGCGTCAGGGCGGTCTATGACAATGCCGACATGGCCGATGGCGCCGCCGTGGCCGCCCATGTCAAAAAGGCCGAGGACGCCTTTGGTGGCGTCGACATCCTGGTCAACAATGCCGGCATCCAGTTCGTCTCGGCGGTCGACGAGTTTCCCGAGGCGAAATGGTCGGCGATCCAGAACATCATCCTGAACTCCACCTTCCACGCCACCAAGGCGGTGCTGCCCGGCATGAAGGCGCGCAACTGGGGACGCGTGGTCAATATCGTTTCCGCCCATGGCCTGGTCGCCTCGCCCTTCAAGTCGGCCTATGTCTCCGCCAAGCACGGCCAGATCGGCTTCACCAAGTCGGTCGCGCTGGAAGTGGCCGAAAACAACATCACCGTGAACGCGATCTGCCCCGGCTATGTCCGCACACCGCTGGTGGAGGGCCAGATCGAGGACCAGGCCAAGGTGCACAACATGCCGCGCGACAAGGTGATCCGCGAGGTAATCCTGGCCGCGCAGCCGAACAAGCGCTTCATCGAGATCGAGGAGGTCGCCGCACTGGCGCTCTATCTCTGCGGCGACATGGCGAAATCGATCACCGGCACGGCCATCGCGATCGATGGCGGCTGGACGGCGCGGTAATCACGTCGGGCTTGTCATGGCCTGTCCAGGCCATGACAGGGAAACTGCGGGACAGAGCAGAGCTACCCGCGCCCGGAAATTTCCTCGCGGCGGTAGCCCTGCGCATAGAGCAGGGCAGTCAGGTCGCCGTGGCGGATGTTGTAGCGGGCGGCTTCCTGCACCTTCGGCTTGGCATGGAAGGCGATGCCGAGGCCGGCCTCGCCGAGCATGTCGAGATCGTTGGCCCCGTCGCCCACCGCGATGCAGTCCTTCACGTCGATGCCGCGCTGCTGCGCCACGCGGCGCAGCGCTTCCAATTTGGCCTCGCGGCCCAGGATCGGCTCGCGCACCTCGCCCGAGATCTGGCCGTCGGCGATGATCAGGTGGTTGGCCTGGTGCTCGTCGAAACCGAGCTGCGCCGCCACCGGGCCGGTGTAGTAGTCGAAGCCGCCGGACACCAGCGCGCAGTAGACGCCGTGTTCCTTGAGGGTGCGCAGCAGAACCTGCGCGCCGTTCATCAGCCTGATCTTTTCAGCCGCCTTTTCCAGCAGCGCGGCCGGCTGGCCCTTCAGCAGCGCAACGCGCTCGCGCAGGGCGCCGCGGAAGTCGATTTCGCCGTTCATGGCCCGCCGCGTGATATCGGCCACCTGGTCGCCGATATCGGCCTCGAAGGCGATCTCGTCCAGCATCTCGTTGCGGATGATGGTGGATTCCATGTCGGCTATCAGCGCTTTCTTGCGCCGGTTCTCGGGGTTCAGCACCAGCACGTCGATCGGCGTGTTGCGCAGGGCGGTTTTCGCCGCCTTCACGGCTTCCGCCGGCGCCACGTCATCGAAGGGAATGTCGCAGGCGATGCCCTGATCGAGCCAGTCCACCGGGCCCACCCGGCCGCGCGACAGCGCCAGCGCATCGCGCACGGCATTGGTCTGCCGGGCGGTCAGCATCGCGTTATGGGGATCGGTGATCAGGGTCAGGATATGTTGCATGCATTTGTTCTAGGCCTGTAGAAAGGGGCGCGCAACCGCCGGTATCAGACACCATGCACAGTGAAACCGTTCCCCTGATCGTCGTGGCGGGGCCGACCGCCAGCGGCAAATCCGCTCTGGGGCTGGCGATCGCGCAGCATGTCGGCGGCACCATCATCAATGCCGACAGCATGCAGATCTACCGCGACCTGCGGATCCTCACCGCCCGGCCGAGCGATGACGAAATGACGCTGGTGCCGCATCGCCTCTACGGTGTGGTGGACGGCAGCGAGAAGGGCACGGCGGCCTTCTGGTGCCGACTGGCCCGCGAGGCGATCGCGGAGGCCGCCGCATCCGGCCGCGTCCCCATTCTGCTTGGCGGGACCGGGCTTTACCTGCGCGCCCTGCTGGAAGGACTGGTTGAGTTGCCGCCGATACCGGAGGCCGCGCGCGACGAGGCGCGGGCGAAACTTGCCGCCCTCGGGGCTCCCGGCCTGCATGCGGAATTATCGCGGCTCGACCCGGAGACGGCGGCGCGGCTGAAGCCGGGCGACCGCCAGCGGCTGGTCCGCGCCTATGAAGTGGTGGTCGGGACAGGCCGGGGATTGGAGGCCTGGTATCGCGAGGCGCCGCGGGACGCGCCGCTGCCCAATCCGGTCTTCCGCCTGCTGCTGCGCCCGGACCGGGCGGCGCTGTACCAGCGGATCGACCGGCGGTTCATGACGATGATCGCCGAGGGAGCGCTGGACGAGGTGCAGGCGGTGATGGCGCGGGGCGAACTGCCCGAGGAGGCGCCGATGCGAAAAGCCCATGGACTTCCTGAACTTATGCGACATCTGAAGGGCGAGATCAGCCTCGACGAGGCGATCCGGCTCGGCCAGCGCAATACCCGGCACTACGCCAAGCGCCAGACCACCTGGTTCCGGAACCAGTTCGAACCGGAACTGCTTGTGGAAAATGCCGTTTGGCAGCAAGAAAATTTCAACCTAGAGGCAGAAATCTTTCCGAAGATTGTGGAATACCTATTGACCGCCCGCCAAACCGGCGATTAGGTTGGCGCGTTTTTTCGCCCGGCGGCCCTTCGTCTGCCGGGCGACGTCATTCAGGAGAGTGCGTTATGTCCGGGAAGCAGCCCGCGCCGGAGCAGATGTCCGGCGCCGAACTGGTGATCAAGGCTCTGGTGGATCAGGGCGTTGAGGTCATTTTCGGTTATCCGGGCGGCGCCGTACTTCCCATTTACGACGCGCTGTTCAAGCAGAATGCCATCCGTCATGTGCTGGTCCGCCACGAGCAGGGCGCGGTGCATGCCGCCGAAGGCTATGCCCGCTCCACCGGCAAGCCGGGCGTCGTGCTGGTCACGTCGGGTCCCGGCGCGACCAATGCGGTCACCGGCCTGACCGACGCGCTGCTCGACTCGATTCCGGTGGTCTGCCTGACCGGCCAGGTTGCCACCCATCTGGTCGGCACCGATGCCTTCCAGGAATGCGACACCACCGGCATCACCCGGCCCTGCACCAAGCACAATTACCTGGTCAAGAATGTCGACGACCTCGCCCGCATCGTGCACGAGGCCTTCTATGTCGCCACCAACGGCCGTCCCGGTCCGGTGGTGATCGACCTGCCGAAGGATATCCAGGTTGCCCAGGGACCCTATACCGGTCCGACCAACGTCAAGCACAAGACCTATCGCCCCCGCGTGGAGGGCGATGAAGCGAAGATCAAGGAAGCCATTGCGCTGATGGCCGCGGCCGAGCGCCCGGTCTTCTATACCGGCGGCGGCATCATCAATGCCGGCCCGCGCGCCGCCGAACTGCTGCGCGAATTCGTCAAGCTGACCGGCTTCCCGATCACCAACACGCTGATGGGTCTCGGCGGCTATCCCGGCACGGACAAGCAGTTTCTCGGCATGCTGGGCATGCATGGCACCTGGGAAGCCAACCATGCGATGCATGACTGCGACGTGATGATCAATATCGGCGCGCGTTTCGACGACCGCATCACCGGCCGCCTGAACGCCTTCTCGCCGGGCTCGAAGAAAATCCATGTCGATATCGATCCGTCCTCGCACAACAAGACGGTGCATTGCGACATCAATATCGTCGGCGACGCCGCCACGGTGCTCGAGCAGATGATCGCGGCCTGGAAGCAGGGCGGCCACAAGCCGAAGCAGAAGGCGCTCGACAGGTGGTGGCAGCAGATTGACCAGTGGCGCGCCCGCGACTGTCTGAAATACAAGACCGATCCCAGGATCATCAAACCGCAGCAGGCGATCCAGCGCCTTTACGAACTGACCAAGGACCGCGACACCTTCATCACGACGGAAGTCGGCCAGCACCAGATGTGGGCGGCGCAGTTCTACAAGTTCGACAAGCCGAACCGCTGGATGACCTCGGGCGGCCTCGGCACCATGGGTTATGGCCTGCCGGCCGCCATTGGCGTGCAGCTGGGCCATCCCGGCAAGCTGGTGGTCGATATTGCCGGCGAGGCCTCGATCCTGATGAACATCCAGGAGCTTGGCACCGCGGCGCAGTTCCGCCTGCCGGTGAAGGTCTTCATCCTGAATAACGAGTATATGGGCATGGTGCGCCAGTGGCAGGAACTGCTGCATGGCGGTCGCTACAGCCAGAGCTATTCGGAATCGCTGCCCGATTTCGTCAAGCTGGCGGAAGCGTTCCACTGCAAGGGCCTGCGCTGCACCGATCCGGCCGATCTGGATGCCGTGATCAGGGAGATGATCGACCATGACGGGCCGGTCGTCGCCGATATCGCGGTCGACAAGGCGGAGAACTGTTTCCCGATGGTCCCGTCGGGCGCGGCCCATAACGAGATGATCCTGCCCGAAACGCTCGGCGGCGACGCCGCCGAGCCGAGCGTTTCCGAAGAGGGTATGGCGCTGGTCTGACGCCCGAACCTGTAAAAGAAAGTCCAGAGAAAATGCCTGCCCCGCAGCAGCCGATCGAATCCCACATCCTGTCCGTGCTGGTCGACAACGAACCGGGCATTCTCGCCCGCGTGGTCGGCCTGTTCTCGGGCCGCGGCTACAATATCGAAAGCCTGACCGTGGCCGAGGTGTCCGATGCCGCGCATCTGTCGCGCATCACCGTGGTCACCTCCGGTCCCGCCAACGTGATCGAGCAGATCAAGGCCCAGCTCGGCCGGCTCGTGCCGGTGCATTCCGTACACGATCTGACCGTGGAAGGTCCGCATATCGCCCGCGAACTGGCGCTGATCAAGGTGGCCGGTACCGGCGAGAAGCGCGTGGAATCCCTGCGGATCGCCGATATTTTCCGGGCACGGGCGGTGGATTCCACGATCGAATCCTTCGTTTTCGAGCTGACCGGCACGCCGGAGAAGATCACCGCCTTCATCGAACTGATGAAGCCGCTCGGCCTCGTGGACGTGTCGCGCACCGGCGTGGTGGCGATCAGCCGCGGGCCCAGGGCGATGTAATCCGGACGATGTACGTTCCGTCATTCTGATCCATAATCACAACGACGCTTCCGAGGAGATAAAAGATGCGCGTTTACTACGACCGCGATGC
>Ga0079224_100012737_pt1 | contig 11663 bp, 16 predicted proteins | sample Stecom2015_FD_80414 | JGI IMG/M metagenome (GOLD analysis project Ga0079224, IMG submission 80414) | Agricultural soil microbial communities from Utah to study Nitrogen management - Steer compost 2015 | ecosystem: Environmental > Terrestrial > Soil > Agricultural land | place: USA: Utah...
AAGTTGTTGACCGATCAGGAGTGGGCAGATCTGGATGACGTGTAACTCCGACTGCGTAGGGATGCAGCAGGACTGATGAAAACGTGGCTGCTGGAAAATCTTGAATGGCTGCTGGCGCTGAGCCTTGTGCTCGGCGGCGCCGTTCTGCTCGTCTGCGTGTTGCAGTGGCGCATCATCCGACAGCAACGCGAAGCCCTCGAATTACTCGATATCCGTTTCAACACCCTGCACGAACACTCCCAGCGTGAACTGATGACGATGGGACAGCGCATCATCGATACCGAGAAGCATGTGCGCCGCTTCAGCGATCGCATCGAAAATCTCGAAGCCAGCCAGACCGGCGGCGAACGCTACGGCCAGCTCGAATCGCTGCTCGCCGGTAAATTGCTGGCCAGTGAACCCGCGCCGGAGTCGGCTGCGGAGTTGCAACTCAAATCCCTGCTGCAACGTGGCAAGACCGCTGAATAATTCGGGGCGCCAATCAATAGTCTCAATCCCCAATTGACGTTTTGGCTCGATCTGAGTGCTGGGTTGTTAGGAAAACTCTGATTAATTCATCCACGCGAAGGCGGGGATCCAGCAAGTGCCAGAAAAACTGTACTCCCGCCCTCGCGGGAGTGACGATGCGAAGACTTAATCAGAGTTTCCTTAGCGGAGTTCGAATCTGGATTTGCAAACAGCAACGACAAATCCAATATGCGGGTTGGTTTCATATACGATAAAAGCTGTTTACTCAACTCTTGAGTAAACACGATGATGAAATAATACGCTTTACCAATACTGTGGAGACCTGTCATGGGAATTTTTAGTTGGATCATATTGGGGCTGATTGCGGGTGCGCTGGCCAAATGGCTGATGCCCGGCAATCAGGGAGGCGGTTGGCTCCTCACCATGCTGCTTGGCATCGTCGGCGCCTTCGTAGGGGGCTGGCTTGGCACCTTGGTCGGATTTGGTTCAGTAACCGGCATCAATCTTGGAAGTATTATTACTTCTGTGGTTGGTGCATTGATTGTGTTGTTCCTTTACGGAAAATTGCGCTGACGATTTCACGTCTCTGTTTTGCATCTCCATTCCTTCTTGCAAGGTGTTATATGAGCACTCTTGGAAAACTCTCCATCCTAATGTTGCTCTCTACTACTGTCTGGGCGTTGTCACTCAGCGATATCTCCAACACCGACGCGACCAGCGGTCTTAAGGAAGCGCTGTCGCAGGGCGCCAGTAAGGCGATCGGTTCGCTGGGAAAAGATGGTGGTTTTCTTGGTAATCCAAAGGTCAAAATTCCACTGCCGGGCGCACTGGCCAAAGGCGAGAAAATGTTGCGCATGGCGGGCATGGGCAAGCAAGCCGATGAACTGGTGGTGGCGATGAATCGCGCTGCAGAGGCGGCGGTACCGGAAGCGAAACCATTGGTCGCCAGTGCCATCAAGTCGATGACCGTTGAAGACGCTAAAAACATTCTCACTGGAGGCGATGATTCCGTCACCCAGTTTTTCAAAAGAAAAACCTCCGCGCAATTGACCGAAAAATTTTTGCCAATCGTTAAAAAATACACGGCTCAGGCCGGGCTTGCGCAAAAATACGATCAACTTGCGGGCAAGGGCGCGCAGCTAGGTTTGGTCAAGCAGGAGGACGCGCAGATCGACAGTTATGTCACTCGTTCTGCGCTTGACGGTTTGTACAAAATGATCGCTGCAGAAGAAAAATCGATCCGATCCAATCCGATGGCAGCGGTGGGAAGCATGGCGCAGAAAGTGTTCGGAGCGATGAATCAATAAGGTCCCAATCAGGTGATATCGAGAGTCCTAAGTCAGAAGCGTCGCCGCGACTATTTACACCTCACTCGAACTCCGCCTGCCACCCCTCCGGCGTCTTGCCCTGAATCTTGTACGCAAATGCAATCACCTGCGCGATGCACAGATACAGCGTTTCCGGAATTTCCTCGCCCAGCCCGACTTCCTGCAGCAACGCCAGCAGCGGTGCGTTTTCAAACAGCGGCACACCGTGCGCGCGGGCGAGGGCAATGATCTGTTCGGCGATATCGCCGCTGCCTTCGGCGCTGACAACCGGCGCGCGTTTGCCGTCGTAGCGCAATGCCACCGCACGCTTTTCATCGGACATAAAAAATTCGTTTTCGTCGTTATCCGACATGGGCGTTCTCAAGAATGTGTATCGACCAACCGCTGTTCGAGCAGCCCGCTGCGTTCCGGCGGTATGCCGAGGCGGCATTGCATGTCGGTGACGCGGACGCCGACCGACTCCAGTCCCGCGCGCAATGAATCCATCTCGCGCGATATCGTGCGATGTGTCTGTTCGTGTTCGGCCCACAATGTTGCGGCGACACTGTGGCCGATGATGGTCAGGTTGGCGGCGAATTTGCCGAGTTCGTGCAGATCGAATCCCAGCTGCACGACCCATTGCCGCGCCGTTGTATTTTGTTGCTGATGGGCGTGTTCTTCGATGCGCAGGTTCACCTGTTGCTGGCCGTGGCTGGTTTGCACGGGCAAATCCAGCACCCAGGTGGGTGTTGTCTGCGCCGGGTCTGCGCTGCTGTGTCGACTGAGGATGGAATCCAGTTGATTCAGGTGAATCCTAGCCAGTCCACCTTCCAGCGTTTTGCCGAGTTGTTGCAGCAGTGCGTCGATGGACTCGGCGTTGCCCGCAGAAATACTGGCGGCGCTGTTCGGTTTGTTCTGCGGTTTTGAATACACCATTTCACCGGCTGCGTCGGTTGTGGCGGTGCCTTGTGCCGCCAGCAGTGTTGAAGCTGCCTTTGCTACGGAGTTTGCTGCAGCGTTTGTTGAGGAGGGCGCTGACGGGATTGCGACCGCGCGGCTGCGCAGCACGGTCAGCAGCAGGATGAGCTGCGCTTTCAGATCGGTGCCGAGCACACGCGGCAAGGCGTCTGGCTGGGTGTCGGTGATCGCGCGCGCCAGTTGTGCGCGGGCCTCGAAAAAATGGCCGCTGTTGCGCAATGCCTATTTCAGCGTTTCGGGCTGCTGCAGTTGCTGCGGTTTGGGCAGCGCCTGCCAGAGATTCAGAATTGCGCGGACAACCGGTGCCGGCAGTTGCTGGATCTGCGGCGATTGCACCAGTGCGCGCAAAGCCGGCAGCAGATCCGACAGTGGCTGCTGTCGCGGCAGGTTTTCGCGAATCAGCGGCTGCAGCATTTGTGCAACGCGCTCGTGCAGGGTGGGTTGCAGGGGTTGTTGCAGGGGCAGCTGCGGGGTTTGTTGCAAAGACTGAGGCTGTAACCGGGCGGGGGCAACATTAGCTGTACTGGCGGTATTGAGCGGATTCGGCGCGCTCATCGCAGCGGATTTTGTCGGCGTCCCCAAGGCCGTTGTCGACGCATTCAGCAGCGCCGATTCGCGGCCGGCGATGGCGACTTTTACGGCGAGCGGTGTATTGCGCAGCAGCAGTTCGTTGCGTTCGCCGACCTGAATACGCAACGGCGTGCCGACCGGCTGCGGTTGCGGACTCATTACCTCGAAGGTTTTGCCCTGCCATTGCAGTGTTATTCGCACCAGCGCTGCTATCGGCGCGGTCGTGGCGATTTGCAGCAGCGGCAAATTCGGCAGGTTGGCGGCGACGGGTTGCGCCGTTGTGTTGGGCGGGGGCGGAGTTGTTGGCGTGTTTGCCGATGGCGTGAGCGGTGCTGCGTTTTGTGTGGGCGAGGGCAGCAGCGAATTGCGCATCACCACGGCTTCGATGACCTGAGGGCGTAATAATTCCGGCGGCAGCCCCGCAACCGAAACGGTGGTAGCCAGACTTTCGATCGGCGTCGGCGGAATCGGCGTACCCAGTATCAGGCCGCTGCCGCTGCTTTTGGTCTGACCTGGAATAATTTCCATCGGGACGCTCGTTGTGATTCGGTTACCGAAAATCAGAGCATCGCTGCGCCGCCCTTCGATTACATGCCCGGCTGAGTATAATACCGGCGCCCAATTTCACGCCCGTAACAGGCGCTAGCCGAGTCCGATTCTTGCCCCCCGCATCTGCAACGCCTGTATCCGCACCGCAATTCGCCGCTGCACCCCATTTACTGGAGCTGCGCGGCATGGCCTGCGAGCGCGATGACGTATTGCTGTTCGAACCGCTGGACATGGCGGTTGCCGGTGGTGCCATCGTCCAGCTCGAAGGTCCCAATGGCGTCGGCAAGACCTCTCTGTTGCGCTGCATCGCCGGACTGTCGAGTCGTTATCGCGGTGAAATGCTTTGGCGCGGCCAGACGCTGCAGGCCGCGCGCGCGGCCTTCGCTGAAGAAACCCTCTATCTCGGTCACCACCCCGGCGTAAAAGCGGCGCTGAGCGCGCGTGAAAATCTGCTGTGGTGGTCGGCACTGCGCGGTATCGGCGCCAGCGATCAGGTCGATGCCGCGCTGGCGCAGGTCGGCCTCGCCGGTTACGAATCCTCGCCCTGTTATCAATTGTCGGCCGGCCAGCAGCGGCGGGTGGCCCTGGCCCGACTGTTCCTGGCACCCGTACCGCTGTGGATTCTCGATGAGCCGTTTACTGCCATCGACAAACACGGTGTCGCGCAGCTGGAGATGTGGATTTCCGATCACGCCCGGCGCGGTGGCGCGGTATTGCTGACCACACACCAGCCGCTGACGTTGACCGAGCGCGTCGTTAAGGTTGCGCTAAGCGCCGCCTGCGATGATCAGGTCGCGGAGGATACCGATGGCGACTACTGAGCTGGGCGCCTTCGGCGTTATGGCTGCTCTGATCCGGCGCGACGTGCAGATTGCGCTGCGCCGGCGCGCCGAAATGGCGAACCCGCTGCTGTTTTTCCTGATGGTGTGCACGCTGTTCCCGCTCGGCATCGGGCCGGAGCCGGCACGGCTGGCGGCACTGGCGCCGGGTGTGATCTGGGTTGTTGCGCTGCTGGCCTGTCTGCTGGCCAGCGATGGATTGTTTCGCAGCGACTACGACGACGGCAGCCTCGAACAAATGCTGCTGAGTCCGGCGTCGACCTATCTGCTGGCGCTGGCCAAAAGTATTGCGCACTGGCTGACGACGGGCCTGCCGCTGGTGCTGATGTCACCGCTGCTGGCGGTATTGATGCAGCTGCCGGCTGCTGCCATCCCGACGCTGTGCCTGAGCCTGCTGCTGGGCACGGCGGTGTTGAGTCTGGTCGGCGCGGTCGGCGCGGGTTTGACGGTGGGTTTGCGGCGGGGTGGCCTGCTGATCTCGCTGATCGTGCTGCCGTTGTACATCCCGGTGCTGATCTTCGGCGCCAGCGCCGTGCAGGCAGCTGCCGACGATTTCAGCAGCAGCGGACAACTGGCGATATTGGGGGCGCTGCTGGCATTGGCGCTGCCGTTGACGCCGTTGGCGGTCGCGGCAGGCCTGCGTATCAGTGTCGATAACTGATGTTTAGAGCTTGCCTTCCAGCGCGTGGCTCAGGAAAAACACCCAGCCAGCGATGGCAACGGTGAGGCCAACGAGTGCGCCGATGACGATGCCGAGATTGCGGAAGGTATTACGATCGCTGGTCAGATCTTCTGTCGAATGCGCCATGGAGTCCTCCAGAATTAACGTTATGTGGGCTGTAATGAATAACCTGCGCAGACTAGTCAAGCCGTCACCGCAAAGCATTGATGCGCATCAACCCTCATCTTCGAGGGTGTATTTATCGGCGGCTGGCGCCGGTGCTTTCGCTATAATCGCCGGCCTTCGCCAACTGCCCGGGGCACACTGATCGATGTGGACGTTCTTTCATAAACTCGGCTCGCCGCGCTGGTTTTACGGCATCAGCGGGCGCTGGCTGCCATGGCTGCTGCTGGGCACGCTGGTGTTTCTGGTCGGCGGCTGTATCTGGGGGCTGTTGTTCACGCCGCCGGATTTTCGCCAGGGCAACAGTTTTCGCATCATCTATATCCATGTGCCGGCGTCGATGATCGCGATGGCGGGGTACATACTGATGGCGATTGCCGGCGCGATCAGCCTGATCTGGCGCATGAAGCTGGCGGAGGTGGCGATGAAATGCGCCGCTCCGATCGGCGCGGCGCTGACTTTTCTGGCGCTGGTCACCGGCTCGATCTGGGGCAAGCCGACCTGGGGTACGTGGTGGGTGTGGGATGCGCGCATTACCTCGGTGCTGGTGCTGTTCTTTCTCTACCTTGGCGTGATCGCGCTGTACGAGGCTTTCGAAAACAAACAGGCGGCCACCAAAGCCTGCGCGGTGTTGTGTCTGGTGGGTGTCGTCAACATCCCGATCATTTATTGGTCGGTCGAATGGTGGTACAGCCTGCACCAGCCGGCGACGCTGAAACTGATGGGCAAAAGCTCGATCGATCCGAGCATGAAATACCCGTTGATGATGACCATTCTCGGCATGTACTGCTTTTATGCGCTGGCGCTGTTCCTGCACATGCGGGCAGAAATTCTGGAGCGCGAACGCACTACGCAGTGGGTCCGTGAATTGACAGGAGCCGGGGCCGGAGAGAAAAAGCATGCAGTTTGAAAATTTCGCCGCACTGTGGGAGATGCAGGGGCACGGTCCCTACGTATGGGGAGCCTATGCCATCGCCGTCGTCGTGATGATCGCCGTGGTGTGGGCGCCGCTTGCGCGTCAGCGCCGCTTCATCTCCGAACAACGTCAGGCTGCACAGCGCCGACATCAGCGGCAACAACAGCCGATTGCCTGATTCCCCTAAACTCGCGAGGTAAACAGATTCATGCATCCGATACGGCGCCAACGCCTGTTTATCGTGCTGCTGGTGGTGATATGTGCCGGCATTGCAGTGGGGCTTGCAAGCTACGCGCTGCGCGAAAACATCAATCTGTTTTATCCGCCGGCGGATATCGCCGCGGGCAAGGTGCCGGTCGGCAAAAAGATTCGCGCCGGTGGCATGGTGGTGAAGGGCAGCGTCAAACGCGACACGCAAAGTCTGCGCGTCGATTTCGTCATCACCGATTTCACCGCCACGGTGCCGGTGACCTACACGGGCATCCTGCCGGACCTGTTTGGCGAGGAGCAGGGCGTGGTCGCCAATGGCAAGCTCGGTGAGGACGGTGTTTTTCGCGCCGATGAAGTGCTCGCCAAACACGACGAAAACTATATGCCGCCTGAAGTGCAGCACGCACTCGACAAGGCCGGCACCGCCGATCAGGTCGGTGCACCCGCTCTCCAGAAACCCGCTTTCCAGAAACCCGCTTTCCAGAAAATGCCGGAGCAAAAATACTGATGATTCCCGAGCTGGGAAATTTCGCGCTGATCCTCGCGCTGTGTCTGGCGAGTGCGCTGGCGTTGCTGCCCAGCGTCGGCGTATTCACCGGCAATGCGGTGCTGATGCGCAGCGCGCGTTCGCTGTCCGCCGGCCTGCTGGTCATGACCGGCGTGGCGTTCATGCTGCTGACTCAGGCTTTTCTGACCGACGACTTCAGCGTGCAGATCGTTTCGCAGCAATCGAATTCGCAATTGCCGGATGTTTATAAGTTCACGGCGGTGTGGGGCGGTCACGAAGGTTCGCTGTTGTTGTGGGTGTTCATTCTGGCGGCGTGGACCACGGCAGTGGCGCTGTTCAGCAGGCAATTGCCGCTGGATATGGTGGCGCGTGTACTCGCCGTGATGGGTGCGGTCGCGGTCGGCTTCCTGCTGTTCATGATCGTGACCTCCAATCCCTTCATGCGGATCCTGCCGAACCCGCCGGGCGAAGGCGCCGACCTGAATCCGCTGCTGCAGGACCCCGGCATGGTGATTCATCCGCCCATGCTGTACATGGGCTATGTCGGATTTTCCGTCGCCTTTGCCTTCGCCATCGCCGCGCTGTGGAGCGGCCGTCTCGATGTCACCTGGGCGCGCTGGTCGCGGCCGTGGACCGTGGTGGCGTGGCTGTTCCTCACCGTCGGTATCGCGCTCGGCAGCTGGTGGGCCTATTACGAGCTGGGCTGGGGCGGCTGGTGGTTCTGGGATCCGGTGGAAAATGCCTCGTTCATGCCATGGCTGGTGGGTACCGGCTTGATCCATTCGCTCGCGGTTACCGACAAGCGCGGCCTGTTCAAAACCTGGACCGTACTGCTGGCGATCTTCGCGTTTTCGTTGAGCCTGCTCGGCACCTTCCTGGTGCGCTCAGGCGTGCTGACATCCGTGCATTCATTCGCCGCCGATCCCGAGCGCGGCCTGTTCATTCTCGGTTTTCTCGGCGTGGTGATCGGCGCATCGCTGGTTCTGTACGCGCTGCGTGCACCGACGGTGTCCAGCCAGGCGGATTACAGCGGTTTCTCGCGCGAAGTTTTTCTGCTGATCAACAACGTCATCATGCTGGTGGCGACCGTGACGGTGCTCTGCGGCACGCTGTTCCCGCTGATCGCCGACGCGCTGAAACTCGGCAAATATTCAGTGGGGCCGCCGTACTTCAATGCGGTGTTCGTGCCGTTGATGGCGCTGCTGATCGCCTTCATGGGCATCGGCCCCGGCGTCAACTGGAAACGCACGCGCGCCGGCGACGTGCTGCGCCGGCTCGTGCCGGCTTTGATCGCGAGCCTGCTGGTCGGCCTGATATTTCCGTTCGCCTATGCCGGTGAATTTCACGCCGGCGTTGTCTTCACCGTGGTGTTGAGCGGCTGGATCGTGCTGGCGACGCTGACCGATCTGAAAACGCGCGCGAATTTTTCCGATGGCGCCATAGCCGCGCTGCGGCGCCTGCCGTTGTCGTATCACGCAATGCTGATCGCACATCTGGGTTTTGCGGTGACGACAGCCGGTGTTGGTCTGACCACGGTTTACAGCGTCGAACACGATCTGCGTATGGCGGTCGGACAGAGTGAATCACTGGCGGGTTATCAATTCGAATTCGCCGGCACCCAGCCCGTGCAGGGTCCCAACTTCGTCGCCCAGCGCGCCACCATTTATGTCAGCCGCGATGGCAACACCATTGCCGAACTGCATCCGGAAAAACGCCGCTACACGGCGCGCGCACAGATGATGACCGAAGCCGCGATCGATCCGGGATTGTTCCGCGATATCTACGTGGCGATGGGCGAACCTCTGGGCGACGACGCCTGGGCGGTGCGCCTGCATTTCAAACCATTCGTGCGCTGGATCTGGCTGGGCGCCATCTTGATGGCCTGCGGCGGCGCGCTCGCGGCGGCTGACAAACGGTATCGCTCGGCACAGAAAAAAACGGTGCCGATCTCTACAGCCGATTCCTCCGACAATCGCGTCGCACAGAGTTGAGTCGTATTTATGCAACGCCTGAAACTGTTTATCCCGCTGATTTTTTTTGCTGCGCTCGCGATATTTTTCTTCGTCGTGCAAAAGCAGATCAGCCGCGGCGAATACGATCCGCAAAATATGCCGTCGGCTCTGATCGACAAACCGCTGCCTGAATTTGCGTTGCCGGCATTGATGTCGGACGACATCGTGCGCCGCGCCGATGTGATCGGCCAGCCGCTGCTGATCAACATCTGGGCGACGTGGTGTCCGACCTGCGCCGCCGAACACACCTACCTGAATAAACTGGCGGCGCAGGGCGTGCTGATTCTCGGCGTCGATTACAAGGATGAAACCGAAAAAGCGCAGCGCTGGATTACCGAAAAAGGCAATCCGTATCGCTGGTCCGTGCAGGATCCGGAAGGCGTTCTCGGCATCGATCTGGGTGTAACCGGCGCGCCCGAAACCTATGTCATCGACGCCAGGGGAATTGTTCGCATGCGGCATCAGGGCGATCTGAACGAGCGTGTCTGGACGCAGACCATCGGCCCTCTGCTGGAGAAATTGCGCCGCGAGGGATCATCGTGATCGATCGCCTGAAAAATATCGTCGCGATCTTCGCGCTGCTGCTGGCGGTCTCTGCACACGCCGCCATCGACCCCGATGAATTCGACAGCGAAGCCGAGCGCGCACGCTACCAGCATTTCATCGCCGACCTGCGCTGCCCCAAATGCCAGAACCAGAACCTCGCCGGCTCCGATGCACCCATCGCCGCCGATTTGCGCAAGGAATTGCGGCGCCTGCTGAAAGAAGGGCAGAGCGATCAGCAGATCGTCGACTTCATGGTGGCGCGTTACGGTGAATTTGTCTTGTACAAGCCGCGTTTCGATCGCAATACGGCCGCGCTGTGGCTGGCGCCGGTGCTGCTGTTGAGCGTCGGTATCGGCGTGATCGGTGTCATCGTCTGGCGGCATCGCGGCAAGCGCAGGCAGGCTGCCGATATGGCTGACAACGTTTCTGATGAATTGACCGTGGAAGAGCGCGCGCAACTGTCGCAGTTGCTGCAAGCGGATGCGGACACCAGCGCCGGTAAAAGCGGGAGAAACGACGCGTGACTTTTTTCATCGGCGCCGCGCTGCTGACACTGGTGGCCATCGCTTTCATTGTTTCGCCCTGGTTGCATCAATCAAAAACCGCTCACGATGTCGTCATCGACCGGCGTCAGGCCACGGTCGATATCGTGCGCGCACGGCTGGCCGAACTCGACGCCGAACACCGCGATGGCGTCATCGATGAAACAACCTATCAATCCCTGAAAGTCGAGCAGGAGCGCCGTCTGCTCGATGATGTGCGCGGACTTGAAGCAGGCAAGCGCCAATCCGTTGCGCACGCTTTTACACACGCGCGCTGGATTTTGCTGGCTGCAGCACTCGTCACGCCGATTGTCGCCGTGCTCACTTACCGGCATTTCGGCAATTGGCTCGACTGGTCGATTCAGCAGACGCTGCAGCAAAGCCAGCAGCTGGCCGGGCAGGGCAAGGACAATAGGGCGGCGCTGATCGAGCTGGCGCGGTTACTCGAAAAACGTTTGCAGCAACGCAATGACGACGACGGCCGCCGGCGTTTTCTGCTGGCGCGATTGAACATCGAGCTGGGCCGCACCGACGCGGCGCTGACGCAGTTTCGCGCGCTGGTGATTCAATTTCCGCAGGATGCCGATCTGCTCGCGCAGCTCGCGCAAACGCAATACCTCGCCGCCGATCGCAAGTTGACGCCGGACATCGCCGAAACCGCGCAACGCGCGCTGGCGCTCAATCCCGATCAATCGACCGCACTGGGGTTGCTGGGTATCGCCGCGTTCGAACGCAAGGATTACGCGCAGGCGCTGATGCATTGGCGGCGTTTGCTGCGGCAGTTGCAGCCCGGCTCGCAGAACGCGCAGATGATTGAGCGCGGGATCGCGCAGGCGGAGGCGAATCTCGGACCGGAAGGTTTGCCGGGTCCGAAGTTCGATGTCAGCGTGTCGGTCGATCCGAAACTGGCTGGTCAGGTGCGCGGCACTTTGTTCGTATTCGCCAAAGCCGTAAACGGCCCGCCGCTGCCATTGGCCGTGGCGCGTTTCGACAATCCGACATTGCCGCTTTCCGTGACATTGGATGACACGATGGCGATGGCGCCCGGCATGAATCTGTCGAGTGCCAAACAGGTGCAGATTTTCGCGCGCGTTACCGCCTCAGGTCAGGTGCGCGGCGAAGCCGGCGATCTGGAAGGCAGCAGTCCGGCACTCGATATCAACAATAAAAGCCAGCAGCTCTCGCTGGTCATCGATCGGCAGCTTTGAAGTGCATCCTCAACGGTCAGTTTTGAACTGACTGAGTTTTTTTTGCGTGGTCGCGGTTTCGGCGCTCAATGCCTTGCTCTGATCTTCCAGTGCGTGCATTTCGCTGGCGATGGCGCTGCCGAGCGATGCGATTTCGCCCACCGATGCGTCGATGCTCTGATAGCGC
>Ga0079224_100012738_pt1 | contig 11663 bp, 11 predicted proteins | sample Stecom2015_FD_80414 | JGI IMG/M metagenome (GOLD analysis project Ga0079224, IMG submission 80414) | Agricultural soil microbial communities from Utah to study Nitrogen management - Steer compost 2015 | ecosystem: Environmental > Terrestrial > Soil > Agricultural land | place: USA: Utah...
CGGTGCCGGCCGGCGGCCAGGGCAGGCCGTACCAGGCGTAGTCGTTCACCCGGTAACGCCAGAAGATGCTGGGCAGGAACTGACCCTCGCGCCAGTGGCGGCGGTAGTACTGGGCCGGAACCCGGTAGTAGCCGTAGCCCGGGGCGAAATAGAAGTTCAGCCGGACGCCCGAATAGCTGCGGAACCAGTTGTGGTTGCGCCACCAGTCGGCCCGCTGGCGACGGTTCCAGTCGCGACGCCAGTTGTCGCGATTGAACTGGCGGCGCCATTCGTTGTGGTCCCGGCGATAGTCGCGCCGGTCGGCCCGGCGATCGTCGCGCCGGTCCTGCCGGTAGTCGCGGCGGTCCTCGCGATGATCGCGACGATCGTCGCGCCGGTCCTGACGGTGGTCGCGGCGGTCATCCCGATGATCCCGACGGTCGTCGCGTCGATCCTGGCGGTGGTCGCGACGATCCTCGCGGCGCTCCTGGCGGGCCTCGGGCCGGGTCTGGCGCTGGGTGTCGCGCCGGCTCCATTCCTGACGCGCGGCGTCGACCTGGGCCTGGCGATCGCCCTGCTCGCGGCCGCGACGGTGGTCCTCGCGGTTCGGCGGCGTCGGGCGCTCGGCCTGCGGCCGGGCCGGACGTTCAGCCTGCGGGCGCGCCGGACGGTCCGGACGGCTCTCGCGGCGCTCCTGGCGGTTCTCGCGGCGTTCCTGGCGGTTTTCCTGGCGGTTCTCGCGGCGCTCGGCGCGCCGTTCGGAGCGATCGCCGCGGTCCTGGGCGAAGGCCTCGGCGGCCGGGGTCGCGAGGGGCAGGACCAGGGATGCGATGGCGGTGGCCACCACGAGTGAGCGTTTCATTCGCTATGTCTCCGCACCGTCCGCCCCCCGGCCTGACGGTTCAGGCCCACCGTGGCGGTTGGGCCATGAACCTCGCCTGAACGGCGCTGACAGCTTCGGCCTAGAAGACGTCGAACACCACCTCGGCGATGATGCCGGTGGCCAGGGCGACCAGCAGGATGTCGTTGTTGGCGTGCACCCAGCGATAGCCCCGCGGCGCCGGCCGCAGCCCGTAGTAGCGCGGGTCCCGCACATAGTAGCCGCGATAGGCCGGCGGCAGCACGTGCCCGCGCCGCCAGCGGTAGCCGTGGTACCGCGGCTCGACCCGGTGATAGCCGTAGCCCGGGGCGTACCAGTAGCCGCGCCGGGGGCCGGCGTAGTCGCGGAATTCGGGACGGCCGCGCCACCAGTCGCGGTTGTGACGCGCCCACCGATCGTGGTGGCGGTCCGGGCGATGATCGCGGCGCCATTCGCGGCGGTCGTGGCGGGACTGGGCCTCGGCGGCCAGCGGAGCGGCGGTGGCGGCGAGGGCGAGGGCGACGATCGCGGCTCGGCTCAGACGGGTCATGGCGGCGCCTCCTGATACGCGGGACGGGACAGGACCCGGCCAGCTTCGGCCGTCGCGGATGAATTGGGCCTGAACGGGCGGCCGGACGGCTTGCGGCGAGGCCGCGGCGGGGCCAGATCAGGGCCCTGACGGGAGCCTGACATGACCGAACCGATCGACCTCTGGTACTGGCCGACGCCGAACGGCTGGAAGATCACCATCGCGCTGGAGGAGATGGGGCTGCCCTATCGGCTGAAGCCGGTGAACATCGGCGCCGGCGAGCAGTTCTCGACCGAATTCCAGGCCATCAGCCCCAATGGGCGGATGCCGGCCATCGTCGATCCGGACGGACCGGGCGGGTCGCCGCTGTCGATCTTCGAGTCCGGCGCGATCCTGCAGTATCTGGGCCTCAAGTCCGGCCGCTTCTATCCGACCGAGACGCGGGCGCGGGTCGAGGTCGACCAGTGGCTGTTCTGGCAGGTCGGCGGCCTGGGGCCGATGGCCGGGCAGACGCACCACTTCCGCCAGTACGCCCCGGCCATGATCCGCGACCAGCGCCAGATCGCCTACGGCGTGCGCCGCTACACCGACGAGACCAACCGGCTGTACGGCGTGCTCGACCGCCGGCTGGCCGACCGGGACTATGTCGCGGGGGACTACTCGATCGCCGACATGGCCATCTGGCCGTGGATCCTGCCCGGGCCGCAGGGCCAGAGCCTGGACGACTTCCCCAGCCTGAAGGCCTGGGTCGAGCGGGTGGGCGCGCGCGAGGCGGTGGCGAAGGGCCGGGCCGTCGGAGCCGAGCTGCGCGCCGATCTGGGCCGCCCCGGCGCCCAGGCCGAGGCCGCGCGAAAGGTGCTGTTCGGCCAGCGCGCCCGTCCGTGAACAGGACCTTTCCGGGTCGTTTCGGCTTCGTGAAACGCCTCGGACAGTATTCATAACCCCTTTACTGAAAACAGTTTTCCGAACCCCTCGCTGTTAACTTTAACTTCAGCGGGGGCGCCCTTTCATCACGTCAAGAGGACGGCTCCAGAACGGGGCCGTGAGGAGGATGACGGTGATGAACGCGCAAGAACAAGCGCCGGCCTGCGACCTGGAAGTGCTGCCGCTTCCGACCCCCGAGATGGACGGCGACGAGCTGTTCCGTCTGGGCATGATGTATTCGACCGGTCAGGGCGGGGCGCCCGTGGACCTGGTCTCGGCCCACATGATCTTCAACCTGGCGGCCATGAAGGGCTCGGTCGAGGCGAAGGTCTATCGCCGCGAGCTGTCGCAGGAGATGGATCGCGAGGACATCGCCGAGGCCCAGCGGGCCGCGCGCCGGTGGATCGACGCGGGCTCGGTCGATCTGGCCGCCTGAGCCGGTCGATCAGAACTGCTGGTACTGCCCGTTGATCGAGTAGGTGAACCCGATGGGCAGGGCGTCGCGCACCTGGCTGAAGAACACCGCCAGCTCGGCCAGGGTGGTGCGCGGCACGAACAGGATGTCCGAGCGGCGCAGGGCGACGTGCTCGCCGTTGCGCTGGCGCAGATCGACCACCCGCATCATGCGGACGCCGCCGGGTCCGCGCCGGATCAGGGCCACCTCGTCGCGACGGGCGCCGGGGCGGAAGCCGCCGGCCATGATCACCGCCTGCAGCGCGTCGATGTCGCCGGGCATGTCATAGACGCCCGGCTGGTTGACCTCGCCATCGACCCAGACCTTCAGCGGCCCGGCCTGGCGCAGGGTCACCTCGACGACCGGCCTGACCAGCTGGCTGGCGTAGGCGGCCGACAGTTCGGCCTCCAGTTCGCGCAGCGACCGGTCCGCGGCCATCACCTGGCCGATCAGCGGCATGCTGATTCGCCCGTCGGGCCCGACCCGCAGTTGGGCCTGGTTCAGCTCCGGCGCCGTCGGCGTGCGGATTTCCAGCTCGTCTCCGGGATACAGCAGGTACTCCGGCTCGGCGTCGGTCCAGGTGGCGAACGGAATATCGGGAAAGCCCGGGGCGCGGACGCGTCCATTGGCGGCCGGGGACGGGCGGGGCAGGCGCGAGCCGCCGCCGCATCCGGCGAGGCCGGCGGCGGCCAGAAGGGTCAGAAAGGCGCGGCGGTCGGCGGTCATGGGCGTCCAGCGGCTGTGACAGGCGTCACACTGGGGCGGCAAAGGTAATCCACGGTTAACGCGGAGGTCCCAAGAGTACCGGGGATTAATCATCCCGGCGGGGCGGGTCCGACACGTCATGCGAACAGTCGCGTACACAGCGAGGCCGCGCTACGGCCTGGGCGACCTGATCGCCCTGCTGTGGCGCGAGCTGTGGGTGATGATTCTGGTGTTCGCCCTGGTTTTCGCCGCCGGGGCGGCCCTGGCCCTGACCCTGCCCAAGACCTACACCGCCAACGCCAGCCTGTTCGTCCGGCTGGGCCGCGAGTACGTCTACCAGCCGACCGTCGGCGAGGCCGGCATGGGCGCGACGCCGCAGTCGGACGAGGTGGTCCAGTCAGAAGCGGCGATCCTGAACAGCACCGAGCTGAAGCGCCGGGTGGTCGAGGCCGTGGGCGTGCAGACCTTCGTCGACGACCTGCCGCGCAACGCCGGCGCCCCGGAGCGGGCCGCGGCCGAGCAAGCGGCCATGCAGGCCCTGGTCGGCGGCCTGGGCGTGGGCATCGCTCCGGCGAGCGGCATTGTCGAGTTGAGCTTCAAGCATCGCCGTCCGGACGTGGCCGCGCGGGTGCTCAACGCGGTCATCGACGAATATCTGGACTACCGCCGCGAGGTGTTCCGCGACGTCACCACGCCGCTGCTGCAGGGCCAGCGCGAGGCGATCGAGACCGAGCTGGCCGAGGCCGACGCGGCCTATGAGGCCTTCCTGCGGACCAACGCGATCGGCGATTTCGAGACCGCCCGCCAGAGCCTGTCGACGACCTACCAGACGGTCTTCGCCGAGCGGATGGCGGTCGAGGCCCAGCTGACCCAGACCAACGGCCGGCTGGCCGCCCTGCGCCGGCAGCTGGCCGAGATTCCGCCGGAGATCGCCCTGCAGCAGGACCTGAACATCTCGGCCCAGGACCAGATCCTGCAGCTGCGCACCGAGCGCGAGCAGCTGCTGTCGCGCTACCAGCCCGACTCCCAGCCGGTGCGCGACATCGAGGCGCGCATCGCCCAGCTGCAGCAGTATGTGGCCTCTGGCACGGCCATCGGGCCGCGCGAAATGCGGGTCGGCCCCAATCCGATGTGGATGGAGCTGGAGTCCCAGCGAATCCAGACCGAGGCCGAACGTGATTCGCTGGTCAGCCGCCGGGCGACTCTGGAACGCCAGCTGGACGAGCTGCGCGCGCGGCAGGCCCGCCTGACCGACCTCGAATCGCGTAACGCCACCCTGGCCGCCCGGCGCGAGGTGCTGACCACCTCGATCCGCGAGTTCACCACCCGCGAGACCCAGAGCCGCGCGGCCAACTCCCTGGCCCAGAACGGGGCGGACAACATCACGGTGATCGAACGGGCCGCGCCGCCCGCGCGCGGGTCCAGCCTGAAGGTCCCGGCCCTGGCGCTGGCCTTCCTGTTCGCCGGCTTCACCGCCCTGTGCGTCGGGCTGGTGCGGGTGTTCACCCGGCGCGGCTTCACCACCCCCGGCTCGCTGGGCCGGACGCTGGAGCTGCCGGTGCTGGCGGTGGCCCCGATGAAGGCGCGATAGGTGGGCCGGCGCGGTGTGCTAGCCTCGGCGGGAGCGGCGACCCCGGCGTAGGGATTCGATGGTCGATCTGACATCCGAAATGGCGGCCCTGTGGGCGGCGCTGGGTCCGGCGCCGGCCCATCGCGGCCGCGTGCTGCAGTTCGTCGCCGCCGGCTCTGGCGAGGGCGCCTCGACGGTGGCGCGCGAGTTCGCGCGGCTGGCCGCCGTGCGCGCGCGCAAGCCGGTCTGGCTGATCGACGCGGATCTGTGGAGCCAGAGCCAGATGGAGGCCATCGCCGCGGCGCCCGACCGGTTCGGGGCGCTGGGGGCGCCGGCCGCGGCCTCGCCGGACGGGTCGGCCTTCTACACCGTGACCCCGCCGCTGACCGGCCGCGACGGGCGCCGTCTGGCGCCGGCCCGGCTGATGACCGCCCGGCCGTGCCTGGGGCGGCGGCTGTGGGTGACGCGGTTCCGGGCCGAGGTGCTGCGCGCCGGCCAGCGGGTCGCGGCCCTGCCGGACGCGCGTTACTGGGACGCCCTGCGCAAGCACGCCGATACGGTGATCGTCGATTCGCCCTCGGCCGACCGGTCGGACATCGCCCTGACCCTGGCGCCGTTCGCCGACGCCACGGTGCTGGTGGTGGCGGCCGAGACGACCGAGGCGGCCGAGCCGGTCGGGCTGCGCGACGAGATCGAGGCGGCGGGCGGCCGCATCGCCGGGTTGGTGCTGAACCGCATGACCTGGCGGCCGCCGGGGTTCCTCAAGCGGGTGCTCGGCTAGCGGCCCGCCTCGGCGGCCAGGCGATCCAGTCGGGCGACCTCGTGCTTGCCGTAAAATTGCGGCTCGAAGCCATTCATCCAGATCAGTTTTCCAAGGCCCCGCGCGGCCCGGTCGAGGGCCTCGGCCCGGCGCGGGCTGGCGATCAGGGACAGGGCCAGGGCCTGGGCCGCGAAGACCCCGGCCTGGGCCGCGCCGACCAGCATCCAGCGGGCCACCGCCGGCCAGTCGCGACGGCGCGCGGCGGTCTGGGACGGCCCCTGGCCGTAGGCGAAGGCGCGGGCCAGGGCGTAGCGCAGGCGGGCGCGGTGGGGCGGGGCGAACTCGTCGACCCAGGCCTCGGCGGCCCAGCCGAAGCGGCCGCCGCGCGCCGCCAGGTCGGCGAACAGGGCGTCGTCCTCGCCGCCCAGGCTGTCGGCCCCGACGTCGAACGGCGCCGCGCCGCGCAGGGCGGTGGCGCGCACCATCAGGGAGTTGCCGCAGCCGAACGGCTGATCCAGCGGGCCGGTGCGCTCGGGCCCCGCGCGGCCGAAGAAGCGCTCCAGATAGGGCGCGGCCCAGCCCGCGTCGGCCGGCACCCGGCCGCGGATCGGGCCGAACACCACATCGACCTCGAGCGCCGCCTGGGCGTCTAACAGGGCGCGCAGCCAGTTGGGGGCGGCGGCCTCGTCGTCGTCGAGGAAGGCGATCAGGGGAGCGGCGGTGGCGGCCAGGCCGGCGTTGCGGGCGGTGGCCACGCCGGGGCGCGGCGCATGGCGATAGACCAGCGGCCATGGGGCCTCGTCGGTCAGGGCGGCCACCACCGCGCGGGCCGAGCCGGCCGGATCGTTGTCGACCACCACGATCTCGCGCAGGCGGTCGGCGACGAGGGTCTGGGCGAACACCGAGCGGACGGCCCGCTCCAGGCTTTCGGGCCGACGCAGGGTCGGAATGATGACGGCGACGTCGCTCATGCCGGGCTCCCTTCAAGAACGGCGCCGACCGGGCGGATGTCGGCCCCGCGGGCTTGGGCGGCGGCGACCAGCCGGCGCAGGGCCCCGGGCGTGCAGCCCCAGGGCGAGGCTCCCTCGCGCACGTCGTGGGTGTACAGGATCAGCCACGCCCGGTCCGCCACCGCGCGGTCGATCCAGGCCCGGGCCCGCGCCTCGCCCCCGGGGCCTTCGACGCCCACGGCCGGCAGCTGGTTCAGGTCGGCGCCGTCGCGCACCAGACCCGGATGCAGGGCCCGCATCGAGCCGTAGCGGTCTTGCAGGGCCTGTTTGCCGGCGGTCGAGACGTCCCCGTAGGGCCAGGCGAAATGGCGCGGCCCGAAGCCGGCGGCGGTCAGCACCGCGGCGTTGCGGTCCGCCTCCGCGGCGATGGTCGCGGCGTCGGCCCGGCCGCAGTCCAGATGGCCGTAGGTGTGACAGCCGATCTCGTGGCCGCGGGCGGCCAGGGCGGCGATCTGGTCGCGGTCGGCGTAGCGGCCCATCGGCCCCTGCTGACCGTACAGGCCGGCGCAGATGTAATAGGTGCCCCGGACGCCGGCCTCCTCGAGGATGGCCGCGCCATCCAGCACCGCGCTGTCGGGCGCGTCGTCGAAGGTGAAGGAGATCACGGGGCGTTGGAGGCCCAGTCGGGCCGGGCGGCGGCGGCGCAGGCGGGCGACCCGGCGGCGCAGCTTGCCCTTGAGCGAACGGTCGGCGCTGTAGGCGGCGGCGACGTCCATCAGACCGCTCCGGCGTAAAGGGCCGCGCGGTACAGGCGCAGGGAGAAGGCGCGCGCGCCGGCCGGCAGCAGCGGGACCAGGGCGGCGCGCTTGAACAGCGGCCGGATGCGGCTCAGGCCCGGCAGCCGCTTGAGCAGGCGCGCGGCGCGATAGCTCGGGTAGCCGCTGACGATGTCCGGGTGGCGCGCCACGACGCGGGCGAAATTGGGCGCCGACTGCTCGTACTTGGCGGCCAGGGCCTCGACCGTGTCCAGCCCCATGTGGGTGGCCGGATTGTCCAGATGGATCACGCGGAACCGGCGGGCCACGCGCATGGCCCATTCGACGTCCTCCCAGCCCCAGCCGGTGAAGGCCGCGTCGAAGGCCTCGGCCTCGAACACGTCGCGGCGGACCAGAAGGTTCGAGGTGTAGACATATTTCTCCGGCTGCCTCGCGCGGTCGGTGTAAGGCACGCATTCGGAGCGGGCGGCCAGGGCGCGGTGCACGCCGAAGCGCGGCTCGTCCGGCGCCTGCAGCAGAGAGAAGCCGCCGAAGGCCACCGGCGGATCCTCGCGCGCCACCAGATCGGCCCAGGTCTGCAGGAACCGGCGGTGGTCGGGGCGCATGTCGCTGTCGAGGAACAGGAAGCCGCCGGCGCGGGCGGCCCTGGCCAACCGGTTGCGGCCCTTCGAACGGCCCTGGTTGTCGCGCAGGGTGATCAGGCGGCAGGGCAGGGCGGCGGCGACAACGGCGGCCTCGACGCGGGCGCTCAGGGCCTCGTCGCCCGACCCGTCGTCCAGCAGCACCACCTCGACCGAGCCGTCGACCGCGGCCGCCTCCTCGTCCAGCAGGCCCAGCAGGTCGCACGGGTCGTGGCGGAAGAAGGGGATCAGCACCGACAGGGCGGGGCGCGCGCGGCGCCAGCGCGGATTGTCGACAGTGCGGGCGGCGGGGGGGCGGCTCATGTCGCGGTCCTCGCGCGGGCGGTGTGGAACAGACGGGCGGCGACGTCGCGCACGCCGGCGGCGTTGAGAGCCAGGGCGACGGCGGCGTACAGGATCGCGCCGACCCCGGCCTTGAGCGCCAGTTCGGCGAAGCCGCCCAGGGCCGGGAGGTGGTGCACCGCCAGGGCCATGACCAGGGTGGCCGCGCCGCACCGCCACAGGGCGTCCCACGGCGCCGGCATCGGCATGATCCGCCGGCCCATGCCGACCGAGGCCAGCAGGCCCAGGGCGAAGCTGGCCGCGGTCGCCCAGGCCGCGCCCAGCACCCCGAAGGCCGGGATCAGCAGCAGGTTCAGCGCCACATTGGCCCCGGCCGGCACGGCCATCGCCGCCAGCAGCCATCCCGTCCGCCGTCCAAGGGTAAAAGCCTGGTGGAAATAGTACGTCGTGACGCCCGCCAGCAGGGCGCCCAGGGCGATCCACGGGGTGATCGTCGCCGCGGTTTCGCGCAGATCCTGGCCGATCATCACCTCGGCCAGCGGGCGGGCGACCAGGGCCAGGCCGGCGGCCGCCGGCAGGGCGATCAGCACGAAGGTCGCGGCCTGTTCGCGGGCGGCCTCGCGCAGCGCCTGGCGGCCGCCGCGCTCAAGCGCCATGACCAGGGCCGGGCCGCCGGCGGCGCCCAGCCAGATGAACATCACGTCCAGGGTGCGGTTCGCCAGGCTGTAGCCGGCGTGGTAGGCGCCCACGGCCCCGGCGTCGAGGAACGCGGCCAGCAGGAAGCGGTCGGTCGAGGACAGCACCAGGGCCAGGGCCAGGGAGGCGGCGATGGGATAGCCGTAGCCGAGATAGCCGCGCAGCCGGGCCGGATCGGCGCGGCCGTCGCGGGCGAAGGCCAGCTCGCGCGGCAGGACGAACGGCAGGCAGGCCAGCGGCGCCAGCAGCAGGCCCAGCAGCGGCGAGGCGGCCCCGGCTCCGGCCAGGGCGAAGCCAACCCCGATGACGAAGGCGCCGATGGTGCGGACCATGTCGAAGGTCGCCGCCCGGGCGACCTCGCCGGCGGCCCGGTAGCGCTCCTGGGCCAGCTGGGCCAGGCAGCGCACCGGCACCCCGGCCAGGCCGGCGGCCACCGCGATCTTCAGCGGCGCGTCGCCGGGCCACAGCCAAAGGGTGGCGGCGGCCAGCGGCAGAAACACCAGGGTCAGGGCGAAGGCCGCCCGGTAGAGGCTGGCGAACAGGTCGGCCAGGCCGCCGGGCGTCTGTTCGGCGGCCCAGAAGCGGGCCATGGCCGCCTCGACCCAGGTGAACACCGCCACATGGGCCAGGGCCAAGACCGAGAAGGCCAGGGCGTAGCGGCCGAAGTCCTCTGCGCTGAGCAGGCGGGTGAAGACCACGATGGTCAGGAAGCCGACCACCCCCTGGACGATATTGGCCGGCAGATAGCCCCAGACCCCGCGCCAGAACATCTCAGCGCACCGCCGAACGGTCGCCGAGCAGCACCGGCACGGTGACCAGCATGATCCACAGGTCCAGCCACAGGGACTGGCGCTCGATGTAGTCGACGTCCAGCTGCACCCGCCGGCGCACCTCGGCGGCCGAATGCAGCGGGCCGCGCGAGCCCTTGATCGCGGCCCAGCCGGTCATGCCCGGCTTGATCCGGTGGCGGTGGGCGTAATCGGCGACCAGCCGCGCGGACTCGGTTTCGCCGGTCTTCATGCCGATGGCGTGCGGCCGCGGGCCGACCAGCGACATCTCGCCGGCCACCACATTGATCAGCTGCGGCAGCTCGTCGAGGCTGGTCTTGCGCAGGAAGCGGCCGACCCGCGTGACCCGGTCGTCGTCGGCGGTGACCTGGCGGCTGGCGGTGGCGTCGGACGCCTCGGTCCGCATGGTGCGGAACTTCCAGACGACGATTTCCTCGTTGTTGAAGCCGTGGCGGCGCTGGCGGAAGAAGGCCGGGCCCGGGCTGTCCAGCCGGACGGCCAGGGCGATCAGGGCGAACAGCGGCGCCAGGGCGATCAGGGCCGCGCCGCCGATCAGCAGGTCCTGCAGCCGCTTGTGGAAGGCGCGGCGGTCGGCGTCGGCGATCCCCTCCAGCGGGGCCAGCGGCGCGTCGGCCAGCTTGGCCAGGGCGGCGTCGCGCTCCAGCCGGCCCTGCGGATCGACCAGCAGGGTGACCTCGTTGGGCAGGGCGGCCAGCCGCTCGTGCAGCTGCTGCACCCGGGCGCGGGCCGACGGATCGACGGCCAGCACCACCTTGTCGACATAGGGGGCGATCTTGTGCCCGATCAGGGCCCGGGTGTCGCCCAGCACCGGCACGCCCTCGACGCTGTGCGGCGCGCGCGCCAGCCGGTCGTCGAACACGCCCAGCACATTGACCTCGCGCCGCTTGAGCGCCTCGCGGATCAGGCGCTCGGCGTTCCGCGTGGCGCCGACGATGACGATGTTCGGGGTCAGCCGCCCGTCGGCCCGCCAGCGGGCCACCAGGTCCCACCAGCCGCAGTGCAGGCCGTACAGGCCCAGCAGGCACAGGGCGGTCCAGATCAGCAGGGCGGTCACCGGGGCGGCGGCCCCGCTCAGGACCAGCGCCGCCAGCAGGGCGACGGCGCCGCCGGCCAGCACCGCCCCGCTCAACCGGGCCAGATGCAGCGCCAGGCGCTCGCCCCGGCCGAACCGGTACAGGCCGGCCGAACGGATCAGGCCCAGCATCAGGCCGCAGCCGAGGGCGAACGGCAGCACCTGGGCGACGCTGGCGTGGATCAGGCCCTGGGGGGCCACGGCGGCGGCGCACAGCAGGGTCAGGGCGATGGCCGCCAGCACGTCGAACGCCCGGAAATAATGGGCCGACAGGCGCACGGCCCCGCGGGCGCGCGCGTTCAGCCAGACCTTGGGCCGGAAGGGGCCGCGCTGACCGGCGGCGGGCGGCGTCGTCTCGGCCAGGGCGCGCGCGGCGAACGCCTGCAGCGCCGCGGCGTCGCGCGGGGTCGCCTCGGCGATCGGGACGAGCTTGGGCTGGGCGGCGGGCGGCATCGGTTCCAGAGCTTGGCGGTTCGGTCCGCCATCGTGCACAGCGCCCGTGCATGTGGCGTTAACGGGGCTCTGGAAGGAAAGAGGTCTGGCGGAGACGGAGGGATTCGAACCCTCGATACCCCTTACAGGGTATGACGATTTAGCAAACCGTTGCCTTCAGCCACTCGGCCACGTCTCCGGCAGGCGCCGTCGATAGCGGCAAGC
>Ga0079224_100012741_pt1 | contig 11663 bp, 11 predicted proteins | sample Stecom2015_FD_80414 | JGI IMG/M metagenome (GOLD analysis project Ga0079224, IMG submission 80414) | Agricultural soil microbial communities from Utah to study Nitrogen management - Steer compost 2015 | ecosystem: Environmental > Terrestrial > Soil > Agricultural land | place: USA: Utah...
ACCTGGACCCCGGCGGTGTTGATCGTGAACTGCAGCACCTGCTTTTCATTGAGGAATTCAAAATCCCGGGAGCGCTTGACCGTGGCGGCAACCCGTACTTCATCCCTATAGACCACGAACCTTCTGGAGAACTGTAGTTGCCCCCGGCTGTCGTACACCTCCAATATATGGTTGCCGCTGACCTTGAGCCCGACATTATCATTGGGAATGGCCAATCGGTAATTGGAATAGGGTTGCAGGGTGCCGTAACTATTGCCATAATCGCCGATCCGTTGGTTGTCCGTGCCCCTTAGGTATTGGGACTTGAGCAGTTGGGAAGGGGTCCAGTCGTAATCACAGTGGACGATCTTGTAATAATAGTCCGCCTCATCGGCATACAGGTCGTCGAATTCCAGGACAATGGTCTCCCCGAGCTTGACCACGGGGAACTGGTCCTGGGTGGGCCCCTTGAAGATGACCGTCTTTATGTGGGCCGGGGGATCGACCTCATCCTGCACCTGGGAAAGCAGGGCCTGGGCAAAAAGAAGGAGAAGGAGGGATGGGACGTAAAAGCGCATTTGGTACCGATATTTGGTCAAAGTTAATCAATATGTGGGCCTTGTGAACCCCTAGGGCACCAATCCCATATTTATCCACAAATATTATGAAAACTATCCTTTTAGTGCTAAATTTGCTCTTGATTTTGATAACATAAGGTCTACAATAATATGTCCAAAGACATCCGGATTCGAAAGGGGTTGGATATCAACCTCGTTGGGGCTGCAGAAAAGACTACCTCCAAAGCCGTCACCAGTAACGTTTATGCCCTATACTTGGACGATTTCCACGGGATCAATCCAAAAATGTTGGTAAAACAGGGGGAAGAAGTGAAAGCCGGCGAGCCCCTATTCTACAACAAGAACAAAGAGGAAATGCATTTTGTCTCCCCCGTCAGTGGGGAACTGCTGGAAATCGTTCGGGGTCCCAGAAGGAAGATCACCTGCCTGAAGATCCTGGCGGACAAGGAACAGCGGTACCTGAACAGCAAGATTCCCGACCTGGATACGGCCAAGGCCCCGGAAATCAGGAGTTTTCTCCTGCAGAACGGGGGATGGCCTTTCATCAAGCAGCGTCCCTACGACGTGATCGCCGATCCGGATACCACGCCCAAGGCTATCTTCATCTCCGCCATCAACACGGCCCCCTTGGCTGCGGATGTGGACTATGTGATGGCCGGCAAGGAACAGGAACTGCAGACGGCAATCACCGCCCTGGGGAGATTGACCCCCGGGAAGATCCACGTTTCCGTGGGGAATCTGAACCGGTCCCCCTTTGCGAACCTGAGAGGGGTGGAGCTGCATAAGGTGATCGGCCCGCATCCGGCAGGATTGGTCGGCACCCAGATCAACCAGGTCGACCCGGTGAACAAGGGCGAGGTGGTATGGACCATTTCTCCCCAGGACCTGTTGATCATGGGGGAACTGTTGTTGACCGGAAAATACAATGCCGAAAGGACCGTGGCCCTGGTCGGATCCATGATCAAGGCCCCCAAGTACTATACCACCAAGATCGGGGCGGAGCTCTCCACCTTCCTCTATGCCAGTGGTGTGAAGCAGGAACGTTTCAGACTGATCAATGGGGATGTGCTCACCGGGACCAAGACCGATCCCGAGGGCCATTTGGGCTCCTATAACAATACCGTGACCGCGATCCCCGAAGGGGACGACTATGAATTTTTCGGCTGGAACAAGCCCGTGTTCAACAAAGTTTCCACCACAAGGGCCCTTACCTTTTCTTGGTTGCAGCCCAATAAAAAATACGATCTTGACACCAATACCAATGGGGAACACAGGGCCTTTGTGGTCACCGGGCAATACGAGCAGGTATTCCCCTTGGACATCTATCCACTTCATCTGTTGAAGGCCTGTATGGTAAAGGACCTGGACGAAATGGAGCAGTTGGGGCTTTACGAAGTGGCGCCGGAGGACTTCTCCCTGACCGAATTCATCTGTATCTCTAAACAACCGCACCAACAGATCATCCGCGAGGGATTGGACCTGTTGCAAAAAGAACTTGGATAATATGGGCATGAAAGACACTTTGCACCAACTCAGGGAAAAGTACAAGGGCAAAAAAATGGCTCCGGCCTTCAATGCCCTCCACACTTTTCTCTATACCCCCAACGAGACCACCCACAGTGGATCCCATATCCGGGGGGCGGACGACCTCAAGCGTACCATGAACACGGTCATCCTGGCCCTTGTGCCCTGCCTGATCTTTGGGATGTTCAATACCGGCTACCAGCATTACGCGGCCATCAACGGCTTTCCGGCGGATTTTTCCCTGATGGAACATTTTTTGACCTGGGACAATTTTTGGCTCGGGCTGGTCACGGTACTGCCCCTTTTGATTGTCTCCTATGGGGTGGGCCTTGGGATCGAATTCCTATTCGCCGTTTACAAGGGACATGAAGTGGAGGAAGGTTATCTGGTCACCGGGATGCTGGTGCCCCTGATCGTCCCGATCGATACGCCCCTATGGATGCTGGCCGTGGCCGTGGCCTTTGGGGTGGTCATCGGAAAAGAGGTGTTCGGGGGCACCGGGATGAACATCCTGAACCCCGCGCTGACCATCCGTGCCTTTTTGTTCTTTGCCTATCCGACCTGGATGAGCGGGGACAAGGTATGGGTACACGGGGCCGTGGAGCGGGCCGGGACACCGGACGCCATTTCCGGGGAGACCATCCTGGGCTTTATGGCCCAGAGCAGGCCCGAGGAGATCCCTTGGAGTCTATCCGACTGGTTCTATGGTTTTATCCCGGGCTCGGTGGGGGAGACCTCCACCCTTTTGATTATCCTGGGGGGAATCTTCCTGGTATTCTCAAAAATCGCTTCCTGGCGCATCATGGTCAGTGCCGTGATCGGGGCCCTGGTCATGGGCCTTATATTCAACCTGGTGGTGAGTACCGGATTTTTACCGGAATACAGTAAGTTCCACAGCCTGATGGCCTTTGATTTCTGGAAACACCTCCTGGTGGGCGGACTGGCCTTTGGGATCGTGTTCATGGCCACCGATCCGGTGACCGGGGCACAGACCAATAGGGGGAAATGGATCTATGGTTTCTTCATCGGTCTGCTCTCCATCCTGATACGGGGCTTCAACCCCGGCTATCCGGAAGGGGTCTTTTTGGCCATCCTGCTGATGAACGTCTTTGCGCCCACCATAGACCACTATGTGGTCAAGGGCAATATCAATAGACGTTTAAGGCGCCTCAAGACTGCTACAATTTACCCAAAGACCACGGAAGGGGTGGATTCATTAAAAACGGAAACAGCTTAAGTACTATGGCAATCGATACGGAAAAAAACAGCTATACGGTCATTTTCTCGGTCACCATGGTGATCATTGTCGGGGCCGTGTTGGCCGTGTTGGCCACCGGGCTCAAACCCAGGATCACCGAAAACGAGCGTTTTGAAAAACAACAGAACATCCTATATGCCATGGGGGTCAACCGCAACCAGAGCGAAGGGGACGTGGTCTTTGTCCCTGCTGATGAAGTGGAAGGGGAGTTCCATACCTATATTACACACCAAATGGTCATCAAGGGGGACGAGGCCGTGGAAAAGGAGGACGCCTACCTGATCGATGTGAAATCGGCCCTTGACAGCAAAAAGCGGGGAGATCTGGATGCGGAACTTCCCTTGCTCATCGGGGAAAAGGACGGAAAGACGGTCTATATTGTCCCGATGTACGGCAGTGGGCTTTGGGACGCCATCTGGGGCTATATGACCCTGGACAGGGACATGGTGATCCAAGGCATCTATTTTGACCACAAGGGGGAGACCCCCGGTCTGGGCGCCAATATCAAGGAGCGCTTCTTCATGGACGACTTTATCGGAGAGAGCATCATGGATGGCAATACCTATGCGGGCGTTGCCGTATCCAAGACCAACAACGACCCAGCGAACACCGATAAGGAGAACAATGCCGTGGATGCCATTGCGGGGTCTACCATTACGGGGAACGGGGTGAACATAATGATCAAGGAAAGCCTGAAGCTGTATAGGCCTTATTTAGAAACAATTAGAAATAAATAATATGGCACTGTTATCAAAAAAAGATGCTAATCTGATCTTGGACCCCTTGGCGGACAACAATCCGATCACCATTCAGGTATTGGGGATTTGTTCGGCCCTGGCCATTACCGCTGAACTGAAGGCTTCCATTGTGATGGCCGTATCGGTACTGTTTGTCATGGGCGTGGGCAATGTGGTGATTTCCCTATTGCGCAACCTGATTCCGGGAAAGATCAGGATCATCGCACAATTGGTCGTGGTCGCTGCCCTGGTCATCATGGTGGACCAAGTCCTAAAAGCTTTTGCCTATGAATTGAGCAAGACCCTCTCGGTCTTTATCGGCCTGATCATTACCAACTGTATCATCATGGGCCGTTTTGAGGCCTTTGCCCTGGCCAATGGGCCCTGGAGGTCTTTTCTGGATGGCATAGGAAACGCGGCGGGATATGGGCTCATCCTGGTGATTGTCGGCTTTTTTAGGGAACTCCTGGGTTCCGGGACCCTTTTGGGGTATAAGGTACTGGGCGATTCGGTGGCCAAGACCGGCCTGTATTCCCTGGGCTATGAAAACAATGGGTTCATGATCATCCCACCCGCGGCCCTGATCGTGATCGGGATCATTATCTGGATCCAGCGCTCCAGGAACAGGGTATTGATTGAAGAAGCATAAAGAAAAGGAAGCATGATAGAGCATTTAGAACTTTTTTTTAAGTCAATTTTTATTGACAATATGATATTCGCGGTCTTCTTGGGAATGTGTTCCTATTTGGCCGTCTCCAAGAAAGTGGCCACGGCCGTGGGTCTGGGGGCCGCGGTGATTTTCGTCCTGGCAGTGACCGTTCCCCTGAACTGGCTCTTGGACAAATACATTTTACAGGCAGGGGCCCTATCCTGGATGGGACCTGAATATGTGGATTATGATCTTAGCTTTCTTTCTTATATTCTATTCATCGCCACTATTGCCACTATGGTGCAGTTGGTGGAGATCGTGATAGAAAAATTTTCTCCGGCCCTGTACAATTCCCTGGGGATTTTTTTACCGCTGATCGCGGTGAACTGTGCCATTTTGGGTGGCTCCCTCTTTATGCAGGCACGGGACATCCCGAACTTGGGCCTGGCCCTTAACTATGGGATCAGTTCCGGGATCGGTTGGTTTTTGGCCATCTTGGCCATAGCCGCCATCCGGGAGAAAATCCGTTATTCCAAAGTACCCGCCCCCTTGAGGGGACTCGGGATCGCCTTTATCATCACCGGCCTTATGGGTATCGGCTTCCAGAGCTTCGGGGGCATGCTCACCGGGGACAATGAGCCACCGGACGAACCGGCCACCGTTACAGCAGAGGCCAAGGAGGACAAAGAAAAAAGCAACAAAAAAGATTTGGGGGAAAAGGACAAGACCATCTCCTATAATGAAGTCGAAGTCTTAAACAAATAAGGATGATTCTAGCCGTTAGTACAGGAGGTACAGTGGTCATAGCCGTAGGGGCCTTTATGGTCCTGCTGTTGTTATTGGTGGCCCTACTGTTGTTCACAAAAGAAAAATTGTCCCCTTCGGGACCGGTGACCATTACGATCAATGGGGAAAAGAAATTAGAGGTTTCCTCGGGGAACTCCCTGCTTTCGACCCTGAGCTCCAAAAAGATTTTCTTGCCCTCCGCCTGTGGCGGGGGAGGTACCTGCATCCAATGTGAGTGTCATGTACTCTCCGGCGGGGGATCGGCCCTACCCACGGAAACCCCCCACTTTTCCAGAAAGGAACTGGCCGAAGGGATCCGTCTTTCCTGCCAGGTAAAGGTGAAGCAGGATATGGAGATCACCATTCCCGAAGAGATTTTTGGGATCAAGAAATGGGAAGCCACCGTGGTAAGGAACTTCAATGTGGCCTCCTTCATCAAGGAATTCGTGGTGGAGATCCCAGAAGATATGGGCTATAAGGCCGGGGGCTATATCCAAATAGAGATACCCCCCTGTGAGATCAAGTATACCGACATCGACATTACGGCCCACCCGGATGAGCATGAGACCCCGGACAAATTCAAGGCCGAATGGGATAAATTCAACCTATGGCCCTTGGTGATGAAAAATCCGGAAACCGTTGAGAGGGCCTATTCCATGGCCTCCTACCCGGCAGAGGGCCGGGAGATCATGTTGAACGTCCGTGTGGCCACCCCGCCCTGGGACCGTGGCAAGAACGGATGGATGGACGTGAACCCCGGGATTGCCTCATCGTATATCTTCGGTCTAAAACCTGGTGACAAAGTGGTGATATCAGGTCCTTTTGGGGAATTCTTCATCAACGAATCCGAAGCGGAAATGCTCTATGTGGGCGGAGGGGCCGGAATGGCACCCATGCGTTCCCACCTGTACCATCTCTTCAAGACCCTCAAGACCAACAGGAAGGTTGCCTACTGGTATGGGGGACGTTCCAAAAGGGAGCTGTTCTATATTGAGCATTTCAGGGCCCTGGAAAGGGAATTCCCGAACTTCAAGTTCTATATCGCGCTTTCCGAGCCTTTGCCGGAGGACAATTGGAAAATCAAAAAAGACATCAACGATCCGGAAGGGGACGGCTTTGTGGGCTTTATCCACAATGCGGTGATCGAGAATTATCTCAACCACCACGAATCCCCCGAGGACATCGAACTCTATTTCTGTGGACCCCCGCTGATGAACAGTTCGGTGGAGAAAATGGGACAGGATTTCGGCATCCCTGACGAGAACATACGATTCGACGACTTCGGTGGATAGCCACCGGATACTCTATTGAACCAACCGATGCCCAGGCATCGGTTTTTATTTTTAAGGATGGCAAGGGAACTTACACAGCAGGAACTGCATAATCTGGCCATGAACATCGTGGGCCGTGAACTCGAGGCCCAGGGCTTTGAGTTCATGGGGGTCAACAGTGCCATGGGGAAGAACCCTCAGTTTGTCTGCCTAAGGGAAAAGGTGCTGCACTTCATTGTGGTACGCGCGGTGGCCTTTCCCGAAGACCCCACGGCCTATGACCCTAAACTGTTGCAGCGGGTGAAGGAACATGCCCAAAAATTCGAGGCGGGTTGTTTCTATGCCGGGGTCGGTCTCTACAACGCCGGGAACAGAGAGCTCCCGGTGGAACTGGACCAGGAGTATCTGGTGGATTACCAAGGTTTGATAGAAGTTTAGGGTATATGAAACACATTCTGGTATTTTTTTGGCTGATCTTGGCCGTGGGCTGTACCCAAAGCCCCTGGGTAAAGAACCAGAACCATGGCAACGCTCTGGGAACCACCTTTGCCATTACCTATATGGCCGATCGGGAGTTGGATTTCCAAAAGGAGATCGATTCGCTCTTTCATGCCGTGAACCGTTCCATGTCGACCTATATGGAGGATTCGGACATTTCCAAGATCAATGCCGGGGACTCTTCCCTGGCCGTGGATGCCATGTTCCGGGAGGTCTTTGCCATCTCCAATGGGGTACACGCGGCAACAGGGGGGCATTTTGACCCCACTGTGGGCGTTTTAGCCGATGCCTGGGGCTTTGGCCCGGGAGAACTCCTGGCGCTCGATAGCCTTAAGGTGGACAGCCTGCTGCAGTATGTGGGCTGGGACAAAGTGGAACTAAGGGACGATAATACCATCGCCAAGGCCCACCCGGCCATGCAGTTTGATTTCAATGCGGTGGCCAAGGGCTATACCGTCGATCGTCTGGGAGCGCTGTTGGATTCCAAGGGGATCGAAAACTACTTGGTGGAGCTGGGCGGGGAAATATTGGCCAAGGGCCATAACCCGATATCCGGGAATCCCTGGACGGTGGGCATAGACGATCCACAGGTGGAGACCGGACGGGAACTAAAACGTATCGTCTTGCTTCAGGACAGGGCCATGGCCACTTCGGGAAACTACCGAAAGTTTCGTTTGGACCCCGAAACGGGACAAAAATACGTGCACACCATCGATCCCCTGACGGGCTATACCAAGAATTCCCATGTGCTGGCCGTCTCGGTCTTGGCAAATACCTGCGCCCTGGCCGATGCCTATGCCACAGGCTTTATGGCCATGGATCTGGAGGATTCAAAAGAATTATTGTCGCGACATGGGGAATTGGAGGCCTATATCATCCATTTGGACCGGGATGGCAAAACCCAGGAATTCATGACCGATGGTTTCAGGGCCCGGATCAAGCGATGATCATTTTTTGACCAAGGGAATGATCTCTCCCTTTGCCAGGCGGTACCGATCGATCTCTTCCCCGCTGAGCTGGGCGGTGTAATCCACCTCGATCACCTGGAAGCCCACTTGTCTGAGTTTGTCAAAATAATCCCTGCCATAGATGCGCACATGGTCGTATTGGCCAAAGATGCGGGCCCTTTCCTTTTTATCGGTGATGGTATTGTCCTCAAAGGTGGATTCCCTGCCCAGGTCCTGGGGAATCTGGAAGACGCCCCAACCCCCGGGCCTCATGACCCGATAGAGTTCCTCCATGGCCTTTCTATCATCCGGGATATGTTCCAGCACATGGTTGCAGAGGATCACATCGAAAAGGTTGTCCGCAAAGGGCAGGTCCGTGATGTCGGCCTTGACATCGGCCAGGGGCGAGTTCAGATCGGTGGTGGTATAGTCGATCTGGTGCATGTCCCGGAACCTTTTGTAAAAGGCCTGTTCCGGGGCAAAGTGCAACACCCTCAGCGGCTTTTTGAAAAAGTTGGTCTCCCCCTTTAGAAAGAGCCACAACAAACGGTGCCTTTCCAAGGACAGGGTGGAGGGGGAGAGGACGTTCTCCCGGGGCCTTTCATAGCCATAGGGCAAAAAATGACCAAAGCTCTTTCCGTCGATGGGATCGGTATAGCGTTTCCCCTTCAAGAAAAGGGCGATCAGGGGCCGGACCCCATAACTCAACCGAATGAGCAGCGGCCTGGGGATCAGGTTCAGAAAATATTTGAATATTTTGGACACCGTTCCAGGGGAATTTAAAGTACCGCTTTCGCGGCACGGAAAGCATCTTCTTCATCGCTTTCAATGCCAAGGGCCGCATAGATATACCCAAAGGTGGAAAGCAGTTCCGGTTTTCCGTTTACCAGGGCCACATTGTGCTCGAAATGGGCCGATGGCTTGCCGTCTCCCGTAAGGATGGTCCAACCGTCCTTCAACTGTCTGATCCTTTTGGTGCACATATTGATCATGGGCTCTATGGCGACCACCATGCCGTTGGTGAATTTTTTCCCGCGTCCCCTTTTGCCATAGTTGGGCATTTGGGGATCTTCGTGCAGTTCCCTTCCCAGGCCGTGGCCCACCAGTTCGCGCACCACGCCGTATCCTTCGGCCTCACAGTAGCTTTGGATGGCATGGGCGACATCGCCCACCCGGTTGCCCTCCTTGAACTCGGCGATGCCCCTGTAAAGGGATTCCTTGGTGATGCGCAGCAATTTTTTGGTGGCCGCTTCCACTTCCCCCACCTCAAAGGTATAGGCGTGGTCCCCGTAAAAGCCGTTCTTCAGGGCCCCGCAGTCCACCGAGACGATATCCCCCTCCTTGAGGGGTTCCCGGTTCGGGATCCCGTGCACCACCTGGGTGTTGGGGCTCCAGTTCAGGGTGTTCGGAAAATCGTACATCCCCAAAAAGCCGGGCGTGGCCCCTTGGGAGCGAATATATTCCTCCGCCATTTTGTCCAATTCCAAGGGAATGGCCCCCGGTTTGATCTCCTTGGCCAACAGTCCCAGGGTCCTGGATACGACCAGGGAACTCTCCCGCATCAACTCAATTTCCTCAGCTGTTTTTATTCGAACCATGGGGCAAAGATAATTTGATCCTGTGAATTATTTGAATCTTTGGGCAAACCGTGCCTATATCAAAGGTTTTTGGGTCATCAATTCCGGCTGTGGCACTCCCATCAATTTAAGGATGGTCGGGGCAATGTCCCCCAAAACCCCATTTTTGACGGCCTTGATATCAGGATCCACCAAGATCAGCGGCACCGGATTGGTCGTATGGGCCGTGTTGGGGCTTCCATCGGGGTTGATCATGGTATCACAATTCCCGTGGTCGGCGATCACCAAGGTGGTATAGTTGTTTTCCAGGGCCGCACCAATGACATCCCTGGCGCAGGCATCCACGGTCTCACAGGCTGCGATGGCCGCGGACATCACTCCGGTATGCCCCACCATGTCGGGATTGGCAAAGTTCAGGCAGACAAAATCCGCCTCCCCTTTTTGGAGTTCCGGGATGATGGCGTCCCGGATGTCATGGGCCGACATCTCGGGCTGCAGGTCATAGGTGGCCACCTTTGGGGAGGGGCACAGGATGCGGCTCTCCCCTTCAAAGGGCTGTTCCCTTCCCCCGTTGAAAAAGAAGGTGACGTGCGGATATTTTTCGGTCTCGGCGATGCGGATCTGTTTTTTGCCGTAATTGGCCAGGGTCTCCCCAAGGGTATCGTCGATGTTGCCCTTGTCGTAAATGACATGGACCCCACGGAAGGATTCGTCATAATTGGTCATGGTCAGGTAGTACAGGGGTAATTTGTGCATGTTCTGCTCATGGAAATCCTTTTGGCTCAGGGCCTGGGTCAGTTCCCGGCCTCGGTCCGTGCGGAAGTTGAAGAAAATCACCACGTCCCCTTCTGAGATCTTGGCCAGGGGATTATCCGCGGCATCGCTCACCACCAAGGGCTGCATGAACTCATCGGTCACCCCCGAGTCATAACTCCTTTGCATGGCATCCATGATGTCCCGGGTCCTTTCCCCTTCGGCATTGACCAAAAGATCATAGGCCAATTTTACCCGTTCCCAGCGGTTGTCCCGGTCCATGGCATAGTACCGGCCTATGACCGTGGCCAATTGGCTGCTCTTGCCCGAGCAAAAGTCCAACAGTTCCCCTATATAGCCCTTGCCGCTCTTGGGGTCGACGTCCCGACCATCGGTGAAGGCATGCACATATCCGGGCAGCCCGATTTGATCGGCGGCCTGGATCAGGGCCTTGAGGTGGCTGGTATGGCTATGGACCCCCCCGTTGCTGAGCAGCCCCAGAAAATGTATCGGCCTATTGTTCTTTTTGGCGTATCCGAATGCCTCCTTTAAGGCGGGTTCGTCCTTTAGTTTGTCCTCGGCGACGGCCTTGTTGATCTTGGCCAGGTCCTGGTAGACGATCCGTCCGGCACCCAGGTTCATATGCCCCACTTCACTATTGCCCATCTGTCCTTCGGGCAGGCCGACGTTCATCCCGTCAGTGAGCAATTCCCCATGGGGATAGTTTTTCTGCAGGGAGTCGATAAAGGGGGTATTGGCCTGGTCCACGGCCGAAACTTTTGGGTCGGGGGAAGTGCCCCAACCGTCCAAGATCATCAGGATTACTTTCTTGTCCATGTTTGGAAATTATGCCCCCAAAATTAATCCTATCTCTTTGGATGCCCTAGGATTTAGGTGAATTTCTGGTTGCTTTATCCTTAAATAATCAGATCTGAAATTTAGGATTTGTTAAAGTTTTCTTATTTATCTGGTTTTTCTGTAACGACCCGAATTTTAATACGTCTATCCAATAACAAGTATTCATCAATAATCATTAATCAAAAAACAATCATCATGAGAAAAACGATTTTGGCCGTGGCTACATTCTGTACGCTGGCCGTTGGTGG
>Ga0079224_100012742_pt1 | contig 11663 bp, 8 predicted proteins | sample Stecom2015_FD_80414 | JGI IMG/M metagenome (GOLD analysis project Ga0079224, IMG submission 80414) | Agricultural soil microbial communities from Utah to study Nitrogen management - Steer compost 2015 | ecosystem: Environmental > Terrestrial > Soil > Agricultural land | place: USA: Utah...
AACCAACCCATTTCATCATAAGTTTTTTTATAAATTTTATAGCTGGCTAAATCTGACTCAATATTTGCATCCCATGTTATTACAGGATGCTCGCCTGAAGAAGAGATTTGCAAATTCTTAGGGTATGTTGGCGAGGCATTAATAGGGTTTTGGTTATATAGATTTATTTGATAATATCCACTTCCTGATGAAGTTATTTCCATTCCACAATTGTTGCTTGGTTTAGTATTAGGCGCCCACGTGTAGGTATCTCCAGTTCTTGCATCTGACCATGGTGAAAGCACTTTCACACCCCTGTTCCCAGGGAATAAATCTCCTTCATCTCCACGATTGTTAGTCCACTCTAAACCATTAGCATGCAAAATTCGGGAATATGGAACATTATTAGGATCTCTTCTCCAAACTAATATTCCTTGGGTTTGGCTGCCATTTCTCATATATGTATTATAATCCGGACATGAAGTTGAACCAATTGTCATATTCGAGTTAAACTTTCGGCATTCAATAAGAAAATAAATAGAACTATTTGAACTATGCGTAACTTTGAATACTTCCGGATCCTGCAAATTATAATCTGCTTGAAATGAATTATCAACTGTTATATTATCAAAAGATATCCAACCCTTGAGATATCGTAAATATGGATTAATCGGAGCAGGACACGCACAATTAAAACCGGGTCCATTAAAATTTCCTACAGCCATCAGATCCCAATCGCCATTATTATCATAATCATGATACAAATCTGGAAAGCCAAGAAGATGTCCGAATTCATGTGCGTGTGTTCCAATATGGGAAAAAGTCCGTGATGGGTGTTCCTGATGATAATAACCAGGTCCAAATTGTTCGCTCATAATATAAGTATTATTAGAGGGGACTCTCGGTGTTAAGCCGCAAGTTTTAGTTTCACTATTATCAGATTGTCTTCTATACATATGACCGGCATAAATAATAACAAGTTTTGTATTACTTCCTAAATTGCCAACATTTAATCCAGCTAATTGTGCTTTTGATATTGCGTGAGAATAGAAAGAAGAATTACTAATAAATTGATTTTGATAATACTGCTTGCTATAATCTAATTGTATCCAATCAGGAACATCATCATCATTTTCATCAATGTTAACTATTGATCCAGTCAGATTTAAATTTCCATCGGACATTAAATGATAATAGTCATGTAAACTGCCAAAAACTGTTTCACCATCCGGAGAATACTTATTTGGGCTTGCATAAGAACCACTTGAAAAAAGTAAATTTTCAAAATCCTCAAAAGTATATGCTGGTTCACCATCTTGAGAAGGATTGCGATGTTTAATATCTGTGAACTCAACTAATAGAACCTTTAAAGTAATTGTTGAATTTATATATTGTGTTGAAGTAGCTGCTGTACCAGTACAAGGCCATCCCGGAATAGAATCCTGACTATAAAGATTAAAAACAGAACAAATAATTCCTATTATAATTAGTGATTTCATTTTATTTCCCTCAATAATTTTATTTTAAATAAATCATTTTTTTTACCAGCGATTGGTTTCCAAATCTTATAGTATAGAAATACAAGCCGCTGTTTAATCCATTTGAATTAATAATCACATAATAATTTCCCGCATTTTGAAATTCATCAAATAATGTTTGTACTAATTCCCCAATAATATTATAAATATTAATTTTTACGTGCCCGGACATAGGTATTATATATTCAATTTTGGTTGTATTATTAAAAGGATTTGGATAATTCTGAAAAAGATAAAATTCAACCGGTTGAATAGATTCTTTATTAATATCCGTTATTATATTTTCATTGTAAGTAATTGTTGTTGGGTAACCGGAATGGATTATATCCAAATCGCCATCATTATCAACATCTGCAACTATCGGAACGACGGATCCAATCTCTTCCCTTGTACCTAAGTAGAATCCCCCACCTGATTCCGGATCACATTCAAAAAATTTCTCTTGACAATTTATTAGAATTAATACATAAAAAGAATCATCTGGGTTTGATGGACCCCATATATGAAAGTTTGAAATAACAGCATCAAATCTGTTATCTCCATTCATATCACCTGAAGTAAAGAATGCAAAATTTTCCGGTGCGCCAAATCCTGTTCTTGTTTCAAAAGTTCCTAGATCAGTTTGAAACATTACTCCGCCGCCCAATTGAGAACCGAATGCTGCTATATCATTTAATGAATTATTATCATAATCTATAATAAACAATTGCCGCAGATCCGCCAACGAAAAGTTGCTAATCTCAAATGTAAATTTTTCTTTTACAAAATTTTGAAACTCACCTTTTCCATTATTGTAATACAAATACATACCTTCAAAGTCTTCGCTCGGATTTCCAACCCAGGTATTGAGGAAAACAAAATCCAGATCACCGTCTTTATCCATATCTACAAGATCAGCCTCTGTTATCCAGTTCTCTATAAATACAGCCGATGTGTCTCTTATAAATTTTCCTGTTTGGTCATTCAAAAAGATTCTCCAATAATTATCAGATTCATTCTGATATTCTATTGCCATTAAATCAATAAAGCCATCACCGTTTATATCTCCTTGGGCAGCTATTTTTCCGCCATTCATTTGGTAAGGATAAAGTGTTTCACTGAATTCGTAATCGCCTGATTCTGCTCTTAAATATATTTCAACACCACCACCGGCTTTTGTAATAACATCCGGAAGATCATCATTATTTAAATCAACCAAATATTCAGCATCAATTAATCCTTCTACAGTTTCAGCTTGTAAAAATTTTCCATCCCCATTGTTATATATTACTTGTCCAGAATAACCCGATACAATATCAATATAGCCGTCATTGTTGTAATCAACTGCAATTGGAAAAAGACTTGCAACATTAAATCTGGCGACGCTATCAAATTGCGCGTTAGTAGGATTTGTAATTTCAATGGTGAATCTCCAATTAAAAGTTTTTAAAGTATCATCGGATGAGTATAAAGGTCCAAAGGAAGCATTTATTATTTCACCGGCATAGAGAGGCACAAACGGTTTAAAGGTAAAATTTTTATTTAGAGAATCTATTTCAACAGAGCCTGTAATCAATCCGCTATTGGAACCATAAACACGAAATAAATTTTCAAATGAAAACGAAAGCGAATCCAATGAGTTATTGACCTGAACTGAAATAATGCTCTGCCGTGAAGCTCCGACTATATCTTGTTGCGGAAAAATATCTGCAACACTAATAGATTGGGAAAATATAATTTCCGACAAGATTATTAAATAGATTGTAATTTTGATAATCATTTTTAACCTTTGTTCAAATGAAGTTTTCGTTTATTATCATTCAATTCTTTCAGTTAAGTAAAACCTGTATAATACTCCTCAAGTAATGGTAAATAAATTTGCCGGTGCAGCGCTAATACACCAATAAAATAATAAATTAAGGAAATTGAGTAAAGAATAGAATACCGCAGAGGAGTTATTTCCCTTTGTTTATTACCTGCATTAATAATACAGATTAAAAGCAGAAAGCAAGCTTGAACCATTTTAGTCAACTGTGCTTTATTATAACTGCAAGAAAATAAACTTCTAACTGTGCTTTGTCAAAACCAAATGCGAAATTTTTAAAAAAATATTTTAAGGATTGCTTAAAGGGAGTGATTTTCTATGCCAGAAAGTATGAAATAATAAATCAACATTCATGGTAATAAGTTTTATTCTTGCAATGTCAGGATAAAAATTCAACTCTTTTTTAAAATCCCGGTTCATGCTGCTAAGCTCAGTGTAATTTAATCTTTCTGCAATTTCCACATTGTTCTCATTAGTTTCAGTCATTAGCTTTAATGCAGAATAAACACGGAGGGCTCTTACTAAACGGATATAATTAATATTAAAAGCCTTCTTACATTTAACCTGCAGCCATCTTGGAGTTCTTTTAAATTCACCGGCAATTTCATGCTCGGAAATTTTCTGAGGAAAATTAAGAGTAATAATTTTTTTAATTCTATCAATAAAAAGTATATCATCATTATAACAGGTTAAATGATTTTCAAAAAAATCATCTACGTCAGTACCTTTAGCATTATCATACCGTGACATTTAACAGCCCCTGCGATATTAATAAAAACAGGTTAATCTGAACCAATTCTTTTGCAAGTTAAAAATTTTAATAAATAATATTAAACCGGATTAAACCGGCACGCCTTCCCTGTTAAATTTTATTACTTCTATCGGACAGCTCCAGACGCATTTAGCGCAGTTGGTACAGCGTTCATCAATGATAAAAATTTCCGCTTCTTTTAATTCAATTGCATCTTCGGGACAAATGCCAACGCAGCACCCGCAGAAATCACATTTATCCGGGAGTATATCAATCATAAGTCTGCCGGTTTTTGCCTGCCTGAAATTCATATTTTCATTCCGGAATAAAGATTATCAAGTTCTTCAGCTATAAGCATTTTTTCTCTTTCAATTTCTTTATTCATTTTAAGAATTTCAAAACGTTCTTCTTCATTTTCAATTGATTCAATCCGTTTGGAGTTTTCTACAATCTGTTTGTTCAGCAAATTAATTTTAAATTTTTTAACAGCATCAACTGCAAGTTTAATGATATTTTTTCTTTCATCAACCGGATTCATTTCATCAAGACGTTTGCTTACTTTGTACTTATCAAGAGTAATTTCAAATATATATGAACGAAGAACTTCTTCTTCAAGTTTCTCAATTAAATTAGCAGCAACAAGTTCTTCTTCTTTATTAAAAGATTCATAAACCTTTTCAGCAATTTTTGCGTGAGCTTCATAATAAAAATCATGCGGCTGAATATGATGATAAATCAATTCAACAATTTCACGATTTCCTTCAAATAATAATTTAATAATATCGCGCTCGGTAAAATATTCCGCAGTATTCAGCGCATTTGGAACGGCAGATTTCAATTCCGGCTGGCGGCTTGATTTTGCGGCTTGTATTACAGCAGCCTGTTTTTGATTTCTTGCGGTAATCTTATCAAGTTCTGATTCTAAAAGTTTTTCTCTTAAGTTAAATTTCTTTGAAATTGTTTTTAAAAGAATACTTCTTTTCAACTCATCATTTATAAGAGCAACAGGCTTAACAAGTTCTCTAACTGCTTCTGTAAGTTTTGCCGGATCACCAAACATTCCCAGCCGTTCATAGTAAGCTGATTGATACTCAAGGAAATTCTGTGCTGCTGTAATCAAGTCTTCAAATTTTTCCCTGCCATAATTGTTCACAAAAGAATCCGGATCTTCACCACCGGGCAATGATGCTATTTTTATTTCAATATCTTTCTTTAAAAGAATTTCTATGCTGCGCATAGATGCCTTTATTCCGGCAGTATCAGCATCAAAAAGCAGAACAACATTTTTTGTATAGCGTGATAAAAGCTGCGCCTGTTCATCTGTAAGTGCTGTTCCGGATACTGCAACAACATTTTTAATTCCTGCCTGGTAAAGAGAAATCAAATCCATGTACCCTTCAACAATAATGGCCTTATCAAGCCTTCTTATTTCATCCTTTGCGTGAGATAATCCATATAGAATTCTGCTCTTAAAATATATTTGGGATTCGGGTGAGTTAAGATATTTTGCTGTACCTTCACGGTTATCAAGAATTCTTCCTGCGAAAGCAACTACTCTTCCATTGGGAGAAAAAATCGGGAAGATTATTCTTCCGGCAAATTTGTCAAATAATCTGCCGTCATTATTTCTTCCGATCAAACCGAGGTATAATGCTTTTTCAAGATCAATTTTTTTTGATTGTGCAAACGAGATGAAACTATCACGATCAGGCAGTGCATACCCTAATCCAAACTCACGCATTGTTTTTGGCTTTATCTTTCTTTCTTCAAAATAATGGAATGCTGTTTCACCTTCTTTTGAGTTTAAAAGATTATCAGAAAAAAATCTTCCGGCTGCTGAATTTATATCGTATAAAATTTCCTGTTCACTTTGCTTCTCTGTAAAATTGCTTTCATCATATTCAAGCGTTATACCAAGTTTTGCGGCAAGTTCCTGCACTGATTCAATAAAGGAGATTTTAAGATAATCCATCAAAAACTTGTACACGTTTCCACCGGCATGGCAGCCGAAGCAATGATAGATTTGCTTTTCTTCACTTACTGTAAATGATGGAGTTTTTTCGTTGTGAAAAGGACAAAGCCCGATGAAATTTTTACCGCGGCTTCTGAGCGGAACATATTCGGATATAATATCAACAATGCTTGCTGATGATCTTATCTGCTCTATTTTACTTTCTGAAATTCTCATAATCAAAATGGTTGCTGCTACTGAACTTATTAAATTTTTCAATCATTAATCACAGTAATGTCACTTTTTAATAATGATATTCTACTACAAATTATTCAAATGTAAAGTGATAAAATGAAAATCGGGATTGATGTATCAGCACTCGGCAGCAAAAATACCGGAACCGGCAGATTCATAAATTGCCTTCTTGCGCAGCTTTATAATACACAACACACGATTGAAAAATTCTCCCCGAATATTAAAAATTTTTCCGCTCCTAATGAATGGAAAAACAAACTCAGAACCAATAAACATTTATACAGAGAATTCTTTTTTAAAAATGAATTTGAAAAATCAGGTGCTGAATGCGGAATCTTTCCGGATTATTTTACACCGAAAAATTTTTATTATCCCGCAGCGATTGTAATTCACGATCTTTCATTCATAACTCATCCTCATTTTTACAGCAGAAAATTTGTATACTACTACAAGCAAAAGATGAAACAAACTCTTTTGCTTGATCCGTTAGTTTGTGTCGTTAGTGAAAATACAAAAGCAAATGCTGTTAAATATTTAAATCTTAATGAGAAAAATATTTTCCTTCTGCAGGGATATGCAGATGCTGCAGATGAAATCTTAATAAACCACACCGAGCCTTATTTGCTATATGTTGGACACATTGAGCCGAGAAAAAATCTTTTATTTATGATCAGAAATTTTCTGCTGTGGAAGAATACGCGCGGCATCAATATGCAGTTGAAACTTTCCGGTGAGTTTTGGATTAAATCAGATGAAACGAAAAATATTATCAGTCAATATAAAGATCATCCCGATGTTGAATTACTTGGTTATGCATCTGATGAGGAACTAAAAAAACTATACAGTAATGCTTCAGGATTTGTTCATACGAGTTTTGTTGAAGGTTTTGGCTTCCCTGTTGCCGAAGCAATGAATTATGGTCTGCCAATTCTTTGTTCGGGAGGAACCGCGTGTGAAGAAATTTCTTTTCCATATTCAATTACGACTAATCCGGGTGATGATCTTAGTTTTTTAAAAGGTCTTGATGAACTTTATTCTCTGATAATCGAAAAACCAAAAATACAGCCTGAAATAATTTATTCTCCGGAAAGAATGCAGAACCAGCTTGCAGCAATACTTTCATCACTTGAAGAAAAAGTTTACGGTAAAAAAATACACTATATCCCTGAAGCTGTAAGTACGGAAGAAGCAATTGAGAAAACACTCCTCTATTCTTCTATACATAATTCCGGAATACACAAAGAACTTTTGCATGAAAGGCTGATTGATCATAAAGCAGATGCAGATGAGATTAACTCTTCTTTATTTAAGCTTTATCTTGATTCTAAAATATTGTTTAAAGATGATTACATTTTTTCTTCTCATTTACAGATTTATAAAACCGCAGCTGCAAAGCCTAAAAATCATGCTGAAAAGCTTTTAAAAATCATCAGAAGCATTCCGTTTATTTCCTCAATCGCACTAAGCGGCGGAACTGCACATGATGGGATTGAAAATCATGATGATATTGATCTGTTTATAATTACAAAAAAGCATACTCTTTACATAAGCTACTTTTTAATTCACCTTCTCTCATTACTATTTGGGTCAAGAAAAACTTTCTGTGCAAATTATTTAATTGATGAATCAAAATTAGCAATTACTGCAAGCCGCGATCTTTACACAGCTTATCAAATTATTTCTTTAAAGCCGATAAAGAATAAAGAGTTACTTAATTTATTTTTCTTCAGAAATAAATGGATACAAAAATATTTTCCCAATTTCAGAATTGATTCATCTGAATACAAAATCACTTCAGGATATTTTCTACTTTCAGGTTTTAACTTGCTGCTGAACCGTTTCTATAAAAATCTTTACAGAAAAATAATTAAGTCTTCCGGTGATAAATCAATCGTAATTAATAAAACGGAAATAAAGCTTCACACAAATGATCACAGGATTAAAACTTTAACAGCATTTAAGAATGAATGGGAAAAATATAAATCAGGCAGAATACTAATGATCGGGCAGCATCGGAAAAAAGCAGTGAGCATATGATATGAAAATACTGATGGCACAATCATATTTCAGAGTGCTGGATCCAAAAGAACTGGAAAGAAATATGCCGTACCCTCCGCTTGGCACTTTATACGCGGCTGCAGTGCTGCAGGAACAAAATCATCAAATCATTTTTTTTGATTCAATGATAAGCAATCACACTGATGAATTGCACAAAAAAATTGAAGAAGTTAATCCCGATTTGCTTTTGCTGTATGATGATGAATTTAATTATCTCACCAAGATGTGTTTATCAAACATGCGGAATGCAGCATTGAGATTTATTAAGCATGCAAAAAGCAAAAATATTCCCGTTATACTTTACAGTTCAGATGCAGCAGATTTTCCAAACCAGTATTTATCATCAGGCTGTGATGCAATAATTTATGGTGAAGGTGAAGAAACGCTGCGGCAGGCTGTTAATTCTGTTACAAACCCGGATTTTGAAAAACAGAAATTTCAAATCAACGGTTTAAAGTTTCTTAATGAAGGAAAAATATTTTCAACACCGCCGCGCAAATTAATCCGTGAAATTGATTCGCTTCCAAATCCTGATTACACATTGTTAAATATTGAAGTTTACAGAAATATCTGGTTTCAAAACCACGGATATTTTTCAATGAATGTTTCAACAACACGCGGCTGCCCTTACAAATGCAACTGGTGCGCAAAACCGCTTTACGGACAAACCTACAGCACGCATTCACCTCAGCGGGTTGCGGATCAATTCCGGTATTTAAAAGATAATTTTAATGTTGATCATATCTGGATTACCGACGACATTTTTGGTTTAAAACCCGGATGGATAAAAAATTTTTCCGGTGAATTAAAAAAGAGAAGAATTAAAATTCCATATAAGTGTTTATCAAGGCCGGATTTGTTAATAAAAGGAAATACTGTTTCTGAACTTGCTGAATCAGGCTGTGAAGCAATCTGGCTTGGCGCTGAATCAGGCAGCCAGAAAATTTTGGATGCAATGGATAAAGGCACAACCGTTGAACAGATTTATCTTGCAGCAGAAAAAATTCATAATGCAGGAATGAAAGCAGCATTCTTTATTCAGTTTGGTTATTCGGGTGAGAATTGGGAAGACATTAAACTTACACGAAAGATGATAAGGGATTGTATGCCTGATGATATTGGTATTTCCGTTTCATATCCTCTGCCCGGTACTAAGTTTTTTGAGAATTTAAAAAAGAAAGCTCAGCTTGAAAATAAAAAAACAAACTGGGTAGATTCCGATGATCTTGATCCGATGTTTGGCGGAACTTACAGCAGAATTTTTTATAAATCATTACATAGATATGTTCATGCAGAATATAGAATTTATAAAATGCTTTCTGCGGGAGGAATTTTAAATCTGCCTCATCTAATAAAACAATTATTAAAAATGCTTTTGTTTGGAACGAAGGTTCATCTGCAAAAAAGAAACATAAAACCGCAGGCAGCTCAATGAATCAGGTTGATTTTAATACTGTAAATACGGGCTTCGGCAGAATGGCTGATGAATATGATGCAATTCAGGAAACGAATCTGCCGGTAAAAATAATGCGGGAAAAATATTATGAAGTAGTTTTAAATACAGTTCCGCCGCCGGCAAGCTTGCTTGAACTTAACTGCGGAAGCGGAATTGATGCTGTTCATTTTTCAAAGCTTGGTTACAAAATTTTTGCAACGGATATTTCAGATAAAATGCTGCAAAATGCTGAAAGTAAAAATTTTTTCAATCCATATTCAAAAAATTTAACTTTTAAAAAGATGAATTTGCTTGATGCCGGAACGTTTGATGAAAATTCCTTTGATGCCGTAATTTCAAATTTAGGCGGAATAAATTGTATTGATAATCCGGTTAAGATAAGTAAACCACTTTCAAAAATTATTAAGCCGGGAGGATATTTTATTGCATCAGTTATGCCGCGCTTTTCCTTCTGGGAATTTTTTCTTTTAATTAAAGGAGAGTTTGAAAGAGCTTTCAGAAGATTTAACCGAAACGGAATAATTGCAAATGTTGGTGGAGAAAAAGTTTTCGTAAAATATTATTCACCTAAAAAGTTTCACAGTTTTTTTAAAAATGATTTTAATTTAATCTCAACCAAAGCATTAAGAATTTTTGCGCCGCCGCCGCCTGCATTTAATTGGTACAATAAATTTCCGCACTTAACATATTTATTAGATAGAATAGACAACTCCGCTGAAAACTTTTTTCCTTTCGCATTCGCCTGTGATTTTTATGTAATAGTTCTGCAAAGAAAATCTTAATATCCGGCAAAAATTTCTTAACGTAATTATAATTATATTTGTGTGTTAATTTCACCGGATAAAATTGAAAACCAGCAATCTGCTTATTTTTCTGCCTGCCCGGCAATTTAATGATCAGGAATTCTTAACTGTCAATCATTCCTTAAAGAAAAATCACTTCGGTGTTTTTATTGCTTCAGATACAGCATGGATGTGTGAAGGAATTAATGGTTTGAAGGTAAAACCCGATATCAATATTTTAAATGTTCATGTGAGAAATTTTTCCGGTATCATTTTAATCGGCGGCAGCGGTGCAAGAGAATACCGCAATAATCAGCAGCTTAACAGAATTATAAAAAAATTCAAAGATGAGGAAAAAATTGTAGCTGCGATTTGCAGCGCACCTGTTATTCTTGCTCAAGCAGGTATTTTGAGAAATATTTCCGCAACATGTTTTTATGAAGATAAATCAGAATTGATTAATGCGGGTGCTGATTTTAAACAAAGTCCGGTTATCTGCCGTAAAAATATAATTACTGCCGAAGGACCAAAAGCATCGGCTGATTTTGCAGATGCAATAATTAACAGGTTGAATGAATATCAATCATAAAAAATTTTTTAGAATAATGTAATGACAAACGCTCAGCTTTTATTAAATAAGTATTGCAGCAGCTTAACTAAATATTCAAGATATAAAACAAGAGAAGTTTATATTGGCGATATTCCTCTCGGCGGAAATAATCCAATTCGTATTCAATCGATGACAACAACGGATACGATGGATACAAAAGCAACTGTTGAACAAACTATCAGGATGGTTGAAGCTGGTTGTGAATATGTTAGAATTACAGCACCAAGTAAATTTGAAGCTCAGAATCTCCAGGAAATAAAAAAAGAATTACGAACTCGCGGATACAACGTTCCGCTTATTGCTGATATTCATTTCACACCGAATGCTGCAGAACTAGCGGCACGCATTGTTGAAAAGGTTAGAGTTAATCCCGGCAATTATGTTGATAGGAAAAAATTTGAGATACTTGAATATTCCGATTCGGCTTATGAAGCTGAACTTGAACGCATAAGACAAAAATTTACTCCGCTCGTAAAAAT
>Ga0079224_100012743_pt1 | contig 11662 bp, 10 predicted proteins | sample Stecom2015_FD_80414 | JGI IMG/M metagenome (GOLD analysis project Ga0079224, IMG submission 80414) | Agricultural soil microbial communities from Utah to study Nitrogen management - Steer compost 2015 | ecosystem: Environmental > Terrestrial > Soil > Agricultural land | place: USA: Utah...
CATTGTCTGAATTATTTCCCGGGACATTATTTACATCATCACTCGTCTCTTTTGTCCCGCATGCTGCGAGCAAAAGCGCAAATAGCATGATCAATAACAATTTCTTCATTGTTGTCTCACTCCTTTTGATGTATTACTTTCAAGATACAGAATTAACAAACAATTTTCAAACTTCCGGTGACTTTTTATGAGTACCTTTTATATTGAATTTTAGCTAAGGCTATTTAATTATAAGAAATACAAAAAATTACAACACTGAAAATAAAATGTTTTCAAAAAATATTGACAACAATAATTGCCTACACTAATATTAAGGAACACTAAATAATTCAAAACAAGGAAAGGAGTTAAGGGATATGAACACATCAATTGTAAATTCACACATTTCAAAAGCTACAATTTCATATTGCCCTAACCTGACCTTCTGTTTTAATTTTGCACGTACATGTAAATAAAAGGCACAGGTGTGGATTCCCCTGTGCCCTTTTTCGTTTTGACACCTTTTCGAAAAATCGGAATAGGTGTCTTTTTTGTTTACATTGCAGCGGCATTTAAAAAATCCGTGAAGAAATGTACGGTGCCTTATAGTGTAACAATATTTTAGGAGGGCTTTATATGACTATCTTTTTACAACGAAAACTATTAAAACTGGATCGATACGATGATGGGTAGCAACACGATCAACATTGAAGAAAGAAGGTATACGTAATGTTTAATGTATTTGTGAAATTAAAATGGTTTTTAAAAATGTACCGTAAGCAATATACAATTGCGATTGTACTCTTAATGCTGGCGAGCTTTATCGAAGTTTTGCCTCCATGGATTTTAGGGGAAGCCATTGATGACATGACAAATGGCGATATGAATCAGACTCAGCTGCTGAAGTATGTTGGCTTTGTTATTGGCGCTGCCATCGTGAGCTACGCTTTAAACTTCATATGGCAATATCAGTTATTTGGCGGTTCCATTACGCTTGACCGTATTTTGCGAAAAAAACTGATGCATCAATTTTTAAAAATGACTCCGACGTTTTACGAAAAAAATCGTACTGGTGACTTGATGGCCAAAGCTACAAACGATTTAAACGCAGTTACATTAACTGCAGGTTTCGGTATTATGACACTCATTGACTCGACTGTCTATATGGCACTGATCATTTTGGCAATGGGCTTTTTCATCTCCTGGAAGCTGACATTTTTTGCGATGCTCCCAATTCCCGTCATGGCTATCATCATTCAATATTTAGGTAAAATTGTTCATGAACGCTATATGATAGCACAAGGTGCATTCGGTGAGATGAATGACAATGTGCTGGAATCTGTTGCAGGAACTCGTGTCATCCGCGCATATGTTCAAGAAGGAAAAGATGAAGAACGCTTCTCGGAAATGAGCGAAAATATTTTCGCCAAAAACATGCGTGTCGCTTATATTAACGGACTTTTTATGCCTATCACGAAAATCGGAACTGGTATTTGTTATGTCATCGCATTAGGATACGGTGCTGTTCTTGTATCAAATAATGAGCTAACGGTCGGTCAGCTTGTTTCATTTAATGTTTATTTAGGTTTGGCAATTTGGCCTATGTTCGCAATTGGCGAGCTTATTAATGTCATGCAGCAAGGAAGTGCTTCGCTTGACCGTGTACAGGATACATTGGAATATGAAGCGGATGTTCAAAATCCCCCTTCACCAATGACGCATCATACACCGAATTCTATCGGGTTTGCTGATTTTACATTCCAGTACCCGTTATCTCAGGTGAAAAACTTGCAGCAAATCTCACTGAACCTCAAAAAAGGGCAAACACTTGGGATTGTCGGAAAGACAGGTTCGGGAAAGACAACATTTATCCGTCAGCTGCTGCGTGAATATCCGTTGGGCAATGGGCAAATTGCCATTAATGATACGGACTTGGCACAAATGACTAAAGAACAGATTTTGGACTGGATCGGCTATGTACCACAGGATCATATACTATTTTCCCGCACAATCCGTGAAAACATTTTATTCGGGAAAGAGAATGCTACGAACAGCGAAATCGAAGAAGCAATTCGGCTGGCAGACTTTGAAAAAGATTTATCAATTTTACCGCTTGGCATTGAAACGCTTGTCGGTGAAAAAGGCGTATCTTTGTCTGGTGGCCAAAAACAGCGTGTATCCATTGCACGTGCATTGATTAAAGATCCGGAAATTTTAATTTTGGACGATTCTTTATCTGCTGTCGATGCTAAAACAGAATCAAAAATCATTGAAAATATACAAACAGAGCGCGCTGGAAAAACGACGATCATTTCGACTCACCGCCTGTCAGGTATTCAGCATGCGGATGAAATCATCGTGCTGGATGATGGGTGTATCGTTGAACGAGGTACACATGAAGAGCTCCTACGCTTAGGTGGCTGGTACAAAGAGCAGTTTGACCGCCAGCAGCTTGAGGAGGTGGAGCAATGAGTACATCAAAACGACTGTACCTGTATGCTTTAAAATTTAAAAAACCGATTTTAATCGGATTAGCTTTATTAACAATTGCGGTCGCAACAGATATTGCAGGACCGTTCATCGCTAAATACATTATCGACCATTATATGGAACCAGGTAATCTGCAAGTCGAACCGATCGCTATCCTGTTGTCGATTTTCTTCTTATTATCTGTACTGACTGCTGTATTCCGTTATTTAATGTTCATTTTTTTACAACGTGGTGCAAACTTCGTAATTCAGCAGTTAAGGAAAGATGTATTCGGTCATATTCAAAAGCTGCCAATTGAATACTTCGATAACTTGCCGGCCGGGAAAGTTGTTGCCCGTGTCACAAATGATACAGAGGCAATACGCAATCTGTATGTAACTGTACTTTCGCAATTCGCGAACAGCTTTATTACCATTGCAGGGGTATATATAGCTTTATTTATTTTAAATTGGAAAATGGCACTCTTCGCTCTATTGCTCATTCCGATTGTTTATATTTGGATGATTTTATACCGGAAATTCGCTTCACAGTACAACCATATTATTCGAACAAAAATTGCGGATATCAATGCAATGATCAATGAATCGATTAATGGGATGACGATCATTCAGGCATTCCGCCGCGAAGAACAGATGAAGCAAGAGTTCGATGAGATGAATGACGAACACTATAAATACAATCGTAAACTTTTAATGCTGGACTCCGCGACATCCCATAACCTTGTCAATATTTTACGACTTGGAATGTTTGCCGTATTTGTCTTTTACTTCGGCACTCAATCCATGACAATGCCTGAAGCGGTAACAGCAGGTACGCTATATGCGTTTGTTGATTATATTACTCGTCTGTTCAATCCGATTACGAATTTGGTCAACCAGTTCTCCCAGCTTGAACGTTCACTTGTAGCAGGTTCACGTGTGTTTGAACTGCTTGATCAAAAAGGGGAAGAAGTAAGTACAGAACGAATCGATCGTTATAAAGGAAATGTTGTGTTTGATCATGTTTCATTCGCCTATAAAAATGATGAATATGTGCTGAGGGATATTCACTTTGAAGCAAAAGAAGGCGAAACGATTGCACTTGTCGGTCATACAGGATCGGGGAAAAGTTCGATTATGAATTTACTGTTCCGTTTCTATGATCCGCAAAAAGGCCGGATTATCATTGACGGGAAAGATATTACGAAGCTTCCGCGCCAAGCGATCCGCGAGCATATGGGAATCGTTTTGCAGGATCCTTATTTGTTCACGGGAACGATCGCTTCGAACGTTAGCCTCAATGATAAGCGCATTTCAAGAGAAACTGTTGAAAAAGCGCTTGAAGCCGTCGGAGGCGAACGTGTCTTATCAAAATTCGAAAAAGGAATTGATGAGCCTGTAATCGAAAAAGGAAGTACACTTTCTTCCGGTCAGCGCCAGTTAATTTCGTTTGCGCGTGCGCTTGCATTTGATCCGGCTATTCTTATTCTGGATGAGGCGACATCGAATATCGACTCGGAAACAGAGGAAATCATTCAACATGCAATGGACGTACTGAAAAAAGGTCGTACAACGTTTATTATCGCACACCGACTTTCCACTATTAAAAATGCAGATAAAATTTTAGTATTGGACCGTGGTGAAATTGTTGAACAAGGCAGCCATGATGAACTCGTGGCACTCGGCGGTAAGTATGAACTTATGTATCGCCTGCAATCGGGTTCATTATCTTCTTAAGAACAAAAGCGCTAAAGCGCCCAAAATCTAAAGTTTCATTAATTAAAAAAGCGTATAGCCCCCTTTCATCGGGGAGCTATACGCTTTTTGCTATTTTTCGAGCTTTTTGTTCGGCCAGTACGACCATTTACCAAACACCGTAATAAGAGCCGGTACGAGTAATGGACGTACGACAAACGTATCAAGCAGTACTCCTACCGCTGTTACGATACCGAATTGTACTAACAGCTGGATTGGCAATGTTGCTAATACCAGGAATGTACCAGCCAAAATCAGACCAGCAGACGTAATAACCGCACCTGTTGAAGCAATACCATTTGAAATGGCCTCTTTATGCGCACTTCCGCGCTTGCGGTTTTTCCATATATCAGAAATCATAAAAATATTATAGTCATTACCTAATGCAATAATAAATACGAAACTGTACAGTGGAATCGCACTAGCCATCGCTTCATGACCTAATCCGTAATGGATGATCAGCCAGCCTGCACCTAAAGCAGAGAAGAAAGATATCACTACTGTAACCATTAAGTGAATCGATGTGATTAAAGCCCGTAAGTATGCTAATAATACAACGAAAATAATAATAATCATGACAGGCTGAATGATTTTTTCATCGCCTGACTGAACGACTTTTGTATCCAGTTGAGAGCTTGTTTCGCCCCCGATCCAGAATTGGCCGTCTTCCATATTGTTATCCGCAAGAATTTGTTTAACATCGTCCTTCATTTGCTCAACATCTTCCATCGCTTCATTCGAATATGGATTTTTATCTAAATCAATTTCATAAAGTTGAATTTCGCTGTTTGTTTCACCTTTACGCATTTCTTTTATTACACCGACATATGGGAGTTTTAACAGTTGCTCTGTAATATCCAAATCAGTTCCTTCACCGTCTACCAACAGCTGAACCGGTGCCAATTCACCTGGTGTAAAATTTTCTTCAATGATTGTAAATCCTTCACGTGAAGGCATATCTTCAGGGAATGAAGAAATTAAATCATAGTTGTACTTAATAGTTGTTGAAGCAAATGCTAAACCAATTAATATCGCTCCCGCAACAATAATGACAAGCCACGGTTTCGAAGTAACAAATTCACCGACCTTACGCATATAACGGTGATTAGGTTTACGTTGTTTATATGGTTTGTTTTTCTTTACGGCATTTGCTTTTTCGGCCTCTTCCGTACGAGGAACAAATGGCCAAAACGCTGCGCGTCCTAAAATACCAAGAACAGCCGGAAGCAATGTAACCACCGCAAAACCTGTAATTAATACACCAAAGCTAAACGGAACAGCAAAACGCTGGAATGCGCCGTAATCCGCCAATGCCAATGTCGCTAATCCGATTACTACCGTTAAACCACTCATTACGATGGCACCTGTCGATTCACGAACAGCCGATGCCAAGGCTGTAAATTTATTATCTTCAATCAGTAATTTATCACGGTAACGTGTAATTAAAAACAAGCAATAATCCGTACCAGCACCAAACAGTAATACAATCATAATCGCTACCGCTTGTGCATCTTTATCGATCCATCCGTTTTCGGCCATCACACCCAGTAACGGACTGACAACTAAATATGCTACCCCTACCACAATTAACGGGATAATCGCTAAAATTGGTGAACGGTAAATTACTAATAAGATGACTAAAATGATAATTACAGTGGCAACCATTAGTTGTACGTCAGCTGCTTTGAAAAGGTCTGTCGCATCAATCGAGATCCCAACCGGTCCAGAGAATCGAGCATGAAGTCCCTCATCCTCTAAATTTGTATCATACGGATTTTCGCCAAATTGACTTTCTGTACGTTCTTTAATAATCGCTAAATTTTCTTTTAGAACATTTGAATTTTTATCTGTTGAAAAGAAAACAGGTGTGACAAGTGCTGCACCGTTCTCGGAAAGCGATCCCATCAATGCTTGAACGGGAAGGTTATGAAATGGCGGGATTGTTTCCTGTCCATCTAACGGGTCATCCGCCAGTTGTTTGTATAACCCTTTAATATTTGTCAAATCTTCTTCTGTAAGACCTGATTCGTTATACCAAGTAATTAATAACGGGATCCCACTATCAGAAGAAAATTCCTCCTCCATTATTTCCCCTGCCTGAATGGATGTATAAGTATCAGGGATTTCATCGCCCACAAAGTTTTCAACACTATTAATTTGCGGGAAGATAAGTGCAAATAAAACGGCAAACATAATCCATAAAGCTAAAACAATCCAACGTGTTTTCTTACCGCCCATTACACTTCCCCATTTTTCCAATGGATGTTTAGACATTACATAGCCTCCTTTTTCTCATTTAACTCTTCCAAATATTACAAGGTAATTATGTCTTTTTAATAATACCCTTCAACTTATGTTATACAAACATTGTACAATATACTAAAAACATTTGACAAGTACTTTCTTTTTCGGTTGAATAGAGTTTAACAAGGATTCTTTTAGGAGGTGGTAAAATATGACTAAAAAAACTTACTCGATACAACAAGTATCTAACTTAACGAATCTTTCTAAACAACTGATCCGAAAATGGGAAGATCGCTACCAGATTATTCAACCTGGCAGATTAGACAATGGCTACCGCATATATACGGAAGATGAAGTTCAAACGTTATTGCAGCTGAAACAATACGTTAATAGCGGTATGACAATCAAACAAGCGGTAGATCACTATATTAAAAATAAGGATATACCGGAAGAAGATCCTGTATCATTCTTCCACAAAGCGCTAATTCAAGCCGGCACCGAAGCGAATGAGCATAAAATTTTGCATTTGCTCGAACAGGCTCATCATAAATTTGGTGTTGAGAAACTAATTAAAGACATCGTCGTTCCCTTCCTCCATGAAGTTGGACAACTTTGGTGCGAAAAAGCCTGGGGTGAATACCAAGAAGCAATAAGCAGTCAAACAGTGCGTGACTTTTTAAGCCACCTTCGTCGACATTTTTATGTTCCGGACGATGCACCACTCGCATTAGGAAGCTGTCTACCTGGAGAAAGACATGAAATCCCTATGCAAATTCTGCTTATCCAATGTATGTTGCGGGGTTACCGCACATTGATGCTTGGACCTTCACCCGCTCCAACAGCGATCCAATCCGCTATCGCCTTGAAGAAGCCAGCAATTGTTTTGCTGACAGGATCTACCGAGATCGCTTACAATGAATTTGCCCAATCCATTCATACACTGGAAAAATTGGCACAAGTTCATGAGCATATTTCTTTTTATATCGGTGGTGCAGGGACAGAAGCTTTTTATGAACAGTTCCAATTAAAAGCATTAAAATTAGCAAGAACAATTGATGATATTCTTCCTCCCGCTAATCTTTAGCATTATTCAATACTGAGCTCGCCGTACTTCTAGCACAGCGAGCTTTTTCTTATTGTTTCCGAAAAGCAAAAATTGACCACTTTGCCTGATTTGCAAAATGGCCAATCTTTGAACTGTAATTGTAAATTATTTATCTTTCGTTTCGTCCGGCTGGTTTTTACGTTCACTGCCTGAAGTAGTTTTTGTGTTCGCACGATATTTTTCATCTTTTACTTGATCGTTCAATTCTTCCACCGGAATCGGATCCACAAATTTCATTTCCTCATCTATATCGAAAATGCTTTCGTTTTCGGTATTCAATAAATCTGGATTGTCGAGTTTTTTATGTTTGATTTTATCGTCTTTCATTTATAAAAACCTCCCTTTCGAATAGTCTCTTATCTTTTACCCGAAAGTGGAGAGGGTTACACTTTTACTTTTAAACAAGAACTTATTCATTTTTTAAAGTTAATATTTTTCTCCGCCATCGCATGTTTTAATACTGGCAATGAAGAAGGTCCGATTCCATGCAATTGCATAATTTCTTTTTCCGTAAATTCAGCAAGATGCTCCAGCTCGGTTATACCTGCATTCATCAGTGCATTACGTGCAGGTGAGGATAAACGAGATAAGAAACCTTCCGAAGGCTTTTTCTCTAGCTCACATTTAGGGCAAGTCCCACAATCTGTACTTTTATAATACCGGTGTCCCATTGGACAAATACGCAATGTTCTCTCCCTTTTCACCATTCCCGCCAACTCCTGTTAATTTTGATTTAATTACCACTATTCTAACCTAAAAAAATCCGTTGTACGATTTCTACGTACAACGGATTTTTCTATTATGCTTTCACAAATTCACGTGAATCAACATTACGGATCATATAGTCAAATGCCCCTAAAGCAGCTGTTGCCCCAGATCCCATTGAAATGACAATTTGCTTGTACACTGTGTCTGTGCAATCGCCAGCAGCAAAAACTCCCGGAATATTGGTTGCACCGTGCTTATCTATAACAATTTCACCATGCGCATTCATTTCTACAGTCCCTTCAAGGAACTCTGTATTTGGCAATAGACCAATTTGAACGAATACACCTTGTACTTCGATATGCTTTTCTTCACCTGTCACAACGTCTTTATACGTTAAGCCATTTACTTTATCAGTACCTGTAATTTCAGTAGTTAAAGCATTTGTAATAACAGTTACGTTTTTCAGACTGCGAACGCGCTCTTGCAACACTTCATCCGCCTTCAACTCACCGTTACGTTGGATTAACGTAACACGGTTTACAATACCCGCTAAGTCGATTGCCGCTTCTACACCGGAGTTACCGCCACCGATCACTGCAACATCTTTCCCTTTGAAAATCGGGCCGTCGCAATGCGGGCAATACGCAACACCTTTATTTTTAAATTCTTCCTCACCAGGTACCTCGAGTTGACGATAGCGGGCCCCTGTGGAAAGGATAACTGTTTTCCCTTTTAACACCGCGCCATTTTCCAACGTCACTTCGATTAAATCTTTCTTCTCGATTTTTGCTGCACGTTGTGATTTCATCACATCGATTTCATAGTCCAATACATGCGCTTCTAAGCTTGAGACAAATGCAGGACCTTCTGTAGCCTTTGTCCCGATAATATTTTCAATTGATAACGTATCGTTAACCTGACCACCGAAGCGCTCTGCTACGATACCTGTACGGATTCCTTTACGCGCTGAATAAATAGCAGCCGCAGAACCTGCCGGACCGCCACCTACTACCAATACATCAAAAACTTCCTTATCTGCAAATTCCGATCCGTCCGATACTTCACCTAACTTCGTTAAAATATCTTCCAGCTCCATCCGGCCGCCACCGAAGTTTTCGCCGTTTAGATATACAGTAGGCACTGCCATAATATCTCGATCTTTAATTTCAGCCTGGAATGCCCCACCTTCGATCATCACGTTCGAGATGTTCGGATTTAAAACCGCCATAATGTTTAATGCCTGCACAACATCCGGACAGTTGTGACAAGTAAGACTTACGTACGTTTCAAACTTCAATGGCTGCTTAATCGCCTGAATACGTTTTACAACCGCTGCATCGATTTTTGGTGCACGACCAGAAACTTGTAATAGCGCTAAAACTAATGATGTAAATTCATGGCCTAGTGGTAACCCGGCAAATGTAATACCGGAGTCCCCTTCACCTACTTTATTAATACTGAAACTCGGTGTACGTTCTAATAATGCGTGTTGCACTGTAATACGAGGCGACATCTTTTCCAGTTCTTCAACTAAATTGAGCATTTCCTGCGATGTTTTATCGTCATTAACACTCACTTTAATTAATAAATCACCTTCGAGCATCGATAAATACTGCTGTAATTGCGCTTTAATCTGATTATCTAACACTGCATAAGCTGCTGTATGAATACCTCTTATCATTCCCTCCCGAAAAATAAGCGGCCATTCTCCCTCAAATACAGCCAGCCTTTCACCTCTTTCATATTAAATTTAAAAGATAGAGAGCTTACCTTTTTCCCCTAGTTAAAAACAGAGCGACAAAAACTTAGCCGTAACGGTTGTTTTTGTCGCTTACTGTTTGTTATTTACTACTCAGTTTAGATTTTACCTACTAGATCTAAGCTTGGCGTTAACGTTTCTCCGCCTTCTTCCCATTTAGCCGGGCAAACTTCACCTGGATTGTTACGTACATATTGAGCCGCTTTAATTTTATTCACTAAAATTGAAGCGTCACGGCCGATACCGCCAGCATTGATTTCTAATGCTTGTACAACGCCGTCTGGATCGATGATGAATGTACCGCGCTCAGCTAAACCATCTTCTTCATTTAACACATCAAATGCCTTAGAAATTGTATGAGATGGGTCACCAATCATGATGTACTCAATTTTACCGATTGCTTCAGAAGTATCATGCCATGCTTTGTGAGTGAAGTGTGTATCAGTCGATACTGAGTAAACTTCTACTCCTAAAGATTTTAAAGTAGCATATTCGTTTTGTAAGTCTTCTAACTCAGTTGGGCAAACGAATGTGAAGTCTGCTGGATAGAAGCATACTACTGACCATTGTCCTTTGAAGTTTTCTGAAGTTACGTCAATGAATTCACCTTTTTGGAATGCTTTCGCAGCGAATGGTGCGATTTCTTTACCGATTAATGCCATTTTAAAATTCCTCCTATATAAAGATCAATGAAATAATTATTATAAAATAATTATTATTACCATCCAAAATTATCTTACATTAGCTATATTTCGTCAACCTTCGAAGAGTTAAATTCAACAAATACTTCTACAATAAACCGCACATTTGTGTCGCACAATAAAGGCGCAGAGATTAAAATGCATAAAAAAACTACTTTAAATCATCATCATGTCTTTAAATCGTTATTTTTGTATATTCATTTTAGTGAAGTATAGTTATTATAATTATAACTTTCTCCTCATCCCTTATATCAGGTATCCAGAAATTTCTCTAGGAGTTGCCATTCTCGTTTAAGGTTCCTACAATCAAATAAACGAGAAAAGCGTATCTGTCTACTCTCGGTATTTCCCTCCAAATATAAAAAGGTCTATGCAGAAAGCTTTCACTTCCTGCATAGACCTTTCTTTAACTAGTTTGTAAACGACAGGACAGCATTTTTATACTTCGCTAAAAATGCAGCAGCCTCGCTTTTCGTTGTGTATTCGAACATACGAATGTCATTTGGATTATTGAACACTGTTACTACCCACATGTTTTACCGCTCCTTTTCGTTTTTATTTTGTATAGGATAAGATTGCGTTTTTATACTTTTCCAATTTTGATGTTGCTTCAATTTTCGTCGTATATTCAAATATACGAATATCGTTTATATCATTAAATACTGTTACTACCCACATGTTTCATTTCTCCTTTTTTATAAAACTGTATTATAAATAGTCGATTCTCCCGTGACAGTTGCAGTTTGTTATATAACACATTTCCTATTTTCTATTTTACTCCATTTAAATAAAAAAGAAACCCCCTAAACCCTCTTTTCACAATGCGTTCACAATTTATCTGATTTGTTTGAACAATTTATGAATACGTTGAAAATGATGAATTAAACAAAAAACAGAAGAATAGAAGATAAGCCAGCAAGTTCTGTTCTAGTACAGAATAATA
>Ga0079224_100012744_pt1 | contig 11662 bp, 8 predicted proteins | sample Stecom2015_FD_80414 | JGI IMG/M metagenome (GOLD analysis project Ga0079224, IMG submission 80414) | Agricultural soil microbial communities from Utah to study Nitrogen management - Steer compost 2015 | ecosystem: Environmental > Terrestrial > Soil > Agricultural land | place: USA: Utah...
AAAATCCTCCGAGCTTCCTTCCAGGATTTCCCTGGCGAATGCTGGGATACGGGGTTAGGTTCCGTGGCCCAGCGTTGGCAACGGAAGGGAGCGACGTTGTCGTCAGGAGATTGGCAACTGCAGGCACTCTGCCGAGGGAATCACGCCCATCTGTTCTTCCCCCCCTCGACTTTCGAGCGGAAAGACGACAGAGAGAGACGTGAGGCCCGGGCCAAGGCGATCTGCAACGTCTGCCCAGTTCTGAAGGAGTGCTCGGAGTACGCCCTCACGATCCGCGAACCTTTCGGGATCTGGGGCGGTATGACCGAAGCGGATCGCAAGGAGCTGTTCGCCGCCTCAGCTGCCAGCTGACGAACCTTCCCCCTCGAGGAGGGGAGTGCGGGTGTCGCCCTGCCGGCGGGTCAGGCGGCGCTCGTCGGCCCATTCGAGGAGTGGAACGGCGTACTTCCGCGAGATGCCCAGTGCGTCACGGAAATCCGCCACTGTGAAGGGTCCCGGCATGGCCGCGATCGCCGCCTCGACCCGATCCAAGGTATCCGGCAGGTAGACGAACTCGTCCGAGACCATCACGAGGTCACCGGACCGCACGAGGAGGTGGATCATCTCCTCGTCGATGGGCAGTGCCGCCGATCGCGGGGGTTGCAGGCCCGCCTCGGCGAGCAAGCGCCGCGTTTCGTCCCACCGCTCCTGCTGCATGGCGTCTAGCTTCGCCGTGTGCCCCTGGAGACGCACGGTGGCGCCGTCGGTCTCCATGGACGAGCACTCACTCGCGATCGCCACTGCGATCTCGGCAGTGACTCCCAGGCGGCTCGCCAGGGTGGCTGTCGGGATTCCTGGCCGCAGAGGATATCGGCGATGGAACTCGGCGACGGTAGCGACGGCCAGTCCGTGGAGTCGGTCGTGTTCCTCGAGGGAGATAGCCGTCTCTCCGAAGACCTTCGCTGCGCTCGGTGTTGCCCCGGTGTGGGCGACGAGACGCTCGATTCGCTCGGTCCGCCGGATCCGCAACAGATGAGAGGCGGCCCCCTCCGAGTCCAGGTCGGGTGAGACGCGGGCCGACAGCCGAAGGGGCTCTCCTTTCCGGGGAGGTGCCGGGTCGATCACCCGCCCCCCGGCGACCACTGCCCGTCGTCCGGTTTCTCGCACGATGAAGCGGTCGCCGTACCTCAGAGGAAGAGGACGCTCCAGGGTGACGAGGACGCTGTCCTCGAGGCGGCGCAGCCGGGCGGCCGCCGCCGTCGTGCCGACGTGGATCTGAAACGCTCCCCGGTCGCCCAGATCGTCGACGTAGCGGGCAGTGCGGAGAGCGGCCGTGAACCTCGACGTCGCTTCCCATCTACCCGGCAGACCGAGCATGGCGCCCCGAGCCAGGTGCTCGGGCGCGTCGGCCAGGTTGACCGCAACCCGCCGGTGCGGATCCACACGTTGGTGCTCGCGCTCGTGGCTCTCCAACGCCCGGACACGCACCCGCACATGGCCAGGATGGACATGGAGGATGTCGCCCACGCGAAGCGGACCCCCGAGCAAGGTGCCGGTGACGACGGTCCCGGCACCGGAGACCGTGAATCGACGGTCGATCCACAGGCGGGGGTCGTCACCCGCTTCGCCGTCGATGCCGATCGCGTCCAACGCCGCGATCACATCGTCGAGCCCGTCGCCGGTCCGACTGGAAACGGCTAGGACCGGTGCACCTTCGAGGCTGGAACCCTCGAGGCGCTCGTGGACCTCGAGTGTCACCAGTTCGAGGAGCTCGTCGTCGACGAGGTCCGCTTTGGTCAACGCCACGACGCCGCGTCGCACGTCGAGGAGGTCGAGAACCGCCAAGTGCTCCTCCGATTGCGGCATCCACCCTTCGTCGGCGGCGACGACGAACAACGCCGCATCGATCGCCTCGATGCCGGCCAGCATGTTCTTGATGAAGCGCTCGTGGCCAGGAACGTCCACGAACGAGATCTCGCGCCCCGACGGCAGCTTTCCCCAGACGAAACCGAGGTCGATGGTCAGGCCGCGCCGCTTCTCTTCCTCCCACCGATCGGGGTCACGCCCGGTGATCGCCTGCAGCAGCGTCGACTTGCCGTGGTCGACGTGGCCGGCGGTGCCGATGACCGTCATGACTCGGCCAGGGCAGCAGCCACGACCTGGTCGTCGGACGGGTCGACGGTGCGGAGGTCGAGGATCAATCGGCCGGCAGCACGGCGGCCGAGGACGGGCGTCGGCTGCTCGAGGAGGTGGGCGAAGCGACGATCCGCCTCGTCCAGTTCGACGACCACCGTGGGGATCTGGGCACCGGGAGCCGAGCCCGCTCCGAGCGTCGACGTGTCCGCCGTGATGGCGGCTGTCACTCCCGCCTCCTCCACCACTCGTCGGGCGCGTCGTTCGATCTCTTCGGTAGCGGTGGTCGCCATCCGCCACAGGGGCAGTTGTGATGCCCTTCCGTCGAGGTACGCCTGCAAGGTGGCCGCCAGGGCGGCAGCGGTGGGACCGTCGATCCGCAAGGCCCGGGCGGCGGGGTGCTCGGCCAGTCGGGTGACGAGCGACCGATCGCCGACGATGACCCCTGCCTGGGGCCCTCCGAGCAGTTTGTCGCCGGAGAACAACACCAGATCGGCTCCGGCGTCCAGGGCCTGTCGCACCCCGGGCTCTCCCGCCAGCCATGTCGGCGGCGGCGGCGGAAGCCAAGGGGCCTGCGTGTCGAGCAAGCCGGACCCGACGTCGTAGACCAAGGGGACGTCTCGCTCGGAAGCCAGGCTCGACAGGTCGGTGATCGACGCTTCGGCGGTGAACCCGAGCACTCGATAGTTGGAGGGGTGCACCTTGAGGAGCAGTGCCGGGTCCTCTACCGCGGCGTAGTCGGATCGACGGGTGCGGTTGGTGGTCCCGACTTCGACCAGCTCCGCACCGGTCGCTGCCATCAAGTCGGGTAGCCGGTAGGAGCCACCGATCTCGATCAACTCCCCCCGTGAGACCGGCACTCGGCCACCGGCGGCCAAGGCTGCCAGTGTGAGAAAGACCGCCCCGGCGTTGTTGTTGACCACCAACGCCGCTTCGGCTCCGGTCAGGGTCACGAGGAGCCGCTCGATCGGGGCGTTCCGCTTTCCCCGTTGACCCGTTGTCAGATCGAGCTCGGTGTTGGAGTAGCCGCGGGCGACCTCGGCGGCCGCGGTGGCCGCATCGTACGAGAGCGGAGCCCGCCCCAGATTCGTGTGGAGGAGGACACCGGTGGCATTGATCACCCGGCGGGGAAGGGCCTTCTGGAGCAGATCCAGCCGGCGCCGGGCCTCGGTGTCGATGTCCACGTCGGGGTCCAGCCGCGCCTCCGCGATCACCTCCCGCACGGTCTCGACGACGAGAGGTCGCGGGACGGCGCCGTCGTCCAGTCGACGGACGACGGAATCGACGGAGGGGGGCCTCACGGCTGCCATCTAGACGAAGGTTAGGAGCGGGCTTCGAGCTCAGGCCCCGTCACCGCGTGCTGCGCGCAGCGCCTCCCAGACACGTGCCGGCGTCAGAGGCATGTCGATGTGACGCACGCCGAAGGGACGGAGGGCGTCGTGGACGGCGTTGACCACTGCCGGCGTGGAGCCGATGGTGCCGGCCTCGCCGATGCCTTTGACTCCGAGAGGGTTCTGGTCGGTGGGTGTCTCGGTGTGGTCGACCTCGATCAGAGGCACCGTGGTGGCGGTGGGCAGCAGGTAGCTCGTCAGATTGGCCGTGAGAGGGTTGCCGTCCTCGTCGTAGCGGAAGTGCTCGTACAGGGCCTGGCCGATCCCCTGGGCGACGCCGCCGTGGATCTGGCCGTCGACGACCATGCGGTTGAGGATGCGTCCGCAGTCGTCGCAGGCGATGTGACGCAAGATCTCCACCTCGCCGGTTTCAGTGTCCACCTCGACGACCGAGATGTGGGTACCGAAGGGCACAGTGGCCTCCGCCTGCTCCCAGATGTCGTCGACCACGATGCCGGGCTCCTCGCCGGGCGGCAGGTTCGCCGGGTCGGCTGCCAGAGCCGCGACTTCGAGGATCGACATGGCGGAGTCGGGGACGCCGGCGATGCCGATGCGCCCATCGTCGAAACGCACCACGTCATCCAGCGCCGCTTCCCGGTGGTGGGCGTAGATCCGGCGGGCCTTCTCGAAGGCACCTTCGGCCGCACGGGTCACCGCCGTGCCCGCCATCTGGAGGGACCGGGAGCCCATGGTCCCGCCCCCGCGGACGACGAAGTCGGTGTCGCCCTGGACGAAGCGAATCCGCTCGAACGGAACCCCCAGGATGCGGGCCGCGAGCTGAGCGAAGACCGTCTCGTGACCGTGGCCGTGGGACAGTGCCCCCGAAAAGATCACCACGCCCTCGGGCGTGACTTCGGCTCGCCCCCAGTCCTTGCGTCCTCCCGGCGCGGTCACCTCGACGTAGGAGGAGATCCCGATCCCGAGTTGTCGGCGGTCGCCCCGGCGGCGGCGTTCCGCCTGCTCTTCCCGCAGCTCCTCGTAGCCGGCGTTGGCCAAAGCCAAGTCCAAGGCGGCGGCGTAGTCCCCCGAGTCGTAACGCTCACCGGAGGCGGTCACGTGCGGGAAGTCTTCGGGCGCCAGGAAGTTGCGGCGGCGCACCTCCACCGGGTCCATGTCCAGTTCGGCCGCCAGCAGATCCATCATCCGCTCGACAGCCATCGCCGCCTCCGGTCGGCCCGCCCCCCGATAGTTGTCCGTGGGTGTCGTGTTGGTGACGACGCCCCGCCAGCGGAACTCGAGAGCGGGGATCCGGTAGGCCCCCGAAGCCATTCGCTGGGTGAGATCGGCCATGATCGCCCCGTCGAGCGGGTAGGCGCCGGCATCCTGGGTGACCGTCCAGCGCATCCCGACGATCGTGCCGTCGCGGCGAGCGCCGAGCTCCAGGTGTTGGCGCTGGTCCCGGCCGTGGGACATCGACAGGAGCCCTTCGCTGCGTCCTTCGTGCCAGCGGACCGCCCGGCCGAGGTTCAGAGCCAGGGCGACGACGACCGCCTGCTCGCGGTAGCAGTTGATCTTCGCTCCGAAGCCGCCGCCCATGTCGGGCGTCCTTACGTGGAGCAATTCGCGGTCGATGCCCAGCGCCCGGGAGATGGTGTTGCGGGTGTAGTGGATCGCCTGGGATCCGAGCCACACTTCGGCACCGCCGTCCGGGCGGGGAATGGCGAGCGTGTTGGAGGTCTCGAGTGGCACTGGAGCCACGCGCTGGTTGTGGATCTCCGCCGTCACGACCACGTCGGCGCCGGCGAGAACGTCCTCTTCGGGGCCGAAGCCGCCCTCGGCCACGACATTGGTGCCGATCTCCGGATACAACAGCTCTGCTCCATCCGCCAGTGCGGCGTCGAGCGAGGCGACGGCGGGAAGGACGTCGTATTCGACCCACACCGCGTCGGCGGCGTCGATCGCCTCCCGTTCGCTCTCCGCCACCACGACCGCCACCGGGTCGCCCACGTGACGCACCCGGTCGCGGGCGAGGAGCGGGCGGCGGGTGACTTCGTCGAGACTGCGCACGACCGCGGGCATGGACTCCGGCAGGTCGTCAGCGGTGAGGACGGCGACCACGCCGGGCATGGCACTCGCGGCCGAGGTGTCGATGGAGGTGATCGTCCCGTGGGCCACGGTGGAACGGACGAACACGGCCCACAGGGCGCCGTCGACCGCCATGTCGGTCACGTAGTTCCCTTGGCCCGCCACGAACCGGGGATCCTCGGCCCGTTTCACGATCCCGCCTCGGATCGAACCTCGCAACGACTCCATACTCGAGAGAGTAAACGGGCGGCTCGTCGGCGAGGGTCAGCGACCGATGTCCGGGCGGTCCTGGATCGCCCGGGTGCGGAGGGTGAAGATCGAATCTCCCGACAACACGCCGCCTCGCCCGAACAGCCGCCCGAACTCCCAGTTCGACAGACCCAACTCGGGCCGTTGCAGCGCGTACTGGCCGTCCACCCACCGGGTGAAGCCGTTGCCGACGAACGGGGCGTCGATCCGGGCGTAGAACTCCTCGTGCAGCTCGGGGTCCCGAGACACGAGGCTGGCGATGAAGCGGGGCGAGTAGCTGTTGAAGGCATCGACGGCGGCGTCGATGGACGGCGCCGACCAGAGCGTGATCTCCGGGCTCCCCTCCCACTCCCATTCGCGGCCCAGCTCGGCGACATCGATCGGCTCGGCCCGCGGCTCCGTCACCTCTTCCTCGGCGCGGGCTATCGGAGCGGGCTCTCTCCACCAGCCGTCGAGCTCGAAGTCGTCGACGACGTGGAGCTTCGGGCTCGTGCCCCGCCGCTCCGCCGCCCGGCGCAGCCCGGCGAGAACCGCCTCCACCCGGGGGCCAGAGCGTTCTCCCACTACGACGGCGGTGTTGAGCGTGTTGCACACCTTGCGGTCGAGCGAGTGGTAGACGACCTCCTGCACGAATGCCGGGTCGGCGTCGGGAGCGACCACGATCCATGCGCCCCCGGTGCCGTGGAGGCTGACCGGTGTGCCCGCTTGGCGGGCGACTGCACCCAGTTGAGCTACCGCCGCTCCGGAGCCGCGGGCAACGGCGACGGCGAGCCGGGGATCGGAAAACATCGCCCAGCCCGCGGAGCGCTCAGGTGAGTCGACCAACGACACCGCGCCGGGGGGCAGCCCGGCCGCGCTGAGAGAAGGTTCGAGGGCATGCTCGGTGATCGCCCGGGCGGTGCCGAGGGCGTCGGAGCCGATTCGGAACACGACCGTGTTACCCGAACGCAGCACGCCGGTGGCGTCGGCGAACACGTTGGGCCGGCCTTCGAACACGAAGCCGACGACTCCCAGGCCGGCCCGGTGGACCTCTACCCGCCAGCCGTCGTGAGGAACGACTTCGACGGGCTCTCGAGTCGGTTCCGTCTTCTCCCAGATCCGCAACGCTTCGATCATGTCGGAGCGCATGCGATCGGTGAGCTCGAGCCGGGTCGTGGAGCGGCCGCGCCGGCGGGCCGACTCGACGTCGGCGGCGTTGGCTTCGGCGATCGGGGCGAAGATCCTGTCGTCTTCGAGAGCCTCGGCGAATCGCCGGTAGAACATGTCGAGCTGGTCGGAGGTGATGGAGCCCATCTGGCCGAAGGCCTCGTGAGCGCGTGTCACGGCCCCGGCGGCCACCTCCCACACGTCGGACGGGACGCGGAGCAGATCGCCGGTGTCCTGGACCACGATCAGTCGGTCGCCGGGTCGGAAGTCGGCGGCGAGCTCGGGAGTCACGAAAGTGACCTTGTCTCCCCCGTACGGAATGGCCATTCCTGCCTGGAGCTCGGTGAGTCGGGCGCTCATGGCACCGAGTCTGGCAACTCGCAGGCCGTGTCACAATCCCCGCTTGGCGGGCGTCGGAAGTACCCTCATCGCAATGGCCCGGATCCTCCTCTTCGTCGGCGTTCCCCTGCTCGAGCTGGGACTCCTCGTCTGGTCGACGGGTCGAATCGGTCTGGGTTGGACCCTCGCCGTGATCCTCCTCACCGGATTCTTCGGGGCGACCATGGTCAAACGCCAGGGGCTGGACGTGTGGCACTCCGCTCGTCGACGATTCGCCATCGGGTCGTTCCCGAGCGACGAGATCGCCCACGGAGCGATGCTGCTCGTCGCCGGAGGGCTCCTCATCGCCCCCGGATACCTGTCCGACGTGACCGGATGCCTCCTGCTACTCCCCGTCGTCCGGGAGTGGCTGCGGCCCCGGCTGGCAGCCTGGTTCGGACGACGGTTCGACCACCGGACCACTCGAGTAGAAGTGTGGCGGGCGTAGCGGCACGACCTGCCGCCACCGTCCTGGTGCTGCGGGAGGTGTCTGAGAGCTTCGAGGTTTTGATGCTGCGGCGAGTGGCACGCGGGTTCTTCGGCGGCCTCTGGGTGTTCCCGGGGGGCAAGGTCGAGGACATCGACCACAGCGACCTGGCGCGGTCGGCCGTGGCCGTACCCGACGACGCCGACGATTGGCCCTGGCGAGCGGCGGCGCTGCGGGAAACGGTCGAGGAAGTGGGCGTGGCCATCACCGATCCTCCCCTCGCCGAGCCGGTGAGAGGAGCCGGCGCCGACGTCTTCGAGCAGGTCCTCGATCGAGGAGCCGTCCTCGACGGTCGTCGCTTGCGACTCCTCTCACAATGGGTGACGCCCCGGTCGGCACCGGTCCGATTCGACACCCGGTTCTATCTCGCCGCAGTGGAGCCAGACACCCCGCTGGTGCCCGATGCCTCCGAAGCGACCGACGCCCGCTGGGTGTCTCCGCGTCGAGCCCTGCAGTGCGCCGCCGACGCCTCCTGGCCGATGGTCACCCCGACGCTCCACCATCTCCGCTGGCTCGTCGGCTTCCAAGACGTCGCCTCTGTTTGGGAAGCGGCAGGCAGAGCCCGCGTGAGTCTCGTCGGACCCATCGTCGAGCGGGATGGCTCCGAGGTCACCGTCACTCTCCCCGACTCCGCCCGACTGCCGTGAGGATCGAACGCGTTCTCGCTTCCAACCCCAGCCCCTACACCGGCCCGGGAACCAACACCTGGATCGTCGAATCGGCCGATGCCGTGGCGATCATCGACCCAGGACCCGTCGACGACTCCCATGCCCGCGCCATCGCCGAGCGGGTGGGAGAACGACGGGTCGAAGCGGTGCTCGTCACCCACACCCACGAGGACCACGCCCCTCTCGCGAATCCGCTCGCCCGTGAGTTCGGCGTCCCTGCCTACGGTTATGAGCCCGGCCCCGCTTTCGACCCCGATGTGAGGCTCGTCGACGGGTCGGAGATTGAAGTGGAGGGCCTGCGGATTCGGGTCGTGCACACCCCCGGCCATTCGGACGACCATCTCTGCTTCCTCGCCGACCGGATACTCTTCACCGGCGATCACATCATGGGGGGCTCGTCGGTGATGGTCGAGAAGATGGCGCCATATCTGGAATCACTCGAACGCCTCCGCGGCCTCGACGTCGAGGCGCTCCATCCCGGCCACGGCGAGACCATGACCAATCCGTCCGAGGTGATCGATTGGTACGTAGCTCACCGACTGCAGCGAGAGCAGGAGGTGCTCCAGGCGGTCAGAGCGGGAGCCGCCTCTGTCGCCGACATCGTCGAGGTCGTCTACCGTGACGTCGACCATTCCCTCCATCCCCTGGCGGCCGTCTCGGTGAGAGCTCATCTCGAGAAGCTGGCAGCCGACGGGATGGTGGTGGTCGAAGGACAGACAGTGAGGACTCCATCCGAGGGAAGCCGATGAGACGCGTGCTGGCCGCCGTCCTGATGATGCTTCTCGCCGTTCCGGCCTACGCCGCAGTGACCGAAGGCGACATCCAGCGGGCCGAAGACCGCATGCGAGAAGCGCAAGCGCGGGCCGACTCGCTCGCCCGCCAACTCGAGGACGCCTACGTGCGCCAGATCCAACTCGAAGACGAGATCACCAACCTCACCTCGGCGATGGAGCGCACCCAGGTGCGCCTCCAGGAAGCCGAGGTCGAAGTCGAGAAGCTCGCCGTGGAGATGTACATGGGCTCCACTTCGTCAGTGGCGCTCGTGGCCTTGCTGGGATCCGAGGACGGCACCTCGGCGGGCCTCGAGTACGTGCGCCGGGTGACCGGCATCGAGGACGCCTCCATCGCCAACCTCAAGGCGACCCGCGCCGAGCTGGAGCGCCAGAGCGATCGCCTCGACCAGGCCCGGGCGGAACAGGCACGTGTCACCGAGGAGCTGGCTGCGCTCGCCGCCGAAGCGGAAGCCACCCTCGTGGCCGCGTCGGAGGACTATCAGATGCTCGTCGAGCAGCGTCGGCGCGAAGAAGAGGAACGCCGGCGCAGGGAGGAAGAGGAGCGTAGGCGGAGAGAGGAGCAGGCCCGGTTGGCGGCCGCCGCCGCCACGAGCACGACTACCACCACCCCTTCCAACGATTCGGGCGACTCGCCCACCACGACGGCTCCCTCACAGGATGGGGGGTCCGGCGAGTCTTCGAACCAGTCGCCCCCCACGACACAGCCCCCGCCGCCTCCCTCCGGGGGAGGTGCGGCGTGCCCGGTTCAGGGTCCGGTCTCGTTCGTGGACAGCTGGGGTGCGGCGCGTTCGGGAGGACGTGCCCACCAGGGGGTCGACATGATGGCGGCCCGGGGGACGCCGGTGGCGGCGATCTACGACGGGACCATCACTCGGACCGGATCAGGGAGCGCCCTGGGTGGCATCACCATCTGGATGCGCTCCAATGCCGGCGACAGCTTCTACTACGCCCACCTCGACGGCATCGCCGACGGCATCTCCGGTGGGGTGTCGGTGTCGGCGGGTCAAATCATCGGCTATGTCGGGAGCACCGGCAACGCCTCGGCCGCCTACCCGCACCTCCATTTCGAGTACCACCCGGGCGGCGGGGGAGCCGTGAACCCCTATCCGCTCGTCAAGAGCGTCTGCGGCTGACGAGCCTGGTGGAAAGAGTCCGGGCGGCCCTTCCGAGCCGCCCGGTTCGACGAGAATCTGCGGGGGAAAACAGATCCTCGTGCTGCTTCGGAACCCCGGGGGGATCAGGGTTCCGAAGGACCTCGTCGGATGTGCCTCCCGAGCCATCCGACCTTTGGTTGCCTCCCATGGCACGCCCATCCAGATGCCATCTGGACCCTTGGGCACGTTCGACATAGATGATGCTGTTCGTTTGCGAAGGCGCCAGATGGATTCTGGAATAGCCCGAACTGACTAGTCACTGGGCCGGACGACCCGATCAGCCGCTGGCGGCCGCGATCTCGTCGTCGAGTTGGGCCATGAGCTTGGCGATTCGGCCGGTGCAGGTCTCGTCCGCGGCGGGCGGCATCACCTCAACCAGCCGTTCCGCCAGATCGAAGAATGCCGCAGCCGCCGGTCCTGGTTCGGGATCGGAGACGACGGGATTCCCCTCGTCTCCGCCCCGTACGACGGCGGCGTCGAGGGGGATCCGGCCGAGCAGGGGAGCGTTGATGGTCTCGGCGAGCTCCGTGCCCCCGCCTGTCCCGAACAAGTCGTATCGCTCACCGTGGCCGCACTCGAAGCCGGACATGTTCTCGACGACTCCGACGACCGGCATGTGCGAGCGTCGTGCCATGTCGGCCACCCTCACCGCCACCTTCTGGGCGGCCTTCTGGGGGGTGGTCACGACCAGCATCTCAGCCTGCGGCAGCATGCGAGCGAGGGCCATCTGTACGTCGCCGGTCCCCGGCGGCAGGTCGATGACGAGATAGTCGAGCTCGCCCCACTCGACCTGGGTGAGGAACTGCTCCACCGCCTTCGACAGCATCAGACCCCGCCACATGAGCGCCGTTTCCTCGGACTCGATGATGAGACCGGTGGAAACGACGACGATGTCGTGAGCGGTGGCCGGTTGGATGAGACGGGTCTGGTCGTCGGCGACGAGCGGGCCGCGGGCGCCGAGCATCCGGGGGATGGAGAATCCCCAAATGTCGGCGTCGAGGATGCCTACCGAGTGGCCCCGGGCGCGGAGGGCCAGGGCGAGGTTCACGCTCACCGATGATTTCCCGACCCCTCCCTTGCCGGAAGCGACCGCCACCACGCGGGTGGTAGGCGACACGTTCGTCGGCTGAGCCTTGTCCCTCGCCCAACGCCGGGCTCGGCTCATCAGCTCGGCACGCTGAGCTCGGGTCATCGCCGTGGTGTGCACCACGACGTCGGTGATGCCGGGAAGGCTCCGGATGCGGCGCACCGTGTCGTT
>Ga0079224_100012746_pt1 | contig 11662 bp, 9 predicted proteins | sample Stecom2015_FD_80414 | JGI IMG/M metagenome (GOLD analysis project Ga0079224, IMG submission 80414) | Agricultural soil microbial communities from Utah to study Nitrogen management - Steer compost 2015 | ecosystem: Environmental > Terrestrial > Soil > Agricultural land | place: USA: Utah...
GCGCCGACGTGACCACCCTCGCCGAACTGGACGAATCGATGCGCAGACTGGCACGCGCAGGCGCCCATGTGGACGGCGTGATCTTCAACGATTTCGACAACGCACTGCACCGGTTCAGCACGCGCTATGGCGGCGCGGCCCGGGCCACTTACGGGGGGTATCCCGCAAAATGAAGAACTTTGCACTCATCGGCGCTGCCGGCTATATCGCCCCGCGCCACATGCAGGCGATCCGCGCGACGGGCAACCGACTGGTCGCGGCCCTGGACCCCAACGACTCGGTGGGCATCATCGACAGCCATTTTCCGGAAGCCGATTTCTTCACCGAATTCGAGCGCTTCGATCGCCACGTCGACAAGCTGCGCCGCACCAGTCATCACAATTGTATCGACTACGTATCTATTTGTTCGCCCAACTACCTGCATGATTCGCACGTACGTTATGCACTGCGCGCGGAGGCCGATGCAATCTGCGAGAAGCCATTGGTACTGAATCCGTGGAACATCGACGGTCTGCAGGACATGGAACAGGCGACCGGACGCAAGGTGCACACGATCTTGCAGTTGCGGCTGCATCCGGCCATCCGGGCACTGCGCGAGCAGGTGAAAAACAGCCCGGCCGACACGCGCCACGAGGTGGATCTCACCTACGTAACCGCCCGCGGCCAGTGGTACGCCCGTTCCTGGAAAGGAGATTCACGCAAGTCGGGCGGCATCGCCACCAACATCGGCGTGCACTTCTTCGACATGCTGCATTTCGTTTTTGGCGCGCTTCAGGAAAACGTGGTGCATCTGGCCACGCCGCAGACGGCCGCCGGCTACCTGCAGTGTGAACGGGCACGCGGCAGATGGTTCCTGTCGGTCGATATCGAAGACGGGCCGCCACCGGCGCGTGAGGCGGGTCAGCGCACCTGGCGTTCGATCAGCCTCGATGGCACAGAAATTGAGTTCTCAGGCGGTTTCACCGACCTGCATCAGCAGAGTTACCAGGAGATCCTCGCAGGGCGCGGTTTCAGCCTCGAGGACAACCGCTGCGCCATCGAGACCGTGGCGGCAATCCGCAGCGCCGCGCTCAACCCTCTGCGCGGCGAGCGACATCCCTTTCTGCACCAACACGGCGTTCTGCGCTCCAGTGTCGGCCTGAACGGCCTGCTGAACACTGCCGCAGCGAGTTGAAGCCATGACCTGCTATCAGTCCCATCCCAGCGCCATCATCGACCCCGGCGCAAACATCGGCGCCGGCACGCGCATCTGGCACTTCACCCACGTGTGCGCCGGCGCCCGTATCGGCAGGGACGTGTCGATCGGGCAGAACGTGTTCATCGCAGCCAAAGCAGAGATCGGGCATCGCTGCAAGATACAGAACGGCGTCTCCGTCTACGACGGTGTCACGCTGGAAGACGACGTGTTCTGCGGGCCCAGCATGGTGTTCACCAATGTCTGGAATCCGCGCGCCCATGTCGAGCGCAAGCATGAATACCGCTCGACCCGGGTGGGCCGCGGCGCCACGCTGGGCGCCAACTGCACCATCGTCTGCGGGGTGACGATCGGCGCCTACGCCTTTGTAGGCGCCGGCGCGGTCGTGAACCGTGACGTTCCCGACCACGCGCTGATGGTGGGCGTGCCGGCCCGGCACATCGGCTGGGTCAGCGAACACGGAGAACGGCTCACACTGCCTGCCTCGGGCGAGGGCAGCGCGCGCTGCCCCCACAGTGGCGACACCTACCTGCTGCACGGACGGCAACTGACGAAAGAGAGCAGAACATGATCGAGTTCATCGACCTGAAGACGCAACAACAACGCATTCGGGAATCGCTTGATGCGCGCATGGCCGCCGTGCTTGCCCACGGCCAGTACATACTGGGGCCGGAAGTCGGCGAACTGGAGGAGGCCCTTGCCGCCTACAGTGGCGCGCGCTACTGCATCAGTTGCGCCAACGGTACCGATGCCCTGCAGATCGCCCTCATGGGACTGGATATCGGGCCGGGCGATGAGGTGATCACACCCGGCTTTGCGTACATTGCCACGGCGGAAGCCATTACGCTGACCGGCGCCCGACCCATCTATGCCGATATTGATCCGTCCACCTACACGCTGGATCCGGCCTCGGTCGAGGCCCTGATCACGCCGCGCACGCGCGCCATCATGCCGGTGTCGCTGTACGGCCAGTGCGCCGACATGGATGCGCTCGCGGCCATCGCCTCGCGCCACCACCTGCCCATCATCGAAGATGCCGCGCAGAGCTTTGGCGCCACGTACAACGGCCGGCGTTCATGCAGTCTGAGCCTCGTGGCCTGCACCAGTTTCTTCCCCAGCAAGCCACTGGGCTGCTATGGCGACGGCGGCGCACTCTTCACCAGCGACGCCGCACTGGCCGAACAGCTCAGACGCATTGCGCGCCACGGGCAGGACACCCGTTATCACCATGCTCGGCTGGGCATGAACAGCCGTCTCGACACGCTGCAGGCGGCCGTGCTTCTGGCCAAGCTGCAGATCTTCGACGATGAGATCGGCCTTCGACAACAGGTGGCCAGGCAATACGACGCACTGCTTGCGCAAGCGGGGATCTCGTGCGCGCCCAGGATTGCGCCGGGTAACACGAGTGTCCATGCCCAATACACGATCCGGTCCTCCGAACGACAGCGCCTGCAGCAGCGGCTTCAAAACGCGGGAATTCCAACCGTGGTGCATTACCCCACGCCGCTACACAGACAACCTGCGGTCGCAGACCCGGAAGCCGTGTTGCCGGTGAGCGAGCGGGCCTGCATGGAAGTGCTCAGCCTGCCCATGCACCCCTATTTGAGCGCACGACGCCAGCAATGGATCGTGGAAACCCTGCACGACGCGGAAGTGTTCTGCTGAACGACAACAGGATTCGGGAGACAGACTGTGCAAGATCGCATCGCCCGCAGGCGCGCCTACGAGCTGCTATGCGAGCAGGAGAATTCCATCCCCCTGTTCGCCCAGCCCTGGTGGCTGGATGCCACCGCCGGCCCCGACAAATGGGATGTGGCGCTGGTGGAAAAAGGCGGCCTGATACTGGCCACACTGCCCTACCTGCAGCACCGGCGAGGCGGCTTTCGCGTGCTGACACAGCCCTATCTCACCCTGGCGCTGGGGCCCTGGTTGCGCTCTTCCGATGCCAAGCTGCCACGCCGTATCGCCCAGCAAAAAGAGCTTCTGCAGGCGCTGATCGCTCAATTGCCCCCCTTCGACCACTTCCAGCAAAAGTGGCACTACGACCAGACCAACTGGCTGCCCTTTCGCTGGAGCGGTTTTCAGCAGACCACCAGTTACAGCTACGTGCTGACCGACCTGAGCGATTTGCAGGCCACCTGGAACGGATTCCAGGAAAACATCCGCAAGGAGATCCGCAAGGCCTCCGGTCGGGCCCGTCTGTGCGTGCGTGACGACCGCCCGCTGGAGGCGCTGCTGCATCTGCAGCACCTGACGTTCGGGCGCCAGGGCAAGACCCTGCCCTACCCCGTGGAACTGCTGCACGCCATCGACCAGGTCTGCGCCCCGCGCGGCCAACGCCGGCTGTTCATCGCCGAAGACGAACAGGGCCGCCCCCACGCGGGCGTGTACATCGTGTGGGATCAGAACAGCGCGTACTACCTGCTGGGCGGCGGCGACCCCGCCCTGCGCACCAGTGGCGCGGCCAGCCTGTGCATGTGGGAAGCCATCCGCCACGCCGCCACGGTTACGCGGCGCTTCGATTTCTGCGGCTCCATGGTGGAACCGATCGAGCATTTCGTCCGAGCTTTCGGAGGGCAACAATGTCCGTACTTTTCCGTGTCGAAGACCCCGTCGAAGGTGCTCGCCGGGTACCTGTTCCTGAAATCGCTGAGACAACCGAGACCAATGGAACAGGCCGCCTGAGCAGCGCCCGAGCGAGCGGCGCGATGGGCGCACGGGCTGCCGAGCAAGCCATTCCGGCCTCGGTGCTCGCCTGGCTGCAGGATATCCTGCGCGAGCGCTTCCACGCCGACCTGCTGCTGAAGCAGGTGGAGCCGGCCTTCTGTGAGCTGACGATCCCGGGCGACGCCCATGCGATCCGCATCAGCTCGGCCTTCGGCCGCTTCGAACACAGTGACCCGGCTGATCTGCCCTGCACGGACTGGCAGCCCCGCGATACACGCTGGCTCCCTCGAGAAAGCGGGCCGTTGCCGGCACCGGGTTACGCCGCCCTGCCCGCCAGCGTTGTGGAACACGACGCTGTTGCCAGGATGAGCACGCTGCACTACGACGTACTGAGCCTGGCGTACTGGATGCTCAGTCGGCGGGAAGAACTGGGCGCCGCCCATGCGCTGGATGACAACCAGCGCTTTCGAGCGGAGGCATCGCACGCGGGGCGCCATGGCTATCTTGAACGCCCCGTGGTGGATGAGTGGCTGGAAGTGCTGCGCCGGCTCGTGCGCTCGGCCTGGCCGGAACTGCCCTTGCGTGAGACACAGTACCGCACGTGCGTATCCCACGACGTTGACTCGCCGGCACGCTACGGCTTCATCGGTCCGCTGAGACTGACTCGCGCCATGTGTGCCGATGCGCTGCGTGGCCGACCGATCCGGACCGTGCTGCGCGCCCCTTCCATCCGCCTGGCTTCAGCGCGGCAGCTCGACCCACGCGACCCGTACAACACCTTCGACTGGATCATGCAGCGCTCGGAGGATTCGGGTCTGCGAAGTGCCTTCTACTTCATCTGCGGGCATACCGACCATAAACGCGACGGCCATTACACGCCGGAGCACCCGGCCATCATCGATCTGCTGCGGCGCATTCACGCCCGCGGCCACGAAATCGGCCTACACCCCAGTTATCACTGCTACCGCGACCCGGAAGCCCTGCAGACCGAGGCGGCGCGTCTGCGACGCGCATGCGATCGCGCGGGCGTACGACAAGCGGAAATCGGTGCGCGCATGCATTACCTGCGCTGGGAGATGCCGACGACGCTGCACGCGCTCGAAGCGGCGGGCGTCGTCTATGACACCACCCCGGGGTGGGCAAAGCACCCTGGATTCCGTTGCGGAACATGCCACGAATACCCTGCGTTCGACCCGCTGACGAAGCGGGCACTGCGTCTGCGCATACGCCCCTTGGTCGTGATGGAATCGACGGTGCTGCGCGGTGCAAAGGATGACCCCGCCGCGCTGGAATCACGCCTGCGGCAGCTGATGGAGACCTGCCAGCGTGTCAACGGGCAGTTCACTGTGCTGTGGCACAACACCATGCTGGAGCACGCCTGGCAACGCACGGTGTATGAACGCATGCTCCTGTCCGGCAGGCGGGCGCGATCATGAAAACAGTCATGACGGTTCTGGGCGCCCGCCCCCAATTCATCAAGGCTGCGACCGTCTCGCGGGCGATCGCGGGCGTGAGCGGGCTCACCGAGCGCATCATCCACACCGGCCAGCATTACGACGCCAACATGTCGGACGTTTTTTTTGACGAGATGGACATTCCGCGGCCGGCGTATCACCTGGGGGTCGGCGGCGTCAGTCACGGCGCAATGACCGGCGAGCAGCTGCGCCGCATCGAAGCGATCTTGATGGAGGAACGCCCCGACTGGGTGCTGGTGTATGGCGACACCAATTCCACGCTGGCCGGCGCTCTGGCCGCCGCGAAGCTGCACATCCCCGTTGCGCACGTCGAGGCCGGCCTGCGTTCCTTCAACCGGCGCATGCCCGAAGAGATCAACCGGATCCTGACCGATCATCTTTCAGCCCTGCTTTTCGCACCCTCGGCCGCGGCCCGTCAGCAACTGGAGCGAGAAGGCATCGCCGGCGACCATGTGCGCGTCTGTGGCGACGTCATGGCTGACGCGGCGCTGCATTACCGCAAGCGAGCGCGCAAACCCGAGTGGTTCGACGCGCTGGGTGTGGAAACCGACGAGTTCATGCTGTGCACGCTGCATCGGGCCGAGAACACCGACTGCGCCCACCGTCTGCGCAGCATCTTTCTCGGCCTGTCGGCCTCGGGGCGCACCGTGATCCTGCCCGTGCATCCGCGCACCCGCAAATCCCTGGAGCAGCTACGCCTGACACCCGGTCCCAACATCCGTCTGGTCGACCCGGTGGGCTACCTGGAAATGGTCTGGCTCGAGATGCATTGCATGGCCGTGGTGACCGATTCCGGCGGCGTGCAGAAAGAGGCCTACTTCCACGGCAAGCCCTGCATCACCCTGCGCGACGAGACCGAATGGGCGGAACTGGTTGAGGCCGGCGCCAACACCTTGGTCGGCGCAGATCCCGCGCGGATCGCCCGCTGCCTGATACACCCGCCTGTGGCGTGTCGCATGGCCGGCCTGTATGGCGACGGACGCGCCGCCCACGCCATCGTGCAACGCCTCGCCCAGGCATGAACCGGTGAAAACACCATGAACATTCTGCTGGTCACCACCTACTTCTACCCGCAAAACCGTGTTCCGGTGCTGCGCGTGGGGCAATGGGCCAAGTACTGGGCATTGCAAGGTCACCATGTGACCGTGCTGACCACGCTCAAGTATCCGTTTCTGGGACCATACGGCTTGCAGCCGGACTTGCCCGATGGCGTGGAAGTGGTGGAGGTGCCCTATCTGCCCCGCTGGCTGCACCGCCCGCCACCGACGACGCAGCCGGCCGACGCACCCGGCCAATCGGGCGCATCCAGCAGCACATCCGCACTGCGCAGGCAACTGCGCAAACTGCGCACGCACATCGGTTCCCTGGTGGACATTCACGATCTCTGGGTGGGGCCCGCCCGCCGCAAGGGCCTTGAACTGATGGCCGAGCGCTCCTACGACGTCATCGTGAGTTCATTCTCGCCTCCGGCGGTACACATTGTGGCCAGCCGCCTCAAGGCTGCGCACCCCGACGTGGCCTGGATGGCCGACTTCCGTGACCTCTGGGCAGCCAATCACATCACGTCTGCCAAAGGGGTGCTGGGGTGGATCGAAGGTGCGATCGAGCGCCGCAGCCTTGCCGGCCGCGCCGACCTCCTTACAACCGTTTCCGAGCCCCTTGCCCAGGTCCTGCAGGCGCGTTACCCGGACCTGGCCGTGCAGGTGGTCGAAAACGGCTTTGATCCGCATGAGTTTCCTGGCTGGCAACAGCGCCTGCAGCGACCGCCCCTGGTCGGCGACACGCTGCGTATCTGCTACACGGGCACGCTATACCCCGGCAGGCGCGACCCTGCTCCACTGCTGGAAGCGATCAATACGTTGATCGACGACGGCACACTTGACCGCCAGCGTGTGGTCGTGGACTTCTACGGGCAGAATGAAAAGGAGCTGGCCGCCATGCTCGCCCGGTCAGACGGCAACCGGCACGGCATCGTGCATGCGCATGGACTCGTATCCCGCAGCGAGGCGCTGGCCGCGCAGGCGCGCAGCTCTTTGCTCCTGCTGCTGGAGTCGGCTGAACCCGAAGCCCGCGGCGTGATGACTGGCAAGCTGTTCGAGTATCTGGTCAGCGGCATCCCCGTGCTGGGCGTCGGCATCGACACGGAATCGGTGGCGGGCGCGCTGCTGCACCATACGGGAACAGGATTCAGTTCCCGCTCCAGCGATGAAATCGCCACGCAGCTTGCGCGGGCGGTCGAATCCGGTCGATTCAGCTTCTACGACCCGCGCCCTGAAAGAATCGAACCCTATGCACGCGACCGGCAGGCACTCGAGATCGTGACCCGCCTGTCAGCCGCAAGAGACGCCGGGCTGGCGAAGGGGCTGCAATCATGCTGACCGGCCTGCAGCTCTATTACGCCCTGGTGTCGGGATGCCTGTTCCTCTACGCACTGCGCACGACCCGTCACGCCCTGCAGGCATTCCCGGTTGCCCTGGCCCTGAATGTATTTCCGCTGGCGCTGCTGCCCTATCTGAGCATGGACGTGGCCCGGCTGGGCGGTCTGCCGCTGGTCTATCTGCCCGTTACCGCCATCGGCCTGGCGCTGGTTGCACGCAACGGCATGCGGCTACCCCGCCGCCATGCGGCTTTGTATCTGGTCGCATGTATATATTTAATATATACGTTCTCGAACACGGTCATACTGCACGGGCTGTCCACCAGCAACCTGGTGTACTGGGTGGCATGGCCGATGAATATCGCCATCTTCGTTGCAACCGCCGCCGCAGCGAGCCGCCTTGAGCCGGGTGTCCTCGAAAAGGTATTGCATCGCTGCGTGCTGGTGCTGGCCGCTGCTGCGCTCGTCGGTCTCGCCCGGCTGGCCGCGGGCATCGGCACTGACGCGAACTTCATGCCGGTCATGAACCGCAACGGCACGGTGGTTCTGGCAACCCTGTTGTTTCCATTGGTGTTCTACGTACACGAAACGCAGGGCAAGCCGCGCCGCTGGCTGCTGCTGTGCGCCGGAGTAATCGCGCTGTGTGTCGTACTCACATTCTCGCGTTCCGGCCTGATCGGCCTGGCGGCGGGTGTGCTGCTGTACTACGGTCGCCTGTCGCTGAAAGCGCTTGCCAAGGCCGCCTTCGGCGTCTGCGTTCTTGTCCTCCTGCTGAGCACCGGCATTGCGCAACGCAGCGTCGAACGCCTTTCCAACACCGGAAATACCGTGAGCGCGCTGTTCGAGGGCCGCGAGCTGGACAACACCGTCGGGGACCGGAACCGACTCAACCTGGTCAACAGCGCAATGGATGCCGCCAAGGCGCATTTTTGGCTGGGCACGGGCCTGGGCATGGCGAATTACCGCGAAGGACTGCGCAGGGTCGGACACAGCGAGATCACCTCGAAGGCACACAATTTCTATCTCTCGTACTTCACCGAACTGGGAATCGTCGGCTTCGCCTTGCTTCTGGCGCTCTTCCAACGCATCTATGCGGGCCTGCCTCCGCTGTCTTCCCGGCAGCGGGCATTCCGGGTGTCGTTCCTGGTCATGGCCGTGATGATGACCATGAACGAATACATCCTGCTGCCGGAGTTCTGGCTGTTCTTCGGCATGCTGGCCGGCACGTCAGGCCATCTGCCTCGTCTCGAAACCGTTCCAGGGAGCCGCCATGTCTGACCAGTACGGTGTCATTGAACGACGCATCGCCCATCTTCTGACTCGTTTCCCCTTGCTTAAGGCGTGGGCCAAACAGGGCTATTCGCGAACCGCTTACCTGTTGAGTGGCGGGCGCGACGCCGCCCTTGCCTCGCGGGCACCCGTGCATCAGGTAGGCGCGCCCAGCGTGGAAACGTTCTTCGGTTACTACGACAAGTCGCCGCTTTCGGCCAATGGCTGGCTACTGTGCCACGCGGCCGGCCACCCGACCAATGAGCGCCCGCGGCCGGATCGAAGCGTGGCCGTGCAGGTGTACGACTACCGCGCGGGCGAACTGACACGCCCTGCATTATCGATCGACACCCATGCATACAACTGGCAGCAGGGCGCCCGGGCACACTGGCTGGATGGCGACCGTTTCATTTTCAATGATTTCGATTTCTCCGGTCAGCGCTACATCAGCCGCATCTGGAGCATCGCGCAACGGCGTGAGGTCGACCGCCACGCCATGCCGGTGCAGGACTCATGGCAAGGCAGCTATTTCCTGTCGATCAACTATCGCCGCCTGCAGGCTCTGCGGCCTGACTACGGTTACTGCAATCTGCCCGCCCTGACCAGAGAAGAGCTGGCCGACCTGGACAACGATGGTATCTGGCGCGTCGAACAGCCCGACGGCGACGTACGCATGCTCTACACGCTGCGCGACATCTGTCGATGTGACTTTGATCCCGTGTTCGATCACGCAACCCACAAGGTGAACCACCTCATGGTCGGGCCCGACGGCTCGCAGTTCATCTTCCTGCACCGGTATTTCATAGGCCGTCGAAAGTTCGATCGCCTCATGCTGGCGAGCGCGCAAGGCGACAAATTGCGCGTGCTCAGCGCACACGGCATGGTCAGCCATTGTTTCTGGATGAACGACACAACACTGCTGTGCTTCCTGCGCGGCCCCGAGGGCCATGACGGCTACCACATCGTGGATATAACCTCGGGCAGAATGCGGGCGCTGCTGGAGGGCCGGCTCGATGCTCTGGGCGACGGCCATCCGCATGTGCACGGCCACCGCTTCATCACCGACACCTACCCCGACAAACGTCGCATGCAGCATCTGCTGCAGGGCGACCTGCACACCGGGCGCTTCCTGGAACTGGGGCGCTTTCATCACGGATTTCGCCATGGCGGTGAAACGCGCTGCGATCTGCATCCGCGCTACACGCTCGACGGGCGGCACGTCTTCTTCGATTCAGTCTGCAGCGGCCGGCGCCGCCTTTACTTCCTGGAAAGCGGCCCCGGCACAGGAGAACATCCATGACAAACAGCGACGCCACGCCCCAGCCCAGCCACGGTTATCGGCGACTGCCGCCCTTCTCGGTGCTGATGTCGATCTACCGTGCGGAACAGCCCGCCTACCTGCGCACGGCGCTCGAAAGCCTGCTGCTGCAGACGTTGCCGGCCGACGAAGTGGTGCTGGTTGAAGACGGCCCCCTGCCTGCAGAACTGCACGCCGTGATCGAGGCATTTCGCGATGTGCTGAACATTCGCTCGGTGATCCTGGAACAGAACATGGGACTGGCAGCCGCGCTGAACGCCGGGCTGGCCCACTGCCGCCACGAGCTCGTCGCTCGCATGGACAGCGACGACATCTCGCTGCCGGAACGCTTCGAGAAACAGATCGGCTTCATGGCAACTCATCCGGACATCACCGCCAGCAGCGCGGCGCTCGAAGAGTTCGATGAAGACGGCAATGTCTTCGCCACCCGGGTACTGCCTCTGACCCACGACGAACTCGAACGCTTCGCGCATCGCCGCAGCCCGATCAGTCACGCGGTCGCCGTGTTCCGCAAATCCGCGGTGCTCGCGGCAGGCGGTTACCCGCTCTTCAAACGCTCACAGGACGTCGCGCTGTGGTCGCTGCTGATCGTGCGCGGGCACCGGCTGGCCAATCTCCCCGACACGCTTTTTCAGGTGAGGGCGGGGCGCGCTTTCATGCAGCGCAACGGCCTGCGCAACCTGGGGCTGGAGTTCGCGGTGATCCGTTTCCAGTGGCGCATCGGTTTTCTTTCGGCGACTGAAGCCCTGCGCAACGCCGGAGTGCGCCTGATACTCGCCAGCGTTCCCGCCGGCGTGAAAAAACACCTGTACGAGCACAAGAATGCGCCGGGGGCGCTCGCCCAGGCCGCATTGAAGCGGGCATTCGACATCACGGTTGCCGGTGTGGGCCTGGCCCTGACTGCGCCGCTGATCGCACTGGGCTGGCTCGCCGCGAGCCTGGAGACAGGCCGCAACGGGTTTTTCCTGCAGGAGCGTGTCGGCATGCACGGTCGACACTTCAACATCGTGAAGCTGCGCACCATGCATGACACGCTGCCCGGCCTGGGAACAGTCACCGCCCGAGGTGACCCCCGCATCACCTGTAGCGGCCGCTTCCTCCGGCGCAGCAAGATCGACGAGCTGCCGCAATTGTGGAACGTGCTGGTCGGAGACATGAGCCTGGTCGGCCCCCGCCCTGACGTGCCCGGCTATGCCGATGCGCTGCAGGAGGAAGACCGCATCATTCTCAGCGTGCGACCCGGCATTACCGGTCCGGCCACGGTGAAGTACCGGGATGAAGAATCACTGCTTGGCCGCCAGGCCGACCCGCAACGCTACAACCGCGAGGTCATCTGGCCGGACAAAGTGCGCATCAACCGC
>Ga0079224_100012747_pt1 | contig 11661 bp, 8 predicted proteins | sample Stecom2015_FD_80414 | JGI IMG/M metagenome (GOLD analysis project Ga0079224, IMG submission 80414) | Agricultural soil microbial communities from Utah to study Nitrogen management - Steer compost 2015 | ecosystem: Environmental > Terrestrial > Soil > Agricultural land | place: USA: Utah...
AGCCGCCGCCCAGGACCACCTCGTGGATGTCCTTGACCGACTTGCCGGCGTCCGACAGCGCCTTCTTGCACGGCTCGATGGTCCGCTTGACCACCGACTCGATCATCTGCTCGAACTTAGCGCGGCTGAGCTTGATGACCAGGTGCTTGGGCCCGCTGGCGTCCGCGGTGAGGAACGGCAGGTTGACCTCGGTCTCCTGCACGCTCGACAGCTCGATCTTGGCCTTCTCGGCCGCCTCCTTGAGGCGCTGCAGGACCATCTTGTCCTTGGACACGTCGATCCCGGTGTCCTTCTTGAACTCCGCGATCAGCCAGTCCATGACGATGTGGTCGATGTCGTCGCCGCCCAGGTGGGTGTCGCCGTTGGTCGACACCACCTCGACGACCTTGTCGCCGACCTCGAGGATCGAGATGTCGAAGGTGCCGCCGCCGAAGTCGTAGACCGCGATGAGCTGGTCCTTGGACTTGTCGAGGCCGTAGGCCAGCGCGGCCGCGGTCGGCTCGTTGATGATGCGCTTGACGTCCAGCCCGGCGATGCGGCCGGCGTCCTTGGTCGCCTGGCGCTGGGAGTCGTTGAAGTAGGCCGGCACCGTGATGACCGCCTCCTTCACCGGCTCGCCCAGGTACTCCTCGGCGGCCCGCTTCAGCTTCATGAGCACGCGCGCCGAGATCTCCGGCACCGCGTACTTCTTGCCGCGGATGTCGATCTGGCAGTCGCCGTTGGGCCCGCGGACCACCTTGTACGGCAGCCGCTTGACCTCCTCCTGCGCCTCGTCGAACTTGAAGCCGATGAGGCGCTTGGCGGAGAACACGGTGTTCTCCGGGTTGGTGATCGCCTGACGTCGGGCGATCTGACCGACGAGCACCTCGCCCTTGTCATCGAAGGCGACCACCGACGGAGTGAGGCGGTTGCCCTCTTCGTTCGTGATGACCTTGGGCTCCTTGCCCTCCATGATGGCGACCACGCTGTTGGTGGTCCCCAGGTCGATGCCGATGATCTTACCCATGAGTCGAGGTCCTCCTCAGGTCCTTGGAACGTACGCGCGCCAACCTAAGCACCGTGCATGCGCCCGTCAAGGCTCGTGATTGGGCAAAAAAACGCCGGCCGGCGGGGCCGGCCGGCGGGGTCGCTGGCGGGTGAGGTCGGGTCCGGTCAGGCCGACGGCTGCGGGCCGCGCGGCGGGGTCGGCTCCGGGATCATGGTGCCGGCCATCTCCGCCTGCTTCTGGCGCTCGACCAGCTCGACGATGCCGGGCGGCGGCTTGGTGAGGGCGACAACCAGGACCTCGTCCATCCGCTTGACCGGGATGATCTCGATCTCCTGCTTCACCTCGTCCGGAACGTCCACCAGGTCCTTCACGTTGCGCTCCGGAATGATGACCCGCTTGATGCCGGCCCGGTGCGCGGCGAGCAGCTTCTCCTTGACGCCGCCGATCTGAAGGACGTTGCCGCGCAGGGTGATCTCCCCGGTCATCGCCACGTCCGGCGAGACCGGCACCCCGAGCAGGAGCGAGACCAGGGCGGTGTACATGGTGACGCCGGCCGACGGGCCGTCCTTGGGGATGCCGCCGGCCGGGACGTGGACGTGGATGTCCATGTTCTCGACCAGGTTGCCGGCCTCCAGCCCGAGCTGCGGCGCGCGGCTCCTGATGAACGACAGCGCCGCGGTGACCGACTCCTTCATGACGTCGCCGAGCTGGCCGGTGAGGGTCAGCTTGCCCTTGCCCGGCATGCGGGTCGCCTCGATGAAGAGGATGTCGCCGCCGACCGAGGTCCAGGCCAGCCCGGTCGCCACGCCCGGCTCGCTGGTCCGGTCGGCCACCTCGCTGACGTACTTGGTCGGGCCGAGGTACTCCGGCACCTCGGCGGCGGTGATGACCTCCTTCGGCCGCGCCGATCCCTCGGCCACCTTGACCGCCACGCCGCGGCACAGGCTGCCGATCTCGCGCTCGAGGTTGCGGACGCCGGCCTCGCGCGTGTACGAGTCGATGATCTCGTAGATGGCGTCGTCGGTGACCTCGCACTGCTCGGACTTGAGGCCGTGCTCCTCGAGCTGCTTGGGCACCAGGAACTGGCGCGAGATGTGCCGCTTCTCCTGGCGGGTGTAGCCGGGCAGCTCGATGATCTCGAGGCGGTCGCGCAGCGCCCACGGGATCGGGTCGAGCTGGTTGGCCGTCGCGATGAACATCACCTTGCTGAGGTCGAACGGCACCTCGAGGTAGTGGTCGCTGAAGCTGTAGTTCTGCTCCGGGTCGAGCACCTCGAGGAGCGCCGAGGCCGGGTCGCCGCGGAAGTCGTGGCCGAGCTTGTCGATCTCGTCGAGCACGAAGACCGGGTTGTTGGTGCCGGACTTCTTGATGCCCTGGATGATGCGGCCGGGCAGCGAGCCGACGTAGGTGCGGCGGTGGCCGCGGATCTCCGCCTCGTCCCGGACGCCGCCGAGCGACACGCGGACGAACTTGCGGCCGATGGCGCGCGCGACCGAGCGGCCGAGCGAGGTCTTGCCGACGCCGGGGGGGCCGGACAGGCACAGGATCGGGCCCTTCTTGTCGTTCTTCAGCTTGCGCACCGCCATGTACTCGACGATGCGCTTCTTGACCTTCTCGAGGTCGTAGTGGTCCTCGTTGAGGACCTTGCGCACCTCGTCGAGCTCGATGTGGTCCTCGGTCGAGATCGCCCAGGGCAGCTCGACCAGCCACTCGAGGTAGGTGCGGGTGACGGTGTACTCGGCCGACGACGGCTGCATGCTCTTGAGCCGGTCGTACTGCTTGAGGGCGGCCTTCTCCGCCTCCTCCGGCATGCGCGCCTGGGCGATCTTCTCCTTGAACTCCTCGAGGTCGCCGCCGGAGTCGTCCAGCTCGCCGAGCTCGTCCTTGATCGCCTTGAGCTGCTGGCGCAGGACGTACTCGCGCTGGTTGCGCCCCATCTCCTCCTGCACCTGGGTGTTGATGCGCTCGCGCACCTTGAGCACCTCGAGCTGGCGCGAGAGGAACTGCAGCACCTTGCGCATGCGGGCCTTGAGATCGTAGGTCTCGAGGATCTCCTGCTTCTCACCGACCTCGAGCTCGAGGTTGGAGGTGATGAGGTCCGCGAGGTGGCCCGGCTCGGTGACGCTGTCGACCAGCGCGCCGGCCTCCTTGGGCAATTCCGGCATCAGCTTGACCACGCGCTTGGCGATGTCCTTGAGGTTCATCACCAGCGCGTCGAGCTCGACGTCGGTCGTGGTCGGGTCCGGCCGCGCCTCGACGCGCGCCGCGATGAACGGCTCGGTGCCCTCGAACGCCTCCACGCTGACGCGGGTGACGCCCTGCAGGATGACGCTGAAGTTGTCCTTGGCGAGCTTGATGACCTTGAGGATCCGGGCGGCGCAGCCGACCCGGTACATGTCGTCCTCGCCGGGATCCTCGGTGCGGGCGTCCTTCTGGGTCAGGATGCCGATGACCGGGCGCTCCTTGGAGATGGCGTCCTCGACCAGACGCACCGACTTCCGGCGGCCCACGTCGATCGGGATGATGGAGCCGGGAAAAAGGACGGAATTGCGCAGCGGCAGGATGGGAATGACATCCGGAATCTCGACCGGAAGATCGCCCCCCGACTTCGGCTTGGTCATGAACGGAACGTACGAGCGGCGCGGGCCCCCGTCAATCGAACCTGCCGGTTCTGGATCGTTGGATCAAAAGCAGTTGTGCTCCCGGCTGCGGCCTGGCAGAATTGGTCTGACCAGTTCACCCGGCCGGTCTGTACCTTATTCTCCTCCGGTCATGCCCCCAAAGCCCGAGCTCTCCCCCCCGCCCCTCGCCAGCGAGCCGAGCTCGGCCGAAGGAGCCGTGTTCGACGCGCTGGTCGCCGACATCGTGCGCGGCACCTACCCGCCCGGCTCGCGGCTTCCGGCCGAACGCGAGCTGGCGCGCATCCTCGGCGCGTCGCGCCCGACCTTGCGCGAGGCGCTGCGCCGGCTCGACGAGTGGAACATGGTGGAGGCGCGGCGCGGCTCCGGCATCGTCGTGCGCGAGGTGCGCGAGTGGATGATCGAGGCGCTGCCGGCCTACCTGCGCCACGCGCGGCCGGGTCCGGATCGCCCGACGGTCGCGCAGCTCGCCGCCGACATCCTCCTGCTCCGCCGGCTCAGCATGGTGGACATGCTCCGCATGATGGCCGGGCGGGTGCCGGCCGGCGCCACCCAGGTCGCGCGCGAGCACGCCGAGCGCGCCTGGAGCGCGCGCGGTGACGCCTACCGGTTCGCCGAGCAGGACTTCCAGGTGATCCGCGCGCTGGCCGAGGCGGCGCGCTCGCTGCCAGCCATGTGGATGATCAACCGCATCGCCGGCGTCTACCTCGACATCGCCCGCTCGCTGGCCGGCGCGCTGTCGCCGCCGGAGGACTACCTCGAGGTGTACGGCCGCGTGCTCGACGCGGTCGACCGGGGCGACGGCGACGGCGCCGCGCGCGAGCTCGACGCCTACCTCGAGCGCCACGACACGCGGCTGTTCGGCGCGCTGGGAGGCGCCCGGTGAGCCGCCCGCCGCTGTCGCCGCGCCACCGGCGCCTGCTCCGCTCGCTGGTGCCGATCGTCTGCCCGCCGGAGGCCGAGGCGCTCGGCGTGGTGGACGCGGTGGTCGATCACTGCGAGCTGAGCGTCGGCGCGTTCCCGCCGCCGGTGCGCGCCGCGCTGCGGCTCGGCCTCGCCACCTACGATCTGTCCGCGGCCGCCTGGCCGCCGGCGCGCGGGCGCACGGCGGCGCGCCTGCCGCGCGAGCGGGCAGCCGCGTGGTTCGCCCTGTGGTGGAAGAGCCCGCTGCCGCCGCAGCGCGAGCTGGCCCGGGCCATCAAGGCGATGATGGCGATCGCCTACTACGAGATGCCGGCGGTCAAGCGCGAGCTCGGCTACCTGCCGGAGGAGTGGATCGAGCGGGTCAAGACGCGCCGCCTCAAGGTGTACGCCGACGAGATCCGGCGCCACGACGAGTCGCTCATCGCGCCGGACCCGCTGCCGCCGCGGGCGGCCGGCAAGGGCGCGGAGCCGGCGGCGGCGGTGACCCCGCTCGCGGCGCGGCGCGCGCCCGGCAAGGCCCAGGGAGGCGCGGCGTGAGGCACCAGACCGCCCTGCGCCAGGACCGGATCCCGCCGGGCGTGTTCACGCGCGACGATCTGCAGGGCGACACCATCCTCGGCTGCGACGTCGTGGTGGTCGGCTCCGGCGCGGGCGGCGCCACCGCCGCCGCCGAGCTGAGCGAGGCCGGCTTCGACGTCATCGTGCTCGAGGAGGGCCGCTACTTCTCGACCCGCGACTTCACCGCCGACTCCTCGGCGATGATCCGCCAGCTCTACCGCGGCGGCGGCGCCACCATGGCGCTCGGCAGCCCGCCGGTCCTCTACCAGGAGGGCCGCGCGGTCGGCGGCTCGACCGTCATCAACGGCGGCATGGCGTGGCGGACGCCGGAGCGGATCCTCGACCGCTGGCACCGCGAGCACGCGCTCGAGGCGATCCGCGCCGGCGACATGGAGCCGTACTTCGAGCGGGTCGAGCGGCGCCTGCACGTGGCGACCAACGACCGGGAGGTGGTCGGGCGCGACAACGAGCTCTTGCGGCTCGGCGCCGAGCGCAAGGGCTGGCGGGTGGTCGACAACCTGCGCAACCAGGTCCACTGCGCCGGCTCCAACAACTGCGCCTTCGGCTGCCCGACCGGCGCCAAGCAGTCGGCGCTGGTGAGCTACATCCCGCGCGCGCTGCACTTCGGCGCGCGGGTCTACTCGGACGTGCGCGCGCTCGAGATCACCCGGCGCGGCAAGCGGGCCACCGGCGTGGCGGCGCGGGTGGTCGGGGCGGACGGCCGGCTGGGCGCGCGCGTGACCGTGCGCGCGCGGCTGGTGATCGTCGCCTGCGGCGCCATCTACACGCCGGCGCTCCTGGCCCGGAGCGGCTTCCGCGGGCCGTCCGGCATGCTGGGCGCGAACCTCAGCCTGCACCCGAACTGCAAGGTGGTCGCCCTGTTCGACGAGGAGGTGCGCGGCTGGGAGGGGGTGCACCAGGCCTACCAGGTGCGCGAGTTCCAGGAGCAGGGCTTCTTGTTCGCCGCGGTCAACATCCCGCCCGGCATCGTCGCCATGGGGCTGCCGCACTACGGCGCCCGCATGGGTGAGATCGTCTCGCAGTACTCGAAGATGCTGGTGGCCGGCATGCTGGTCGAGGACACGGTGGTCGGCCGGGTCAGGGTGGTGCCGGGCGGCGCGCCGCTGGCCTTCTACCAGCTCCACGACATCGACGCCGAGAAGATGGTGCGCGGCACCGCGCTTCTGTGCGAGCTCCTGTTCGAGGTCGGCGCCCGCCGCATCCTCCTGCCGCTGGCCGGCGCGCCGGATGTGACCTCGATGGACGACGTGCGGGCGCTGTTCTCCCACCGCATCGCCAAGAGCCACCTCGAGGTGGTGACGGTCCACATGATGGGCACCGCGCGGATGGGCGGCGACCGCGCCCGCTCGGTGACCGACGGCCACGGCCTGGTGCACGACGCCGACCGGCTGATGGTGGCCGACGCCAGCCTGTTCCCGACCCCGATCGGGGTCAACCCGGCCGAGACCATCCACGCGCTGGCGACCCGCAACGCGCACCACGTGATCGAGAACCGGAGGCGATACCTGACATGACGAGGCTGAACCCGAGGCGGCGGACGGAGCAGCGGGCGCAGGCGGGCGAGGGGCCGTCGGAGCGGTTCCTCGAGCTGGCGCGGCGGTCGCGCGAGGAGCTCGAGGAGGTGATGCTGCGCGGCCACACGCCGGATCTCGACGAGCTGGTCGGCTGGGAGTTCTCCGGCATCAACACGCCGCGCTGGGCGCGCGCCGCCGGCATCAAGAAGTTCGCCAAGGGCTTCGAGCGGCGGGACGGCGGCGATCCGGATCGCGGCCCGCGGGTGCTCGGCTACAACCGGCCGGTCACCCAGGACCGGCTGCGCGACGCCTGGCGGGTGGGGGATCGCCGCTTCGGGTGGGTCCGGGTGGCGCCGGTCGACCCGACCGAGCGCGACAACGCCTACCTGCATGCGCTCCTGCTGGACTACGGCCGCGGCGGCAACCGGCCGTGGGACCCGACCGGCACCCTGCGCGACTACCTCGTGCAGGTCGACCCGGCCGATCCGGACCTCTACCTCGGCAAGGCGTACCTCGCGCTCGGCCCGGCCCGGGTGCCGGTCTCCTACTTCGTGCTCGAGCGCTTGCGCCGGGTGCCCGGGTAGGCGGGGCGGGTGCGCCCCGGTCAGTCGACCACGACGCCGGAGCCGTCCTCCGGCAGCTCCTCGTCCTCCATCGTGCCGCGGCCGTCGCGGTCCTCGGGATCCCGGTCGTCGCGCTCGTCGCGGCCGTCGTCCTCGTAGCGCTCGTCGCCGTCGCCGCGCTCGCCGTCGCCGCGCTCGCCGTCGCCGCGCTCATCGTCGCGATCCTCCACCTCGCGGGCGGGCTCGTCGCCGTCGCTCCGCTCCGCCGCGGCCGCGGCCGCGCCGGCGCCGCCGTCGCGCGGCGTGGTCGGGGTGAGCGCCGGCCCGGAGCCGCCGGGCGGCGGCACCTCGGCGTTGCTGACGCCCGGCACCGACGCCGGGTCGACCTCGGTGCCGCCCGGCGCCGGCTCGTCCGGCTCCTCCGGCTCCTCCGGGGTCAGGGCCGGGCGGCCGGCCAGGGCCGGCGGCCCGTCGTCGTCGTCGGTCGAGCCGCCGCCGCAGCGGGCGCGCGGGTTCCACTTGATGGCGGTGAGCTTGCCGCGGGTCGGGATCGAGTAGCTGCCGTCGCCCTGCCGCAGCTTCTCGGAGATGCCGTACTCGATGTTGCCGAAGTTCGGCTCGCGCTTCTTGAGGTCGTCCGACAGCTTGAACTGCATGCAGCCGGGGAACAGGCTGTTCGAGAACGGGTCCTGGAACTCGATCTGCCCGGTGATCTTGAGCCAGCCGTCCTGCGACGCCGCCTCGAACTTCTCGATCTTGCCGACGCCGCTGGAGATGTCGATCTCCGCGGCAGCGGCGCCGAGCGACAGGCGCGGCACCGTGATGCTGCGCGCGTCGGCGTCCCACGCGGAGGTCCGCCCCCGGCGGCTCTTGCGCCGCGAGTTGAGCGTCAGCTTGGCGACGCCGTCGCCGATGGTGCAGCCGTCGCACTCGAGGTCGATGTACCCCTCGGCGTTCTTCCACTTGCCGCCCGGCAGGCGGAGCTCCATGTCGGCGTCGAGCCCGCCGGTCATCGGCAGGCCGACCGCGGTGGCCAGGCCGGGCACGGTCTCGAGCGGCAGCGACTGGGTCGCCACCTTGACCTCGACCAGCGACTTCGAGAGGTCGAGCTCCCCCTCGATCTCGCCGGCGCCCAGCTCCGCCTCGAAGTCGATCGCCACCTTGCGGCGGATGGCGCCGAGGATGTTGAAGTCGAGGCCGAGGTCGAGCTCGAGCCGGTCGATGATGATCTCGGTCGGCTTCTCGTCCGGCTGGGTCGGCCGCGAGCGCAGGACGATCTTCTCGAACACAATCTGGCCGGGCAGGAGCCCGCGGCCGGCCGAGGCGATGGTGACGTCGTACTTGGCGCTCAGCACCTCGATCGCCTTGCCGCGCAGCCGATCGTACGGGAAGGCGATGTGGAGCGCGATCAGGAAGGTGGCGATCGCCAGCAGCGTGTAGCCGGCGATCTTGACCGCCAGCTTCTGCCGGCGGCTCAGGTTGAGGTTGAGCCGGAGCTGCGGCAGCGCCATCTAACCCTCCTCCCCCTCGTCGTCGTCGCCGCCGCCGCCCTCCTCGCTCGTGCCCTTCTTGTAGAAGGTCACCACCGTCATGTCGACGTCGAGCTTCTCCTGGTCGCGGAAGTCCCGCTTGACCTGCAGCTCGGTGACCGCAACCGCCGGGTTCTTGGTCTCGACCTTCTCGAGCAGCTCCTCGAGCTGACCGATCTCGAGGTCCTCGAGCGAGATGCGGAACGACAGCTCCCGGTAGCCGTCCTTGGCCACCTCCTTCGGGGTCGGGTAGGTCGGGCTCTTGAGGCCGAGGCCGGTGATGATCTCGTCCAGGTAGGAGTCGAGGGCGACCGGCGTGCTCGGGATCTTCACCACCGGCGCGGCCGACGCCTGCCGCTGGTCGAGCACCCGCTTGACCTGGATGGCCTCCAGCGCCTCGCGGGTGCGCTGGTTCTTGTCCTCGATCGCCTGCAGCCCGCCGCGGATGGTCATCGCCACCCAGGCCAGGATACAGAGCACGAGGGTGGCGCCCAGCACGGTGAGCAGCTTGCGCTCGCGCGGCGCCTTGCCCTCCCACCAGTCCTTCGCTCGCTCGACGACGCTCGCCATCACATGCACTCCGCGCTGGTCTTGATCGTCAGGGTGAACTCGCGGTTGTCATCGCGACCAGGCTGGCTCTGCGAGGTGACATCGGCGAAGCACTTCGACTTCTTGAGGCCGGCCTCGACCGCCTTGATCCCCTGCAAAGCGTTCTGGCCGCCGGTCGGCGCCGAGGTGCCGCGCACCGAGATCTTGCCCGGCTTGATGTCGATGTTCTCGATGTCGATCTTCACCTCGGTGCGCGGCGGCAGCACCTGGTTGAAGGCCAGCAGGAGATCCCACGCGGTCATCTTCGGCATCGGGCTGTCGGCGCCGGCGCTCGGCCCGGCCTGTTCCAGCACCTCGTCGGCGGTGAGCTGCTTGCCGAAGGCGCTCACCGTCTCCAGCGCGAGCCGCTTGTCGAGCGCCTTCTCCGCCTTGCGCAGCTTGAACAGGTTGGCGTAGGCGCTGACGGCGGCGAACGCGATGATCACCAGCGCCGCGGCCGCCAGCGGCACCGCGCGGGCGCGCAGGAACGACAGGTCCGCCTTGAAGGAGAGGTCGCCCTGGCGGAGGTCGAACGACGGCCGCCCGCTGGCCCCCTCGAGGGCGACGCCGGCCGCCAGGCAGGCGACGTCGGCGCGCACCCCCATGCCGGCCAGCTTGGGGCCGAGGATGGCGTGGTCCTCCGCCGGGCCGAGGGTGGAGACCGGGATGTGGAGCTGCTCCGACAGGAACGAGGCGATCCCGCGCAGCCGCGAGCCGCCGCCGACCAGGAGCGCGCGCTCGGCGGCGATCCCGGTCTTGGCCTGGCAGGCGAGCAGGGTCTGGCGCAGGTCGCGGGCGAGCTGGTTCAGCTCCGGCGCCAGCGCCTCGTGGATGCGGGCCCACGCCTCGCTCGGCGCCGGCTCGGCGGCCGAGGCGACGAAGCCGTCCTGGTGCTTGGCCGCCTCCGCCTGCTCGACCGGCATGCGCCAGACCCGGGCGATCGCCTCGGTCAAGACGCGGCCGCCGCGCGCCAGCGTGCGCACGAAGTTGGCCCGGCCGCCGACCACCACGCAGACGTCGGTCCGCTCGTGGCCGATGTCGATCACCGCGGTGGGCGGAAGGGCCGGCGCCTTGCCGCCGGCCGGCGCGGCGGCGGCCGCCACCCGCTCGAGCACGCGCGGGTAGGAGGCGGGCGCGGCGATGAGCCCGCGCGGCTCGGCCCCCTGCTGCTCGACCAGCTCGAGGAAGCCGCGGATCCGCTGGGTCATGCTGGCGCAGGCCAGCACCCTCATGCCGGCCGCCGGCTCGGCCACCGGGGTGGCCGGCCTGGCCGCGGCGAACGCCGGATCGCCCGGCTCGACCCCGCCGAGCGCCGCCTCCTCCTCGACCGGGCGCGCCGGCGGGCGCGGCAGCGGCTCGAAGGTGTAGACCATGTCCTCGAGCTCGATCGGCAGGATGCCCTCGAGCTCGGCGCCGACCGCCCTGGCCAGCTCCGGCCGGCGCAGGCTCTTGAAGGCGAACTCGAGCACGTGGATGAACACGCGGTCGCCGGACAGGGAGGCGTAGGCGCTGTCCTGGTCGAAGCGGCCCTCGCGGACGATCTCGCCCAGCACGCGGGCGGCGCGCACCTCGTGCGGCTCGTCGCCGGGAGGCACCGGGCGCTCGATGAGGTCGACCACCGACGCGCTGCGGAAGCCGGGCGTGGCCACCACCACCTTCACGCTGTAGGCGCCGAGATCGATGCCGAGGATGCGACTCACAGGTACCTCCTAGTCTTCGCGCCAGTACACCCAGGTGCCACGCGAGAAGGCAGGGTCGCGCATGTTCTGGTTCTGCGTGTTGGTGTCCCACACGGCGGTGAGCCGCTTGACGTAGTCGAGGCCGGAGCCCTCCTCGCCGCGCGGGACGGTGGCGACGACCTCGATGCGGTAGGTCCGGCGCGGCCCGGAGCGGGCCACCCGGGCCAGCTTGGTCTGATCGAGGGCGAGCCCCTGAACCTGCACGCCGGTCAAGCTGGGCGGCGCCGCGGTGGTGCCGCCGGCGGTGGGATCCGCGTACAGCTCGCCGAGCGAGCCGGTCGGGTTCTCGACGAACTCGGCGAACGCGCTCAGGTCGTCGAACAGGACCCCCCAGCTTCGCGCCTCGATGACCAGCTGGGCCAGGGCCCACAGCTTGAGCGGATCGCGCACCACCGGGTCGTCCGGGTCCTTGGCCGACAGGAACAGGATCGAGGCGATCAGCTTGGGATCGTCGACCGCGCCGATGTTGACCTTGCAGTCGCCGTAGACCGTGAACTGGTCGCCGAACAGGGTCCACATGCGGTCGTCGATGCCGCGCACCAGCTTGAGCTCGCCGACGGTGTCGAGGTAGTTGTTCTTCGGCTCGTACTTGTCGTCG
>Ga0079224_100012749_pt1 | contig 11660 bp, 9 predicted proteins | sample Stecom2015_FD_80414 | JGI IMG/M metagenome (GOLD analysis project Ga0079224, IMG submission 80414) | Agricultural soil microbial communities from Utah to study Nitrogen management - Steer compost 2015 | ecosystem: Environmental > Terrestrial > Soil > Agricultural land | place: USA: Utah...
CCGCTCGAGGGTCGCGGAGCCCCGCCGTGGCTCCGCCTCCTCGTGCTGCTCTGCGTCCTGTTCGGCGTCGCCGCCATGCACACGCTGGGACATCTGGAGTCCCACGGGCACCACGGCGCACCGCCGGCCGCGGCCGCGGATCAGGCCCATCCGGACGCGGCGGCCGGGCACGCGTCCTCTTCCGGCCACTCCTCCCCCGGCGGGGACGGCACGCCGCTGCCCCCGCTGGATCCGGCCTCGGTCTGCCTGGCGCTCGCCGCGGTGTTCACCGCGCTGCTGGCCACCGCGGCCGCACACGCCCGGTCCCCGCTGCCGCCCGCCCTGTTCCGGGCGCCCCAGGCGCCGTCGGCGCCGGCCGCGCAGCGGCCTCCCGCTCCCCCGTCCCTCGCCGCCCTGCAGGTGCTGCGGATCTAGATGCCCGGCGGGGGCATGCCCCCGCCCCGCCTCCGCAGCCCAGAACGGTCCGCGCACCGGCGGGCGCTCCGCCGTGCGCTCTTCCACTTGCAAGGGACGGAAACCTTGATGGCACCGAACAAGCGCGTCTTCCTGCTGCCCGCGGCCCTGGCCTCGGCCCTGCTGCTGAGCGCCTGCGGGGGCTCCCCCGAGGGCTCCGGCGGGCCGGCCGGGGACGGGGCGGCCCCGTCCGCCGAGTTCAACTCCGCCGACGTCATGTTCGCCCAGATGATGATCCCCCACCACGAGCAGGCGCTGGAGATGGCCGAGCTGGCCGAGGACCGGTCCGGCCCCGAGGTCGGCGACCTGGCCGAGCGGATCGAGGAGGCCCAGGGCCCGGAGATCGAGCAGCTCACCGCGATGCTGGATGAGTGGGGCGAGCCGGTCGAGGCCGAGATGGACCACGAGATGGACGGCATGCTCACCGAGGAGCAGCTGGCCGACCTTGAGGCCGCCGATGGGGACGCCTTCGACGAGCTCTTCCTGGAACAGATGATCGAGCACCACGAGGGCGCGGTGGAGATGGCGCAGACCCAGCTCGACGAGGGGGTCAACGCCGAGGCGACCGAGCTGGCCACCGCCGTGGTCGAGGCGCAGGAGGCGGAGATCTCCGAGATGCGCGGCCTGCTCGGCGAGCCCTCTGAGGCGCCCGCCTCCGAGGACGCGAGCGGTGCGGGCGGCGGCCACTCCGGCCACTGATCCCGGCCCGCCCCGGTTCCGGACCCCTGCCCCGGTCCGGCCGGCGCCCCGGTGCGGTGCGACGCGCACCGCACCGGGGCACCCCCTTGACATTCATATACCCCCTGGGGGTATAAATGGCGGCGTCGAGAACGCACAGAGGAGGGAACCGGCCATGGTCTCCGAACACGACGGGCACGCCGGCCACGGGGGTGCGCACGGGGCCCCGCCCGGGCCCGCGCACGCCGGGCCGCACGGGCACGCCGGCCACGGCGCGCACGACCGGCACGGCGGACGCCCGGACGGCGGGGACGCCGGGCACGGCCCGCACGCCGGCCACTCCGACCACGCGGGGCACGGCGGCCACCCGAGCCATGCCGGGCACGGAGACCACGCCGCGGTGTTCCGCACCCGGTTCTGGTGGAGCCTGCTGCTCGCCGCCCCGGTCGTGGCGACCAGCCACATGATCGCCGGCTGGTTCGGCTACCACGTGCCGACCGGGCTGGGCTGGGTCCCGCCGGTGCTGGGCAGCGTCGTCTTCGGCTACGGCGGCTGGCCGTTCCTCTCCGGGGCCGCCGCCGAGCTGCGGTCCCGGCGGCCGGGGATGATGACGCTGGTCGCGATGGCGATCACCGTCGCCTTCGGCGCCAGCCTGCTCGCCTCGTTCGGCGTGGTCGGCATGGAGTTGGATTTCTGGTGGGAGCTGGTGCTGCTGGTCGCGATCATGCTGCTCGGCCACTGGCTGGAGATGCGCGCCCTCGGCCAGGCCTCGGGCGCCCTGGAGGCGCTGACCGCACTGCTCCCGGACACCGCCGAGCGGATCGGCCAGGACGGCGGCGCCGTCCCGGTGCCCGTCTCCGAGCTGCGCGCCGGCGACACCGTGCTGGTCCGCTCCGGCGGGCGGGTGCCCGCCGACGGGACCGTCACCGAGGGCGGCGCCGCAATGGACGAGTCGATGATCACCGGCGAGTCGCGCACCGTCTCCCGCGGGCCCGGTTCCCGGGTGGTCGCGGGCACGGTGGCCACCGACTCCTCGGTCCGGGTGCTGGTGGACGCGGTCGGCGAGGACACCGCGCTGGCCGGCATCCGGCGGCTGGTCTCCGAGGCGCAGGACTCCCGATCCCGGGCGCAGGCGCTGGCCGACCGGGCGGCGGCGCTGCTGTTCTGGTTCGCGCTCGCCGCGGGGGTGCTGACCGCCGTGGTCTGGGCCGCCCTGGGCAGCCCGACCGACGCGGTCACCCGGACGGTGACGGTGCTGGTCATCGCCTGCCCGCACGCGCTGGGCCTGGCCATCCCGCTGGTCGTGTCGATCTCCACGGCCAAGTCGGCGCGCGCCGGCATCCTGGTCAAGGACCGGCTCGCCCTGGAGCGGACCCGGCTGGTGGACACCGTGCTGTTCGACAAGACCGGCACCCTGACCAAGGGCCGCCCCGCGGTGACCTCCGCGGCCGCCGCGGACGGCTGGACCACCGACCGGGTTCTGGCGCTGGCCGGCGCCGCCGAGTCCGACTCCGAGCACCCGCTGGCCCGGGCGATCGTCCGCGCCGCCGGGGAGCGCGGGCCGGTTCCGCGGGCGCACGGCTTCCGCTCGGCGACCGGCCGCGGCGTGCACGCCGTGGTGGACGGCGACGAGGTCGCGGTGGGCGGACCGGGGCTCCTGTCCGACCTGGGCCTGGCCGAGCCGGCGGAGCTGTCCGGCTCCACCGCCGCCTGGCGGGAGGCCGGGTCGACGGTGCTGCACGTGGTCGCGGACGGCGCGATCGTCGGGGCCCTGGCACTGGCCGACGAGATCCGCCCCGAATCGGCCGAGGCCGTCCGCGGCCTGCACGGGCGCGGCGTCCGGGTCGCCATGGTGACCGGCGACGCGCGCAGCGTGGCCGACGCGGTCGCCGCCGAACTCGGTGTGGACGAAGTGTTCGCCGAGGTCCGGCCGGAGCAGAAGGACGAGGTGGTGCGGGCCCTGCAGGAGCGCGGGCGGACCGTGGCGATGGTCGGCGACGGGGTGAACGACGCCCCGGCGCTGGCCCGCGCCGACGTCGGGATGGCGATCGGCGCCGGGACCGACGTGGCGATCGAGTCGGCCGGGGTGGTGCTCGCCTCCGACGACCCGCGGGGCGTGCTGTCGGTGCGGATCCTGTCCGCCGCGAGCTACACCAAGATGGTGCAGAACCTGGCCTGGGCCGCCGGGTACAACCTGCTCTCGGTCCCGCTGGCGGCCGGGGCGCTGGCCCCGGTGGGGTTCGTACTCCCGCCGGCGGTAGGGGCGGTGCTGATGAGCCTGTCCACCATCGTGGTGGCGCTCAACGCCCAGCTGCTGCGCCGGGTGGACCTGCGCCCCTGGGCCGCCTGACCGGGGCGGCCCGGCGGGGCCGCGGACGCGGCGGAGGGGCGGCCGGCGGGCCGCCCCTCCGCCGCTCGCCGGCTCAGGCGGCCAGCCGCGCCTTCGCCGCCCGGTGCCGGGCGAGCAGGGTGTCCACCACGATGTCGGCGGGCCACAGCGGTGCGGTGACCACCTCGCCGAGTTCCCGGAGCCGCTCGTGGTCGCCGTCCTCGACCAGCCGCCAGGCGCCGATGGCGACCCGGCGGCCGCCGCGGCGCAGCCGGTCGACCGCGTCGGCCACGGTCGGCGCCCACGAGTTCAGGTAGCCCACCTGCACCGGGGAGCCGAGCCGGCGGCTGAGCATCCGGGCGACGTCCGCGACGGTCTGGCGCTCCGGCTGGCCGGTGCCCCCGTCGGCGGCCAGCACCACGCCGTCGCCCGGCGCCCACCCTCCGTCGGCGAGGCGTCCGGCGAGGTCGGCGACGATCGAGGGGACCGCGCCCAGCGGGTCGGTGGCGTACACGTCGCCCCGGCCGGTCACCTGGAAGCCGGAGAAGAGCTCGGCGCTGGCGACGTCTCCCCCGGCGACGTAGGCCGGGGTGAGGACCTTGGGGCCGTCGACCCGGTCCACGGCGGCCTGCACCGCGGCGGCGGAGCCGAAGGCGGGGACGACCGGGGCCTCGCCCCGCGCCGCGACCGCGTCCGCCAGTTCGCGCAGGGATTCCCCGCGCTGGGCGTCCTGCTTATCGTCGGCAACGAGCACCATCGTGGGTACCATATCCGCCTCCTCGGCAATCGCCTTCAGACACCGGCCCGGACACACCGCTGACCCTAGGGGCCGGTGGTTTCACTTCAATGACCTGGTGTTACACGCGGGGAAACTCACGGCGCAGGTGCGACTCACCGGCACTGCGGAACCTTTCCGGAAATCCGATCGGTTTTACCGGGCGATTCCGCGCCGCCGGTTCGGCCGCGCCGCCCGCCGGTAGGGAGCCGGCGGGATCAGTACGGGTCCTCCCGCTGCGGCCAGGAGCCGCGGGAGGTAAAGGGAAGCTCTGGCAATGGTATGCGCATCGCCGGCGGTTTTCCGCTTTCCACGAGAGTTGTCTTCGCCACTCCGTCTCCAATAGGCGTCCGGGGGATGCCCGGAACATCCGCGGGGCTTTCACTCCGGAACCCGGGGAAGGCTCCGGTGCACGGAGGCCGAGTTCTCTGCAGAACTCCGGCGCCCCGCGCCCCGAGGAAGCTCCGGTAACGCATCAGAGGCAGCAAGAATACCCGGCCGCACAGTTTTCATAACGTTCCGAATCGCCACTCGGGGCGTGTCGCGAGAAACCCGCGATACGGAAAACCGGACCGACCGTGCATTCGCCGATGACGTTCTTTGCGCATTACCGTTCATGCAATCCCGCAAACAACCCATTCCTGGTCGGGGGCGTACCATGCAGACGCACCTCCGACGCGCCGTTCCTCATAGCAGATCCGCGCATCCGCGGTCAAGGGAGTCCGCACCACCCCGCCCCCACCCCTGCACACCCCCTGACGTGGGGAGACAGGACGCCCATGGGCTCCGATCACTTGCGATCCCGGGTCAAGCCGCACAGACTTGATGCCAACGACGAGGGGTCGGCGCGGCACCGATCCCGGTTCGGCACCGCGCGCCCGCGGGGCCGGGCCGGAGGCCCCGCACCCTCCCCCCGCCCCGTAGACGCAGACTGGAGTAGCACCTGATGGCGATCGACCCGCGCGTCCGAGAAGTCGCGGACACCTTCCTGCGGAACGTGGACGTCGAAGCGCCGGGCCTGGTGGACGGGCTCTACCTGACCGGTTCCGTCGCCCTCCGGGACTTCCGCCCGCACGCCAGCGACGTGGACTTCGTCGTGGTGGCCTCCCGCCCGCTGACCGACGCCGACCGGGCCGCGCTGCGCCGCGCGCACGCCGCCACCCGGGCCCGCGTCCCCCGCCCCCAGTTCAACGGGATCCACCTCACCTGGGACGACCTGATGCGCAGCCCGGACGAGTGCGCGCCGGTGGCGGCGGTCGTCGGCGGGCGCTACCGCTCCTCCTCCCGCGCCGAGCTCAACCCGATCACCTGGCACGTGCTGGCCGAGCGGGGCGTGGCCGTCCGCGGCCCGCACCCCGGCGAGCTGGCCGTCTGGGACCGCCCGGAGAGCCTGCGCACCTGGTCGCTGGGGAACCTGGAGGAGCAGTGGCGCCGGTGGCGGGCCAAGGCCGGCCGGCTGCTCACCCCGCGCGGCCTGGCGGCGCTGGGCTCGCTGGCCCCCTCGTGGAGCGTGCTGAGCGTCAGCCGGCTCCACTTCACCCTGCGCACCTGCGAGATCACCTCGAAGTCGGGGGCCGGGGTCTACGCGCTGCACACCTTCCCCGAGCACTGGCACCGGATCGTCAACGAGTGCCTGCGGGTGCGCCGCGGCAGCGAGGCGCCCTCGCTGTTCGACAGCACGCTGGAGCGGCGCCGCGCGGCCCTGGACTACATCGAGATGGTCATCGACGACGCCCTGGAGCCGCAGGCGGCCTGATCCCGCCCTTCCCCGCGCCGCGGGGGAAGGGGCGGACCGGGAGGTCCGGCCGACGTTCTAGGCTGTGGGCCATGAGCAAGCGCCCCATCGTCCGCTTCGGCGACCCCGTCCTCACCACCCGCACCACTCCGATCACCCGCTTCGACGCGCATACCGATCGGCTCGTACGGGACCTGCTGGACACCGTGGACGCCCCCGGCCACGCGGGGGTCGCCGCCACCCAGATCGGGGTGGGGCTGCGCGCCTTCAGCTACAACGTCGACGGCCGGATCGGCTACGTGATCAACCCCGAGATCGCCGAGCTCTCCGAGGAGAAGCAGGACGACGAGGAGGGCTGCCTGTCGGTGCCGGGCCTGTGGTACCCGACCGAGCGCGCCATGCACGCCGTGGTGACCGGGGTGGACCGGCGCAACGAGCCGGTGACGCTGCGCGGCTCCGGTCTGATGGCGCGCGCCCTGCAGCATGAGACGGACCACCTCGACGGCATGGTCTACCTGGACCGGCTGGACCGCGAGACGCGCCGCCGCGCCCTGCGCGACGTGCGGGAATCCCCGTGGTTCCTGGGTTCCGAGCCTCCCGCGCAGACCCCCTCCCGGCTGCCGAGCGCCTTCGGCGGTTTGTCGTGACTTGTCCTGCTTGTGAATAAAACCTGACGAGTCGCTAGGCGGATAACGACCGGATCACGTATGGTGTGGCGGGGCATAGCGTGACCCCCCAGGCATCACGCGCCCCTCCCTCCTCGATCCTTCCGGGCGAGGCCTCAGGTCCCGTTCCACGGAGAAACCCCACGTGACTCGATACAGCAGACCCTCCTCCCGCCGCGCACGCTCGGCGGCCTCCGCCGCGATCGGCTCCGCCGCCGCGGCCCTCCTCCTGTTCGCCGCTCCGGCCTCCTACGCCGACGACGACGAACCCTCCCTCGACGAGCTCACCGCCAAGGCGGACAAGCTCGAAGAGGAGCTGGACGGCGAGCTCGTCGTCTACGAGGAGGCCAAGGCCGCGGCGGACAAGGCCGATGAACGGCTCGCCAAGGTCGAGAAGGCCTACCAGAGCGCCCGCAGCGACGTCACCGAACTCGCCGCCGCCCAGTACAAGGGCAGCGGGATGGACCCCGCCCTCGAAGTGGTGATGAGCTCCTCCCCCGAGGACACCCTGGACAGCGCCGCCCTGGCCGGCCAGATCTCGCACAACAACGGCGAGCGGCTGCTCTCCCTCACCGAGAGCCGAGCCGACCTGAAGAAGGCCGCCAAGGAGGCTGACTCCAAGCTCGACGACGCCAAGGAGATCGTCGACGAGCTGGAGGACAAGCAGGACGAAATCAAGGAGCGCATCGAGCGCTACGAGGCCGAGCAGGTCCCCGAGCCCGCGGACGACGACTCCTCCTCCGGCGGCGGCGGGGGCACCGGCGGCGGCCCGGTCCCGGACCGGCTCAAGGGCTGGGGCTTCGACGGCGCCACCCCGCGGATGGCGGCCATCCGCGACGAGATCATCGCCAAGTTCTCGCTGCCCTACGAGGTCGGCTGCGTGCGCTCCAGCGCCGACGACCACGGCACCGGCCAGGCCTGCGACTTCATGATGAGCGCCGGCGGCGCCATGCCCAGCGGCGGCAACCAGCAGATCGGCTGGGACGTCGCGGAGTACGCCAAGGCCAACGCCGACCGGCTGGGCGTCAAGTACGTCATCTGGGAGCAGAAGATCTGGGACAGCCGCAACCCCGGCGCGGGCTGGAAGCCCATGGAGGACCGCGGCAGCGTCACCCAGAACCACTACGACCACGTGCACATCTCGTCGTTCTGACCGATGTGCGGCCCGCCCCCGCGGGCCCCGTGCGTTCTCCCGGGCGCGGCGGCCGGACCGGCCGCCGCGCCCGGCCCGTACCGGTACGCGGCGGCGGGCTCCGCTGCTCGCCTCAGAGACTGGCGGGCACTCCGGGCGGCCGCCCGGAGTGCCCGGCCGCGGGCCGGGAAAGCAGCGCCCCGGGGCTCGACGCCGCCGTTACCGCTGCGGGGGGCGCCGCGGGGGGTGGGCGGTGCACCGCCCGCGGCCGTCTCGCCCCGGCTGCATAGGGCGGTGGCGAGCAGGGAGATCCGGTGCGGTCCGCGAGGCGACCGCCCCTCCCCAGGACGGTGTGCCGCCCCGCTTCTCCGCTGGTCTTGGCCGGTCTCGACGTTGCGGGGGCATCAGAGCGCTCTGATGCCCCCGCAACGTCGAGACCAACGCGGATGGGCGGTGTGCCGGGTGCGGGCCGGCCGCACCGCGGGCGGGCGGAGAAGCACAAGGCGGCCGCACCGGGGGGCCGGTCGGACACCCGACAGGCTCTCAGGCGCGCCGCAGCCGCTCCGAGCTCCGGTCCGGGCCCGCGCGGCGGGTCGGCCGTGGGCTCTCCCTGTCCCATCCGCCCGCGCAGGACCCGCCCGCGCGCGGCGGGTCCGCACGCCCCCGCGCCGGAGGTCCGGGGTCAGGGGCGGTCTCCGCGGCAGGACGGGTACCGCGGTGGTGATCGGGCGGCCGCTCTGCACGGCCCGAGCAAGGTGAGGCCGGACCCCCGCGGCCGGTGCCGCCCCGCCGACCGGCCGGTGGCACCGCGGTCCGGCGGGGTCTCCGCGACGGCGCGAACGGCCCCGGCCCCTCGGCGGCGGGGCCGCTGGACCCCGGCACGGACCGGCAGCGGTCCGGGCGGTCGCGGTCGGCCGTCCCGGTCCTCGCTCCGGCGGCCGCGCTCCCGCCGGGGTCAGTCCTCCGCGGGGGCGGCGGGGGCCACCCGGTTGGCCTTCAGCCAGGCGGCGATCCGGTCGGCCCGCTCCGGGGTCATGCTCCGCTCGGCGTGGCCCATGCCCGGTTCGATCCACAGCTCCTTGGGCTCGGAGGCGGCCTCGTAGATGCGCCGCGGGTGCTCCAGCGGGAAGTAGGAGTCGGCGTCGCCGTGCACCACCAGCAGCGGGGCCGGGGCGATCCATCCGGCCAGCTCGGTGGGGTCCGGGGGGACCGGGTCCCAGGCCCGGTCGGTCACCCGGACGTTGCGGGCGGTGCGCAGGAACCAGCGGCCGGCCGGCCGCTCCACCCCGAAATGCAGCATCCGCATCCGCCGGGTGCCCCGGTAGTACCAGCGGCTCGGCCCGCTCACCGCGACCACCGCGCTCACCCCGCCGAACGCGCCGGCGTGCCGGAGGGTGACCGCGGCGCCCATCGAGAACCCGAGGGTGGCCACGTCGCCGTAGCCGAGCCCGTGCAGGTGCCGGACGGCCGCGTCGAGGTCGTACACCTCGTCGTTGCCGACCGTGCAGTCCCCGTCCGAGTCATAGTGCCCGCGGAAGTCGAAGAGGAGGACGTCGCCGACGGGGAGCAGCCGCCGGGCGATCATCCGGGTGTCCCTGCTCCGCCAGGTACCGGTGAAGCCGTTGGCGATCGCCACGGCCGAGCGCCGGTCCCCGCCTCCCCCGCGGATCAGGACCGAGTCGATCCCGACCCCGTCGATCGTGGTGAGCCGGCGCCGCTCCGGGAGCTCTCGGACGCTGATTCCGGACGATGTATCAGTCACCCCACCATCCTGCCCCATCCCGCCCTCCGGTGACCGGGGGGCGGGCACGTGTCCGGGGGTAGGGGCAGTACCTCTCTCCGCGCCGGTCCCGGCGCGAGGACGGCCGGCGGGTCAGCGGGGCGGGCCGTCCTGGGGTCCGGGGCGGCCGCCGTGCCGGCCGGGCGGGGGCGGGAAGCCGCCGGGCGGGGGCCCGGACGGTCCGGGCGGGCCCTGCGGGGGGCGGCCCTGCGGAAGCCGGTACTCCGGGGGAGGCCCCTGCGGCGGGCGGTGCCCCGGCGGCGGCCCCTGCTGCGGCCGGTATCCGGGCGGCGGGCCCGGGGGCGGCGGCGGGAAGGCCTGGGTCGGCGCCCCGCCGGGGACCGGGATGCCCTCGGGAGCGGTGTCCGAGGGGCGCCGTCCCGCCGGCTCCGCGCCGCGAGGCTCCCCGGGCCGGTGGTGGCCCTCCGGACCCGGGGGCCGCTCCGGGTACCCGTCGTACCCTGCGGGCTCCCGGTGGTCGTCGTACTCCGCGTGTTCCCCCTGCTCATCCTGCCCGGGGAGATCCCGGTCGGCGTCGTACTCGGCGTCCTGCTCCGGATCGCCGCCCCGCCGGCCCCCGCGGGCGCGCCGGCCGCGGCCGGCGTGCCGGCGCCCCCGCCCGGTGAGCAGCAGCGACCGCGCCTCGATCGCGATGTGCAGCAGCACCGGGAAGAGCAGGCTTCCGGTGCCCAGGTAGAGGACCATGAGCAGGGCGCCCAGCAGGCCGGGGCCGACCAGGCCCCACCAGCCCTGGTAGAGGTGGGCCAGGGCGAACAGCAGGCAGGACAGCACCGCGGCGGCCCACAGCGGCAGGCCCAGGCTCACGCCCAGCGCGGTGAACAGGCCGCGGTAGATCAGCTCCTCGCACAGGCCCGCGGTGACCGCCAGGCCGAGGGCGGTGCGGCGCTCGGTGCGGCTGCGCGGCGCCAGCCGGGAGATGGTCGCGCCGCCCGGCTCGTAGGAGGGGGCCAGCGTGGGCACCCGGCGCGCCGAGGAGCGCTTCCTGCCGTCCCGGGTGAGCAGCCAGATCACCAGCAGCGCCAGCGCGAAGCCGAGCACCGCGGCGATCAGCGGCCCGAAGGCCGAGGGGGCGCGCAGGCCCAGGTCGCCCGCTGACAGCTCCGGGGAGAGCAGCAGGATCGCGACGGCGACGGCCGCCCACGCCCACTGCACGCCCATGGTCAGCAGGTAGAACCGGACCAGGGCGCGGGGGTCCTCGTCGCGGCGCCGGTCCACCCGCCGGTAGGCGGTGCGGCCGAGCAGCGGCTCGCCGATCGCGGCGTAGAGCAGCAGCGCGACCCCGAGGATCGTCGCGACGAGACTGAACTGAGGAATGCTCTCGGACCACGGCACGGCCACAGCCTAGGAGATGCGGACGGCCGCGATGCACATTCCGGTCGAACCGTCCGGAGGTCCGCGGAGCACGGCCGGCGCGGACCGGACACGCCCGGGGCCGCCGCGCCCCGGCCGCACCCCCGCGCACCTGCCGATGCACCGGATCACCGGCACCGCAGGGGCCGGTCGGGCCGCACCCGGGGCCGGTGCCGCGCGCACCGCCGATCACCCCTTGTGATATGCGCCGCGGCGGGCGACGGTGGAGAGTGCCGCAGATCACATCGGCGCTCGAAGGAAGGTTGGGAAGCATGGCGGACAAATCCGGTCAAGCGACCACCGGCAGGGCTCCCGAGGCCGTCCGGCCCGCGGACATCCGCAACGTGGTGCTGGTCGGCCCCACCGGTGCCGGCAAGACGACCCTTCTGGAGGCCCTGCTGCACGCCTCCGGCGCCACCACGCGCGCCGGTTCCGTGGAAGAGGGCACCACCGTCGGCGACTACGACGAGGCGGAGGTGCGGCAGAAGCGCTCGGTCAACCTGAGCGTCGCGCCGATCGCCGCCGACGGGCTCAAGCTCAACGTGGTGGACACCCCCGGCTACGCCGACTTCATCGGCGACCTGCGCGCCGGGCTGCGCGCGGCCGACGCGGCGCTGTTCGTGGTCTCCGCGCTCGACGGGGTGGACGCGCGCACCCGGATGCTCTGGGAGGAGTGCGCCGCCGCGGGCACGCCGCGCGCCGTGGCCGTCTCCCGCATCGACCACCCGCGGGCCGACTTCGA
>Ga0079224_100012750_pt1 | contig 11660 bp, 10 predicted proteins | sample Stecom2015_FD_80414 | JGI IMG/M metagenome (GOLD analysis project Ga0079224, IMG submission 80414) | Agricultural soil microbial communities from Utah to study Nitrogen management - Steer compost 2015 | ecosystem: Environmental > Terrestrial > Soil > Agricultural land | place: USA: Utah...
TCAGAAGCGTTAAAGATTCTAAATAAACTATCTAATGTTTATACTGTTGATAAGATGAAATCTTTTAAAGAGCGTTTCTATCAAAAATATGAAGATAAAATGGTTCCATTAGCTGTGGCTTTAGATACGGAAAATGGAATCAAATATTCAGAAGGGAAAGATTATGACCTATCAGGTTTCTTGGATGATATAAAAGGTTTTGTAGGCTATAGGTCTTACAATACTGATGAAATAAGATTAAATAAAGCCGAACGACTGTTACTTAGAAAGATATTTAAGAGAGATTCTGATGTTGTAGAAATAGCATTAAAGGATGTAGAAAGTTTCTCTGAAAGCTGGGATAATGTAGCCGATACTTTTTCAATAGTATGTAGCATGCATAAGGATATGATTAGTCTGAACTCAGTTGGAGGAAACTCTGCCAGTTGTCTGTTAGGTAGATTCGGTTATTTAGATGATGGGATAGAAAATCTGATCCATGAAATCTATTTACAAGAAGAAAAGACCGATAAAATAACAGCTGAAATTGTACATCTACCTGAAGATAGAACTGGAAATATTCTTTATAGATATAATACCCGAAAATATGAAATTCCCTATTTGGGATTGAGTTCTAAAAATCCAGAAAATCAGATATTAATAGATGATTTACTAATTTATGTTGAAAATGATGAAATAAAAATCAGATCGAAAAAATTAAATAAGGAGATTATGCCTAAGTTGTCAAACGCACACAATTTTGCTTCTCCTCAATCAGTACCAGTCTATCAATTTTTATGTGATTTACAAATGCATAAAGTAAAACTTGGTATGTCTTTGAATGTATCTACTATATTGGGTTTCCTAAGATATACTCCTAGAATTCAATATAAGAACATTATTCTATCAGAACAACAATGGCTTTTTGATAAAAATGAAATAACTGAGTTAACTAAGAAAAATAATTTTCATGGTTTTTTAGAAAGTAAAAATATTAAGAAGAATTTTTATTTGGCAGATAGTGACAACCTACTTTACGTAAATATAAGTAATGAGCTGTCTGTTAAAATGTTTATTCAAACAGTAAAAAACAGAGAGCATATAATTTTAAAAGAATCATTATACGACGAGTTTTCAAGTAAGGTTGTGGATGATAACGAATGTTATTATGCTAATGAAGTGATTTTATCATATTATAAAACCAAAGATGGAGGAAAAGGAACTAAATAGAAGTTTTTATATAGGAAGTGAATGGCTGTACTATAAAATATACATAGGTAATAATACAGCAAATACTTTTTTAAGAGCGTTCAACAGATTAATAACACCTTTATTAGATGAAAAAATTGTAGAAAATTTCTTTTTTATCAGATATGCGGATCCTGATTCTCATTTACGTATTCGTTTTAAAGTGCGAAAAATGGAACACTTATCGGTCATTATTAAAATGATGTATGAGTTAACCACTCCATTTTTCAATAATCACTCTATATATAAAATCCAGACAGATACCTATAATAGAGAAATTGAGCGGTACGGTAAAAATACGATGGAAGATTCCGAAAAGCTTTTTTATATCGACAGCAAAATTATTCTAGCACAGTTAAGTGACAATGAAGACATTAATGATATAGATATTTGGTTCAAATCCTTAAAAATCATTGATATGTACTTAGATGTATTTGATTTTTCTTTAGAACAAAAAGCCTTGTTTATAAAAAAACTAGCCGATGGATTTAGCAAGGAATTTCCAACGAATCGCCTTGGAAAAAAGCAGTTGGCGTTAAAATATAGAACAAATCGATTAAAAATTGAACAAGTTCTCAGGGAAAAATTAGATGATATTTTAATTCAAAACAGAGATATACTACGGCTTGTTGCACAAAAGATAATGGAAAAGACAAATTTTGAAAGAGGGATCATTGAAAGCTTGTTGAGCAGCTACTTACATATGCACTGCAATAGATTTTTTTCTAATAAACAAAGAATGAACGAATGGTTATTATATGATTTTTTATCCATTTATTACAAAAGCGAAATTTCAAAATTAAAGACAAAAACAGTTACTAATGAATAAGATTTTAAACAATAGTATCACATTATTTTTCACAATGTGTTTTATATTGAATACTAATTCTTCTTTCTCACAAGAATTAACAAAAGATGATAATACTTTATTATTTAGCGATATAGGACAAAAACAAATTGTTGCCTTGAAAGATGCTACGCATACCGATTATACAGCAAGTAAATTTAGGGTTGATCTTATAAAAGAGTTGGTTGAAAAGTACAATTTTAGCATCATCGGTATTGAATCAAACCTTTATGAAGTTTATAAAGCTTTTGAAGATTTTAAAACAACTGGAAATATAGCAGATATGAATAGTTCATTATATCCTGTCGTAAAGAATAATGAACTGGACAAATTATTCTTCTTTCTTAAAGAACAGAATGAGAAAGGAAATGATTTGAAAGTTTTTGGTTTTGATCCAAATTTTTCAGGAGAAAATAGCTATAAAACATTTACAGAAGGGATTCAACAGAATTTAAATAATAATGAAATAGAATGTAAAGACATATCGTTTAAAGATTTCTCAAAACATTTTAAAAAATTAATTCCTACGAATCTAAAAGCTTTGTTACGTACTAAGAAAGATTATAGAATAGTTCATGATTATTTAACCTGTTATTTAGATAACGTTTCAACTACTGATGATAACAACTATTTTAATAAAACTTTATTCGATATCAAAACATCGTTAGGAAATAAATTAGAGAGGAAAAATTCTGAAGAAAAAACTAATGGTAATAAAAGAGACTCCGTAATGTTTGATAATATTATTTACTTAAAAAATAAGTATACTAACGAGAAAATGATTTTGTTTGGCTCATCAACCCACTTCATTAAGAGCCCAAAAACAATCAACTCAAAATTTATGCAAAATGACAGAGTTACTTTAGGAAAGCGATTATCCGATAAATTTCACGAAGATTATTTTTTCATTGCCTATACAGGAATATCTGGAAACACAAGAGGTTTTTATGGTAAAAAACAAAAATTGAAAGAATTAATACCTAATTCTATTGAAAATACAGTTAATGAAAAATATAATACTGATACTGAAATTATGTATTTAAGTAAAAATCGAGATAAAAAAAATTTAGAAGAAGCTGTTTATTCTCGTATTATGGGCAATACTTTTTTAGAAATGGATATTAGTAAAAACGCAGATGGTTTATTTTTTATCAGAAATAATAATATGGAATAACCTATTTTAAAATTATTATTTGACGTATAACATACAATAAAAGAGGAAGCCGAAAATCTTATAGAGTAGGCAAAAATTAATAATGTTTTATTATGAAAAAATTAAAATTAAAAAAATCAGTAATTTCTGCATTGTCTTCTACAGAACAAGAAAGAATTATTGGAGGAGATGGAACAATAAAGGATACAATTGTAATTGATAATCCAGCATTAACAGGTAGTAGACTCATCTATTGTGGTTCAAACAATGAATGTACTAGGAGTTGTAAGGCGACAATTTGTATTCCAACAGTCCCTATTTGTTCATAGAAATTTTAATTAAGCCTTTGTTGTAGCAAAGGCTTATTAATAAAATGTTTTATTATGAAAAAATTAAAATTGAAAAAATCAGTTATTTCTGCATTATCTTCTACAGAACAAGGAAGAATAATTGGAGGAGATGGGACAGTACAAGACACAATAATACAAGATCCTGACACTGCTTTATTAGGAAGTAGATTACTCTATTGTGCTACAAGAAATGCTAATTGCACAAAGAGTTGCAATGGACCAATTTGTTTTCCACCTCTAACGTCTTAGTAAAAATTTAATTAGGTCTTTGTTATCAGCAGCAAAGGCCTATAAATCATAGTTTATTTATGAATTTAGGTATTTTAAATTTAGGTATAATATCGTTATATAAAGAAAAATCAGTCGATGTTATAAATACTACATTTCAAAATGTAATAACCGCAGAAACATTAGGTTTCAACAGATATTGGTTTGCTGAACATCATGCACCAGATACGGCTTGGAGATCCCCTTCATTAATGGTACTGTTAGCTGCAGGATACACAGATACTATTAAAGTTGGCACAGCAGGTGTTACATTAAAAGTAAACAACCCTTATCGAATTGCAAACGATTTTAGATTGGCATCGTCTTTATACGAAGATAGAATAGAATTAGGTGTTTCCAGGGGTTCAGTTAATGAAAAATTTTTAGAAAATCTTTTTTATGATAAATCAACTGGAATAGACGGTGTTGATGAAAAATATGATGATTTAATTAAATTTATTCGCAATGAACACGACATCATTTCTGTACCTCCATATGATATAAAACCACCAAATATGGTAGCTTTAGGTTCAAGTTATTATAGTATGGGCTATTCCATTAAATATAATATTGATTTATCCATATCTACTTTTCATGGTACACCTTTTAGTGCACAAATGATTGAAAATATAAAATTTTATAGGGATGAATTTTTTAAAATAAATAAAAGAGTACCTAACATTTCTCTTTGTTTTTCCGGAGTTTGTGCAAATGATGAAGACTTAGCTAAAAAAAGACTGAAAGAATTCCTTCCTGATAATTCCACATGGGACGTAAACGTAGTAGGCACACCCGATAAAGTAAAAAATTATATCTATAATATATCCACTTCAACAGGTATCGAAGACTTTGTTTATTGTGATTTGTCTCAATCAATATATCATGAAGAACATCTGCACTCTCTGATTACTGTTTTAAAATAAAAAAGAATAATGTATCAAAATTTAATTAAAGATAACGATTTTTTTAAAGGTTATAGAGTCTTGAGTAACTTACCCTATGTTTCGTTAGTAGCAAACTATAACATTAAAGAAGCAGAAGAGCTACTTAACGATTTCTTTGCAGAATTAGAAAATGCAGATTACATTCCCGCAAATCTCTACGGGCTATCAGGTATTGGAATAACTTTAAACTATTTAAGTAAACTTAGTGACCCTTTTATAGAAATAGAGGAGAATTTTAAGAATGATTATTCTGAGTTAATTTTTACAAATTCTCAAGAAATGTTTCGAGTGAAGAACTATGACACTTTTGAAGGAATTATTTCTTGTCTAAATTATTTTATATCTATTAAAGATATCAATGCTACACGAGAATTAACAGATAAGTTGTTCTTACTAGCAAATAGATTGGTTGAAGATAATATAGAGGACTTGAGTCAAGCACATGGTCTGTCGGGAATTATATCTTGTTTATGTAAAAGTATACTTTTTCTGAAAGAAGAAAAAAACAACATTTATGTAAATTACTTGACTTCATTTGTAAAATATCTGGCAAATACAAAGAAACCTAATAATGATAATTTATTATATAGAAATAACAAAAACGATATAACATCGCGATTGGCTTGGTGTTATGGTGATTTGTCTGTAGCTACTGCCTTTACTTGGTATTATAAAGTAACAAAAAATGAAGAGTTTCTTGAAAAAGTAAAGGAAATTATCTATAATTCAATTCAATATGACCCTAAAGATTGTTTTGTTTTTTATAACGAAAAAGACAGTTATTACGATTTAGGAATATGTCATGGTCTATCAGGTATCGTATTGGTTTTAAAAAGAATCAATTCTATTATAAAATGTAATAAAATCACCGAATATATTAACGACTTATTAAATACCATAAGCAGTACATTATCTTTAATTGGTGACAATGAAATAAAATTTCCAAATGTAACGGCTGATAAGACTGTAATCTGGACAAAGAATACTTCTTTTTTAGAAGGTACAATAGGTGTATATTTCGTACTCTCAGATCATGAATTGAAAAGCGGTTGGGATAATTTTTTATTAACAGACTTTGATTCGACAAAGTTATAGTAAATACTGCATTAACAGATATTAAGCTTACCTATTGTGGCACAAAAATGCTAATTGCTCGAGGAACAGTCAAAGTACAATTTGTAATCAACCTCAAACATTTTTAATAGAAATTTAATTAAGCCTTTGTTTTATATAGCAAAGACCCACAAAACCATAGTGTTTTTATGAATTTAGGTATTTTAGATTTAGGTTTAATATCGTTACATAATGAGAAATCAGTCGATATCATAAATACTACATTTCAAAATGTAATAACTGCAGAAGAATTAGGTTTCAACAGGTATTGGTTTGCTGAACATCATGCACATAATATAGTTTGGAGAAATACTTCATTAATGGTACTATTAGCCGCTGGATATACTGAAACTATTAAAGTTGGTACAGCAGGTGTAATATTAAAAGTAAACAATCCTTACAGAATTGCAAATGATTTTAGATTAGCATCTTCTTTATATAAAGATAGAATAGAATTAGGTATTTCTAGTGGTTCAGTTCCTAATGATTATTTAGAACATGTTTTTTATACTAAGTCAATAGAAATTGATGATTTTAACAAAAAATATGATGATTTAATAAAATTCACATATAATAAACACGATGTCATTTCTATACCTCCATATGATATACATCCACCAAATGTAATAGCTTTAGGAGCTAGTTCTAACAGCATGAATTATTCCATTAAATACAATTTAGATTTATGTATATCTATTTTTCATGGTACACCTTTTGGTACACAAATTATTGAAAATATAAAATTTTATAGAGATGAATTTTTTAAAGTTAATAAAAGAGTTCCTAATATCTCTCTTTGTTTTTCCGGAGTTTGTGCAAATAATGAAGACTTAGCTAAAAAAAGACTGAAAGAATTTGTTCAAGATAATTCAACATGGGATGTAAACATAATAGGTACGCCTGATAAAATAAAAAATTATATTTATAATATATCCACTTCGACCGGTATTGAAGATTTTATTTATTTTGATTTGTCTCCGTCAATATATAAAGAAGAACATTTGCACGCTATAATTACTGTTTTAAAATAAAAAAGGAATGATAAAATATAATTTGATAAAGGATAAAGATTTTTTTCAAGGATATAGAATCTTTAATAACTTACCATATGTTTCGTTTGTAGCAAATTATAATATTAAAGAAGCAGAAGAACTACTTAACGGTTTCTTTGCAGAATTAGAAAATGCAGATTACATCCCTGCAAATTTATACGGATTATCTGGTATTGGCTTAACTTTGAATTATTTAAGCAAGCGTAGCAATTCTTTTAAATATATAGAGGATAATTTTAAAGAAGATTATTCTGAATTAATTTTAACAAATTCTCAAGAAATGTTTCGCATAAAAAACTATGACACTTTTGAAAGAATTATTTCTTGTTTAAATTATTTTATATGTATTAAAGATATCAAAGCTACATGCGAATTAACGGATAAGTTGTTCTTATTAGCAAATAGGTTGATTAAAGATAATATAGATGACTTGGGGCAAGCACATGGTTTGTCGGGTATCATTTCTTGTTTAAGTAAAAGTATCCTTTTTCTAAAAGAAGAAAACAACAATATTTATGTAGATTACTTGGCTTCATTTGTAAATTACCTGGCAAATACAAAAAAAACTAATAGTGATAATTTATTGTATAGAAATAACAAAAGTGATATAACGTCAAGATTGGCTTGGTGTTATGGTGATTTGTCTATAGCTACAGCCTTTACTTGGTATTATAAAGTAACAAAAAATGAGGAGTTTCTTGAAAAAGTAAAGGAAATTATCTCTAATTTAATTCAATATGATCCTAAAGATTGTTTAGTCTTTTACAACGAAAAAGACAGTTATTACGATTTAGGAATATGCCATGGCTTATCAGGTATCGTATTGGTTTTAAAACGAATTAATTCCATTATAAAATGCAATAAAATCACCGACTACATTGATGATTTATTAAATACTATAAAAAGTACATTGTCTTTAATCGGTGACAATCAAATAGAATTTCCAAATTCAACTGCTGATAAAAATATAATCTGGGCAAAGAATACTTCTTTTTTAGAAGGTACAATAGGTGTATATTTCGTACTCGCAGATGAGGAATTGAAACGAGGCTGGGATAGTTTTTTATTAACAGACTTTGATTCGGATGAAATTGATGTTGAAATACAAAATGATTAAATTATAAAAATGTATAAATTTCCCAGCTCTATACAAGCAGATTCAAAAGATTGCGGACCTACCTGTTTAAAAATCATAGCCAAACATTATAAAAAAAATCTTAATATACAACAATTAAGAGAACTTGCAGAAACCACCCGTTCAGGAAGTTCATTGCTGGGTATAAGTGAAGCGGCAGAGCAGTTAGGGTTTAGAACATTAGGGGTTAAATTATCTTTAAACAGCCTGTTGGAGGCTTCATTACCTTGTATTTTACATTGGAACAAAAATCATTATGTTGTACTATACAAAATAAAAAGCAAAAAATCGAAGATTGAAAGGCTATACATTTCTGATCCTGCTTTTGGGTTATTGGAATACACACAAGATGAATTTTTAAAATTTTGGATAGGTAACAATGCGGATGAAGAAACAGAAGAAGGTATTGCTTTATTGTTGGAGCCAACACCCGCATTTTATGAACAGGTATCTTATAGCGAAGACAAGAAAGGATATAATATAAGTTATATTTCAAAATATCTCATACGTTATAAATCTTTTATTATACAATTAGCTATTGGTCTGTTGGCGGGAAGCATTCTGCAATTAATCTTTCCATTTCTAACACAAAGTATTGTTGATGTAGGTATTCAGAACCAAAATATTCACTTTATCTGGTTAGTGCTTATTGCACAGCTTTTTTTATTTCTTGGAAAAACAGCCCTAGAGTTTATACGAAGCTGGATTATGTTGCATCTTTCAACGCGAATAAACATTTCATTAATTTCAGATTTCTTTATTAAATTAATGAACCTGCCAATTTCATTCTTTGATGTACGAATGACAGGAGATATTATGCAACGGATTAATGATCACAATAGAATTGAAAGGATTCTGACTACTTCTTCCTTAAATGTTTTGTTTTCGTTTGTGAACATGCTCATCATGGGAGGAATTCTGGCATATTATAATTTGCAAATATTTACTGTTTTTTTTATTGGAAGTTTCTTGTATTTTGGTTGGATACTGATTTTTCTTAAACGTAGGGAAACATTGGATTATAAGCGATTCTCTGAAATAAGTCAGGAACAAAGCAAAGTAATGGAGCTGATCAACGGAATGCAGGAAATTAAGCTTCATAATGCAGAAAAACAGAAACGTTGGGGTTGGGAATATGTACAGGCACGATTGTTTAAAGTTTCTATGCAAGGATTGGTTTTGGAGCAAACCCAAAGTATCGGTTCTAATTTCATCAATGAATTAAAAAACATACTCATTGTTTTTCTATCTGCAAAACTAGTCATAGACGGTGAAATTACCTTAGGGATGATGATGGCAATCTCATCTATTGTAGGAAATCTGAACGGTCCAATAATTCAGTTGATTGAATTTGTAAGAGAATTACAAGATGCCAAAATATCGTTAGCTCGTTTGGGAGAGATTCATGACAAAGAAGATGAAGTACAAAATGAAGATGAAACAATTAAAGACATTCCTAAAAAAGCAGATATTACTCTTAAAAACATCTCTTTTCGATACACAGGTTCAGATCAAATTGTATTAAACGACTTGAATTTAACCATTCCTGCTAACAAAATTACAGCAATAGTAGGTACTAGTGGTAGTGGTAAAACCACTTTGATGAAAATGCTCTTAAAATTTTATGAACCGATTGAAGGAATTATTAATTATGAATCAATAGGCTTAAAAAATATCTCACAAAAAACTTGGCGGGCTCACATTGGTTCAGTCATGCAAGAAGGTTATATATTTAACGATACTTTGGCAAATAATATTGCTGTTGGCGTAGATATAATTGATAAAGAACGATTACTATATGCTTCAGATGTAGCTAATATAAAAACCTACGTAGACAGCCTTCCTTTAGGTTTTAATACAAAAATTGGAATGGAGGGAACAGGAATGAGTACCGGGCAAAAGCAACGTCTTTTAATTGCAAGAGCAGTTTATAAAAACCCTGAAATGTTATTTTTTGACGAAGCAACTAGTGCTTTAGATGCCAATAACGAAAAAGAAATTATGGAAAAACTAAATGTTTTTTATAAAAACAAAACGGTTGTGGTAATTGCACACAGATTAAGTACGGTAATGAATGCAGATCAAATTGTTGTATTAGATAAAGGAAAAATAATAGAACAGGGGACCCACACAGAATTAATAGCTTTAAAAGGGAATTATTACGAATTAGTTAAAAATCAATTACAATTGGGAAATTAATATGTCAGACGAAAGAGAAATAGAGTTAAGAAGCGAAGAGGTACAAGATATATTAACCCGTATTCCACATTGGATGATTCGTTGGGGAAATGCTATTATTCTTATTATAATAATGCTTGTCTTGTTTTTTTCGTGGTTTCTTAAATATCCTGAAATTGTTACAACACAAATAACCATAACAACACAAATCCCACCAGAAAAATTATTAGCTAAAAGTTCTGGAAAAATTGAAAAGATATTAGTAGAAGACAGAAGTGTTGTTACAGAAAATACACCTTTAGCAGTTATTGAAAATCCTGCAAATTATCAGGATGTTTTTTTGTTGAAATCGGTTATTGAAAGCATCGGTACAAATCGTGAGGATTTTAATTTTCCATTGGAAAAACTGCCTGTTTTAAATCTCGGTACAATTGAGAGTGCTTATGCTTTGTTTGAAAAGGATTATCTGGCTTACAAGCTCAATAAAGATCTTGAACCCTATCAAATTGATATTACTGCCCAAAATGTCGAAACTTCCCAACAACACGAAAGGTTAAAGTTGCTCATTGAGCAGAAAGAAATCGGAAAAAGAGAACTTCAATACAAGAAACAAGAACTGGAACGAAACAGAAAACTCCACGAAAAGGGTGTCATTTCAACACAGGAATGGGAGCAGAAAAATGTAGAATACCTGCAACAGGAAAAAAACAGCAACAGTCTGGATTCGCAAATTTCACAGTTACGCTCTTCGTTAAATGATTTAAACAGAAACAAAAGAACAACTACCGTGAATCAATCACGTGATGACATTAATTTCTTGAGAAATGCGATTCTTTCTTTTAACCAGCTAAAAAAAGCTATTACAGAGTGGGAATTAGCTTATGTTCTACGTTCTTCTATTTCAGGACAGGTTTCATTTATGCAGATTTGGACAGAAAATCAAACGATAAACGCAGGAGAAAATACTTTTGTTATTATACCACAAGCGCAATCGGATTTAATTGGAAAAATAAAAGCTCCATTACTTAATTCAGGAAAGATAAAAACAGGACAGGAAGTAAATATTCGTTTAACCAATTACCCTGATAGGGAATTTGGAATTCTAAAAGGTACCGTAAAGTCTATTTCTCTCATTCCCGATACACAAAATAATTTGCTTATAGATGTTTTTTTACCCAACGGTTTAGAAACTTCATACAATAAAAAAATTGCATTTCAGCAGGAAATGACTGGAACAGCCGATATTATTACTGAGGACTTACGATTAATCGAACGACTACTTTATCAATTTCGAGATATTTTTAACAGAGCAAATAATGGAATTAAAGAATAGGAATTAATAAAGAAATAGTGGTATTGGTGTTTTTTGTATTGATATCTATCTGACCTTTTAA
>Ga0079224_100012751_pt1 | contig 11659 bp, 10 predicted proteins | sample Stecom2015_FD_80414 | JGI IMG/M metagenome (GOLD analysis project Ga0079224, IMG submission 80414) | Agricultural soil microbial communities from Utah to study Nitrogen management - Steer compost 2015 | ecosystem: Environmental > Terrestrial > Soil > Agricultural land | place: USA: Utah...
CCGGTTCCCCGACCGCGAGCTCACGTTTGTCCACTGCCGTACCTACGACGGCATCCACGCGGCACTCGAGGACGCACGACCGGACATCGTTCTCAGCCACAAGTTCGATCGGGAGCCCTACCCTGGCCGCGCCATCGCCGATGCCCCGAGCGTGCGCTGGATCCATGCGGGCGGCACCGGCGTCGATCACTTCGCACCGTGGGATGAACGACGCCTGGTGGTGACCAATTCACCCGGCCTGCCGCGTCTAGCCATGTCGGAATATGCGATCGGCGCAATCTACGCCCTCAACCAGAACTTCCCCCGCTATCACCGCCAGCAGTTGCGTCGCGAGTGGCGGCGCGGCACCGTCCGCCAGAGCGAGGCCGGAACGCTCGTCGTGGTCGGTCTCGGCCGGATCGGCCGCGCCGTATGCGCCCGTGCGAAGGCGGCAGGGATGTCGGTCATCGGGGTGCGCAGGCGTGCGGAGCCGATCCAGGAGGCCGACGAGGTAATACCGGTCGACCGCCTGCACGAGGCACTCGCCCGCGCCGACTATCTCGTCGTCATCGTGCCGCTGACCGAAGAGACCCGCGGCCTGATCGACGCCGCAGCCCTTGCCGCGATGAAACCGGGGGCTCTCGTGGTCAACATCTCCCGCGGCGGGGTCGTGGTCGACGATGCGCTCGTTGCGGCTCTCGAAAGCGGACAGGTCCGCGGCGCCTGCCTCGATGTCTTCGAGACTGAGCCGCTGCCCGAGGAAAGCCCGTTCTGGGACATGGAGAACGTCATCGTGACGCCGCATGTGGCCGGCTTCGTCGACGGCTGGCAGCATGGCGTCGCCGACCTGTTCTGCGACAACCTGGAGCGCTGGCTTGCCGGCAAGCCGCTGAACGACACCGTCGATCCCCGCCAGGGCTACTAGGATACTGGACTCGTCCCCCGACCGGCAGCCGCCGGTCCTGACCGCTCCGGGCGACCGGGCGGCATGCCGTGCGCCCCTGCACACGATCTGCTATGACGGAACTTGCACACTGATTTCCCCGGCGAATTGGCCGGGCCAGCCAGGAGATTTCGCGTTCATGAACCGTGTCCGTCGTCTCGTCGCCTCGACCATCTTCGCCATCCTCGTCGCCGCCATGCCCGCCGCACTGGCGCAGCCCGCGTTCCCGGGACTGCCCGACATCGACTTCTCCGACCCGCAGTTCCGCCAGGTCGAGCTCACCGAGGACGCCGTCCGCAACGCCGTCGATGCCATGGTTGAGATGGAGCGCGCCTATGGCGCCGACGCACCGGTCCTGACCGACCCCGATGCCCTGGAGCGATTCCTCACCGAGAGCAGCCCCGATGCGACGATCCGCGGCTACGGATTCGCCGACAACGTCGAGTGGCACCGCACCGTGATGAGCATCTTCATCACCTACACGCTCGCGGTGAAGGGAAGCATGGACGATTTCGACCAGACCGTCGAACAGTTGCGGAATGCGCCCCATCTGCCCGAGGAAACCCGCAAGCAGCTTCTCGACATGTTCACCGCGATGCGTCCCTCCGACAACAACGTCCGCGCGGTCACGGCGGTCGTTGCCGATCCGGCGTACGCCGACAAGATCGCAGGGATCCTCGACGAATGACCCGTCGCATGCATTGCGGCCTTGATTCATCGTCTGCCGGGAGTCATGTGTCGGTGATCGCGGACAACGACCGCCTTCCGGATCACGCGGGAGCCCACCGACCATGACGTCAGATGCCGCCACAACCCTCAGGGAGCCTCCCGTCCTGCTGTCAGAGGCCGGGGACGACGGCGTCCTCGTCCTCACCCTGAACCGGCCGCGGCAGATGAGCAGCCTGTCCGAGGCGCTGCTCGACCAGCTGAACGACGCATTCGACAAGGCTTCGCGCGACCGGTCGGTGCGCGTCGTGGTCATCGCCTCCCAGGGCCGGGCATTCTGCGCAGGGCATGACCTGAAGGAGATGACCGCCAGGCGCCACGATCCCGACAAGGGCGCCGCCTACTTCGAGCATCTGATGGGCAAGTGCGCGCGGCTGATGCAGTCGATCGTTTACTGCCCCAAGCCGGTGATCGCCCAGGTGCAGGGTCTTGCGATGGCGGCCGGCTGCCAGCTCGTCGCCACCTGCGATCTCGCCGTTGCCGCCGAGAGCGCCGGGTTCTCGACCCCCGGCGTCGACATCGGACTGTTCTGCTCGACGCCGATGGTCGCGCTGTCGCGCACCGTGTCGCGCAAGAACGCGATGGAAATGCTGCTCACGGCCGATGTCATCGACGCGCACCGGGCGTGCGAGATGGGGCTGGTCAACCGGGTGGTCCCCGACAACGCGCTCGCCGACGAGACGATGGCGCTCGCCCGCAAGATTGCCTCGAAGTCGACCAAGACGGTTTCCATCGGCAAGGAGGCGTTCTATCGCCAGATCGAGATGGATCTCGGCCGCGCCTACGACTACACGGCGCGGATCATGGTCCACAACATGCTGACGGCGGATGCCGAGGAAGGCATCAACGCGTTTCTCGAGAAGCGGCAGCCACACTGGCAGGACCGCTAGGGCGGCAAATCGCGTGGTGCCCTACCCATCGCGGGCCGGGCGCACGCGGCCGGCAAACGATGAACCACGACGACTACAGCGAAGACTACATCCGCGGCATCCTCGACGAGGTGCGCACGATCGCCATGGTCGGCGCTTCGGCCAATCCCATCCGGCCGTCCTACTTCGCGATGAAGTACCTGCTGGAAAAGGGATACGAGGTGATCCCCGTCAACCCGCGCGAGGCCGGCGGCGAGATCCTCGGCCGCACCGTCTACACCGCGCTTGCCGACATTCCGAAGGAGAAGCGGGTCGACATGGTCGATATCTTCCGGGCCTCGGAAGCCGCGGGGCCGCTGACCGACGAGGCGATCGCGATCGGCGCCAGGGTCGTGTGGATGCAACTCGGGGTGCGCAACGACGAGGCCGCGCGGCGGGCGGAAGCGGCGGGGCTCAAGGTGGTGATGAATCGCTGCCCGAAGATGGAGTACGGAAAGCTGTCGGGCGAATGGGGCTGGGTCGGCGGAAACTCGGGGCGGATATCGTCGCGCCGCGGACGCCTCACCGGCAACCGCGTGCAGAGTCTCGGGATCGGCGGTCGCGAGAAATACTGATCAGTCGTCGTGACGCGGCATCGACCACGGCTCGGCTTTGGCCGCCGCGGTCCACTCCACCATCGCCGGCAGCGTCTGGATCGCCTCGATGTAGGCCGCGCACCTCTCGTCCACCGGCACCAGGTAGGTGTCGAACCGGGTGACGACCGGCGCATACATGGCGTCGGCGGCGGTGAAGGCGCCGAACAGGAACGGCCCGCCCTGCCCGAACCGCTGCCGGGTCGTGCGCCAGATCTCGCGCACCCGCTCGAGATCCGCCTCGACCTCGTCGCCGCCGGCGACGGGCCGCCGGGCGCGGCGGATGTTCATGGGCAGCGCCCGCCGCATGGCGGGGAAGCCCGAATGCATTTCCGCAGCGATCGCCCGCGCCATCGCCCGGGCGTGGGGATCGCGCGGCCACAGGCCGGCCTCCGGCGCCAGCTCGGCCACGTACTCGATGATGGCGAGCGAATCCCACACCGTGGTGTCGCCGTGGATCAGGATCGGCACCCGGCCGGCCGGCGACCGGGCGAGGATCCGCGCCCGCGTGTCCGGCAGGTCGAGCGGGATCACCTCCTCCTCGAACCCTAGCCCCGCGTGCCGCAGCGCGAGCCACGGCCTGAGCGACCAGGACGAATAGTTCCGGTTGCCGATGATGAGCCTGAGCGCGGCCATGGCGTTTCTCCCGTCAGGCGCCCGGAGCCTTGCGCGCCGTCACCTCGATCTCGACCCTGATCTCGTCGCGCACCAGCGGGGCGACGAAGGCGGTGCTCGTCGGCAGCGCCTCTCCGAGATACTCCTTCAGGACCGGGACGATGTGGTCGAAGAAGTCGTCCGGATCGGGAAAGATGACGGTGCTGCGCACCACGTCCTTCAGGCTCGCCCCGGCCTCCGCGAGCGCCCGCTCGATGTTGCGAAACACCTGGCGCGTCTGTTCGGCGACGTCGTCGGAGATGGTGCCGGTCGCATAGTCGTAGCCGGTGGTGCCGGACACCAGCACCCAGTCTCCGCCGGGGTCGGGCAGCACCACGGCGCGCGAATAGCCGGCCAGTTCCTCGAACTTCGAGCCGGACGAGATGCGGCGTCCCTGCATGGTTCCCCTCCCGCCCTGCTCAGGCCTTGGTGTCGGTCTTGCGCGGTGGGACCGGCTCGACCGGGCCGCCGGCCTTGCGCCAGGCGGCAAAGCCGCCGGCGAGGTTGAACACCGGCTTCAGGCCCATCCGCTGCGCCACCTGTGTGGCGAGCGCCGAGCGCAGGCCGCCGGCACAGTGGAACACGAACGTCTTGTCGGCGGCGAAGATTTCCTTGTGGTAGGGGCTTTCCGGATCGATCCAGAACTCGAGCATCCCGCGCGGGGCATGGAACGAGCCGGGTATCCGGCCCTCACGTTCGAGTTCGCGGATGTCACGGATGTCGACGATGACCACGTCATCGCGGCCGGCCATCGCCATCGCCTCCTCCGCCGAGATCGACTCGATCTCGGCCTCGGCCTCTTCGCACAACTGCTTGTAGCCGATCGTTATCTGCTGGGGCATGCCGGCAACTTTCGGGATTACGGTATAGAATCGCGGGGCGACAATACCGCCAAACCGGGCAGCCGCCAATGCGGAGACGATGCCCTTTGACCCTACTGCAGCCGCTCGACCGCGACCGCGGTTGCCTCGCCGCCGCCGATGCACAGCGCGGCAACCCCGCGCCTCAGCCCGTGCTTCTCCAGCGCGCCGAGCAGCGTCACGATGATGCGCGCGCCCGAGGCGCCGATCGGATGGCCCAGGGCGCAGGCGCCACCGTGCACGTTGACCTTCTCATGCGGCAGCCCGAGATCGCGCATCGCCGCCATGGTGACCACCGCGAACGCCTCGTTGATCTCGTACAGGTCCACGTCGTCGCGCGACCAGCCGACCCTCTCGAGGAGCTTTTCGATGGCGCCGATCGGCGCGGTGGTGAACCAGGCCGGTTCCTGCGCATGGCCGGCCTGGCCGACGATGGCGGCGCGCGGGGCAAGCCCCTGTCGTTCCGCCGTCGACCGTCGCGTCAGCACCAGCGCCGCGGCGCCGTCGGAGATCGAGCTCGAGTTGGCCGGCGTCACCGTGCCGTCCTTGCGGAACGCCGGCTTCAGGTTCGGGATCCTGGCGATGTCAGCGGTGAACGGCTGCTCGTCGCGCGCCATGGTCCGGTCACCGCTGCGGGTGGTGACCGTGACCGGCGTCAGTTCCGCCTCGAAGGTGCCGTCCTCGTTGGCCTGGCGGGCGCGCTTCAGCGATTCGATTGCATAGGCGTCCTGGGCATCGCGGGTGAACTGGTAGTGCTGGGCGCAATCTTCCGCGAACACCCCCATCAACCGGCCCTTGTCGTAGGCATCCTCGAGCCCGTCGAGGAACATGTGGTCCTTGACCTCGCCGTGGCCGAGCCTGAGGCCCGCGCGCACCTTGGGCAGCAGGTACGGCGCGTTGGTCATGCTCTCCATTCCGCCGGCGACCATGATGTCGCCCGAGCCCGCGCGCAGCGCGTCGCAGGCCATCATGACCGTCTTCATGCCCGAGCCGCACATCTTGTTGACTGTGGTGCACGGCACCGATTGCGGCAGGCCCGCACCGAGTGCCGCCTGGCGCGCCGGCGCCTGCCCCTGGCCGGCCGGCAGCACGCAACCCATCAGCACCTCGTCGACGGCGTCGGCCGCAACGCCGCTGCGCTCGACGGCGGCGGCGATCGCCGTGGCGCCGAGTTCCGGGGCCGTCTTCGAGGCGAGCTCGCCCTGGAAGCTTCCCATCGGCGTGCGAGCGCTGCCGACGATGACAATCGGGTCGTTGTCCATACCGCTCATGGGCTGGTCTCCTTCCGGTGCCAGCCTCTACGGCTCGTCGGCGAACCCTTCTCCCTCGAGGATCGGCTTCAGGTCCTTGATCGGCCTTGATACGAAGACGGTCCTGTTCAGGAGGTAGAATGCCACCGTGAAGCCGACCACTGCGACGTTCAGGTCGTATAGCACGGTGATCACCGTCGTGCCGAGCACCAGGAGCATTTCCATGTGGCTGACGAAGATGCGCTCCTCGGGATACCGCGGCACCAGGCGCGTCATCGCCGGCGAGCCGCGGACGATCTGGTTCAGGTAGAGCCGGAACGGCTGGTAGTCGAACACGTCGTGGCCGACCTTGAGCAGCACGCCCGCGAACACCGCCTGCGGGATGTAGCTGACGAGGTTCTGGAACATCAGCATCTCGATGATCACGAACACGCCGACGGCGATGCCGGCGAGCCGCAGGGTGGCGCCTTCCTTGATCATCAGCACCGAGCGGATGGTCGCCTGGGCGCCGGGTATGCCGCCGGCGAGACCGGACGCGGCGTTGGCGATGCCCTGCCCCAGCAGTTCCTTGTTCTGGCGCGAGCGTTCGCCGCTCATCTTGTCGATGACGAGCGTCGTCAGCAGGGTGTCGAGGAAGCCCAGTACCGCGAGCTGCAGGGCGAAGGGGAGCGCCGCGAGCAGCATCGCGGTCGTGATCTCCTGCGGTATCTGTGCCGCCACCAGCGCGGAGAGATCGGACAGCCCCTCGATGGTGGTGTCGATGCGAACCCGTTCGATCGGCAGGTCGAGCACCGCCGACACCGCCGTCATCGCCACGATGGCGATCAGCGTGCCGGGCAGGTACTTCGCAAGGCGGGGCGCCAGCCGCGACAGCAGCAGCGGCATGCGGACGATGATCAGGAGCGTCAGCCCGGCGACCATGATGTTGTAGAGCATCGGCCCGCCGAACGGCTCGTCGCCGATCCCGAACAGCTTCTGCGCCTGGCCGACCCAGATCAGGACCGCGATGCCGCACATGAAGCCCGAAATCACCACGTTCGGCACCACCGTGATGAAGCGGCCGAGCCGCAGGATCCCCATCAGGCACATGATGGCGCCGGACATCACGAACACGGTGGTGATGAAATGGTTCGGGTCGTATGTCGTCGCGTCGCCGAACGTGTGCTCGAAGGCGTGGGCGACGACGATCGCGCTGACCGCGCTCATCGGCGCCGTCGGGCCGGAACACTGGATCCGCGTGCCGCCGAGTGCGGCGGTAATGAACGCGATGATGCCGGCCGCGATCATGCCGGCGAAGGCGCCGCGGCCGGACAGGACGCCGAACGCAGCACCAAGGCTCAGCGCGACGAAGCTGACCGTGAGACCGATGATGACGTTATGGAGTACCGCTTCCCAGGACGGCCGGGGTGTCGACATGCAGCTATGCCAATGAATAAAGCGCCCCGCTGGGGGCGCGATGGCAGCAATAGGACAAACGTTGCGAAAACGCAAGGGCGTCAGCGCGTTGCGCCTTTCCCGCGCCTTGCATCGCCCTCGTTGCGGGACCGGAAGGCCTCAGTAGGCGGCCTCGAAATAGTCGCCCGCGGTCATCGACCAGTAGGACACGTCGGTACGCAGCCCCGGCGCCACCCGCTGGCCGCGGACGAGCTGCTGGTGCGACATGCCGATCTTTTCCATGATCCGCATCGAGGCATGGTTGCTGGCGAACGCCTTCGACCAGATCTTCTCGCAGCCGAGCTTTTCGAAGCCCACGCACAGCAGCGCGCGTGCAAGCTCGGTCGCGAACCCGTGGCCCCAGAGGTCGGGGTGGATGCCCCAGCCGATCTCGCCGGTGCGTCCGTCGTGCAGGATCAGGAAACCGTCGCCGACCACGTGTCCCGTCGCCTTGAGTTCGGCGCCGAGGTAGAACCCGCGCCGGTTGGGCAGGCACTGGCGCCGCAGGCAGCGGGCGACGAAGCCCTGCACGTCGGCCGGGGTCTCGTAGCGCTGGGCGAGATGGCGCTGGTAGTCGGGCCGCGTCATGTAGGCGGCGAAGTCGCGCACGTCCTCGCGCCTGATCTCGCGCACCAACAGGGCCCGCGTCTCGAGCGGAGCGACCTGCGCGGCCGTCTTCATTCCCCTGTGGTCCTGTGACATCTCAACCTTCCATCAACTCACGACGGCGGAAGCTTAGCGGAAGTGGATGCGGCCCGTCGAGCCCCAATGGCCGTTCCGCCGCACCCGCCGCTGCGCAGCATCCGGGGTGACACGTCCTCCGGTAATCATCCCGTGCGCGGTGCAGCGGCGCGCCGCAAGGCGCGGTGGTGAACCGCAGACACGGGACCGTGCGGCACCCCGTCGTTGCGGTGAAACCGTCACCCCGGCGAAGAGCCTGCCCCGGACACGATCCGGGGCCGGGGTCCAGGGCAGCCTTTCCGCATGCCGCCCACGCCGGACTGGATTCCGGCCCTGCGCCGGAATGACGGGTACGGAGGCCGTGGCGCGCGGCCCCGGGCGCGTGGCGCCGCATTCTTGCATTGGCGGCCGCCCGCTCCGCGCGCGCCGGGGTGCCCGGGCAGCGGCATCCCGCCATCGCGGACAACCGCACGAGGATCTCGCGGCCGCGGGAGGCGTCCGGTGGGGGCGTCGCGCGCGGCACCCCTCCTCCGGTGTCATCCCGTGCGCGGCGCAGCGCGAAGCGGTGCGCCGCAGACACGGGACCGCGTTCGCCACGCCGTACCTCCCCCCGTCCTCGCGATCCTCGGGCGGTGCCACTCGAAGGCCGGATATGGCCGCGCCGACCTCTCCACCACCCCGGCGCCACGGAGCGCGAGGACGCCAGTGCAAGGATGCGAGCCTTGCCGGACCGGCGCGAATCCCACATGATCGTTGCCGCCGCGGCGCGCGCGCCGGGCCCGCGCGCGTCCACAGCTTGTCCACTACATATTGCGATTTACGTCTCGTTAACACACTAGTTCTTGACGGGGCACCCACCCTCACCTACTGTTTTGCCTATCGGGTGTCGTGGTTCCGCGGCGGTCAGGCGGACAACCCGGCACCAGCCTCCATGGCGATACCTTGGGTGATGAGACCGGCGGGAGGGGCTCTCGGGCGGAGCGGGCCGGTAAGCGGTAGTGCGTTGCCTTGCGGTAGGTGGAGTGCGGTACCGGTCGGTTGCTGGGGCAGCCGATTTTCACGGATGGGAACAGGATTTGCGCGGGCCGGCGGTCCGCAGGGAGAGGGCACGGAACATGCGGATCACGCGTTGTTACACTGAGGCCGGACGGTCGCCGTTCGAGGGAATCGAGTTCCGGATCGCCACCAGCGAGATCCGCAATCCCGACGGCACGACCGTGTTCCGGCTCGAGGGCTTCGAGGTGCCCCGCCAGTGGAGCCAGGTCGCCGCCGATATCCTGGCCCAGAAGTATTTCCGCAAGGCCGGCGTCCCGTCGCGCCTGAAGCGGGTCGAGGAGAACGCGGTGCCGTCGTGGCTGTGGCGGTCGGTGGCCGACAGGGAGGCGCTGGCCGAACTCCCCGAGGACGAGCGCTACGTGTCGGAAACCGATGCCCGGCAGGTGTTCCACCGGCTCGCCGGCACCTGGACCTACTGGGGCTGGAAGGGCGGCTATTTCGATTCGGAAGACGACGCCCGCGCCTTCTACGACGAGCTCTGCTACATGCTGGCGTCCCAGAAGTGCGCGCCGAACAGCCCGCAGTGGTTCAACACCGGGCTGCACTGGGCCTACGGCATCGACGGACCGAGCCAGGGCCACTACCACGTCGACCACGAGACCGGCCGCCTGGTCCGCTCGAAGTCGGCCTACGAGCACCCGCAGCCGCACGCCTGCTTCATCCAGTCGATCGCCGACGACCTCGTCAACGAGGGCGGCATCATGGACCTGTGGGTCCGCGAGGCGCGGCTGTTCAAGTACGGCTCCGGCACCGGCTCCAACTTCTCGCGGCTGCGCGCCGAGGGCGAATCGCTGTCCGGCGGCGGCAAGTCGTCCGGGCTGATGAGCTTCCTCAAGATCGGCGACCGCGCCGCCGGCGCGATCAAGTCGGGCGGCACCACCCGGCGGGCGGCGAAGATGGTGGTGGTCGACATCGACCATCCCGACATCGAGCAGTACATCAACTGGAAGGTGAAGGAAGAGCAGAAGGTTGCCGCGCTCGTCGCCGGATCGCGGGCCTGCCGCGAACACCTGAAGGCGGTGATGAAGGCGTGCGTCAACTGCAAGGGTGACGGCGACGACTGCTTCGAGATCGACAAGAACCCGGCGCTGAAGCGCGCGGTCCGGGCGGCACGGCGCGCCCATGTCCCCGACATGTACATCCGCCGCGTCATCCAGTTCGCCCGCCAGGGCTACGAGGACATCCGGTTCGACACCTATGACACCGACTGGGACTCGGAAGCCTACCTGACGGTTTCGGGGCAGAACTCGAACAACTCCGTGCGGGTGACCGACGAGTTCCTGCGCGCGGTCGAGGACGACGGCGAGTGGAACCTGACCTGGCGCACCAGGCCCGGCATCGCGAAGACGCTCCGGGCGCGCGAGCTATGGGACCAGATCGCCTACTCCGCCTGGGCGTGCGCCGACCCCGGCATCCAGTTCCACACCACCGTCAACGACTGGCACACCTGCCCGGCGTCGGGCGAGATCCGCGCCTCCAACCCGTGCTCGGAGTACATGTTCCTCGACGACACGGCGTGCAATCTCGCCTCGCTCAACCTCCTGCAGTTCCAGGCCGACGACGGCAGTTTCGACGTCGACAGCTTCGAGCACGCGGTGCGCCTGTGGACCATCGTGCTCGAGATCTCGGTGCTGATGGCGGCGTTCCCGTCGCGCCAGATCGCCAAGCTGTCCTACGAGTACCGCACGCTCGGCCTCGGCTTCGCCAACATCGGCGGCCTGCTGATGACGTCCGGCATTCCGTACGATTCCCCCGAGGGCCGCGCCATCTGCGGCGCCATCGCCGCGCTGATGACCGGTACCGCCTATGCGACGTCGGCGGAGATGGCGGGCGAGCTCGGCCCGTTCCCAGGCTTCGCCGCCAACCGCGAGCACATGCTGCGGGTCATGCGCAACCACCGCCGCGCGGCGCACGGCGAGCAGCACGGCTACGAGCGGCTGTCGACGATCCCGGTGCCGCTGGACCACGCAAGCTGCCCCGACCCGCGGCTGGTCGAGCGTGCCACCGCGGCGTGGGACCGGGCGGTCGAGCTCGGCGCCCGCCACGGCTACCGCAACGCGCAGGCCACCGTGATCGCGCCGACCGGCACCATCGGCCTGGTGATGGACTGCGACACCACCGGGATCGAGCCGGACTTCGCGCTGGTGAAGTTCAAGAAGCTTGCCGGCGGCGGCTACTTCAAGATCATCAACCAGGCCGTCCCGAAGGCGCTGCGCCGGCTCGGCTACCCGGACGACCAGGTGGAGAAGATCGTCGGCTACGCGGTCGGCCACGGAACCCTGAAGGGGGCGCCGGGGGTCAACCACGAGACGCTGAAGGCGAAGGGCTTCACCGACGACCGGATCGCCGCGGTCGAGGCGCAGCTTGCCACCGCGTTCGACATCAGGTTCGTGTTCAACCGCTGGACCGTCGGCGACGAGTTCTGCACCGGGACCCTCAAGCTCGACCCGGAGGCGCTCGCCGACCCCGGCTTCGACATGCTCACCGCGCTCGGCTTCAAGCGGTCGGAGATCGAGGCGGCGAACCTCTACTGTTGTGGCGCGATGACGCTCGAGGGGGCGCCGGGCCTCAAGGA
>Ga0079224_100012752_pt1 | contig 11659 bp, 11 predicted proteins | sample Stecom2015_FD_80414 | JGI IMG/M metagenome (GOLD analysis project Ga0079224, IMG submission 80414) | Agricultural soil microbial communities from Utah to study Nitrogen management - Steer compost 2015 | ecosystem: Environmental > Terrestrial > Soil > Agricultural land | place: USA: Utah...
CGAAGCCACCCTGCTGGACCTCGCCGCCCGCGGCCTCCTCCACCTCCACCAACCCGACCCCGACCCCGCCTCCACCCTCATCCGCCTCACCACCACCAACCCCGGCCACCTCCTGCCGTACGAACAGCGGGTACTGGATTGGGTACGCCGGCAGGCGGGTGACGGTGAGGTACGCCTGATCGATCTGGGCTTCCCGAACCTGGAATCGGCCCGCGCCTGGCAACAGCGTTTCCGCCATGAGGTGATCACCGACGCCCGCGCCCGTGGCCTGTCCCGGCCCCGCACCGCTTACGTGACCGCCGTTCTGCTGGCGGTCGTCGGTGGGCTGCTGGCGGTGACGGTCGGGCTGCTGCTCTATCGGTGGCGCGGCGATCCCACCCTCGCCGCCTGCGCCCCGGTCGCGGTGTGGCTGCTGACCGATCCGCTGGTCCGAGGATTGGCCAGCGAGCTCACCGATCCGGTCGCCCGTGCGCTCACCGGTGAGCTGCCCGACCACCCGAAAGAGCGGGACACGGCGGCGGGGCGGCAGGTCGCCGCCCGGTGGCTCGGGGTCCGGCAGTGGCTGGCCAGCCGCCCCGGGATCGCGGACGTGCCCCCGGCCGCGGTCCACGACTGGGACCGCTACCTGGCCTACGGCGCCGCCCTCGGCCTCACCCGCACCACCAGCACCCTGCTCGACCAGGGCGCGGGGGACTACCGCCTGCTCCGGGCGGCGTTGACCGGCGAGCAGCGCCGCGCGCAGCTGCGCCACCCCTCCCCGGGGATGTTGGTACAGACCCTGGTGCCGGGGGCCTTCCTCCTCGTGGGCCTCGGGGCCATGGTCGAAATGCTCTCCTGGACCTACCCCGACCCGGCATCGGCTGATCCGGCCCTCTCTCCGGTGGAGCAGGACGCCGTGGCTCTGGTGAGCGGAGCGGTGGTGATGGTGCTGGCGCTGTCGTTCGGGTACGTCGGCTTCTACCTACTGCGCTGGCTGCTTGACCGGCTCCGGCAAACGGAGCTCCTGGGGGAGGTGCGGTGGATGCGGGTGGGGCGGACCGCGCCGCAGCCCCACGGCCCACCGATACCGATCGTGCATCACCTGGGGATCGAAGACCCCACCGCCGATCCAGCCAGTGTCTGGGAGCTACCCAGCGAGTGGGCGACGCGGGTGTCGCCTGGGGACATTGTGAAGGCGCGCGGCCGACCCTGGACCCGGGAGATAACCGAGTTGCGGGTGCTTGAGCGTCGCTGCAACGACCGGCCCCCACCGGCCCCGGCAGCGATGGTCGGCCCCACCAGCGGTGGTCAGCCGGGCGGGTCCCCGTCTCCCCACCACCTGCCAGGACATACGTGAACCTTCTGCCAATCGGCCCGGCCTGACGTAGGGTCGATCCATGGCTACCGACCCGTCGGCCGCCCCGGTTGACCGCTACCCCGCCACCCTGGCGGTGCTACCGGAGCCAGAGAGTGTCCTGCTGCCCGGTCACGACGTGCCGCTGGGTCGTTACACCACGGTGCGTCGGCTGCTGCCGCAGCGCCCTCGTCGCATGGTGGGGGCCTGGTGCTTTGTGGACCACTTCGGCCCGGACAACGTCGACGGCAAACCGGGGATGCAGGTGCCGCCCCACCCGCACATCGGCCTGCAGACCGTGACCTGGCTGGTCGAGGGTGAGATCGTGCACCGGGACAGCCTCGGCCACATCGATACCATCCGGCCCGGCCAGCTCCATGTGATGACCTCCGGCCACGGCATCGCCCACTCTGAGCAGTCCCCGCCGGAGCACCCACCGATCATGCACGGGCTGCAGTTGTGGGTGGCGCTGCCGGAGTCCGCCCGGCACCGGGACCCTGACTTCGTCCACTACCCGGCCGTACCGGTGCTCGAGGACGGCGACCTCACCGTCACGGTGGTCGTGGGGGAACTGGCCGGGGCGCGCTCCCCCGCCACGGTGTACTCCCCTCTGCTGGGGGCCGAAATTCGCCTGTCCGCCGGCGGGGCCGCGCACCTGCCGCTGGACCCGAGTTTCGAGTACGGGGTGCTGGTGATGACCGGGGAGGCGGAGGTCGCCGGCACCCCGTTGGCGCCGGGGACCCTGCTCTACCTCGGGCAGGGGCGCACCGACCTGGCGCTACGGGCGCACTCCCCGTGCCGGTTGTTCCTCCTCGGTGGGGAGCCGTTCGAAGAGCCGCTGGTGATGTGGTGGAACTTCGTGGCCCGTGACCACGAGGAGATCGTGGCCGCGCGAACGGACTGGGAGGAGGGGCGCCGATTCGGTACCGTCCCCGGCGGTCAGGCACCGCTACCGGCGCCTTCGATGCCGATCACCCGATTGAAGGCCCGAGATCGGCACGGCCGGATCCTACGTTGAGCAGCGGGCCCGGCACCACCCGGTGCACGGTCGTCAACACCATCGCCATCACCAGGCAGGCGGCGCTGGTGATGCCGGCGGCGCCCCCGGCGTAGGCGACGAACAGCTCTCGGCGGGCGGACAACTCTCCCACTTCGGCCACCGCCCGGTCGGTCAGGGCCAGCGCGGCCAGGGCCACCACCAGCAGCAGCCCTCCCACCCCCGCCAGCAGCGCGAGGGCGGCCCGGTGGGGCGGGCCCGCGGGCGGCGCGTTCTCGGGGGACTCCCCCAGCACCAAGATGATCCCGCCCAGGGTCGCCCAGAGTCCGACGATCAGGAGGGCGGCCACGACGTCGCTAGGGCGGTGCCAATCGGCGGACAGGGTGGACACCCCGACCAGCGCGGTGGCGACCGCCCCGGCCACCGCGGTCGCTCCCCGTGCCCAGGCCGGTAGGACCAGTACCAGCGCCACCGCCACCGAGGCGGCGACGGTGGTGTGACCGCTGGGCAGGCTGTTGCCGGCGCTCACTCGCGCCAGGTCCACCCCCAGATCGGGTCGGTGCAGTCCCAGTTTGATCACCTGGGTGGTGATGTTGGCACCCACGATCAGCAGGGTGACCACCCCGGCCAGCAGGAACCGGCGCCGCACCAGCGCCACCACTACCGCGGCGATCGACAGCAACACGGCGAGCGCGGTCATGGCTCCGAGCACGGTCTGGACCAGCGGCTCGATCCGGTGCCAGCCGATGCTGTTGCCAGACAGGGCGGCGGTGTCCAGCATCTGGCCGCGTTCCGTCTCCACGAACCAGCGCCGGATCACCTCGAATCCCACTAGTTGGCCGATGGCCGCGACCACCAGCCACCCCAGCAGTTGTCCCCTCCCCTGTTGCATGCGCACACGGTAACGGGTGAACACTGCCCGGTTTCATCCTGGCGGAGAAGGGACACGCGTTTTCGCTATGAGCGACCGGATGCCACACTGCTACTACCTCAAAACCCGGACAGACCTGCTGACAGGAGAGCACATGAGCGATCCGGCCACCCCCGTTCGCCCCACCGCCGCCGGCATGTACGACTTCTACCTCGGCGGTACCGCGCACAGCGAAGCCGACCGCCGCGCTGGCGAGGCGATCACGAAGATCCTGCCGGAGGCCGTGGACGCGGCCTGGGCCAACCGGGGCTTCCTGCAGCGGGCAGTGAAACGGATGGCCGCCGAGTGGGGGGTGCGACAGTTCCTCGACATCGGCGCGGGCCTGCCGACCCAGCACAACACCCACGATGTGGTCGCGGAGGTGACGCCTGACGGGCGAGTGGTCTACGTCGACCACGACCCCGTGGTGGTCACCCGCGCCCAGGAGCTGTTGGTCGGCCTGGACCGCGCCGTCGCGATCCAGGGTGACCTCCGGGAACCGGAGTCGATTCTGGAGCATCCAGAAACCCGGCGTCTGCTCGACTTCACTCGCCCGATCGGGCTGCTGATGGTGGCGGTACTCCACTTCGTACCCGATGATGCGGATCCATGGGGGCTGGTGGCGCGATACGTGGACGCGCTGCCATCCGGGTCCTACCTGGCCCTGTCCCACGGCACCGCTGACTACCTCAGCGAGCAGCGACGCAACCTCGCCATGGAGATCTATCGGCAGACCCCGAACCCGCCGGTGGACCGGACCCGCACCGAGGTCCAGCGCTTCTTCACCGGGTTGGAGCTGGTCGTGCCTTACGAGGGCGCGAAGCCGGAACTCACGTTCGCGGCGTGGTGGGGAGCGGAGGATCCGGTCGCGGCCGACTCAGAAGGGGCGCGCGGATTCTACGCCGGCGTGGGTCGGAAACCATAACCGTCCGACCCGACCGGTCAATCAGGTACCACCGACCGGCCACCCGTGCTCGTATTGTGATTCACAACTTAGGAGACTGTATAATGTTGGCAACATCCCGCCCAGGGAGGTGAGCCCGTGACCGCTGCTTACGGCGCTACTGTCGCCAAACGCCGACTCTCTCGCCGGTTGCGGGAGCTGCGGGAGGCGACCGGGTTCACCGCCAACCAGGTGTGCGACCGGCTGAGCTGGGGTCGCGGCAAGGTCGGCCGCTTCGAAGCCAATGCATGGAAACGGCCCGAGCTCAGCGACATCCGAGACCTCCTCCGGCTCTACCAGGTCGGCGACAAGGAACGAGCGGAGCTGGAAGAGCTCGCGATGCGGGCTCGAGAACGGGCATGGTGGCGGGACTACAGCGATGTGTTCGGTGACACCGAATTCCCCGGCTTCGAAGCGGACGCGAGCCGGATCAGCCTGTACATGCCCCTGATCCTGCCGGGGCTGCTACAGATCCCCGCCTACATTGAGGCGCAGATGAACATCGCCACCCAGAGCCCCGCCTGGCGCCACCGGACCGTGGAGGCCCGCCGGCGCCGGCAGGAGATCCTGGACCGGACGGACGGCACCGCTCCCCAGCTGGTCGTGGTGATCACCGAGGCTTCGCTGCTCTACCGATGGGGCACTGTGGAGCAGCAACGGGAGCAGATCTGCCACCTCGTACGGCTGAGCGAGCTCCCCAATGTGGAGCTGCGGCTACTACGCTTCCAGGACGGCCCCCACCCGGGTATGTGCGGCCCGATCAACATCTTCGACTTTCCTGATCAGGAACCACCAGCGGTCTTTCTCGAGACCGACTTCGCTATCCAGGAGGTGATCCCACCCGACGTCGACGCATACATCGAAATCTTCAGCCGGATCTGGGAGGCGGCGCTCGATCCGTACTCCACTAGGGCCGAGCTGACCAAATTCGCGGAAACCTTGGAGTAAGATCATGTTCGACCTGTCTCAAGCCAAGTGGCGCAAGTCCAGCCGTAGTGGCCAGAACAACGGCGCCTGTGTTGAAGTCGCCGACAACCTGCCCGGCGTGGTCGCCGTGCGGGACAGCAAATGCCCTGAGGCTGGGGCGCATGTGGTGAGCCGCCGTGACTTTGCCGCGTTCATCGCGGACGTGAAGGCCGGCCGCTTCGACCGCTGAGCACCTTCCCAACCTCAATGAAGGTCCCCCGGGGTCACGCCCCCCGGGGGACCTTCTTTATGTTCGCCCTGTCTCAAGGCTTGAGGGGAACTTTACACCCCGTTGCCATGAGAGCACACCCCGTCCCATCCAAGAAATCCAACCCGGACACTACGCCCGATCTCTCCCAGCATGGTTGTCAGGTGACCGCGAGGGTCGTAATCTGTGCTTCACAGATGCAGAGTCACGAAAGCAGACAAGCAATGTGGTAGTCGGACCCGTTGCTGCCCCCTCGCCGACTTCCATCCCCGGGTCGGCGACCACAACGGAGTCCGCACCACGGCCCCCTGTCGCCAAGGTAGGAGCGATGATCACGATGCCGGCCCCCGCCTTCGACCCCCAGCAGCGAGACCCGGCGCAAGTCACTCCGGCCGGTGAGTACCGCCGCAGCGACCCGGTCTGGGTCTTCCGCAATGGACAGTGGCATGTCGGGGTGGTGGACAGCACCTCTCCCTGGGCGGTGATGGTCACCTATCAGCGCGCCGGCACTCGAGGCACCGTAGTGGACACTGTGCCGGCGGAGTACCTCGTGCGGCGAACCGAGCCGGGCGAGGGGGAAGGGTGATCACCGCCCGCACCAGCGTGCCGCGGTTCACTCTCGACTGGCCTCGGTGGCAACCACCCGCCACCACCGGCCTGGCCGCGTTCGTCTCCTCCACCGCTTCCGTGCGCTGGGCCGATGGCCTCCTCGCCCGGGAGGACGGGCGGCTGGTCGTCTTCGCCGCCACCGGCCGGGAGGCCGAGCCCCAGGCGCTGGCGCGCCTGCGGTACCCCGGTGTGCAGGCCGTGACCCTGGTGCCATGTCGCTCCGACCCCCGGTGGGTGCGACTGGCGCTCGAGGTAGCGCTGTCCCTGGCCAACTGCCGCAGCAGCGAGCTGGGCCGGTACGAAGCCTGCCTGACCAGCTATCAGCGGCCGAGCTGCCCGCCGGGGGCGGTCCGCATCCCGCACCTCGTGACCGTGGGACGCGGGACGTCGGTTACCGACACCGTGATCTGGGAGCTGACTCCGGTCCCGGTGGCCCAACAGTGGCTCGGTGGCCCCCTGCCCGACCTGTGCTTCTTCGAACAGCACCTGGAGGCCCTGGTGCGGTTGCGAGGCGCGTTGCGCCGAGGTTGGGTGCCGGTACGCGCAGCCGCGGCGCGGCTACCCGAGCTGCTCGGCAACCAGGAATTGTCGATCCGGCTGGTGTACCAACACGCATCCCGGTTCCGGACGCTCCTGGCGGACCTCACCCGCACCCTGACCGGTTGATGCGCCGCTAAGTGCGGTCTTCGCCCTGCCGACGGCGCTTGGCGGAGCGGTCGTCCATCCCCGCATATCCGTGCGGGGACTCCGGCTCTCGGGCCCGTTCCAAGCCACCCTCCTGCTGGTCGGCGAACGTGGGTTGGGTGTGCTCCTCAGCGAAGTCTGGCTCTTCGGCGAGTTCCAGCTCCTCCTCCGGACTGAGCTTCCGGCGCGGCGTGGATTCCTGGCCGGGCTGTCCACGAGTACCCATGACACCTCCTTCCCCTGGTCCGTACCCGCTGCGGAACCCGCGCACGCGCATTTCCGCCGGGTCTGTTCCCCGACCGGAACGGCAGGGGGCGCCGCCACCACCGGCGGGAACCGCCAGGCGGATTGGGTACGTCTGAGCCGTCGAAGAAGTCGGCACGGTGAGTACTCATTCATCCCGAGACGGCAGGAATGGCGGGTCGAGGCACCGCGCTCCCCCAGGTCAGGGCCGATTTTTTTCGGGAAACCGGTGTTTAGCCGTTGAGCCGGTCGGGTATCGCCTCTCCAGGCAAGCTGAGGGGGGGCACGAAGTCAGCTTGACCGGGGGGCGCCACTGGTGGGGTGGTTGTCGACAACCGCCCCACCAGTGAGCGATATCTTGCCCCGTTCACCTCCACCCGCTGCCTCATCTCGTACCCGCGGAGAGGCCTCATCTCGTACCCGCGGAGAGCCGACACCCGCGGAGAGCCGACGAAGCGGGCCCACGCACGTACCGGCGTGGCGCAACCGCCGGTGGCGGCTAGTAGGGTCACACCGTGACCGAGCAGATCCGGGACAGCGCCGCTCCCCACATGGACCCGGAGGAATTCCGGCGGTACGGGCACGCGGTAATCGATTGGATCGCAGACTACTGGGCTGAGCTGGGCAACCGCCCCGTGCAGCCGACGGTGACCCCCGGCGCGGTGGCCGCCGCGGTGCCGCCCCACCCCCCGGAGCGGGGGGAACCGATGGCGGCGATCCTGGCCGACCTGGACCAGGTAGTGGTCCCCGCCAACACCCACTGGCAGCATCCCCGATTCTTCGGCTACTTCCCCGCCAACACCTCCGGGCCGAGTGTGCTCGGGGATCTGGTCAGCGCCGGGCTGGGCACCCAAGGCATGCTCTGGTCGACCGGGCCGGCCGCGACCGAGCTGGAGACCGTGATGCTGGACTGGCTGGCCCAGTTACTGGACCTGCCGGACCGGTTCCGCTCCCACCACACCGGCGGGGGCGTGATCCAAGACTCGGCGTCGTCGGCCAACCTGGTGGCCGTCCTGGCCGCACTGCACCGGGCCAGCCAAGGCCGGTGGCGGCAGGAAGGGACCGCCGGTCGCTACACCGTGTACACCACGCCGGAAGGACACTCCTCGATCGAGAAAGCGGTCCGGATCGCGGGGATCGGGCAGGACGGGCTGCGGCTGGTGGACACCGATGACACGCTGGCGATGCGGCCGGAGGCGCTGCGGGCGGCGATCGACGCCGATCGGGCGGCCGGGAAGGTGCCGGCGCTGGTGGCCGCCACCATCGGTACCACCTCCACCACCGCCATCGACCCGCTGCCGGCGATCGGTCCGATCTGCCGGGAGCGGGGGGTGTGGCTGCACGTGGACGCCGCGTACGCGGGCGCGGCCGCGATCTGCCCGGAGCTACGGTGGACCCACGCCGGCGTGGAGTACGCCGACTCGTACTGCTTCGACCCGCACAAATGGCTGTTGACCGGTTTCGACTGCGACGCCTTCTGGGTGGCTGACCGCGCCGAACTGGTGCAGGCCCTGAGCGTGCTGCCGGAGTACCTGCGTAACGAGGCCACCGCCGCCGGGGCGGTGATCGACTACCGGGACTGGCAGGTGCCGCTGGGGCGGCGGTTCCGCGCGCTGAAGCTGTGGTTCGTCCTGCGCTGGTACGGCGCCGAAGGCCTGCGGGCACACATCCGCTCCGGGGTCGCACTCGCCGCCTGGCTGGCCGACCAGATCCGCGCCGACGACCGGTTCGAGCTGATGGCCCCGCACCCGTTCTCACTGGTGTGTTTCCGGCTGCGCGCCGACGATTCGACCAATGAGGAACTGCTGCGGCGGCTCAACCACTCCGGGGAACTGTTCTGCACCCACACGCGCGTCGGTGGGCGGTTCACCCTGCGGCTGGCGGTCGGTTCTCCGCACACCCGGCCGGCGGACGTCGACGCGGCCTGGCGGTCCATCCAGCAGCAGGCGACCGCCCTACTCGGCTGAACTACGCCACGCCGGGCCAGGTGGAGTCGGGTCGGCGTGTGATCCGACGCAGCTGCCCCTCCTGGACCGCGGTGGCGATGTGCCGCCCATCCCGGGAGAACATCCGCCCGGTGGCCAGCCCCCGGGCGCCGGAGGCGGAGGGGCTCCAACAGTCGTACAGGAACCACTCGTCGGCCCGGAACGGGCGATGGAACCACATCGCGTGGTCCAGGCTGGCGCCGCCGAAGCCGCCCGACCCCCACACTTCCCCATGGACCGACAGCACCGAGTCGAGCAGGGTCAGATCGGAGGCGTACGCCAGTAGGCAGGCGTGCAGCACCGGATCGTCGGGGAGGCGGCCGGCGATCCGCATCCACACCGGCTGCCGGGGAGTCGCGGGCCGGTCCCCGGGCGCGACCCAGCCGGGTTTCCCCACGTACCGGACGTCGATCGCCCGGATGGCGCCCCACGACAACAGCGCTGCCCGCTGGGGGTAACGGGACAGCTGCTCCGCCATGGTCGGTAGTTCCTCCGGCGGCGGCACCTGCGGCGGCGGTTCGTGATGGTCCAGCCCTTCCTCATGCCGGTGGAACGAGGCGGACATGAAGAAGATGGTCTGCCCGTCCTGCTGCGCCACACAGCGGCGGACGGAGAACGAGCGACCATCGCGAATGTTCTCCACCACGAAGTCGATCGGCTGGTTGGAGTCGCCCGGGCGGACGAAGTATCCGTGCAGGGAGTGGACCGCGCGGGCCGGATCCACCGTCCGGGCCGCCGCCACCAGCGCCTGGCTGGCTACCTGGCCGCCAAAGACGCGTTGTGGCCCGGGTGAACTCAACCCTCGGAACCGGTGCTCGCCCACCCGATCCAAGTCCAATAGCGACAGTAGATGATCGACCGCGGCTTGCCCGGTGAGTTCGGCGGTCATCCCGCCGCCCCCAGCGCGCTGCTGGCGGTCGATCCCTCACTGAGCGGGGCGTTGACCGGACCGGCCACCGGACCACCCTCCGGGGCGCCGCGGTCCGCGGCCTCGCCGACCAGGGAGCCGAGCTGATGCACGCGGAGGGTGTTGGTCGACCCGGGGGTACCGGGTGGGCTGCCGGCGACGATCACCACCACGTCTCCGGTCTCGGCCCGCCCCAACGCCAGCATCTCCCGGTCGACCTGCCGGAACATCTCATCGGTGTGCTGCACCAGGGGGACGAGGAACGGCTCCACCCCCCAGGACAAACACAGCTGGTTCCGGACGCTTTCATCCGGGGTGAAGGCGATCAGCGGCAGCTCGCAGTGCAGCCGGGCCAGTCGCCGAACCGTGTCGCCGGTCTGCGTGAACGCCACCAGCGCGCGGGCGTCGATCGACCGGGCCACCATCGAGGCCGCGGCCGCGATCGCCCCACCTTGGGTGCGGGGCGAGTGGGTGAGGCGAGGTGGCCGCCGTTCCTGGGGCAGCCCGGCCACGCCCGTCTCGGTGGATTCGATGATGCGGGCCATGGTGGCGACCGTCAGCACCGGGTAGCGCCCCACACTGGTCTCGCCGGAGAGCATCACCGCGTCCGCGCCGTCGAGTACCGCGTTGGCGACGTCCGACGCCTCCGCCCGGGTGGGCCGGGAGTTGTTCACCATCGATTCGAGCATCTGCGTGGCGACGATCACCGGCTTCGCGTTGTCGCGGCACAGCTGGATCGCCTGCTTCTGCACCACCGGCACCTGCTCCAGGGGCAGCTCCACCCCCAAGTCGCCTCGGGCGATCATCAGCCCGTCGAACGCGGCCACCACATCCGCCAGCTGGGCCACCGCCTCCGGCTTCTCCAGCTTCGCCAGCACGGGCCGGTGGATCCCTTCGGAGGCCATCACTTGCCGTACCGGCTCAATGTCGGCGGGGGAACGCACGAACGACAGCGCGATCAGGTCCACGCCCAGCCGCAGGGCGAACCGGAGGTCCTCGGTGTCCTTCTCCGACAGCGCCGGCACCCGCAGCGCCACGTACGGCAAGGACACTCCCTTGTGGTCGGAGACTTCACCGCCCTCCAGCACCCGGCACTGGACGTCCATGCCTTCGACCCCAATGACTTCCAGGGCCACCTTGCCGTCGTCCACCAGGAGCCGGTCCCCGACCGTCACCTCTGCGGCGAGATTCCGGTAGGTGCAGGAGACGCGCTCGGCGGTGCCGATCACGTCCTCTCCGGTGATCACCACCTGGTCATCGGTCCGCCACGCCACCGGCGAGGCCGCGAACCGCCCCAGTCGAATCTTCGGCCCCTGCAGGTCGGCGAGGATCCCTACCGGTCGCCCCACCTCCCCGGAGACCTTACGTATCAACCGGACCACCGCCTCATGCTCCGCATGAGTGCCGTGACTGAAGTTCAGGCGGGCCACGTCCATGCCGGCCTCGACCAGTCCCCGCATTCGTTCTGGGGTGGCGGTCGCCGGACCAATCGTGGCGACAATCTTCGCGCGTCGCGTCACGTACCCCAGGCTAGCCGGCCGGTCTGCACGCGGAACCACCACGCGTACGGTTTCTGCGGCGGACCGCCCGAGGCGCCCTCACCCGTCCTACGGCCCCGGAGCGCACGGCGCGAGTGCGCGGACCAACCGGGGGACAAAGAGCGGGGGCGGCCGCGCCCCGACCGCCCCCGCCCCCTCCTCTCACAGCAGCGACAACAGCCGGCTCAGGAAGTCGTAGACCTCGCTGAGAAGCGCCGCCAGCAAACCGTCGCTAGGCAGGCCGTCCTGAGCGTAGGCCGGTGATCCGACCAGCAGCGCTGCTCCGATGGCGCTCGTCGCCACCGCTGTCCGCTTGACAATCCGGTTTCGCATGCC
>Ga0079224_100012753_pt1 | contig 11658 bp, 13 predicted proteins | sample Stecom2015_FD_80414 | JGI IMG/M metagenome (GOLD analysis project Ga0079224, IMG submission 80414) | Agricultural soil microbial communities from Utah to study Nitrogen management - Steer compost 2015 | ecosystem: Environmental > Terrestrial > Soil > Agricultural land | place: USA: Utah...
CACTGAATACCCCAATTATACATTATACATTTCCTCATTAGAAATCGCCAGCCGATACGAAGTCCTTACGCAGTCTGTCATCCCTACACCACGCTCTCCCGATCTCCTGAAACTAGTTTTGAAATGGGTATTTGTCCGTTGGGGCGCCTGTAGTTTCAAGCGCTGCGAGCTACGACCTGCAAGTTTGAGTAGTGCAAATTTAAATGCCTGTTTTCACCGCAAAGTTGCAATGACGCGAGGGGACGCAATGCAATTATAAATTATAAATTTCCAAATTAGAAATTGCTCGCAGAGACGAAGTCGTTATGCAGTTATTCTTCCTGAAACCTGCTTTACATCAAAAAGAAGTTCCCGGGCATAATACCCACATCAAAGCGACCCTGCTGAATACTGACAGCCCGACCACCCGCCATTCCCTGCAATTCAAAATATCCTGACAGTATTACCTGCGTTGGTTTACCGTCGACCCAAAGATGCTGTGCGCGCTGAAACTTCAGCATACCTTCTGAAACTGTCACCGCTTCAGGAATTCCGCCAATTGAAAGAAAGACATCAATGTCTTTGAGATTGTAGGTGATTCCATGAAGCGCGAGCAGATCTTCATAATCCCGGGGATCCATTTCCGGAATCGTGAAAGAAAGCATGTGATTTTCTCCATAAGTACCAAACGAACTTTCCCTCCGCTCGCCTTCAAGTTGAAATGTCGTCGCCCCCTGATCGATAATAAACCGCGCGGGGACATAAGTATGTGTTGACACGAATGGCAACCGGTCGAAGTATGCGCCAAATGTATTATATCCCCATTCCGAATATTGCGGGAGTCCCGGTGCATCGGGATCTTCAATAAAGATTGTGCGTTGCAATTCTGTTTCGCGTGTGCAACCTGTAAGGAAGATTGTCAGCACTACTGCAAAGAGAAGAGTTGTCTTCATACGTTAACGATTAACTGGAATCAGAACACTAAAAAGAAAACCGGCACCTACTGTTGGGCGAACGATTCCTGCCGCATCATTTGAAATAAACGCAGCTGGTCCCGCAAACTCAAAACCAAACAAAATCGCGTCCGGCTTACCAAAACGAATTCCGCCTGCAAGAGAGAGAACGCCGTGTACCTGGGCCACCGCGGGCAACTCAGCCTCAACCTGTTTCTTGTATTTCGACATAGCCGGCTCGTAAAAATCAATTTCAGTTGCTGTCGCAATCTTGTAGTTGACTTCTGCTGCGCCCTTGATGTAGAATCGCACGCGCCGGCCATCAAAGGGGAAGCAACGAACTTCGAGGGGTATTCCTATGAAATCAGAATGCTGTATCACTTTTCTGAGGGTCACGTATTCCGTAACCAGGCCGGATTCACGAAAGCGGAAAAAGAAATAAGGTGTGTGGAAAGAATAAAGATGATCCATACTCAACTTTCCACTGACGCGGGAATATTTCAGGCCGGATGCATAGACGAACCTGCCGTTTTTGGATGTCAGCTCAAGTGAAATTCCGCCGAATGCCGATGACAGAACCGAGCCGATACTCGTGCCGTTGTCGTCACTGGTGGCGTAATCAAGATTTCCACGAATATTTTCGATATCGGCAGGTTCTGCAAAGTAAACATATCCACCTGCCTGTCCACTTATCGCGCTAAGGCTTTGCGTTTCGGCATTCCGAGGGAGGAAAAGAGCAACTAATAAAACGAAAGTAAGAGAGGATTTGGCCATGGTTAAAGGTATTAGCACGACACCTGTTTGACACGGCCGGGCGTAATTTAGTTGCCTGTTGAGGATTATATTTTTAGGCAAGCCCGCGGCATCCTTACGGTTTCTGATCGTTTTCAAGCGGATTTATTATCGATTGCCGTTTGAAACTGGAATGGGCAAAGGCTTAAAAAAATAGCTTTAACATTTTTTCCGGAATGTTCAGAATCGGCGGAAAGACCAAAATCATGAGGTACAATCTTTAATCGGAGAATGGGAAGCTTTCCCTACGCTTGTTTCATTCCAAAAACCCGGCTGCCCATAAATTCGGGAACGGGCTTCCTCGTATAGCGCAATCGTTGCAGGTATTTAAATTTCTGCTGTTAAGTAAAATCAAATGCGTATGAAGAACGAGAAGAATAACCCGGAACGCGACGATCGCGAATCGCGCGGCCACCAATCCCAGCCGACAGGTCAGGGACAGGCAAATGTACAGGGAAAAGGTAAGGACGATCCTCACGAAGACCAGATCGGAGAAAACGCTGGCGGAAACTTCGGTACCGGAGCAGCTACGCGCAATCAACCCGACATGCGCGATCAGAATGAAGGTAGCAGGATGTCACGGGAAGAAAGTGGATCACCTGAACAAAGAGAAGGCGATCAGTCAAGTGAGACTGAGTCGACTGAGGAACGCAACCAGGAGAACAGATAACAACATCCTCCGCACCTGAATGGTCCGGACAATGATGATGATTTTCGAGAGTATTGTAGAAGCAGTTTACAATTTTCGACGTAAGCAGGATTTTCCCTTAGGGGATAGCGCGAGCTACTGACCGGTACGCCGGAACGACTTCCTTGTCAACACGAAAAGTTGCTTTAACAATACTCTCTTTTTTTTGATTCGAAGTAATTCGAAATGAAACATAAAAAAACCCCACCAATCATGGCAGGGCCCTTGCAGGTAAGGCAAGAACCTACATTGTTTCCTTTACGCGCATTTTGTCTCCCTCCGATTTGCTAAAATCCTGATCGGATTCAACGACACCTTCAACAGGACGACCAAACTTTAATGCTTCAAAGTATAACCTGAATGCGGGGTCCGAAGGATCAAAATCCACATCATTCAGTGTGATGCATTCGTCCTGTTTTATGTCGCGCTTTAATTTCAGATTGTCATTGAGCAGAATCGGGAGCCCGGGTGTTTGATGATCGGCCAGGTTCTCGATAAATCCGTATGAATTGTATCCACCCATGCCGTCGAGCACATCCCCCGCCTTAAGATCTTTTTTGGCGTACGTAAATACATTGGTCTTCATACCATACGCAGGCTGGAGGCGCGCCGTCCCAAATAGAAACGCCTGTGCAACACATTCCATGGCCTCAATGTGACCGAGGTGATACGGTCGATAGAACACATAAAAAGGACCCGGACCCATTTCCGGAGGAAACCATTCCATTGTCCATTGCTGGAATTTTTGGTCGGTATGACCAATCACGAAAACGCCACCTTTAGGGTACGCGCCGACGACATAGTCAACCAATGGATTTTTTCCGTTCCAGAGTCTTTCGAAGTCATAGTGTTTAAAGATATCGTGAATATGCGGTATGCGATGGCCATACATTCCCGGGATCGCCGTCATTCCGTCTATTCCGTTAGCCAGCACGGCCATTTCCACGCAGAGTTTCGTGCCATCGGTATAAGAAGAACACATTTTATGGTCGAGTAATCGCTTATCCGCCTCAGGTGCAATTTTGGTCGGATTAGTGTAACGGTCATGAAATCCCTTGATATTTCCGGCCATCACAAGGTCAAATCCCCACAGGGTAATTTCATCGATCAACTTCTTGATCACAGTAGGTTGGTCGCCATCAGCGCACGTATATACAACGCCTTCCTGACGCGCAAGATCAAGTAAGTATGGCCCGTACATCATTTCAGCTTCATAATTCATCATTACTACGTGCTGATGACTTCGTATCGCCTTGATCGCGTGAACTGCACCCTGATAGACAGCGTTGGAGGATTCAATCAACACGTCAATCATTTCGGTCGACGCGATCAGTTCGCCGTTATCTGTTACCGCAACCTTACCCTTTTCGATCACACGATTAAGTTCCGCAACGGAATCCACTACCTCATAATCCAGTTTTAGCCACTCCGCACAGTCAATGGCTTTTTTGATATGGATATCGGCGATGGCAACAGGTCGAATGCCGCGTGTATGGTACGATTGAAAAACCAACCCTTTTCCAATGGAGCCAATTCCGATTATTCCAACCTTTATTTCCCGGTCAAGGGCTGTAAGGCGATGGTTGAGGTTTATCATCTGATTCATAAAAAGGTATTTTGTTTGCGAGATTGAAGAGAACAGCGTTGACTCTTGGTGACCGTAAAAAAACCGTACCGCCGCCACTTTGAAGCCCAAGCCGCCGACGAGTGATAATTCAGCCAGTTAGTGTGGAAAAAAAACAGCATCATTACACGTAATGTGTTTTCCGTCCTTCACGTGATCATTTCCTTTTGACTATTTTGCGCGATAAACAACATCGCTGGATGAAAAAAGAAAAAATTAATCTGCTCGTAACCGGAAGCCGGGGTCAACTTGGAAGCGAACTCCGCGACATTAGTACCTCCTGGCCGGATTTCAGTTTTCACTTTGTTGATGTTGAAGACCTGGACCTGACAAAACGCGATGCAGTGGCCGGTTTTTTCAAAACACACCCCATTGACGCAGTCGTCAATTGTGCCGCATACACCGCAGTCGATCTTGCCGAGGACCAGCAGGACCTGGCATACCTGGTAAACGCCGAAGCGGTAAAAACGCTGGCTGAATTATGTAGCGAAAGAAAAATCCGAATGATTCACATCTCAACCGATTACGTCTTTGATGGCGAATCAAATCAGCCTATTGATGAAAACGAGCGCCCAAATCCTGTTTCGATATATGGCGAATCCAAACTCAAGGGGGAGGAATATCTGACTTCCATACTTCCCGACGCATACATCATTCGGACCGCCTGGGTTTATTCTGTCCACGGTAAAAACTTCGTAAAGACAATTGCAAATCTGGCAAGACAGCGCGATGAATTGAGCGTGGTTTCAGACCAGATTGGCACGCCGACTTATGCGTATGACCTGGCCGGCGCGATTATGAAAATGCTTAACGCGATCTTTAACGCGAACAAGGACGTACCTGGTATCTATCACTATACAAATGAAGGCGTGATTTCATGGTATGATTTCGCCCATTTCATCATCCGCCACTATGATCTCCAATGCAAGTTGAAACCGATTCGAACATCGGAATACAAGACAAAAGCGACGCGCCCGAAGTTCAGTCTTTTAAGCAAACGAAAAATCGCCGAGACTTTTGGCATCACTCCCCCCCACTGGCACGACAGCCTTACAAAATGCCTTGAAAAGTTGGACAAGTAAGGGTGAGTTTTCCTTTCAATGCGTGCCATTAGTCCGCCTTTTTAATAGCTTCAAAATTGGCTACCTTGACGTGTACCACTATGGCACCATTGACCATCAGTCTGCTTCACGGCATAGCGATCTCCATTCCTTTCAGCGTATTTGTTGTCATAAGTTTTACGCGTATGCCAAGGGTATGGCTGCACAGCCTCCCTCAGGATATCGCCCGCCTCGCTGCACCAAAAACACGGCGTGAAACCCTCCTGACCCGATGGCTATTGCTTCCCATCTATCTGATCATCCTTCCGGGGCTGTCCGTCACCTCATGCATTTACCTGATAACTACGCATACCATTACTTCATTTTCCGGAATACTGGTTCATATTTATTGTGTCTGGGTCATCGTACACATCTTGGATTTTGCAGTTATTGATCTGGGTGCGATGATACTGATCGATCCGGCAAATCCACCAATAGCTGGTACGGTGCATGCAAAGGGCTGGCGCGATGTCAGTTTTCACCTTCGCTCCCTGTTTCTCGCTCTTCCGATGGGTGCACTATTCGTAGTACCAGCGGCTTTCATCTTATGGCTCCTGTATTTTTAAAAAAATTTGTAGTCAATGTCCAATTTTCTGAATTCCGATTGTCAACATATCAAACTTTAAAAAATTTAAAGCTATGAGAGAGTACATGTTGATTTTCCGTCATCAGGACGGGCAGAAGGTTGCATCACCGGAGCAAATGGAAGTCTGGATGAAACTAACCATGGATTGGATCGGATCCATTCGTGCAAAAAACAAGTTCGTCGCGGGCGATGGTCTGCCTTTCGACGACGCACGCGTCGTTGGTCACGGCGGTGTGGTAACAAATGGCCCTTACGGGGATATCAAGGAAACCATTGGCGGATACATCATCGTGAAGGCGGAGTCTGTTGATGAGGCGGTTGAATTTGCAAAAGGCAGCCCTGTTTTAATGGGTGAAGGTAACACGGTAGAGGTACGCGTTATTGCTCGTGGTGACGGTTTGCACTGATTTAAGGAATGGATTCACAAGCCCTCATCCCGCATTTGTTCCGGACGGAGTACAGCAAAATCGTTGCTGTACTCTGCCGGCGTTTCGGGATGGAAAACGTCGCGCTTGCAGAAGACATCGCCAGTGAGACGTTCGCGACGGCATTATACACCTGGCCATACAAAGGCATTCCGGAAAATCCGCCCGCGTGGTTGTATACAGTGGCAAAAAATAAGGCAAAGAATTACCTGGGCCGGGAAGCCGCATTCCGCGACAAAGTATCGGAACAACTCCTGTTAACAGCAGACGAAACGTTGTGGCCTGACATGAACCAGGTCGATGCAGAAATTGAAGATAATCAACTTCAAATGATGTTTGCCATCTGCCATCCGACGCTGCCTCCTGAAGCACAATCCGGTTTGGCGCTGCGGCTTCTTTGTGGTTTTGGCATCGACGAAATAGCCAACGCGTTTCTCATCAGCAAGGAAACAGTGAACAAGCGCCTCTTCCGCGCACGCGAGAAATTACGGAACGAAAACATTTCGCTCGATTTCCCTGAACCGCATGAACTTCCTGCCCGCCTCGACAGCGTTCTGGCAACGCTCTACCTGCTGTTTAGCGAAGGTTACTATTCGGAAAGTGACGACACAATCATTCGCGAGGACCTGTGTGAAGATGCGATGCGATTAACATTTCTTCTGACAAAAAACGCCAGCACAGCCCGCCCCGAAGTGTATGCTCTGCTCGCATTGATGAGTTTTCATGCCTCGCGATTTGCGGCACGGATCAGCGGTAATGGCGACGTCGTTTTATATGACGATCAGGACGAATCACTTTGGGACCAGGAATTGATTACAAAGGGCGCAGAACTTCTCGCGAAATCTGCTACCGGCACGCGCCTGACTCGCTATCACCTGGAAGCAACGATTGCCTACTGGCATACACAAAAGAGCGGTTCCTTTGAAAAATGGAAAAACATCCTTGAACTATACGATACATTATTAGAAATCACCTACTCTCCGGTTGCCGCATTGAATCGCATTTACGCGCTCGCCAAAGTAAAAGGTAAAGCCGTGGGAATACGTGCCGCGGAACAATTAGATCTGGATGGAAATCCCTATTACTACACCTTACTCAGCGAACTCTATCGGAATGTGAACCAGGAGAAATCACGTGCATTTCTTGAAAAAGCGCTGTCGTATGCGCGAACGCAAAAAGACAGAAACACGATCCTGCGGAAAATGCATACGTGAGCAATTCTTCCCGCCAATATTTTGTATCTTAAGAGGAAACGTTATGCGTTATGGGCATTGGCTTTGGATCACTCAAACACATGAACGACACGATTCGACAGAATCGTGAAATGCTGGGGAAGAAGAAAAAAAATTCTTTGCGTGATCGATACAAAGAGGAAGCGCAAAAAGTGGGGGTTAACATCGGAAATGCAGACCTCGAAGAGGTCCGGATGCGAATTCGGCAAAATATCCGTCGCTCAAACGTTCATTCATTGTACACCAGAATCACCGCCTTCACTGTTGGCCTGCTTCTAATTGGTGGTCTGGCCTGGGTCTTCAACACGGTCGATTTTACTATCAGGAAAGACGCCAATAAGCGGAAGCCGCAATATCTGATTAAATACTATCCGATCAACGAGCATCTTGTTAACAAAAGTGAACATTTTCAGAATGGACTCCCCGCGGCTGAAACATTTTTCCTCGACGGCCGGAAAAATCACGAGTCTAAAAGTTGGTATGAATCCGGGGAGTTGTTCCGTACGGCCACCTATTACAACGATACCCTGCTTACTGAAACCTACTTTCTTAAAACCGGTGACACAATCAGAAATTTTCCTGCCGCCGACAGTTTGATCCGGCACATCACCATAGAAGATTCAAAAACCAAAAAACATATCCGTTTCGACGTGATTGATGGCAAAGTTGTCGAAAAGTCATACACAGAATCTCCTCTTGATATTCCTCAGCAATGATCCACGATCGGCACGGTTGAAAACCGACAAAACTAAATTGGCAGTCCAGCCATCTTGTTTGAAGATTATTTACTTATTTACCTAATCAGCCATGAAAGCACTTTTATTGATTCCCACGTTGTTTCTATTGATCAGCAGCCAGAATAAAGAGCGCGCCTCTGTGAAGGAAGCATTCGAAAACTATAAGAAGGAAATCCTGGCTGGAAAGGGTGAACAGGCTGTCGATTACCTGGACAAGACTACCATCGGTTACTACGAACAAATCCTTGACCTGGCGTTACACGCACCCGGCGATGAACTGGACAAGAAATCCATCATTGATCGCCTGAATGTGTATTCAGCACGCCACCGCGTTGCTGTTGAGCGCATGAAAACAATGTCGGGTCGCGACTTTATCATTTATGCTATCGACAACGGAATGATTGGTAAAAATTCAGTCGCAGCGATCAGCATCGGTGATGTAACCATTGACGGAACGGCAGCCAAAGGGCAGGCGGTAGCAAACGGAACCCCAACACCCATGTATTTCTCTTTCAATAAGGAAGACGGTGTATGGAAGTTAGACATCACCTCGATTTTTCCAATTACAACTGACGCCTTGAAAAAGGTTGTGGCTAACTCCGATCTGTCGGAAGACGAGTTCATCTTCAAGGCGCTTGAAATGGTTTCAGGAGGCGCTGTATCCGATAATATAAAAGACCCATTGGTACCCCGGTAACAATTACAACGTATAAGGGGCAAAGCAATCAGCAACGCAGAGGAAAGAAAGAACATCTGTTGGACAATCGGCGCGACTACCGTTATGGATAGGCCTACTTTCGTTGGTTTTGATAATTTTGCGAGCCGGGATTTAATACCCACTATCGCAAATGAATGACCTTACCGTACGATTGATAGCCGCCGACATGGATGGCTCCCTTCTGGACAACGAGCACAAACTCCCATCGGACTTTGACAGCATATATTCAGAACTCAGAAGCCGTGGTATTATGTTTACTGCTGCGAGCGGAAGACAATATTTCAACATTGTAAAAAACTTCCCGGGTAAGGAAGATGACATGTTGTTCATTGCCGAGAATGGAAGTTTCGTGACCCATGGCAAACGTGAATTGCTTGTTCAGGCGATGGAACCAGAAATTGCGCATTCACAAATCAGAGTAGCCCGTACACTCCCCGGCGTGTACCCGATCCTTTGCGGAAAGAGGTGTGCCTACATCGACGACAATACACCGGAGTTCGTTGACAAACTCAGCCTCTACTACGATCGTTACGAAATAGTCGACGACCTTCTCGCAGTTGATGATGACGAATTTCTTAAAATTGCGCTTTGTGACTTCGAGGGAGCTGAATCAAACAGTTACCAGCATTTCCGGGATAAGCAGGACATTCTCCAGGTAAAAGTATCCGGAAAAATCTGGCTTGATCTGTCGCATCCATTGGCCAATAAGGGTCGGGCTTTGCGTTTTCTGCAGGAGATGTTCGGTGTGGCGCCGAATGAAACGATGGTGTTTGGCGATTACCTAAACGACCTGGAGATGATGAAGGAAGCGCATTTCAGTTTTGCAATGGCCAACGCTCATCCTGAGGTGATAAAAGCGTCGCGGTTTCTTGCGCCGGCAAATACCGAATACGGGGTAACGCGCGTTATATCGGCACTGCTGAAAGGTGACTTAGACAAATTTCCGGCGAGCACTTAAACTCACCTGCGGCAAAGCATCGCAAGAAGGAATTATAAACCGGCGTTGACAGTGACGGCAGGATGGACTGAAGGGATAACGCATTTTCCCCAGTAGTCGAGTGCGGTATGAATGCTTTTTGCGATTTCATCCATGGTTACACCCTTCTGAAAAAAGCCCTGGACCATCAGGTCGTAAGCCTGCTTAACTTCTACGTCCCGTGCACTGGTGGAAAGGAATACGAAAGGAATTGATTTACATTCCGACATCTGCGCGACCTTACGGCGAAATTCGAGTCCGTCCATTGAAGGCATGTTTACATCCGAAAAGATCATCGTCACATCGCCGGAATTACTGCGCAGAAAATTCAGCGCTTCCTCGCCGCTTTCAAAAAGCTGAACCACGTTACCGAGTCCCAGTCTGGAAAAAACCTTTCGATAGATATAGTGCATATCCAGATCATCGTCAACCAGCACAATCCAATTCCGCATATTATCCATGATTACCATACAAAAATGGCTGATTGAATACTGGTTATTATTATATTGGTTTACAGCTTCTTACCCGCATAATATGCAATACAACTCAGTCAACTCCCAACGGCCGTCTCCCGCTTTTGTCACGTAACGACGAGGCTACCCGGTGCGGACATGAAAAACGCGGCTATTCGACGGCACGAAATTGCAATTAGTCTGGCTTTTTAAACAACCGGGAATAGGTGCGTCCTTCCGAGCACTGCCGTGGAAGAATGTTTGCACCTCTCCCTCCATCATTCACAAGGTTGAAAAGTGAAGAAAATTCATAAAGCATACATTCAAACATACCATACAACAGTTCGTGGCAGCACCCACGAACATTCCTGGATTGAGACTTTCAGGTCGGTTTGATGCCCTTATCGTGTTATCCAATTTACTCTGCTCCACTCTCGTCGATGGCTAAAATACCTTCCGCTTCGTCATAGTCCTCCTGGTTAACCATAAGGTAAATACCACCACCGTGGATATAGTTTAGATTTGGAAGCATCGTCGTAACGGTTTCATTGGTCAGAAAGCATGGAACGCCTGCGTTTAGCAGCTTGTCCCTCGCAAGGGTTGCCTCAATTGAATTGTCAAAGACCCGGAGCTTGCGGTATTTCATCTGTAAGTTTATTTCGGTAACGGTAAATCTCCTGCCAAAAGTTCTAATCAACGGTCGTTTTGATAATCAATATCGTTCTTGCCTGGGCACTCATTCGCGTTGGTGGCCAACCTTTAGTTAGTAAATCGTCCCCTCAAAACGACACATCATCAATCGTAAATGCAACTTGTCTAACATAAAAAATAACAGTCTACACCGCCGGATTCAGCTCAATTTTCCCTGTAAGAACAGTACGAGAACATTTTTTTTGATTTTTTTTCTAATGCGTTATCCGAGTTGTCGGGTCAGTTACGTTGCCATCGTGTTGTTGAATACCTTAAAGAAGAAAAGTCGATCAAGATTCAATTTTCATAGGGGAAATTGCAGTTTTCACAGAACAATTTTACATCCTGAAACGTGCATCATCGAAGTTTTCCCTATGAGAAATCGTTGTTTTCCCTATGAAAAAGTATGTCGCAGGCATAGAAATTTTAGAAACAGAAGTGTCGAATATTAGGATAATTCATTCTTCACCTGTATTTTCGGTCAATGAAAGACCGTCAGGAGTGCTTCTCAGGCAAAGATTGACCGGAAAAACAATCTAACCTTAAGGACCTCCAGGCTTTCAGAAAAAGAGTTTTTAATTTTTACACTAACCAAAAACGCTATGGCAAAATCAGCGAAAAAGTCTGCTAAGAAAGCAGCAAAGAGACCGGCTAAGAAAGCCGCAAAAAAATCAACTAGAAAAGTAGCTAAGAAAGTAGCTAAGAA
>Ga0079224_100012755_pt1 | contig 11658 bp, 5 predicted proteins | sample Stecom2015_FD_80414 | JGI IMG/M metagenome (GOLD analysis project Ga0079224, IMG submission 80414) | Agricultural soil microbial communities from Utah to study Nitrogen management - Steer compost 2015 | ecosystem: Environmental > Terrestrial > Soil > Agricultural land | place: USA: Utah...
AGCGCGAAGGCGCGGCAGGCGGCTACCAGGCGCTGCTCGCCAACGACAAGGACTTCCTGCCGACGCGGCTCTCCTACCTGCTGAACCTCACCGGGCCCTCGGTGGCGGTGCAGACCGCCTGCTCGACCTCGCTCGTCGCCGTGCACATGGCCATGGGCGCGCTCCTGAACATGGAATGCGAGATGGCCATCGCCGGGGGGGTGACGGTCGAGTTGCCGCACCGGGTGGGCTATCGCTATGCCGAGGGCGAGATCCTGTCGCCCGACGGGCTCTGCCGCGCCTTCGACGACGCCAGCCAGGGCACGGTCTTCGGCTCGGGCGCCGCCCTCGTGGTGCTGCGCCGCTACGAGGACGCGCTCGCCGACGGCGACGACATCAAGGCGGTGATCCTCGCCAGCGCCATCAACAACGACGGCGCCGGCAAGGCGAGCTATCTCGCGCCCTCGGTCGACGGCCAGGCCGAGGCCGCGGCCGAGGCGGTGGCTCTGGCCGGGGTCGACCCCGCCTCCGTCTCCTATATCGAGACCCATGGCACCGGCACGCCGATCGGCGATCCGATCGAACTGTCGGCACTGCGCCAGGCCTATGGCGCCGCGGCGCCGGGCAGCATCGGCATCGGCTCGGTCAAGACCAACATCGGCCATCTCGACACCGCCGCCGGCGGCGCCAGCCTGATCAAGGTCGTCGAGGCGCTGCGCCACCGCCACCTGCCGGCCAGCCTGAACTTCCGCACCCCGAACAGCCGCTTCGACTTCGCCGCCAGCCCCTTCCGGGTGGTGGCCGAGGGCCGGGACTGGCCGGCCGGCGTCACGCCGCGGCGGGCGGCGGTCAACTCGCTCGGCGTCGGCGGCACCAATGCCCATGTCATCGTCGAGGAGGCGCCGGCGCGCGCGCCGGCGCCGGCCGTGCCGGGCTGGCGGCTCTTCCCCTTCTCGGCCCGCACCGCCGGGGCGCTGGCGCGCGGGCGCGAGAAATGGGGGCCCTTCCTCGCGGATGCCGGGGTGCCGGCGCTCGACGATATCGCCTTCACCCTGCGCGCCGGACGGCGGGAGTTTCCCGAACGCCTGGCCGTGGCCGCCCGCGATGCGGGCGAGCTTGCCGCCGCGCTTTCGGCCCGGGCCTCTGGCCTCGTGCAGCGCGGCCGCGCCGGGGCCGAGCCGCCGCGCATCCTGTTCCTTTTCCCCGGCGGCGGCGCGCAATACCCCGGCGCCGGCGCCGAGATGATGGCGCAGTCGCCGGTCTTCGCCGCCGCGGTCGAGGCCTGTTTCGCCGCGCTGCCGGCGACGGCGCCGGCCGACCTCTACGAGATGATGTTCGCCCGCGACCTCGCCGATGCCGAGGCGCGCGCCAAGCTCGGCCGCTCGGGCTATGCGATCCCGGCGCTCTTCATCCTCGAATATGCCTATGCCCGGCTCTGGGACAGCTGGGGCATCCGCCCCGACGCCATCCTCGCCCACAGCGTCGGCGAGTATGCCGGGGCCGTCACCGCCGGGGCGATGACGCTGGCCGACGGGCTGAAGATCGTCACCCTGCGCGGCCAGGTGATGGACGCGGCCCCCGCCGGCGCGATGACCACCGTTCCCATGGACGCCGAAAGTGTCCGCGCCCTGATCGGCGACCGGCTCGACATCGCCGCCATCAACGCCGCCCAGGCCACCGTGGTCTCGGGCCAGCTCGCCGACATCGAGGCGCTCGAGGCGCGGCTCGCGGGCAGCCCGCACGAGGCGCGGCGCATCCATATCGACGTGGCCGCCCATTCGCGCCAGCTCGAGGGCCAGCTCGACCGGTTCCGTGCCGGTTTCGACGGCCTGCGCTTCGGTCCGCTGCAGCTGCCCATGGTCTCGTCGCTGACCGGCACCTGGGCCGAGGGCGGCGACCTGGCCTCGGCCGATTACTGGGTGCGCCACCTGCGCCAGACCGTGCGCTTCACCGATGCCGTGGCCACGGCCCTCGACCGGCCCGGAACCGTAGTGATCGAGGTGGGCCCCGGCCAGACGCTCGGACCGCTGGTCGAGGCGGCCGAGGCCGCCCATCGGCCGCAGGCGATCCTGCCCTCGGCCCCGCGCCCGCGCGATGCCGAGGACGAGATGGGCGTGGCGCTCGCCGCCTTTGGCGGGCTCTGGGCGCAGGGTGCCGCGGTCGACTGGGCCAGGACCGGCACCGATGCCGGCATCGGCGGGGGGCGGCGTGTCTCGCTGCCGACCTATGCCTTCGAGAAGGAGCGCCACTGGATCGAACCCGGGCGCGGTGCCGGCACGGCCGAGGCCGAGGCCGACGCGGCCCCCGCGCTCGTCCGCATTGCCGACCCGGCCGACTGGATCGAGGAACTGGGCTGGGCCGAGGCGCCGCGGCCCGGCACCGCCGCCCGGCCGACGGGGCGCTGGCTGGTGCTGGCCGGGGCCGATCCGGTCTCGGCCGCGGTCCTCGAGGCGCTGCAGGCGGCCGGGGCCGAAACGGTGGTGCTGCGGCCCGGCCCGGCCTTCCGCGCCGGCGACGGCGGCTATGAGCTGCGGCCGGATTCGGCCGAGGACTTCGAGGCGCTCGCCCAGGCTCTGGGCGAGGTGCCGGCGCGGATCCTCGCGCTCTGGGCGCTCGACCCGGCGGTGGCGGATCTGGCCTTCGACGGCGCCTATCTGCTGGCGCGGATGCTGCAGATGGCCGATGCCGGCCAGGGTTGCCGGCTGCTGCTGGCGGCCACCGGCTCGGCAGGGGCCGGGGACACGCCCGTCACCGCCCCGCGCGGGGCGATGCTGCTCGGCCTCGTGCGGGTGGGCCCGCGCGAGATCCCCGGACTCGGCGCGGTGCTGGTCGACCTTGCGGCGGATGCCGCGCCGGCCGCGGCTGCGCGGGCGCTTCTGGAAGAGGCCGGACCCGGCGACGCGGCCGACCATGTGGCGCTGCGGGGCGGCCGCCGGTTCGTGCGCACGCGCCGCGTCGCGCCCGCGGCCGCCGGCGACGGCCTGCCTGCCCGGCTGCGCCGGGGCGGCAGCTACCTGATCACCGGCGGCATGGGCGGCATCGGGCGGCAGCTCGCGCTCTGGCTGGCCGGAACCGCCGGTGCGCGGGTGGCGCTGCTGTCGCGCCATGCCGCCGAGGACGCGGCGCTGGCCGCGCGCATCGCCGCCGCCGGAGGCGAGGCCATGTTCCTGGCCGCGGATGTGGCCGACGAGATCGCCATGAGCCGCGCGCTCGACGAGATCCGGCACCGATTCGGGGCCCTGCACGGCGTCATCCATGCCGCGGGCGTACTCGAGGATGCGCCGCTCTCGGCCAAGGATCTGGCCGGGACCCGGCGCGTGATCGCCCCCAAGCTCGGCGGGGCCGAGGTGCTGCACCATCTCCTGCCCGAGGGCAGTGTCGACCTCTTCGCCGTCATCTCCTCGTCCTCGGTGGTGATCGGGGGCGCGGGGCAGGCCGATTACGTGGCCGCCAATGCCGCGCTCGAGGCGCTGGCGGCGGCGCGCGCCGACGGCATGTCGATCGCCTGGGGCGTCTGGCGCGACACCGGCATGGCCGCGCGCGCCTATGGCGCGGGCGAGGAGGGCGCGGACGACGACGCGCTTCTGGGCACCCGCCGCGAGATGCCCGACGGGCAGATCCGGTTCGAGCGGGTGATCGACCCCGACCGCGACTGGCGGGTGGCCGAACATGTGGTGGCCGGACAGCCGGTCCTGCCCGGCACCGCCTATGTCGAGTTGGCCCGCGCCGCCGGCCTGGCGGTCTTCGGCCAGCGCCCGTTCGAGATCCTGGCCCTGTCGCTCGCCCTGCCGATGATCTTTGCCGCCGGCCTGCCGCGCCGGGTGGCGGTCGCGCTGCAGCCCGTCGCCCAGGGCTACGAACTGCGCGTCGAAAGCATCGCCGCGCCGGGGCAGGAGCCGGTCGAACACGCACGCGTGCAGCTGAAGGCACTCGGCCAGCCCGACGCGCGGCTGCCGGCCTCGCTGGCGGCGCGGCCGGCGCTTCGTCCCTCGCCGCGGTCGGGTCATGCCCCGCAGGAGACGCTGATCGACTTCGGTCCGCGCTGGAAGAACGTGGGGGCACTGGCCACCGGCGATGACGCGGCCGAGGGGCACTTTGCACTGCCGGCCGCCTTCGCCGGCGATCTCGCCACCCATCCGCTGCATCCCGCCCTGCTCGACATGGCTGCGACCGTAGGGCTGAACGCGCTGGCCGACGGCGGCGCCGAGGGCATGGTCTACGTGCCGATGTCGGCCGAGCGGATCCGCGTGTTCGCGCCCCTGCCGGCCAAGGTCACGGCCCGTGCCCGCCGGGTTGCGGGCGAGCCGCGCAAGTTCGCCGCCTTCGACGTCGTCATCAGCGACGAGGCCGGGCGGCCGGTGATGATCATCGAGCATCTGGCGATGCGCGCGGTCGAGGGGGGCGCGCTCGGGGCCGACATGCCGGCGCCGGCGCTGACCGACCAGCTTCTGGCCACCGGCATCCGCGCCGCCGAGGCGCCGGCGGTCTTTTCCCGCGTCTTCGCCCATCCCGGCCGCCATCTGGTGGTCTCGCCGGTCCCGCTCGACCTCGTGCGGCTGGCGCTGGCCGAAAGCCTGCGGCCCGCCGCCCCGGCCGAACGCCGCCAGGGCGCGGGCGGGGCCATCGCCGACCCTGTCGCCGCGCGGCTGGCCGAGATCTGGGGCGAGATCCTCGGGGTCGAGGGCATCGGCGCCGAGGACGATTTCTTCGCCCTCGGCGGCCATTCGCTGAACGCGGTGCGCATGTTCGGCCGGCTGCGCAAGGAATGGGGCGTGAACCTGCCGCTGGCGACGCTGTTCGAGGCGCCGACGGTCAGGGATCTGGCAGCAGTCGTCACGGTATTGGCCGGAATCGTGCCGGTTGCCCCCGGCGACACCACCGCGGCGCCCGCCGATGCGCAGGCACCCGCCACCCCGGCCGTCCGCCGCTGGAGTCCGCTGGTCGTCATCTCGAAGGGCAGCGACTTCGCCCGGCCGTTCTACTGCGTGCACGGCGCCGGCGGCAACGTGCTGAACTTCCGGCCACTGGCCGGCTTCCTCGACCCGGCGATCCCCTTCCTGGGGCTGCGCGCGCTCGGCTCGGACGGCGGGATCGAGGTCGACCGCAGCATCGAGGACATGGCGGCGCGCTATCTCGAGGCGGTCCGCGGCTATCAGCCGGCCGGACCCTACCGGCTGTCGGGCTATTCCGGCGGCGGCGTGATCGCCTACGAGATGACACGCCAGCTGAACGCGCTTGGCGAGACGGTCGAGGATCTGGTGTTCTTCGATACCCTCGCCCCCCATGTCGCCAAGCAGGGGCTGAGTTTCGTGCAGAAGCTCTGGGCGGCGCGCCACTGGGACCTGCAGTTCGCACTCGCATGGCGCGAGCGGCGGCGGCGCACCGGCCAGGGGCGCGAGGATGCCGCACGGATCCGGGCGCTCGTCGACGCCGGGCAGAGCCTGCCGGACGAGCTGATCGGGCCGCGGATGCAGGCGCTCTACAACACCGCCCAGGCGGCCTATGCCGCGCCTGCCTACGACGGCCGCGTCACCTTCTTCCGCGCACGCAAGGCCAGCACGCTCTTTCTCAACGCCGGCCCGCGGCTCGGCTGGGACGGGCTCATCACCGGCGAGGTGGTCGACCATGTCTTCGACTGCGACCACTTCACCATGATGTCCGAGCCGGCGATCGGCGAGATCGGGGCGATCCTCAACCGGATGCTGCTGCCGCAGGGTTAGAAAACGCCCTGTTTGGCCGGATCAGAGCCTGTTTTCGGCCAGGAAGGCGGTGATCTCCGCAATCAGGCCATGCCGGGCCAGGTCAGCATGGCCGCCCTCGGGCAGCACCGCCATGCGCTTGGGCCCGGGGGCGGCGGCAAAGATCTCCTTCCCCCAGGCCAGCGGCACATCCCCGTCGCGGGCGCCGTGCACGAAGAGCATCGGCGCGGTCACCGCGCCGATGCGGTCGATCACGTCGAACCGTTCGCGCCAGAGGAAGGGACAGAGCGGAAACCCGTGGTAGCGGCGCTCGAAGTAGCGGCAAAGGCTGGGATAGGCCGCCTCGAGGATCACCGCGGCAAAGCGGCGCTCGCCGGCCAGCCGCACGGCAACGCCGACGCCGAGGCTGAAGCCGTGCAGCACGCGTCCGTCCGCCGGGACCGGACGTGCCAGCAGCGTGTCGAGATGGTCGTAAAGCGCCCGCGCGTCGGCGGCGAACCGCTCCTCGCCCGGGGGGCCGGCGGTGGCGCCCGAGCCGCGGTATTCCATCATCACCAGCCCATAGCCGTCCCCGGCCAGCGGCGCGAGGCGCCGCATCGAAGGACCGACGCCGGCGAAGTTGCCGTAGAAACTGAGGATCACCGGCCGGCCGGGGGCGGGGTCGCGGATCCAGGCATGGATCGTGGCCCCGTCGGCCGAGGTGAACGCGGCCACGCGCATGCCGGCCAGCCCGAGGTCCTCGGGGCGCTGCGGGACGGGATCGAAGCGGTAGACCCCCCAGGCCTGGAAGGCCCAGAGCCCGCCGGCCGCCAGCGCCACCGCCAGCGCCGCCGCGCCCAGCCCCAGTTGCATCACATTCATCGTCCGCTCCCTCCGGCCCTGCGGCAGAATAGCCGATCGCGCGGCGCTGTCATGTGCCGGCGGGCTGGGCATGTTACATAACATTCCTTATCCGACACAGGATGGCACCAACCGTGGGGATAGGATCCTTGACCAATAACAACTAACGGTTGTATCTTCGGTGGCAGGGGACCTTCGTGCGATGCTGATCGGCATTCTCTTTCTGGCCATGATTCTCGGCGGGCTTGCGGCCGGGGCCGCACTTCTGTCCGGCGCCCCGGTGATGACCGCGATCCTCGTCTATGCCGGCGTCGGCAGCCTGGCCCTGCCCGGCCTCGCGCTCGGTTTCGCGCTGCTCTGCGCCCTGCGCCGCCAGTTCGGCGCGCCGGTTCCCTGGGCCGGAACCGGACCGGCCTCGCGGTCCTAGGCCCCTCCTCCGCCCCGCCCTATGCGCCCTGCCCCGCCAGCCGCGCCCGCAGCCAGCCCAGGAATGCCCGGTCCGGCGCCCTCAGCCGCACCCGGCCCGACCGCGCCCAGAACCCCCGCCACTCGGCCTCGAGCGCATAGACGTCCTGCCCCGGCGCCAGTGCCCGCGCCGCCGCGATCGTCGCGGCGGCGAGCGGCGGCGGCGCCGCGGCCGCGCCCTTCCCCCCGGCCCCGGGGACGACCACGAGGTCGCGGGCGGAAAAGCGGATGATGTCGCCCGCCTCCTCGGCCATCTCGTAATCGGGCAGGTGGCCGCTGGCGATCATCTCGCGCAGCATGGCGCGGAACACCCGGCGCGGGCTGGCCGAGCCGGACTTCTTCAGAAGCGTGTCGACCGAGACGCGCCACATGTCCTGGCGGCCGCAGTGCTTGCGCGCCAGTTCGTAGATCCGCCGCTCGAGCGGCTTGCGCAGGCGGAAATAGTCGCGGCTGAGGGTCAGGACCGACTTGGCCAGCACCGCGCGGTAGAGCCAGTCCGACAGCGTCACCGACACCGAGATCATCCGCCCCCCACGGGTGCGGCGCACGATCTCCCAGGCCTCGATCAGGCCGAAGCCGCGCGTCACCTCGACGCCGCCGGTGACGAGGTTGGTGGTGATGCGGGTGCCCGCCAGCCGCTCGAAGGCCTCGCGCAGGCGCTGGTAGCCGTCGCCCGAGGTCTCGCGGTTGGTGGCGACCAGAAGGTCGTGCGCCTTCAGCGTCAGCGTGCGGCTGAGCGCGCGGCCGGCATTCAGCGCCGCCATCAGCTGGCTGATGCAGAAGATCAGCACATCCTTGTCATGGATCGTCGCCAGCCCCTTCACCGAGGGCGTCACCGTGATCTCGACGCCGTTGTGGGCATAGCTCAGCACCCGCCGGTCCGGCCGCGTCGCCAGCGAGAAGACCGGGTGCTCCATCGTCGCCAGGTCGTCCTTGGGGATGGCGTCGAGCACGTCGCAGAGAAAGAAATCCGCGGTCGGGTGCCGGTCGGGCACCAGGCCGGCCGCCGCCCTGCCCTGCCCCGCGCCTCCGGCCAGAATGCCGCCGCCTGCCATCGTTCCCGCGCTGCCCCTGCGCCCGCCGGCCGTGGCCCCTGCCCCGCGTCACCCCCGCGGGCCGGCCCGACTCGTCTCGCGACTCGTTTCGTGGTTTCGTTGACACCCAGCCTAGAGTTATCCACAGCCCCCGTCCAGCCGCGACCGGCCCCGCGATCGGGGGATCGGAGTCGCGCGATCGGGGGAGCGGAATCGCTCTTTCGTGGGTTCGGAATCACACCGGCCCCGCCCGGCCGCCGATCTGCCTTTGCAATCAGTCACTTCCATCGGCCCCTTCCCGGCCTTAACATATAAATAACTCTCCTCTAACATTCCGGAAAAAGTACGGACTGCCACATCCGCCCGCCGGCGCACCCGGCCAGACCCGCGGATTTGCTGAGAAAATCAGGGTTTGTGCGGTTATTCCTTCCATGTGACGTCTTTTGTGGTATCTTGCCGAAAACACAGCACATGGCGGGGAAACCATGGCACAGGCACCGGCGGACGAGCAGCCTCCGTATTTCAACATCGGCCCCGACGCGGCGCTGGCCGAGCTGGGGCCGGCGATGACCACGACCGGCTTTGCCGAGGTGGCCGCGGCCTGCGACCGCGGGCGGCAGGATCTGGCCAGCCGCGGGCTGGAGGACGGCGGGCACAAGCGGCTCAGGCTGTTCTCGACCTGGGAGATCACCCGCTACCTGATCCCGGTGGCGCCGGCGCATCTGCGCCGGGTCCTGAAGCAGAACCCTGCCCTGCCCCAGGGCCGCAGCGAGACCGAAACCGGCGCCAAGTGGTTCACCCTCGACGAGGTGCAGCGCCTGCGCGCCTTCTTTGCCGCCGAGGGCTCGCGCGCCAAGGAATACCTGCCCTACCGGCCCGGGGGCCTGCCGGCCAAGATCGTGGCGGTGGCCAATTTCAAGGGCGGTGTCGGCAAGACGTCGACCGCGGCGCATCTGGCGATGTCGGCAGCGCTCGACGGTTACCGGGTGCTGGTCGTCGACCTCGACAGCCAGGGCTCGATGACCTCGATCTTCGGCGGGCGGGTCGCGGATGAATGGCAGACGGTGTTCCCGCTGCTGGCGCGGCACTACGGGCTGCAGCTCCGGCGCGAGAACCAGGGCCGGATCGACCGGGGCGAGGCGCCGGTGCCGGTCGACGACACCCTGGCCGAGGCGCTGAAGGTCCGGGCCGAGGGCCTGATCCAGAAGACCCACTGGCCGAACATCGACCTGATCGGGGCGCAGCTGAACCTGTACTGGGCCGAGTTCCAGATCCCGGTCTGGCGCATGCAGAGCCGCGGCTGGAAACTGTGGAACGCGCTGTCGGACATGCTGGCCGAGGACGGCGTGCTCGACGCCTACGACATCGTCTTCCTCGATACCCCGCCCGCGCTCGGCTATCTGACCATCAACGGGCTGGCCGCGGCCGACATCCTGCTGGTGCCGATGGGCGCCTCGTTCCTCGAGTTCGATTCCACCGGCCGCTTCTTCGACATGCTGCATTCGACCTTCCGGTCGATCGAGGAGGGCGAGAACCTGGCGGCCCGCGCGCTGGGGCGCGACGAGATGGCCTTTGAATGGGATGCGGTGCGCGCCGTCATCACCCGCTACGACGGCGGCCAGCAGGCCGAGCTGGCCGGGCTGATGCAGGCCTATCTCGGGCGCGTGCTCTCGCCCCACCGCCAGGACTTCACCGCGCTGATCGGCCAGGCCGGCGAGCGTGTCAGCGGCATCTACGAGGCCGACTACCGCGACTTCAACCGCGAGACCTATGCCCGCGGCCGCCAGACCTTCGACGCCACCTATGCCGCCTTCAAGAAGCTTCTGATCGGCTGCTGGCGGCGCGACGAGCTGGCGGAGAAGACGGCGGACCGGGCGGGCGCGGCATGAGCCCCCTGCCCTGCCTGTCCTGCGGCCGCCAACGGGGGCGGCGTGCGCCGGCTTCGGTCTTTGTCGACCCCGATCCGGGCAGATTGTTTCGCGTGCGAAACACCCCCGCCCCGTCCGAAAGGAGTCCCGAAGCATGGCCAAGCGCAAGCGTCTGACCCCGGCCCAGCCCGCCTATCTTGCCCCCGGCTCCGCTGCCCCGCAGGCCGCGGCCCCCGAGACCAAGGCGATGTTCCCGCTCGGCGTCGCGCGCCACGCGCCGATCGCGCGGGTGGCGGGCGAGACGGCGGCGGCGGCGGCCGTGGCCGAACTGGCCGAGGAGATCCGGGCCGCGCGCGACCAGGGCCGGCTGGTGCAGGCGCTGCCACTTGCCGCCGTCGAGGCCGGATACCTGGTGCGCGACCGGCTGGCCGCGGACGAGGGCGACATGGCCGCGCTGGTCGAGAGCCTGCGCGCCCGCGGCCAGCAGGTGCCGATCGAGGTGGTCGAGATCGGACCGGGCCGCTACGGGCTGATCTCCGGCTGGCGGCGGCTGACGGCGATCGCGCGCCTCGGCGCCGAGACCGGCGAGGAGCGCTTTGCCACGGTGCTGGCGCTGTTGCGCCGGCCCGAGCAGGCGGCCGATGCCTATCTGGCCATGGTCGAGGAGAACGAGATCCGGGTGGGCCTGAGCTTTTACGAGCGCGCCCGCATCGTCGCCCGCGCCGCCGAGCGCGGCGTCTATGCCGACGAGGCCGCGGCGCTGCGCGGGCTTTTCGCGGCGGCCAGCCGGCCGAAACGATCGAAAATAGGCTCTTTCCTTGCCCTTTACCACGCGCTTGACGGGGCGCTGCGGTTTCCGGCCGCCATTTCCGAACGGCTGGGGCTGGCGCTGGCCAAGGCGCTGGACGCCAATCCCGGCCTTGGCCGCCGCCTGGCGGAACGCCTGCGCCGTGCCGCGCCGGCCGACCCCGGGGCGGAACTTGCCCTGCTGTCGGCCGCGCTTGGCAAGAAACAGTCTCTGACCGGCCGATCAGAGACTGTTTCCACCGGTAGCAAGGTCGAGGTGTCCGGCGGCGACGGGCGGCTGGTGCTGAGCGGGCCGGGGGTGGATGCCGCCTTCCGGGCCCGGCTCGAGGCCTGGCTGGCCACGTGGCACGCCGGGGGGCAGCGCGCCGGGGGCCGGGCGATGGGCAACGGTGCGGGTTGAAGCGGGCGGTCCGGCATGGAACAAAGGCGGCGGAAGCTTTCCGGACATGGCAGTGACGACGTGACCCCGACCGCCCCGAAAGTCTCGATCGTGGTGATCAGCTACAACACCCGCGAGATGACGCTCGACTGCCTGCGCTCGCTGGTCGCCGAAACCCGGGTGCCGCACGAGGTGATCGTGCTCGACAATGCCTCGGCGGACGGATCCGCCGGCGCGATCGCCGCCGCCTTTCCCGCCATGACGCTTCTGGCCGAGAGCGCGAATCACGGCTTCGCCAAAGGCAACAACATCGCCGCCGCCCGGGCGCGGGGCGAGTATCTTCTTCTGCTGAATCCCGATACCGTGGTGCGTGACGGCGCCATCGACCGGCTGATGGCCTTCGCCGAACGCGAGCCGCGGGCGCGAATCTGGGGCGGGCGCACGCTCTTTGCCGACGGCAGCCTCAACACCAGTTCCTGCTGGCGGCGGATGAGCCTGTGGAACATCTTCTGCCGTACCGCCGGGCTGACCGGGGTCTTTCCCCGCAGCGCGCTCTTCAACTCCGAGGCCTATGGCGGCTGGGACCG
>Ga0079224_100012756_pt1 | contig 11658 bp, 11 predicted proteins | sample Stecom2015_FD_80414 | JGI IMG/M metagenome (GOLD analysis project Ga0079224, IMG submission 80414) | Agricultural soil microbial communities from Utah to study Nitrogen management - Steer compost 2015 | ecosystem: Environmental > Terrestrial > Soil > Agricultural land | place: USA: Utah...
CCGCCGATCTCCTGGGCGGAGGTTGCCTCCTCGCCGGCGGCCTCCTCGACCGCGGCGCGCACCTCCTCCAGCGTCCCCACGGACTGCGGGATGCTGAACGCGTTCCCGCCTCGGAACTCGATGCCGAGGTTGAACGGCCGGACCAGGAAGGTGAGGATCGCGATGAGGAGGATCGCGGCCGAGACGCTGTACCAGATCTTGCGCCGGCCAACGATCTCCAGGTTGGCCTCGCCCCGGTAGAGCCGGCTCGCGAGATCCTTGAGACCGTGGCCCGCCTGCCGCACGGCAGCCGTAGACCGATCGCTCATCTCACGCCTCCTTCGTGCGTGTCGAACCGGTCGCGGTCTCCCGGCGGTGCTGGTCGAGCACCCGGCCCAGGCCGCTTACGCGCGGCGAGAGGAACGCCGGCGTCCGGGCCAACAGCGTCATGATGGGATGCCGGAACAGGAAGACGATCAATAGGTCGATCGACGTGGCGAGACCCAGCGCGAACGCGAAACCCTTCACCGACCCTACGCCCAGGGTGTAGAGGACCACAGCGGCGAGAATGGTGACCGCGTTCGCCGTAATGATTGTCCGGCGCGCGCGCGTCCACGCCCGCGGGATGGCACTTCGCGGCGTCCGGCCTTCGCGGATCTCATCCTTGAGGCGTTCGAAGTAGATGACGAACGAGTCCGCCGCGACACCAAGCGAGACGATGAACCCGGCGATGCCGGCGAGGGTCAGCGTGAACCCGATCTGCCGCCCGAGCAGGACCAGCATGCCGAAGGTGAGCAGGGCCGACAGCACCAGGCTCAAGGTGATCACGGAGCCGAGCAGCCGGTAGTAGAAGAACGCGTACGCGACGACCAGCAGCAGGCCGATGCCCATGGCGAGCAGGCCGGCGCGCAGGTAGTCGGCGCCGAGCGTGGCACTGATCGACTGCACCTCGCCCTGTTCGAACGTGACGGGCAGCGCGCCGTAACGCAGCTGGTTGGCGAGCAGCGTCGCCGATGCCCGGTTGAAGTCACCGGTGATCTGCGAGTTCCCGCCGGTCTGCACGCCTTGGACGGCCGGCGCGGAGACGATCACGTTGTCCAGCACGACCGCGATCTGGCAGACCGGGCTGCCGCCCTGTTCGTTCGGCTGGGTCTGGATGCAGGCGCCGCCCTCGTTGTTGTACGCCTCGCGGGTCAGAGCACCCCACCGCTCGGCTCCGTCGCCGCTGAAGGTGATGTCCACCTTCCAGCGGGATCCCGTGGTCGGGTCCAGGTTGGCTGCGGCCGACTCGACGTCGGTGCCTTCGACCTTTGCGACGTCGAGCAGGTACTTCAGGCCGCCGCCGTCCTCGCACGCCACCGCCTGCTCATCCATCTTCTCGATCGAGCCGGGCGGCCGCTTGTTGAGCTTGTCGCAGGTCACCTGGGGGACGTTGAACTGCATCGTGACGGGCAGCGCGGCGACCTCTGCCTCGGTGAGGTCCCGGAACGGCTCGAGCTTCTCGAGCGTGGCGGGATCGATCGACGCGGGGTCCGAGATGCCCTCGGCGACCTTGGCCGCCTCACCAAGCTTGGCGAGCACCTCATCCTGGCCAGGGCGCGGAGTCGCGGTGGGCGTGGTGGTCGGGCTGGGCTCGGGGCTCGCGCTCGGCTCCGGGCTCGGTGACGGCTCCGGGCTCGCGCTGGGATCCGGGCTCGCCGACGGGTCCGGCGAGGCGCTCGGGGAGGCGCTCGGCAGCGGACCCGGCATGTCCGTGGTGGTCTTGATGACCTTCCGGAACCGCAGCTGCGCCGGCACCCCGACCTGCCTGATGATGTCGGTGTTCTCGCCCGGAACCGAGATGATGATGTTCCGGTCGCCCTCGGTCACGACCTCGGCCTCGGCGACGCCAAATGCGTCGACCCGCTGGGCGATGATGTCCCGGGCCGTCTGCAGGTTCTGCGGGCTCGGTGCGCTGCCGTCCTCGGTGGTGGCCTGCAGCGTCAGCGTGGTGCCGCCGATCAGGTCGAGGCCGAGCCTCGGCTCCAGCCGCTGCGCGAACGATCCCTCGCCGAAGCCGAGAACGATCCCGTAGATGAGGACGAAGATCGCAGCGAGGGCCATAAGGTACCGCGACGGGTGCATCTGGCCTTGGGGTGGTGGTGCCACGGTGGTCGCTTCTCCTGACATCGTGCTGGGCGCTCGCGAGCGTCGCCCTGGCGGGTCAGACGGCTCACAGTTCGCCGCGAACGTTACCGCTTAACGGCTGGCCAGCTACGCCGCGGTGCGAGTTCACCGGGGCAGCGCTGCCCCGGTGCCGGGGGACCCGCCGCTCGTTACGGCGGGATATTCGGTTGTCGTCGGGCAACTGCGTGCCGCCCGGATCAGTGCTGCCTTGTGCCTCCGCGGACGCCCGCTTCAATCTGGCGCGGCCCGCGGACGCACCTGGGGTACAACCGCCGGCCAAGCCGGCCGCCAGCCAAACGCCGGACGGTCACCCTTGGTCGAGCGGCTTGGACTCGTCGGACTCCGTCTCCGGCCGGGGCGCCGGGTTGGTCACCCGGGCGATGGCGCCGCGGGCGAAGCGCAGGTTCACGCCCGGCGAGCTCTCCAGGGTCACCGACTCGTCATCCACGGCGACCACGGTCGCGTACAGCCCGCCTACCGTCTGCACCTCGTCCCCGGGCGCCAGGCGCGACTGCATCTCCTGGGCCTCGCGACGCCGCTTGGACTGCGGCCGGATCAGGAGGAAGTACATGGCCGCAATGAGCAGGATGAGCGGCAGGAAGGTCAGGAACCCACCGCCTCCACCCGTCGCCCCATCGGTTGCGTAGAGCACGTCTCGCCTTTCTTGTGGTCGCGCCGGAACGTGCGTAGCTGGCTGCCCCGCCACGCGCTGTTCCGGTCCGCCAGACGGCCGACCGTCTCGCGTCTATGTGGTGTGCATCCAGACCGCGGGGAGTCTAGTAGGTGCTCGCCGGGCCGAAGGAAGCGACTCAGGTCACACCGAACCAGGGCCGATGTCTGGGTCTGCCGAGAAGAGATCCAGGACCGGCTCGGCACCGTCACCCATCGTATCTGGACGCAGGCCGCGCTCCGCGAACGCGATCCGGTCGGGCGGGGTGAGGCCGAGGTGCCGCCAGGCGCCCGCGGTCGCCACGCGACCACGCGGCGTCCGCGCGAGCAGGCCGGCCCGGACGAGGTATGGCTCGCACACCTCTTCGACGGTGTCCGGCTGCTCCCCAACCGCTACCGCGAGCGTGGAGAGCCCAACCGGGCCGCCGCCGAAGGACCGGACCAGAGCTGTCAGCACCGCCTTGTCGAGCCGGTCCAGGCCGAGGTCATCGACGTCGTAGACCCGCAGCGCCGCCTTGGCGACATCGGCCGTCACGACGCCGTCGGCTCGCACCTCCGCGTAGTCGCGGACCCGGCGCAGCAAGCGGTTGGCGATGCGGGGAGTGCCGCGGCTGCGCCCGGCGATCTCGCGCGCCCCGTCGTCGGTGATCGTCACGCCGAGGATCCGTGCCGACCGGTGCAGCAGCACGTCGAGCTCGTCCGGCTCGTAGAAGTCGAGGTGGCCCACGAAGCCGAACCGGTCCCGCATCGGGCCGGTGAGCAGCCCGGCCCGGGTGGTGGCGCCGACCAGAGTGAACGGCTCGATATCGAGGGGGATCGCCGTGGCGCCGGGACCCTTGCCGACGACGACATCGACCCGGAAGTCCTCCATCGCGCTGTAGAGCAGCTCCTCGGCGGGGCGCGCGATGCGGTGAATCTCGTCAATGAACAGCACGTCGCCGCGGGACAGACTGGTGAGCACGGCGGCGAGGTCGCCGGAGCGCTCGATCGCGGGGCCGCTGGTGATGCGCAGGCCGACCCCGAGCTCAGCGGCGATGATCATGGCGAGCGTGGTCTTGCCCAGGCCAGGGGCGCCGGAGAGCAGGATATGGTCCGGCGGGGCACCGCGGCGCATGGCGCCCTGCAGGAGCAGCTCCAGCTGTTCGCGCACCCGGTTCTGGGCGATGAAGTCGGCGAGCCGGCGGGGGCGCAGCGTCGCCTCGGCATCCCGCTCCTCCGGCAGGGCCTGGGCGGAGACGAGCGTGACGCCGTCGTCGGCGGCGTTGGGCGCTTCGTCCGCGGCCGTCACCGCGCCCGCCCCAGCACCTGGATCGCCTTCTTCAACAGCACCGGCACGCTCGGCACCGGCTCATCGCCCAGGTCCGCCGCGACCACGCTGACCGCCTGGTCGGCCTGGGCGGCGCTCCAGCCGAGCCCGGTCAGGGCCTGGCGCACCTGGTCGGCCCAGGAGATGCCGGCGACGGGCAGCGACTGCGCCGTCCCGTCAGGCGCGCTCGAGATGGGGCCGATCCGGTCGCGCAGCTCGAGCACGAGCCGTTCTGCTCCCTTCTTCCCGATGCCGGGGACCCGGGTGAGCGTCGCCGTGTCACCGGTCGCGATCGCCTTCCGCACCACGTCCGGCGGGTGCACCGCGAGCACCGCCTGGGCGAGCCGTGGCCCGACGCCGCTCGCGGTCTGCAGGAGTTCGAAGAGGCTCCGGGCGTCGTCGTCGGCGAAGCCGTAGAGGGTCAGGGAGTCCTCCCGGACCACGAGGCTGGTGGCGAGCCGTACCTGCTCCCCAACCCGGAGCGCGGCCAGCGTCGCGGGCGCACAGGCGACGGAGAGGCCGACTCCGCCGACCTCGATCACGGCGCCATCCGGACCGATCGCGGCCACCCGGCCGCGCAGACTCGCGATCATCCAGCTCCTCCCCATGCCTTGCGCGCCGCCATGATCTTGGCCTGCACTCCACCTCGCCAGACGTGACAGATCGCAAGCGCCAAGGCGTCCGCCGCGTCGGCCGGTCGGGGTGGGTCGGTGAGGCGCAGCAGCCGCGTGACCATCGCCGTCACCTGGGCCTTGTCGGCCTGGCCCGATCCGGTGACCGCGGCCTTGACCTCGCTCGGCGTGTACGTCGTCACCGGCAGGCCTGCCCGGGCTCCGGCCAGGACCGCGACCGCACCCGCCTGTGCGGTGCCCATCACGGTGCGGACGTTGTGCTGGCTGAAGACGCGCTCGACTGCGACAGCGTCGGGCCGGTGCTCGGCGAGCAGCGCGCTGATCGACCGATCCAGGTTGAGCAGCCGCAGCGCCAGGTCCTCGCTCGCGTCGCTGACGATGACGTCGTACGCGACGAGCCGGCAGGTCCGCCCCGGCTCGCCCTCCACGACGCCGACGCCGCACCGGGTCAACCCCGGATCCACGCCGAGCACCCGCATGCATACCCTCCCTGGACAGACGTTCGACCCTAACCCGAAGGTCGCGGCGGGCGGCGGCGACACGCCGACGGGCGGGCGATGGGTTGCGGTCGGCGATCAGGGCGTGTGCTCAGGTGCGGCGGCCAGCGCCGGCCAGAGGGCGTCGACGAGTCGCTGCGGCAGCGTCTCCCGGTCCAGCCCTGGCCAGTGCAGCACGGACTGGGCCAGCATCGGGGCGACCAGCATCGCCATCGCGACCTCGACATCGAGGTCGGGACGCAGCTCACCGGAGTCGATGCCACGACGCAGTACCTGCCGGAGCTGCTCCCGGTGCGGCTCAGTGATGCTCTGGTACACGGCGCGAAGCTCGGGGCTTCGCCGCAGCTGCGGAATGAGGCAGGGCAGGATGTTCTGCGGCCCAGTAGCGTTCTGGCCCACGGGCCGCAGGAGCTCGACCAGGTCCTCGCGGACCGAGGCGCCCGACGGCCGCGGCAGGGGTCCCTTCACCGCCGCGACGGCGTCGATGAGCAGGGCCTCCTTGTTGGGCCAGCGGCGATAGATCGTGGCCTTGCCAACCCCTGCCTTCGCCGCCACCGCCTCGATGGAGAGGGCGTCGACCGGGGTGCCCCCGGCGAGCAGAGCGATCACCGCCTCGACGATGGCCTGGTCAGCGCGGGCACTGCGCGGCCGGCCCGGAGCCCGGCGTTCCAGGGACTGGTCGTCGGCCAGGATCGGCTCGCTCATGGCCGCGATTGTGGTCCGGTAAGTACGATTCGACCAGGGATCGGCTCGGCGCCGGGGCGTGTTGGCTCAGCACCTGGCTGCGCCGGCTCGGAACCCGGTGCGGCCTCGATCGGCTCCCCGCTGGGCAGGGGCGCGGCCCGGCGCGGCAGCCAGGCCAGCACCACACCGACGCTGACGAGCGCGATGAGCGCCGACCCGGCGGCCGCCCAGTGCATCGCAGAGACGAACGCCTCGTTCGCGGCCGGAACCAGCGCCGACCCGTTCGGGCCAAGCTGCTCCGCCACGCCGTACGCGCCGGAGATGGACTCGCTCGCCACCTTGCGGAGGGGCTCCGGCAGCACCGCCACCGTGTCCTGAATGTGGTTTCGGTAGATCGCCGAGAGCACCGCGCCCAGGATCGCCACTCCCAACGCGCCACCGACCTGCCGGATCGTGTTGCTGATCGCCGAGCCGACGCCGGCTCGCTCCCGCGGCAGCGTCGACATGATGGACTCCGTGGCCGGGGGCACCACGTTCGCCATGCCGGTGCCCTGCACAAAGGTGAGCCCGAGCAGTATCCACAGTGGTGTGTCGGTGCCGACGAACGCGAAGCTCGTCATCGTCAAGGTGACCAGGCCCAGTCCCGTGGCACAGACGGCCTTCGGCCCGAACCGCCGCACCATGGCAGCGCTTCGCGGCGCGAAGATCAGTTGCGCGGCGGCGAAGGGCGTCATCAACAGGCCCGCCTGGAACGGGGTGAACCCGCGCACCAACTGGAAGTAGAAGGAGAGGAAGAACAGCGTCCCCATCCCCGCGAAGAAGACCAGACCGATCGACCCGACCGCGGCGGAGAAGCGCGGGTCCTTGAACAACCGGACATCAAGCGATGGGTGGTCCGTGCGCCGCTCGTACCAGATGAAGGTGGCGAGGATGGCCAGACCAACGAGGATCTGCACCCAGGGCTGGACCCGGCCGAAGCCGTGCTCGCCGCCGTCAATGATGCCGTAGACAAGGGTGACCAGCCCGGCGACCGAGAGGACCACGCCGACGAGGTCGAGCCGGCCGGGTCGCGGATCGCGGGACTCGGGCACGATGGCGAGCACCGCGATCACGCCGACGAGGATGATCGGGACGTTGATGAGGAAGACCGATCCCCACCAGAACCGCTCCAGCAAACCACCACCGAGGACGGGGCCGATCGCGACCGCGAGGCCGACTGCACCGGCCCAGACGCCGATGGCCCGGCCGCGCTCGCGGGGGTCGAAGACATTGGAGATGATCGACAACGTCGACGGCATCACGGCCGCACCGCCGACACCCATCAGCGCGCGCGCCCAGATGAGCTGGGTCGGTGTCTGCGCGTACGCGGATGCGAGCGATGACAGTCCAAAGAGGATCAACCCGGCGAGGAGCATGCGGCGCCGGCCGATGCGATCGCCGATCACGCCGAAGGTGAAGAGCAGGCCAGCAAAGACCAGGGTGTAGGAATTGATCGCCCATTCCAGGTCGGCCTGGCTGGCGCCGAGCCCTGCGACCGGATCGGCGATCGTGCGTAGCGCCACGTTGAGGACGGTGTTGTCCAGCACCACGACGAGCAGGCTGACGACCAGGACGCCCAGAATCGTCCATCGGCGTGGATGCCCCGCCACAGGCTGAGGCTGCATCAATCAATCCCCCCGATTTCGGAACGCCACGGTCTCGGAATCAGCGTCAGCCTACGCCGGGCCGGAGCAATACGGAACCGTTCCGTATCTTAAAGGTCTGTGACCCTGGTCACGCGTTCAGTGCGACTCATCGCAACAGATGTTTGCGGGCGCAACATCTTGACACACGTTCCCGAGCGTCCATAGCGTGAATCAACCGACATCTGCGTCCCGTGATTCCGCGCCGGTTGGGCGCCGGCCGACAGCGCATCGCGCCACCCGCCAACGCGTCCCGCCGAGCGAGCCTGAGCTACACAGCCGTACGCGCTTACCCGTACGGTCCCGCCACCAAACCGTGCCAAACCTCCCATCCACGCCGAACCACCCACCCGAACCACCGCTACCGACCAGCTATCCCGCCACCGAGCCATCCCAACGAGAGCGAGGAGTTAGCGCCATGTCCGGTTGGAACGCGATGACCTACGACGCCAAGGACAACCTGCTACGCATCGTCCGCAATCAGGCCGAGCGCATGTTCGCCCTCGCTGAGGCGCCCGGCGCCTGGGAGGCGCCCACCGCCTGCCCGCAGTGGCAGGTCCGGGACATCGTCGGCCACATCATCGACGTAACCGAGAGCTACTTCGTGGGCTTCGACGCCGCCCGCACCGGCAGCCCGGCGCCGGATGCCCTTGGCACCCGGGTCATGCAGGAGCGGCTCAACCAAGGGGCGCAGGCCCTGCGCGGGTTGAGCCAGGCCGAGGCGCTGGACCGGCTGCGCAACGACTTCAGCAAGCTCATGGAGATGTGCGAGGCATTGACGGCCGACGAGTGGACCGGGCTGACGGTGCCGCACAAGTACATGGGCCCGCTCCCCGCGTTCTTCTATCCGGTGTTCCAACTCATGGACTACGGGGTGCACTCCTGGGACATCCGGCAGGGCACGGGCCGGGCCCACGGCCTGGACGCCGACACCGCCGACATGCTGGTGCCATTCATGTTCATCCTCTGGTCCGCCACAGCCAACATCCCGGCGGACGCCGAGCCTTGCTCCATCGGGATCAGCGTGACGTCGGGCCACAACGCGGGTACTTGGCGGGTGAGTGCAGGACCGCAAGGAGTGGCATATGAGCAGGGCGACGTCTCCGACCTGCCCGCAGTGATCGAATTCGATCCGGGCAGCTTCGTCCTCACCGCGTTCGGCCGGAGCAACTCCGGCACGATCCGCGGTGACATGGCGACCGCTGAGCGGTACCTCAACTCGTTCTTCCGCATCTGACCACGCAGAGGACTGGGACATGACGGCGATCGACTACGAGCGCATTGAGGCCGAACGCAACCGCATCCGGAACGAGTACCTACGCCCGGACCGCCCGGCGAGCAGCGCGCGGGGCGTGCACCACGTCGCCCTGCTGTGCTCGGATGTGGAGCGAACCGTGCGCTTCTACCAAGACCTGCTGGAGTTCCCACTCACCGAGATATTCGAGAATCGCGACTACCGCGGATCGAACCACTTCTTCTTCGACATCGGTAACGGCAACCTGCTCGCGTTCTTCGACCTGCCAGGGCTCGACCTTGGGCCGTACGCCGAGGTGCTGGGCGGGCTGCACCACATCGCTATCTCGGTCGATCCGCAACGGTGGCAGTACCTGCGGTCAAAGCTGGACGCCGCCGGGGTCGAGTACATTGTGGAGAGTGAAGTCTCGATGTACTTCCGCGACCCCGACGGCGCCCGGCTGGAGCTGCTCGCCGATCCCCTTGGCGAGATGTACGGGATGAAGGTGTTGTAACGACGTTGCTGCGCCGTCGCCGGGCGGTTCAGCCGACGATCAGTCGTACGGTGAACCGAACCATCGGCTTGGCTCGCGCGAGTCGGCGACCCAACCCATCGCCGACAGCACGGCGAGGAGCAGCAAGAACCCAACGATCAGGAAACCCACCATGGCCATAACCCCTTGCTCGATAGCTCGCCCGATCACCCTGTGCCCGGTGGTCGCGCTTGACGTCCTGTCGGGTTGTGGTCCTCGGTGCGCACCGGTTCCATAACAAAGACTGCGCCGCCAGCGACACGGCGGACAGTGGCAGAAATGCCATACCGCATCGAATTTCTGCCAGTTCCGCGGTAGGGTTGGCGCATGCTGCATCGCGTCGCCGTCGTCGCGCTGGAACGCGTCGCACCCTTCGAGCTCGGGGTGCTCTGTGAGGCCTTCGGGTTGGACCGCTCCGATGACGGCTTCCCGAGCTACCAGTTCGAGGTGTGCACCGTCGACGGCGCACCGGTGCGGACGTCAGTGGGCTTCCAGCTGGTGCCGACGGCCGATCTCACCCCGCTGGCGAGCGCCGACCTGGTGGCGGTGCCAGCGCACCCGCTTGACGCACCGATCCCCGAGGTGCTGAGCGACGCCCTCCGGGCGGCTGCTGCGCGCGGAGCGTACGTGATGAGCCTCTGCTCCGGCGCGTTCGTGCTGGGCGAGGCGGGGCTGCTCGACGGTCGCCGGTGCACGACGCACTGGCGCTACGCCGCAGAGCTGAGCCGCCGCTTCCCGCTCGCCGACGTGAACCCGAACGCGCTCTACGTGGAGGACGGACGGATCCTGACCAGCGCCGGCACCGCGGCCGGCATCGACCTGTGCCTGCACCTCGTGCGGCGGGAGCACGGCTCGGAGATCGCGACGAAGCTCGCCCGCCGGATGGTGGTGCCGCCGCAGCGCTCCGGCGGGCAGGCCCAGTACATCGAGGCGCCGCTACCGAAGCGGCCAGACGCGCCGACGCTCGAGCCGGTGCTCACCTGGCTCATGACCAACCTGCATCAGCCCGTCACCGTCGACGATCTGGCCAACCGCGCGCACATGGCACCCCGCACCTTCGCGCGCCGGTTCCGGGCCGAGACGGGCACGACGCCACACGACTGGATCACGACCCAGCGAGTGCTGCTCGCCCGCCGCCTGCTGGAGGAGACCGACCTCGGTGTCGATGCCGTCGCCACGCGAGCCGGATTCGGCGACGCGGCCGCGCTGCGCCACCACTTCACGCGCCGGGTGGGCGCCACGCCACAGGCGTACCGGCACACGTTCCGGGCCAGGCCCGCCGCCACCGCAACCGTGCCAGCGCAGGCGGATGGTGCCGGCCTCGAGCCGCGCCGGTCGCGCGCGCACCGCGGACACCGCCACGTCGTGGCGCGGCGCTCGGCGGAGAACTAACGCGTCAGCGCATCGCGGCGGCGATGTCCTCCCCGGTGAGGGCGGTCTGGTCGTCCGAGCCGGCGTTGATGATCACCCCGGCCGCCGACATGCCGCGCAGCAGCTCGAACAGATTCGGACCTTCGATCGGGGCGAAGTCGGCCATCGGCCGCACCTGCGGCGGGAGGCTCGCGACGTACTCCTCGATCCGGTCGTTGGCGGTGAAGCAGACCGCGACCACACCGTCGATGTCCGGCAAGCTGACCTTGGTGATCGACTGAGTGGCCTTCTCCACCAGCAGGTAGAACCGGTGCGCCCGCAGCTGCGCGACCGGGACCGGACCGTTGCCCCGCTCCGCCAGTGCTCGTTCGACCGCGATCGCGCTCGCCCAGCCGCGGGCGATCTCAAAGCCACCCGCCGCCACGAACCACTGGTGCTCCCGAGGGGAGGCCGGGTTGACCAGCAACGCCTCGATGGTCGAGTCCAGTGCGCCCAGTAGCGTGACGCCGTCGACCGGTCCGCCGTAGGGCCCGATCGGCTGCCCGTCGGCGAGCCGCGCCGACTCGACGTCGGTGAAGACGTTCAGGACCGTGTTGGGGGCCGCGTCCGGAAACTGGATGGTCTGATCGAAATCCGACTGCCCCCACGCCCGCTCAGCGTAGGCGACTGGGACTAGCCAGGAATCGTGGCTTGCGAGCGACCGCATGACATGATCTACATCGGCCTGGCTCGCCTGTGACCGGGCGAAAGCGAGCAGCGCGTCACGAGCCAACGAGGAACTTCCGGAACGAGAGGTCGAGACATCGGCCATGGGCACCAACAGATCCTCCGGCGTGCCGCGGCCGAAGCGCAAGGTGTTGTGAGCTATGTACACACTGTTGAACTCCGAGACCTGTCCCGCGACCC
>Ga0079224_100012758_pt1 | contig 11658 bp, 11 predicted proteins | sample Stecom2015_FD_80414 | JGI IMG/M metagenome (GOLD analysis project Ga0079224, IMG submission 80414) | Agricultural soil microbial communities from Utah to study Nitrogen management - Steer compost 2015 | ecosystem: Environmental > Terrestrial > Soil > Agricultural land | place: USA: Utah...
GCTGCCAAGCGCTGCGGTCAGTATTACATCAATGAGCGCTGGCTCGGTGGGATGCTGACCAACTGGAAGACGATTTCCCACTCCATTCGCCGCCTGAAGGACCTCGAAGAGCTCCTTTCTCAGGAGAATACCGGCCTGACGAAGAAGGAGGTGCTGAACCGGACCCGCGAGCGCAACAAGCTGGAAGCGGCGCTGGGTGGCATCAAGGACATGGGCGGCCTGCCCGACGCCCTTTTCATCATCGATACCAACAAGGAACACCTTGCCGTTTCCGAGGCGAACAAGCTCGCCATTCCGGTGGTCGCGGTGCTCGATTCCAACTCCGACCCCAATGGTATCGCCTATCCGATTCCTGGAAATGACGACGCGGTACGTGCAATCCAGCTCTATTGTGACCTGATTGCCGATGCCGTGCTCGACGGCCTGCAGCAGGAGCTGAGCGCTCGCGGCGTGGATATCGGTGCTGCGGCGGATCTGCCAGGCGAAACGCTGCCGGAGGTTCCGGCGGAGGAAGAGGCCGCTTCGCCAGCTGAAGGTTCCAGCGGCGAGGGCGAGGCCAGCGATGCGGGCGACACGGCTGCGCCAGCAGCTGCCGAGAGCGAAGAGGCTCGCGCCGAGAGCTAAAGAAGAGGAGGCCAGAGCAGCTTGGCAAGGGGGGAGCTTCTTCCTCCCATGATCTGCTCCGGAACTTCGTCCTTTTGATGCGGTCTTGGGCCTTGGGTCGGAAAGCAGCTTTTCCGGCCCAAGGCCGACCGGCTAAGACCCCAGCGGCAGCCCCTCTGCCGCGCGATGGGCCAGATACAACGGAATAGGTGCAACCATGGCTGAAATCACCGCCGCATTGGTGAAGGAACTGCGCGAGAAGACCGGCGCGGGCATGATGGATTGTAAGAAGGCCTTGATCGAAAATCAGGGTGACGTGGAAGCTGCGGTTGACTGGCTGCGCAAGAAGGGGCTGGCTGCCGCCGCCAAGAAGGCAGGGCGTACCGCCGCTGAAGGTCTGGTTGGGGTCGCTACTGAAGGCTCCCGTGGAGCTATCGTCGAAGTCAATGCTGAAACGGACTTCGTCGCGCGTAACGAGAAGTTCCAGGAGTTCGTATCGCAGGCGGCACGGCTGGCTCTGGAGAAGGGGGGCGCTTTGGAAGCGCTCGCGCAGGCCGACTATCCCGGAACCGGGCGTACTGTCAGCGAGGAACTGACCCAGCTCATCGCCACCATTGGCGAGAATATGTCCCTGCGGCGCAGCCAGGGCCTGGTAGTGGAGAAGGGGGTCGTCTCTTCCTACGTGCACAATCAGATCAGCGAGGGGCTCGGCAAGATCGGCGTTCTCGTGGCGCTGGAGTCCGAGGGCGATAGTGAAAAGCTGAATGCCTTCGGCCGCCAGCTCGCAATGCACATTGCCGCAGCCAACCCGGTAGCAGTCGATCGCGACGGCATCGACGCTTCACTTCTGGAGCGCGAGCGCCAGATTCTGATCGATCAGGCGCGTGCCAGCGGCAGGCCGGAAGAGATCATCGAGAAGATGGTCGAAGGGCGGCTGCGCAAGTATTACGAGGAGGTGTGCCTCCTGGAGCAGGTTTTCGTGATCGACGGCGAAAACAAGGTGCAGGCTGCGGTGGAAGCGGCTGGGAAGGATGCCGGTGCCCCAGTCAAGGTGACCGGCTTCGTACGCTTCCAGCTGGGTGAGGGGATCGAAAAGGAAGAAAGCGATTTCGCTGCAGAGGTTGCGGCTGCAACGAAGAGCTGAAGCCACTCGCGCCTGCACTCAAGGCGGATTACTGCTTTTGAGAGCATGACTCTCGGAACGGAAAGAAGTCTGCTCCAGAATGGAGGAGGCGGCTTCAAGAGAAGCTGCCTCCCCAAGCGGGTTGCCAGGCGTGTCTCACCTTCAAGCTGTTTGCCCGAGGACTCTGCGCCGACGCCTGAGGCGGTGTGCAAGCGGCCTCGGGGAGGCGGCCTTCCGCGCTGCCGGGCTTGCGCAGCGTCCTGCAGTGCTCCTGCATGGGAATGCTGTTGCTGGCTCGATAAGGTGTAGGGTCACTTTCCAAAAAGGGTAGGTGCTTGGAAATGCCGAGGTACCGTCGCGTTCTGCTGAAGATCTCTGGCGAAGCCCTGATGGGAGGACGCGATTACGGGCTCGACCCTGCTACCGTCGACCGCATCGCAGCCGATGTTCAGGCGGTTCATGCAATGGGCATCGAGGTCTGCCTGGTGATCGGCGGCGGAAACATTTTTAGGGGCTTGAGCGGCGCGGCGCAGGGCATGGAAAGAGCGACGGCAGACCACATGGGGATGCTCGCCACCGTGATAAATTCGCTGGCGATGCAAAACGCGTTAGAGAAGCTGGGCGTGCCGGTCAGGGTCCAGTCGGCGATCCCCATGGCTGCGGTGTGTGAGCCCTACATCCGTCGAAGAGCGGTGCGTCACATGGAAAAGGGACGCGTCGTGATTTTCGGCGCCGGTACCGGCAATCCCTTTTTCACGACCGATACCGCGGCCGCTCTGCGCGCCTCCGAGATGCAGGCAGATGCCCTGCTCAAGGGAACCAAGGTCGATGGCGTCTATGATGCTGATCCGGTCAAGGTTCCGACGGCCAAGCGTTACGAACGTCTGAACTATCTTGATGTCATCTCCCGCGATCTCGGGGTGATGGATCATGCTGCCATCTCTCTGGCGCGAGAGAACAGCATCCCTGTCCTCGTATTCAGTATTGCCCAGCCGGGTAGCTTCGCAGAAGTTGTACAGGGACGTGGTTCTTTCACGATCGTAACGGACGAGGAATAAAGAAATGCCCGACGCTCTAATCAAGGAACTGAAGCGCCGGATGGAAGGGGCTCAGGAAGCCCTGCGGCGGGAATTTGCCGGCTTGCGCACCGGTCGCGCGGCGACCGGATTGCTGGACCCCATCATGGTGGACGCCTATGGCTCCAGCGTGCCGCTGAACCAGGTCGGGACCGTAGGGGTGCCGGAACCCCGAATGCTGACCGTTCAGGTGTGGGACAGGAAGCTGGTTCCTGCGGTCGAGAAGGCAATCAGGGAATCCGGGCTTGGCTTGAACCCCTCCAACGATGGCAATCTCGTTCGCATTCCGATCCCGCCGCTCTCGGAGGAGCGCCGGCAGGAGCTTGTCCGGGTTGCCGCACGCTATGCGGAGCAGGCAAGGGTGGCGGTACGCAATGTTCGGCGCGATGGAATGGATCAGCTCAAGCGCATGGAGAAGGACAACGAGATCTCCGAGGATGTGCAGCGGCGCAAGGGCGAGGAGATTCAGAAGCTGACCGATGAACAGATCAAGCTGATCGACGAAGCACTGGCCCAAAAAGAATCCGAGATCTTGCAGGTCTGACCTCAGATGACGGTCAGCGGGGAAGTCAGGTTGCCGCGCCACGTCGCGATCATCATGGACGGCAATGGAAGATGGGCGACGCAGCGGGGGCTTCCTCGGCGCGTCGGCCATTGGCGGGGCGCGGAAGCAGCGCGAAAGATCGTGCGGGCAGCCGTCGATCTGGAAGTCCCCTGTCTTACCCTCTTCGCCTTCTCTTCGGAGAACTGGAAGAGGCCGGTTACCGAAGTGGTCGATCTCATGGGGCTGCTACGGCGCTACCTTGGCGACGACTATGCGGCCGAAATGACCCGCCTCGACGTTCGTGTTCGCATGATTGGCGAGCGAGATCGCTTGCCCGCCGACCTCATGCGCATCGTTGAACGGCTGGAAGAGGCAAGTGCGGGCCATAAGGGGCTGCAGCTCAATGTCGCCCTCTCCTATGGCGGGCGCCAGGAGATCGTTGCCAGCGCCAGGCGCCTTGCTCGGCAGGCCGCGGCCGGAGAGATCGATCCCGACCGCATCGATGAAGACGCGCTCTCGCGCGGTCTGGAGACGGCCGGGCTGCCAGATCCTGATCTGCTTATCCGCACCGGCGGAGAAATGCGGATTAGCAATTTTTTGCTCTGGCAGCTCGCCTATGCCGAGCTGGTCTTCAGCCCGCGCCTCTGGCCGGACTTCACGAGGGCGGATCTCGAGGACGCCATTGCCGAATTTGGACGGCGGGAGCGTCGCTTTGGTGCCCTTTCTTCGACCGCCTAAGAGGCGGGAGCGTGCTATCCCACCAGCCTTGAAGCAACGTCTTCTCACGGCGGCCATCTTAGCGCCGCCGGCGCTTTTGGCGGTCGTACTGGGTCCGCCTTGGAGCGATCTGCTGCTCATGCTCCTGGCGACCGTGATGGCATGGGAGTGGAGCCGTGTCTGCCGACGTGGAATGCCCTTTAGCCTGCCGGATCTGGTTCTAACGCTCGCGCCTCCTTTGATCCTGCTACTGGCTATTGTGCTTGAGTTCGTGGGAGTGATCATTGGCTTCGGCGCCGCGCTTGTGCTGCTGTTTCTGGCGCGGCAGGCCTCGCTTTACCGCGATGCCAATCTAGCCTGGCTGACCGCAGGCCTCTTCTATGTCTCACTTCCGTTGCTTTTGCTGCTGTGGCTGCGGGGCGATGATGCCGAAGGGCGCGACCTGGTGCTTTGGTTGCTGTTGGTGATTTGGGCGGTCGACAGCGGTGCCTATGCATTCGGCAAGGCTCTCGGGGGACCTAAGCTCGCGCCGCGCTGGAGCCCAAACAAGACCTGGGCAGGACTTTTGGGCGGCGCCGCCTCGGCGGTGCTCGTCGGGTGGCTCGTGGCAGAGGTGCTCTCCATGGAAACGCCGGGCTTCTTGGCGCTTGTCGGTGGTTTTCTCGCTTTTGTCGGGCAGGGGGGAGATCTTTTGGAGTCGGCCTTCAAACGCCATTTTGGAGTTAAGGACACGAGCCATCTGATTCCCGGTCATGGTGGTGTGCTCGACCGCGTGGATGGTCTTGTCGCAGCGACCTATCCCCTCGCTGTCCTGGTCGCATTGGGAGCCCTTTGATGGTGCAGAGACGAAGGGTCACGCTGCTCGGGGCCACGGGTTCCATCGGTCAAAGCACTCTCGACTTGATCGAGCGCAACGAGGGCGCCTTCGAGGTTGAAGCCCTGACGGCCAATACCTCCGTGGAAGCACTTGCCCGGGCTGCCCGGAAAGTCCGTGCGAAACTCGCGGTAGTCGCCGCCGCTGATTCCTATCAGGCACTGAAAGAAGCACTGGCCGGCAGTGGCATCGAGGCCGCGGCTGGGCCGGAAGCGGTCGTCCAGGCGGCCGAGCGACCGGCTGAAGTGGTCGTTGCCGCAATCGTCGGGGCAGCCGGACTTGCGCCCACCCTGGCTGCGGTGCGCCGCGGGGCCACAGTCGTCTTGGCTAACAAGGAATCTCTCGTGTGCGCGGGGCCTCTAATGATCGCCGCGGTGGAGGAGGGGGGAGCCCAACTCCTGCCGGCCGACTCCGAACATAACGCAATCTTTCAGGTCTTTGAGCAGGAGCAGCGGCACGCGATCGAGCGCATCATCCTGACAGCTTCCGGCGGACCCTTCAGGAGCTTTTCATCAGCGGCAATGGAGCAGGTTACGCCGGCACAGGCGATCGCTCATCCCAATTGGGAAATGGGCGCCAAGATCTCGGTCGATTCGGCCACGATGATGAACAAGGGCTTGGAGTTGATCGAGGCCCACTATCTTTTCGACTTGCCAGAAGAGAAGATCGAGATCCTCGTACATCCCCAGTCGGTCATTCACTCCATGGTCGGCTACAGCGACGGATCTGTTCTGGCGCAGCTGGGGGTTCCGGATATGCGCACCCCGCTCGCCTACTGTCTGTCCTGGCCAAGGCGCATGGCTGCGCCTGTCCAGAGACTGGATCTGGCGAGCCTGGGGAAGCTCACCTTCGAGCCACCTGATGAGAAGCGCTTTCCGGCTCTCCGTCTCGCCAGGGCTGCCCTGCGTGCCGGGGGATCCAGTCCGACCGTATTGAACGCAGCGAACGAAGTGGCGGTGGAGGCCTTTCTTTCCGGTCGTATAAGTTTTCCGCGGATCGCTGCGATTGCCGAGGAGGTTTTGGAGCAATCCTCCAAGGAACCCCTGCGAAACCTGGAGCAACTCTTCGCACTGGACGCCGAAGCTCGGCGCCTGGCCCGAGCCAGCCTGGAGCGAGCGGCAGCATGATCCGGCGCTATCGGCGTTTGGCGGCTCGACGTGCCTGATGTAAAAGACTAACAGCGAGCCCAGATGGAGATGGCGGCTCGACTATCGAAAGGCCGCTTCCACTGCCGCTTCCGGGGCAAGAGACAAAGATTATGGATTTATTGAACCTCATCGGCGACTACCTGGTCCCCTTTCTCATCATCCTGTCGATCCTGGTCTTTATCCATGAGATGGGGCATTACCTCGCGGCTCGCTGGTGCGGCGTGAAGATCGATGCCTTTTCAATAGGCTTCGGACCCGAGCTCTTCGGTTGGTACGACAAGCGCGGGACGCGCTGGAAGGTCAGCGCTCTACCTCTTGGCGGCTACGTCAAGATGTTCGGAGATGCCGACGTGACGAGCCGGCCGGCGAGCAATGTCTCTGGCGGCAAGGAAGACACCACGGGGAACTGGGCCGGTGGGGTCGAGCGCCCGCTGACCCCGGAGGAACGGGCGGTCTCCTTCCATCACAAGAGGTTGGGCCAGCGGACCTTCATCGTGGCGGCCGGGCCGCTGGCGAACTTTCTCTTCGCTGGCGTCCTTCTTGCCGGTTTCTTCATCTTTGTCGGACAGCCCACGACGCCACCGGAGATCGGGCAGGTGCTGGAGGGCAGTCCAGCTGAGGCGGCTGATCTGCGGCCGGGCGATCGGATTCTTACGGTCAATGGCGCCGCGGTGGAGCGCTTCGAGCAGATCCAGCGGCAGGTCCAGTTGAACCTGGAGCAGCCTCTTGAGCTCGTGGTTCTGCGCGACGGGCGAGAAGTGGAATTGGTTGCCTATCCGGAGATAGTGGACCTGGAGGATAACTTCGGCAATGTGCACCGCATGGCGCGCCTGGGGATCGCTGCCAGCGGCACGGAGTATGTGCGCTATGGTCCCGTGGAGGCGCTCTGGCGAGCCGGGGAAGAAACCCTTTCCCTGACCACGGCCACGCTGAAGGCGTTGGGGCAGATCGTGACCGGCGTGCGCAGTACCGACGAGCTCGGCGGCCCCGTTCGCATTGCGGAGATGTCGGGCCATATGGCGATGGCCGGCCTCGTCTCCGTCGTCTGGTTCATGGCGGTCTTGTCAGTGAATCTCGGGCTGATAAACCTTTTTCCGGTTCCGATGCTGGACGGGGGACATCTGCTGTTCTACGCGATTGAGGCAGTCCGGGGGCGGCCGCTTGGCGAGAAGGCTCAGGAGATCGGCTTTCGTATCGGATTGGCGCTGGTCTTGATGCTTTTCGTGTTCGTGACCTGGAATGATCTCGTTCGAATCGAATTCTTCAGCATGCTGCAGGGTTGATCACCTGCTATAGGGGTTGCTCGGGGCATTGCGGCAACCCGCCTATCCAGTCGTCCGGGGGAGTTTAGAGGCGTGCAGGAACGTTCATCGCTCGTTGGAGCTGTTGCATTCGCCATCTCCTTGGCTGTGGCCAGTCTCCTTACGGCGGCTTCCTTGACGCCGGCCGTGGCTCAACAGCCCTTCGCACAGGGAGAAATCATTCAGGAGATCCGGATCGAAGGCACGCAGCGCGTCGACCCGGCGACGGTCCTGAGCTACATGCAGCTGTCACCGGGCGATCCCTTCGACCCCTTCGTAGTCGACGATTCGCTGAAGTCCATCTTTGATACGGGGCTCTTCTCGGACGTGACCCTGCGGCGTCAGGGGGACGTGCTGATCGTCGAGGTGGTCGAAAACCCGATGATCAACCGCATCGCCTTCGAAGGAAACAGGCGGATCCAGGACGAAACGCTGCTGCAGGAGATCGAACTGCGACCAAGGGTCGTCTACACGCGCACCCGGGTGCAGCAGGATGTGCAGCGTATCCTCGATCTCTATCAGCGGAGGGGGCGCTTTGCCGCGGCGGTGCAACCCCAGTTGATCGAACTCGACCAGAATCGGGTCGACCTCGTTTTCGAGATCGAGGAGGGGCCGGTCACGGAGATCGATTCCATCAACTTCGTGGGGAACAACGCCTTTTCTGCAGGCACCCTGCGGGGGGTCATCTCGACGCGAGAAAGTGCCTGGTATCGCTTCCTCAGCAGCTCCGATGTTTATGACCCCGATCGCCTTGCCTTCGATCGCGAGTTGCTGCGCCGATTCTACCTGGAGGAAGGCTACGCGGACTTCCGTGTCGTCTCGGCTGTTGCCGAGCTGAATCTGGATCGCTCCGGCTTCATCATCACCTTCACCCTGGAAGAGGGGGAGCGCTACCGCTTCGGCGAGATAGACCTGGTCAGCCAACTGCGCAGTGTTGATGCAGAGGAATTGCGGCCGCTGCTGAAAATGTCGGAGGGTGATTGGTACAACGCCGTAGCGGTCGAAGAGACCGTCGACGAGATCAGCGAATATCTCGCCGAGAATGGCTATCCCTTCGTCAACATCAATCCTCGCCCGCAGCGTAGCCGCGAGGATCGGACCATCGCCATTACCTTCGAGGTGAGTGAAGGACCGCGCGTCTTCGTCGAGCGCATTGATATCGAGGGTAACCAGCGGACGGTCGACAGCGTCATCCGCCGAGAGTTTCGCCTGGTGGAGGGCGATGCCTTCAATGCGGCCCGGGTGCGGCGCTCGCGAGAGCGCCTGGAAGCGCTGGGCTATTTCCGGACGATCGACGTTCAGCAGGAAGAAGGCTCCGCGCCCGACCGCACGGTGGTCAAGGTTGAAGTCGAAGAGCAATCGACCGGTGAGCTCAGTTTTGGGGCTGGTTTCTCCACGACTGCAGGTCCATTGGGCCAGGTACAACTGCGCGAAAGGAACCTCCTGGGGCGCGGCCAGGAAGCACGCATTTCCTTCATGATGGCCGGGCGGGGCACGGAGTTCGATGTCGGCTTTACCGAGCCTCGTTTCCTCGGCCGCGAGCTTTCCGCCGGCGTTGACGCCTATCACGTAACAACGGAGTTCAACGAAAGCGGCTTCGATCGGCGCAGCACGGGGGGCGGCTTCCGCTTCGGCTATGACTTGACGGAATATACGCGCCAGGTTCTCAGCTACCAGCTTGAGCGGCGTGAGATCACCGATGTGGACAAGAATGCTCCGCTATCCGTGCAGAGGGACGAGGGAACTTCTTGGCGCTCTACCCTTGGCCAGACTCTGACTTGGGATCGGCGCGACAGCGTCCTCGATCCGCGCGAGGGCTTCCTACTCGAGCTGGATACGGATGTTGCGGGGCTCGGGGGCAACGTTCGCTTCGTTCGGGCACAGACGGAGGGACGCTATTACCTTCCGCTGGATGGGAACGGCGACTATACCTTTGTCATCGGTGCCGGCGGCGGAGCCATGCAAGGGCTGGGGCAGGATACCCGGATCAGCGACCGTTTCATGCTGGGTGGAGACTCCTTCCGGGGCTTTGAATTCGGCGGCATCGGACCACGCAAGGGCCGCTACGCCCTCGGTGGACGCTACTTTGCCAAGGGTGTAGCGGAAGTACGTTTCCCCTTGGGACTACCGGAAGAGTTTGACGTGCGTGGCCGCCTTTTTGCCGATTTCGGCACGCTTTGGGGCGCGGACGGCCCCGATTCAGGGGCTGACGACGATAAGGGGTCAATTCGAGTGTCAGTCGGACCGGGTGTGACCTGGAATTCGCCGCTGGGCCTGATCAACATCGATCTGGGCTATGCGGTGCGCAAGAAGGACTACGATCGTACTGAACTGCTCAACTTCAGCATCGGGACGACCTTCTAATCATGCCTGCTTTTCATCATCTCCGCGCCAGTCTCTTGGGTTTGGTCCTGCTCGCGACGCTGACGCTGGCTCCCCCATGCTCGGGCATGGCTCAGGAATTGCCGACGCCCCGGATCATGGTGGTTGATCTCAACTACGTGATGGCCAACTCCAGCGCGATGCAGGGAATCCAGAACCAGGTGGACGCGGAGGAGAGCGCGCTCGAGCAACAGATGCAGGAGCGGGAAAACCAGCTGCGTCAGCAGGACGAAGCACTGCAGCAGGAGCGCGGCCAGCTTTCGGCGGAAGACTTCGAGGAGCGTCGCCGGGCTCTGGAAGCGGAATTCGCCCAGTACCAGCGCGAGTTCGCACAGCGCCTTGAAGAGATGGACGAAAGCTATGCGGAAGCGGTCGGCGAGGTGGAGGTCACCCTGTTGCGGATCGCGGATGAGCTCGCCAGCGAGTATGGCGCGAACGTCGTGATGCCGAAGTCTACCCTGCTTCTGGTTCACGAGGACTTCGAGAAAACAGAAGAAGTGCTGAAGCGTCTGAATGAGCGCTTGCCTAGGGTAGAAGTTACGCCCTGAAGTCTCGAAGTTCCGGCCAGCCGGCATCCTGGGGGGATGACAGGCGAGGATCGCCCGCGGCCAGAGAATTCTGGGCTAGTGACATCTCCAGCGGTCACAGAAGAATTACCGACCAACGATCACGTCAGGAAGATCGCTATGACAGAGAAGAAGGAAGCGGCCGAAGGATCCGCTAGCTCGGCTCTCGGTAGCCTGGACATCCTGCGGATCATGGAAATGATCCCGCACCGCTACCCGATGCTGATGATCGACCGCGTCCGGGAAGTGGTTCGCAACGAGCGTGCGGTGGGCCTGAAGAATGTCACGATCAACGAGGCCTTCTTTCAGGGCCACTTTCCACGACAACCGGTTATGCCCGGGGTGTTGATCATCGAGGCCATGGCACAGACGGCGGCGGTTCTGGTGGTGGAAACCCTGGACGGAAGTGTCGCTGGAAAGCTTGTCTATTTCATGTCGATCGATTCCTGTCGCTTTCGCCGGCCGGTCGAGCCTGGGGATCAGCTGGAGATCGAGGTGAAAAAGGTACGCAGCCGCGGCCCCTTCTGGAAGTTCACGGGAGAGGTCTTCGTGGACGGGGAACTAGCGGCCGAGGCGACCTTCAGCGCGATGATCCGCGAGGACACCTGAGCTCTTTAAAGGCGGGGAAAACACCCCAAGTTTAATGAATAGCAGCCACCACAGCTGGCTGCCGGTTCTGCTGCTCAGCCTGGCTCTTCCTGGCTGAGACCAGCAAACCGCTCGTCCTGAAGCACGGGGATCGCGGTTTCGGGGCGAGATGGATCACGTCTCGGCTCATCAGCCCGACAATTTCCCATCTATGGTACCCACCTCAGAAGGAGTGGAAGATGAGTAATGCTCAGGAGGGAAAGGAAGCTGCCGGGAAACCGGATTTTCGATTTCTCCACACGATGATTCGCGTGAAGGACCTCGAAAAGTCGCTCGACTTCTATACACGCCTCTTAGGAATGAAGGTTCTTCGGCGGCAGGACTATCCGGGAGGCGAATTCACCTTGGCCTTCGTCGGCTATGGTGACGAAGCAGACCATACGGTCCTGGAGCTGACTTACAATTGGGGCCAGAAGGAAGACTATACCCACGGCACCGGTTTCGGCCATCTTGCGATCGGCGTGCCTGATATCTATGGCACCTGTGAGCGTCTGGAGAAGGAGGGTGTGAAGATCACGCGCGCGCCCGGGCCGATGAAGCACGGCAGTACCGTGATCGCCTTCATCGAGGATCCGGACGGCTACAAGATCGAGTTGATCCAGACCAGCTAACCGAAACGCGCCGAAGCCGCCTCGCACGAGCGATCGTCCACTGGCGCTCCAGGCTCTCGGGTAAC
>Ga0079224_100012759_pt1 | contig 11658 bp, 9 predicted proteins | sample Stecom2015_FD_80414 | JGI IMG/M metagenome (GOLD analysis project Ga0079224, IMG submission 80414) | Agricultural soil microbial communities from Utah to study Nitrogen management - Steer compost 2015 | ecosystem: Environmental > Terrestrial > Soil > Agricultural land | place: USA: Utah...
CCGCCTGTGCCGTCACGAACGGTTGCTCTCGAACCAGAGCAAAAGGTGGGGTAAGCCGTGATAGTTGCAGGCTTCCCGGTCAGACCGGATCTGCACAACACCACCGACAGAACACAACCCCAAGATCATGAGTTAGGGTCGAAAGACTATCCGGTCCGTGTCGAACACCGCAGGGAGCACCTAACCGACACTATAGAGGCAGTTGCTTCGCGGGTCCAAGTGCTTCGTCGAGCTTTTCGCGCATCGCGCGAATCTTGAGCCCGACGATGTTCTGCAACTCCTCGCTGCCGTCTTTCGCCTTCAAGTAGTCGTTGGCGAGATTGAGCGCGGCCATCACCGCGACCCTTTCGAGGCCCACCACTTTGCCGCTGTCGCGGATCTCGCGCATCTTACGGTTCAAGAGATCCGCGGACGCCATCAGCGCGGCTTTCTCCTCGGCCGGGCAGGCGACGTGGTATTCCTTCTCGAGGAGTCGGATCGTCACGCGGGCGACCGGATCGCTCATCAGGCCTGCTCCATCGATTTGAGCCGGCCGATCATCGCCTCGACTCGGCCGCGTACCTGCTCGTTCTTCTGCAGGAGCGCCGCCCGCTCGGCGATCAGCGCTTCTTGCCGCTGCTTGAGGGATGCGTTTTCCTCGCGCAGCTTCTCGCAGAGCTGAATCAACTCCTCGAGACGCTTCTCGAGGCGCTTGAGTTCGAGGTCGAAGCGCTGATTCGTCTGGTCGCTCATGCGCGCGAATATAGAGTGCGCCGGGCACGGGGGTCAATAACGGCTCCTCGAGTGATAGCATGATTCGATTCGGAAAAATCGAAGCTCGAGATGGACGAGAATTACGGCTACGAATCGCTCTCCGAAGAGCTGATGCGAGCAGGCGTCGTGCCTTCTCTTGCGGAGGTGCACGGCGGTCTGACGGGCATGATGTGCATCGCCGGCGTCGCCGCCGCCGATCGCTGGCTGGACCAGCAGCTCGAGGAATGGAGCCAGTCGGGCGAAACGCCGCTCGGTCAGGCGTTGCACGCCATCGAGCTCGACACGTGGCGCATGCTGAACGACACGGACATGTCGTTCGAGCCGTTGCTCCCGAGCGACGAGCAGCCGCTCGACGCGCAGGTGCGCGGTCTCGCGTCGTGGTGCCAAGGCTTCTTGTCGGGTCTCGGGCTCGGCGGATTGACCCTGGACGGCACGAGGGGCGAAGACCCCGTCGCGGAGATCGCGAAGGACTTCGCCGAGATCAGCCGCGCGGCGCTCGGTCCCGAGGACGAGCAGGAGCCCGAGCAGGCCGGCTTCGCGCTCGCCGAGCTCAAGGAGTACGTGCGCGTCAGCGTGCAGATTCTTTTCGAGCACTTCGGCGAACGTGCCGACGACGCCGGCCGCAACACGGTCCACTGAGACGAAAGGAACTCGCCGTTGAGTCCTCGCGAATTCGCGAAGCGGCGCCGTCAGCTGATGGAGCTGATGGGCACCAAGGGTATCGCCGTCCTGCCCGCCGCGCCGCAGCGCATCCGTAGCCGCGACACGTCGTTCAGCTATCGTCAGGACAGCGACTTCTATTACCTCACCGGCTTCCCGGAGCCCGAAGCGGTCGCCGTGCTCATGCCGGGCCGGCCGCAGGGCGAGTACATCCTCTTCTGCCGCGACCGGGATCCGGTGAAGGAGATGTGGGATGGCCGGCGCGCCGGTCCCGCCGGAGCGGTCGAGCATTACGGCGCGGACGACGCGTTCCCGATCGGCGACATCGACGAGATCCTGCCGGGTCTGCTCGAGCGTTGCGAGCGAGTCTACTACTCGATCGGCGCGGGCGAGTTCGATGCGCGCCTGCTCGGTTGGATCAACGCGCTCAACGCGAAGCGTCAGAGCGGTCACGCGCCGCGCGAGCTGATCGCGCTCGATCATCTGCTGCACGAGGCGCGCCTCTTCAAGTCGCGCGCCGAGACGAGCGTGATGCGCCGCTCCGCGAAGATCGCGGTGGCCGCGCACCGGCGCGCGATGAGCGTGTGTCGCCCCGGCATGAAGGAGTACGAGCTCGAGGCCGAATACGTGCACGAGTTCCGCCGTCACGGCGCGGTCTGCTCGTATCCGCCGATCGTCGCGGGCGGCGCGAACGCGTGCGTGCTGCATTACACCGCGAACGACGCGGTGCTCGCCGACGGCGATCTCGTGCTCGTCGATGCGGGCTGCGAGCTCGAGATGTACGCGTCGGACGTCACGCGGACGTTCCCGGTCAACGGCCGGTTCACTGCGCGTCAGCGCGAGCTCTACGAGATCGTGCTCGCGGCGAACCGCGCGGCGATCGCCGCGGTGAAGCCCGGCAACCACTGGAACGATCCGCACGATGCGGCCGTGAAGGAAGTGACGCAGGGCCTCAAGCGTCTCGGCATCCTGAACGGCCGGCTGCCGACGCTGATCAAGGAGCAGGCCTACCGGCGCTTCTTCATGCACAAGACCGGACACTGGCTCGGCATCGACGTGCATGACGTCGGCGACTACAAGATCGGCGACGCATGGCGGTTGCTCGAGCCCGGAATGGTGCTGACGATCGAGCCCGGTATCTACGTCGCGCCCGATGTGAAGGGCAAGGCGAAACCGTGGCGCGGTATCGGCATTCGCATCGAGGACGACGTCGTCGTCACGCGGGACGGGCGCGAAGTGCTGACCGCGGAGCTGCCGGTCGACGCGGACGAGATCGAGCGCTGCGTCGGCAGCGCGCTCGGCAAGGCTGCATGACGACGACGTCGGCAGCGCGGCTCGACTGCGACGTGCTGATCGTCGGCGGCGGGCTCGTCGGCTCGGCGCTCGCCGTCGCGCTCGCCGATACGCCGCTCCGCGTCGTGCTCGTCGAATCGACGGATCCCGCAGAGCTCGAGCAGCCGAGCTTCGATGCGCGAGTGACCGCGCTCGCGAACGGCTCGAAGAGAATCCTCGAAGCGATCGGGCTCTGGCGGGCGATCGCCGTGCACGCGGAGCCGATCGACGAGATCCACGTCTCGGAGCGCGGGCGCTTCGGCGCCGTGCGCATACGTGCGCGGGAGGAGGGCGTGCCCGCGCTCGGCTATACGATCGAGAATCGGCGGCTCGGCGAGGCGCTCTGGGCGCGCCTCGCAGCGGCGCCGCGCTGCACCGTTCTCGGCCGCGCATCGCTCGGAGAGTTTCGCCACGAAGAGGGCCGCGGTGTCCACGCCGAGATCGAGCGTTCCGGCGAGCGGATCGAGGCGAGCGCGAGCGTGCTGGTTGCGGCCGACGGCGCGCGATCGCGCGTCCGCGCCGCGCTCGGCATCGCGTCCCGCGAAGACGCGTACGCGCAAAAGGCACTGATCCTGAACTGCAGGACGGAGCGCCCGCACGGAGGTGTCGCGTACGAACGTTTCGTCGCGACCGGTCCGCTTGCGATGCTGCCTCTTTCCGGCGGCCGTGTCGGCGTCATATGGACGTTGCCGGCCGAGCGTGCGGACGAAGTCGCCGCGCTGCCCGACGATGCTTTTCGAGCGGAGCTCCAGGCGACGTTCGGGTATCGGCTCGGTCGGATCGAAAGGATCGGCCGCCGCGATCTGCATATGCTCCGGCGCGTACGCAGCGACGCACTCGGCAGCGGGCGCGTCGTGCTCGTCGGCAACGCGGCCGTCACGCTCCATCCCGTCGCGGGGCAGGGTTTCAATCTCGCGCTGCGCGACGTCGCCGCGCTCGCCGAGCTTCTCGTCGACGCGGCGCGCACGAGCGCGTACGACGATCTCGCGGTCCGTTACGGCGCGTGGCGTGCCGCCGATCAGCGCAACGTCGCGCTTTTCACGCACGGCCTCGTCGGGCTCTTCGGCGCGGACGTGCCCGGATTCGGCGCCGTGCGCGGACTCGGGCTCGCCGCGTTCGATCTCTTACCCGGCGCGAAGCGAATGCTCGCGCGGCACACGATGGGGCTCGCGGGTCGCCTGCCGCGACTCGCGCGCGGCTTGCCGCTCGCCGCCGCGAGGGAGTCGTGACCGGCCGCGCCGAGCCCGTCGTCCTGATCAGCGGCGGCGGTCCCGTCGGGCTCGCGCTCGCCGCGCTGCTCGACGCCGTGCGGTTCGACGTTCGCATCTGGGTCGTCGAGCCGCGGGAGCTGCCGCAGTGGCGCGCGGACGAGACGGATCTGCGCGTTTACGCGCTGTCGCGCGCGAGCCAGCGCGTGCTCGAGCGCGTCGGGGTCTGGCACTCGGTCGCGGCCCGACGTGCGTGCCCGTACGAGCGCATGCACGTATGGGAAGGCGACGATCCGGATGGTCCTGCGTCGATTCGCTTCGACTGCGCCGAAGTCGGCGAGCCCGACCTTGGTCACATCGTCGAGGACGTGCTGCTGCGCGACGCTCTGGTCGCGCGGCTCGCGTCGTCGTCCCGCGTGAGGATCGCGGTGGGCTCTGCCGTCCGATCGGTCGACGTCGGACCCGATGCGGCCGTCGTCGAGCTGTCCGACGGTGCGACGGTGCGCGCGAACCTCGTCGTCGCTGCGGACGGCGCCGCGTCTCCCGTCCGCGCGATGCTCGATCTGCCGACGGTGTCGCGCAGCTACCGCCAGAGCGCGATCGTCGCGCACGTGGCGACGGAGCGGCCGCACGAGCACGTGGCGCGGCAGCGCTTCCTGCCCGGCGGCCCGCTCGCGCTCTTGCCGCTCGTCGACGGCCGGAGCTCGATCGTCTGGTCCCTGCCCGAGTCCGCTGCCGAGCGCCTGCTCGCGGCGGCGGACGACGAGTTCCTCGCGGCGCTCGAGGATGCGAGCGGCCGGGTCCTCGGCCGGCTGGGGCCGGTCTCGCCCCGGGCCCGGTTTCCACTGCAGATACTGCACGCATTACGGTATTGTTGCCCCAGGGGAGTGCTGGTCGGCGATGCGGCGCACGTCGCGCATCCGCTCGCAGGCCAGGGTATGAATCTCGGGCTCGCCGATGCCGCGTGCCTCGCCGCGGAGATCGATGCCGCGCTCGCCGCGGGGCTCGATCCGGGGGATGTCAGAGTGCTGCGTCGCTACGAGCGCCGGCGCAAGGCGGACAACATCAATATGCTGCTGGCACTCGACGGGCTGCACCATCTATTCGGGCTGCCGACCGCGATGGCGCCGATCAGGGCTTTCGGCCTCGCGCTGGCGGACGCGGTCGGGCCGGCGAAGCGGTGGCTGACGCGCCGCGCCCTCGGGTTGCATCTCGATTGTGAGGCGACTCGCGGCGGCGAAAGCGCCGCGCGGCGATGATCCGGACGGGGCGCGCGCCGCCGGTCTTCTCACGGCGTTCGACCGGCGAGCGTCAGCAGAGCGGGGAGCAAACCCGCGGTCGGCGTGGTCAGAGCTTCGCAGTCGATGATATCGGAGCAGGGTCGTAACGCTATGAGAAATTTGACGAAGACGGCAGTCTGGGCAGTGCTGCTGCTCGCCGCGGCTCCGCTCGTCGCCCAGGAGGCGACGTGGAATCGCACCCTCGAGCGGATCGCGAGCGGCGTCGTCGCGATCCACGTCGACAGCACGCGGTCCTTCGATACCGAAACGAACCAATCGACCCAGGCGACCGGCTTCGTCGTCGACGCCGAGAAAGGGTTGATCCTCACCAATCGCCACGTCGTGACGCCGGGACCCGTCAAGGCTCAGGCGATCTTCGTGAATCAGGAGGAGGTCGACCTTTATCCGGTTTATCGCGATCCGATCCACGATTTCGGGTTCTTCCGCTACGATCCGTCCGAGCTCAAATTCATCGAGCCGGCGGAGCTGCCGCTCGTCCCGGAGGCCGCGCAGATCGGCCGCGAGATCCGCGTCATCGGCAACGACGCCGGCGAGCGGCTGTCGATCCTCGCGGGCACGATCGCGCGGCTCGACCGTCAGGCGCCGAACTACGGGCGCGGCAATTACAACGACTTCAACACGTTCTATCTGCAGGCGGCGTCCGGCACGTCGGGAGGCTCGTCGGGCTCTCCGGTGATCGACATCGACGGGAACGTCGTCGCGCTGAACGCAGGCGCGAACACTCAGGCCTCGTCGAGCTTCTTTCTGCCGCTCGACCGGGTGCGCGTCGCGCTGGCGCTCCTCCGCGAGGACAAGCACGTGCCGAGGGGAACGCTGCAGACCGAGTTCGTGCACACGCCGTATGCGGAGCTCAGGCGTCTCGGCTTGACGGACGCGACCGAGCAGATGATGCGCGAAACGTTCCCGAGGCAGACCGGCCTTCTCGTCGTCGAGCACGTGATCCCCGGCTCGCCGGCGGCCGCGGCGCTCAGGCCGGGCGACGTCTTGATCAGCATCGACGGGCAGCTGATCTCCGAGTTCGTGCCGCTCGCGGCGGTGCTCGATGCGAGCGTCGGCCGGACCGTCACCGTCGTGACCGAGCGGGGCGGCGAGCGGCACGAGAGCGAGATTGTCGTCGACGACCTGCACGCGCTCACGCCCGCCGAGTACATCGAGTACGGCGACGGCGTGCTGCACGAGCTTTCGTACCAGCAGGCGCGACATTTCAACCGGCCCGTGAAGGGCATTTACGTCGCCAGCCCGGGTTACGTGCTCGGCTCTGCGGCGATCCCGCGGGCGAGCCTGATCACGGAGATCGCCGGCAAGCGAATCGAGACGCTTGACGAGCTCGAGGCCGTGCTCGAAGCGATACCCGAGGCGGCGCAGGTCAGCGTGCGCTTCGTGACGTTCGACGATCCGCGCTCCGAGAAGCAGCGGATCATCGTGAACAACCGCGGCTGGTTCCCGGCGATGCGCTGCCACCGCGACGACGCGAAGGGCATCTGGCCGTGCCGCGATCTCGCGCCGGCGCCGCCGCGCGCGCCGATCCCCGTGCAGGAGACGACGTTCCCCGAGCAGTACGAGACGCATCTCGAGCGGATCGTGCCGTCGCTCGTGCTCGTGAATTTCAGCATGCCGTACACGATCTCCGGCGTCGCCGACCGGTACTACTACGGCACGGGCCTCGTCATCGACGCCGAGCGCGGGTGGGTGCTCGTCGACCGCAACACGGTCCCCGTCGCGATGGGCGACGTGCAGATCACGTTCGCGGGATCGGTCGAGATTCCGGGCCGCGTCGAGTACGTTCACCCTCTGCACAATCTCGCGGTCGTCTCGTACGACCCGGCGCTGATCGGCGCGACGCCCGTCAGGGCGGCCGAGTTCTCGGACGGTCCGCTGAACCCGGGGCGTCCGGTCTACGTCGTCGGGCTCGCGCCCGATCACAACGTGCTGACGCAGGCGAGCCAGATCGCGACGGTCGACGAGGCAATCTTCCCGACGTCGCGGACGCTCAGGTTCCGCGACTCGAACCTCGAGGTCATCTCGCTCGTGAACGGGCCGAGCGACTTCGACGGCGTCATCGTCGACGAGGAGGGCAAGGTGCTCGCGACGTGGTCGAGCTTCGCGATCCAGAGCGGACGGGATCTGAACCAGGTGAACATGGGCATCCCGAGCGAGCTCGTCGTCGACATGCTGAACCATATGCGCAGCGGCACGCTGATCCGCTCGCTCGAGGTCGAATGGCGCATGATGCCGCTCGCGACCGCGCGCAAGCTCGCGCTGCCCGAGACCTGGGCGAGGAAGTACGAGGCGCACAGCCCGCGGCGGCGCGAGCTCCTCGCCGTATCGAGCACGGTCGGCGGCTCGCCTGCAGCGGAATTCTTCCGCGCCGGCGACATCCTGCTCAGCATCGACGGCGCGCTCGTCAGCTCGTTCCGCGACGTCGAGCGCGCGTCGCAGAAGCCCGAGGTCGAAGTGACGATCTGGCGGGACGGACGCGAGATCACCGAGACGATCCCGACGGTCGAGCTCGACGGCAACGACCTCGATCGCATCGTCTCGTGGGCCGGCGCCCTGCTGCAGGAGCCGCATCGCGCGCTCTCGGTGCAGCGCGGCATCGCGCCGGCGGGTATTTACGTCTCGTATTTCAACTATGGATCGCCGGCGAGCCGTTACGGCTTGTTCGCCGGCCGACGGATCATCTCGATCGACGGGATGCCGACGCCGAACCTCGATCGGTTCGTCGAGGTGCTCGCCGCGATCCAGGGCCGTGAGTCCGTGCGCATCAACACGGTCAACTGGAACGACGTGCCCGAGGTCATCACGCTGAAGCCCGACCCGCATCACTGGCCGAGCTACGAGCTCCGGCGCGAGGGCTACGAATGGCGGCGCCGCGAGCTCCTTCCGGACGAGGCCGTCGCAGCCGTCGATTGAGCGGGACGCGCCATGCGCCCGGTCGCGGCGCCGGCTCGTGCCGGCGCTGCGATGGGCTCCGCATTGCGTGGCTCGTCCGTTCGCTGCTCGTCATCGCCGTCGTCGGGACCGTCACGGGTGAGCGGCTCGGCGCGCAAACGCTCTATCAGTACCGCGACGAGAACGGCGTCCTCGTCTTCACCGACCGCAGGCCGCCCGACGGCCAGGCTTTCGAGGAGCGCGAGCTCGTGCCGTCGATCGAGCGCGGCCAGGTGCAGCTCATGCACCGCGAGATCGACGGCGGCACCGTTCTCGTCGCGCGCAACACGTACTACGCGCCCGTCGATCTCGCGTGGGTTCTGACCGCGACGGAGAACGTGCGCACGGATGCGCCCGCGACGGGCTCGAGGCTCGTGCCGGCGCGCGCCGACGAGGAGCTGATGGCACTCTACCGTGCGGATCCCGGTTCGCCGATGCGCTTCGAGTACGAATTCCGTTACGTGCTCGGTTCGCCGGACGCGGTGCATGCGCCCGAGGAGGCGTATCGGCTGCCGTATCCGCTCGCGAGCAGCTACCCCGTGTCGCAGGCGTTCCCCGACGTCGTCACGCACGCCGATCCTGCGTCACGGTACGCCTTCGACTTCGTGATGCCGGTCGGGACTGCCGTCCATGCGGCGCGCGACGGCATCGTCATCGACGTCGCGAGCGACTACTACGAGGCGGGACTCGATCCGAACGTCGATGGTCCGCGCGCGAACATCGTTCGCGTTCTGCACGGCGACGGAACGATGGCGCTCTACGCGCACCTCAACTGGAACTCGATCCGAGTCGTGCCCGGGCAGCGGGTGCGGCGCGGCGAGCACATCGCGGACTCGGGCAACACCGGTTTCAGCAGCGGCCCGCATCTCCATTTCGTCGTGCAGCGCAACGACGGCGGCCGACTCGTGTCGGTTCCGATCGAGTTCGTCGGGCCGGGCGGGGCACCGGTGACGCCGCGGCGCGGGGATCGGCCCGTCGCGCACTGAGCGTCGCCGCGATCGCGGTCACGCCCCCGGAGGAAGCAGCCGCCGCCGTTGCCTAGTAGGCGTGTCGCCGTGCGGAACGCCGATTCGTTGCGGCGGGCTACGCGAGCGCCGCTCCGAGCTCGTCGACGGACGTGATCGGCGCGAGGCAGCTCGTGCCGCGGCAGACATAGGCGACGATCCCGCCTGCACGGCCGGTGCGCTCGGCGACGAGGCCGGGCAAGTCGGTTTCGTCGTTCGGGATCACGAAGCTCGAGCGGCCCGGACGATACCCCTTCGCAACGAGCGCGCCGATGCGCGGGACGTCCGCGGCGTCCGCGCGCACGACGACGGCCTCGGGCGGCTCGAGGTAACGTTCGAGCGCGATCAGAAGCGCCGCGTGCGCGTCCGGATACTCCGCGAGCATCGGCGCCGCGGCCTTCAACGTGCGCTCCGCCGCGTCGAGATAACGCTCTTCGCCGAGCAAATGGCCGAGCCCGATCAGCACGCGGCACATGACGCCGTTGCCGGACGGCACGGACTCGTCGGCGAACGTTTTCGGGCGATGGATCAGCTTCTCGTGGTCGTCCGCGGTGAAAAAGAAGCCGCCGGCCGCACGATCCTCGAAGTGCTCGAGGGCCGCGTCGACGAGCGCGATCGCTAAGTCGACGTCCTCACGGCGCCAGCGGCACTCGAGGAGCTCCAGAAGTCCCTCGGCGACGAACGCGTAGTCATCGAGGTACGCGGCGAAGCGCGCCCGGCCGTCCTTGTACGTCGCGATCAGGCGGTTGCCGCGCCACATGCGTGTGCGGATGAAGTCCGCTGCCCGCGTCGCGGCATCGACGAGATCCGGCCGCTCGAGCCGTCGTGCCGCGCGGGCGAGTCCGCGGATCGCGAGCCCGTTCCACCCCGCGAGAATCTTCTCGTCGCGACCCGGCCGCACGCGCCGCTCGCGCGCTTCGAGGAGCTTCCGCCGCGCGCGGGCGAGGAGCTCCGCCGCATCGGCCTCGCCGAGCGCGTCGACGGCCTCGACGATCTCGAGATGCCATGCCTTGCCGCCGCCGTGCGGATCCTCGAAGTTCGGCTCGCGGTCGAGGCCGAAGACGCGCTTCGCGACCTCCGCCTCGTCGGGGGCGAGCACGCGGTCGACTTCCTCGCGTGTGAACACGTAGAAGCCGCCTTCGCGGCCCGCGGCGTCCGCGTCGAGCGCCGAGTAGAACCCGCCGCCCGGATCGTGCATCTCGCGGATCAGAAAGCCTGCGGTCTCTGCTGCGATGTCGGCGAGCGACGCGTCGCCGGTCGCCGCATACGCGTCCGCGTAGAGCGCGAGCAGCGCGCCGTTGTCGTAGAGCATCTTCTCGAAGTGCGGGATCGACCAGCGCCGATCGACGCTGTAGCGGAAGAAGCCGCCGCCCAGATGATCGAAGAGACCGCCGCGGGCCATGCGCGCGAGCGTGTGGAGCACGACGTGCTCGAGCTCCCGCGCGCGCGCCGGGTCCGCCGCGCGCCGCGACTCCTCGAGCAGGAGCTCGAGCGCGTTCGGCCGCGGGAACTTCGGTGCGCCGCCGAACCCGCCGTGCTCGCGGTCGAACGACGCGACGAGCCGATCGCACGCGGCGTCGAGCGGCGCGCGCGTCGGGAGCGTGCCGCCGGCCGCGTGCTCCATCCTCGCGAACGTCTCGAGCAGCGCCGACCCACGTGCCCTGATCTCGTCCTCGTAGTTCCGGTAGTACGCCTCGACCTGCGTGAGCACGTCCTTGAACGCGGGCATGCCGTAGCGCGGCTCCTTCGGGAAGTAGGTGCCGACGACGATCGGGATGTGCGAGTCGGGCGTCAGGAAGACCGTCAGCGGCCAGCCGCCTGCGCGTCCGGTGAAGAGCTGGTGCGCGGTCTGATAGATCTTGTCGAGATCGGGGCGTTCTTCGCGGTCGACCTTGATGTTCACGTAGAGGCGGTTCATCAGCTCCGCCGTTTCCTCGTCCTCGAAGGACTCGTGCGCCATCACGTGGCACCAATGGCACGCGGAGTAGCCGATCGACAGCAGGATCGGTTTGTTCTCCCTGCGGGCCTTGTCGAGGGCCTCGTCGGACCACGGCATCCAGTCGACGGGATTCTCCGCGTGCTGGAGCAGGTAAGGGCTCGTCTCGCGCGCCAATCGATTCGCCATGGGGCCACTATAGCAACATGCATGCCGATCGTTCGGGCTGACTCGGCCGGAGGGGGCGTATAAACTCCGCCCGAGGTACCGACGTCCGGTGCAAATCCTTTGATCTACCCCGAATTCAATCCGATCGCGTTCGAGATCGGTCCGATCCAGGTGCGCTGGTACGGACTGATGTACCTGCTCGGTTTCCTCGTCGGGTGGCTCGGCGCGCGCTTCCGCGCGAAGCGGCCGGACAGCCCGGTCACGCCCGTGCAGGTCGACGACCTGATCTTCTACACGGCGTTCGGCGTGATCGCGGGCGGACGCGTCGGTTACATGCTCTTCTACAACCTCGACGGCTTTCTCGC
>Ga0079224_100012760_pt1 | contig 11658 bp, 15 predicted proteins | sample Stecom2015_FD_80414 | JGI IMG/M metagenome (GOLD analysis project Ga0079224, IMG submission 80414) | Agricultural soil microbial communities from Utah to study Nitrogen management - Steer compost 2015 | ecosystem: Environmental > Terrestrial > Soil > Agricultural land | place: USA: Utah...
TGGAATGAAAACTGGTACCACCTGGATCGAATGCTGATGAATTTGAAACGGTCCGGACTTTTGGGACGTATCAAAGGATTAATCGTCGGTAGCTTTACACGAATGGATTTAGAGGATGAAAACCCTGATTTCCATTCGGAATTTGATCCGATGAGCTATCAGATCATCTGTCAGTTTATGGAAAATCATCCTATTCCGGTTTGTTTCGGATTTCCGGCAGGGCATATTGGTGATAATCGTGCATTGATTTTGGGACAAGAAGTCGAATTAAAAATATCAGTTGATAAAGCAAATTTAAAATATATTTAGATGAATCATTTACACATCATACAGCATCCGCTCATTCTTTCAAAAATGACGCAAATCCGCCGAAAAGACACCCCAACCAAAATGTTCAAGGAGCTGGTCAACGAAATTTCTGCATTGATGTGCTACGAAATAACACGAGATTTAGAGACGGAAACTTTTGAAATCCAAACACCTATTTGTAAAACGGAAGGATACAGAATCAAAGGAGAGGATTTGGTTTTGGTACCGATTTTACGAGCCGGATTGGGGATGGTTGAAGGAATTCAAAACCTGATTCCCAATGCCAAAATCGGACACATCGGCATTTATCGTGACCACGAAACTTTACAACCCGTGGAATATCTTTGCAAACTACCTCCCAACATGGAAAACAGGGACATCATCATTCTGGATCCTATGTTGGCAACGGGTGGTTCAGCAGTAAAGGCAATTGAGATTTTGAATTCGTATAAGGTGAAATCCATTCGATTTGCCTGTTTGGTGGGATGCCCCGAAGGAGTAGAATTTCTGCATAAACATCATCCGGAAATTCCTATTTATATGGCGGCGATGGATGAAAGATTAAATGAAAACGGCTATATCGTTCCCGGTTTGGGTGATGCCGGAGACCGATTATTTGGAACAAATTAAGATGGCAGATCACAATGAATTTGGAATAGAAGCGGAAGTCAGAGCGGCTAAATTTTTAGAAGAAAAAAATTATAAAATTCTAAAAAGAAACTGGCGATATTTAAAAGCGGAAATCGACATCATCGCAGAGGATTTGAATCAAAACCAAATCGTAATTGTAGAAGTAAAGGCACGGAAAAAAAATCCGCTTGTAGAACCGGAAATCGCTGTCAAAAAAACAAAACGAAAACTTTTGATCATGGCTGCCGATGCTTTTCTGTCGGAAAATGAAATCGATCTGGAAACCCGATTTGACATCATGAGTTTGTATAAATCCAAGTCAGGTTGGGAAATCCATCATATGGAGAATGCTTTTTTTGCTTACGAATAATTGGTCTTTTATTTGAATGTTAGGAAATAATTAATTTATTCAAAAAATAATTCTAATTTAGTATGAACCAAATTCAAAAGAAAATGAAAAAATTACTAACTGCTTCCATCGTTTTGCTTTTTGGAGTGATGGCTTATGCGCAAACCCCTATTGGCACCTGGAAAACCATTGACGATAAATCAGGAAAGGAAAAATCCTATGTAAAAATCTATGAAACCAAATCAGGAAAATTACAAGGTGATGTAACCAAAATTCTGACTGAAGGAAAAGAAAATGCAAAATGTACCGAATGTGAAGGTGATAATAAAGACCAGCCCATAAAAGGAATGACCATCATGTGGGGACTGGAAAAAGATGGAAGTGAATGGTCGGGCGGACATATTTTGGATCCTAATTCAGGAAAACAATATAAGTGCTATATCAAATTAAAAGACAAAAACACCCTGGAAGTCAGAGGTTATCTCGGCGTATCCTTGCTGGGAAGAACCCAAACCTGGAAAAGAGTAGATTAACTGCTTATCACATACAAAAATCTCTTTCTGCTTACGAAGGAGATTTTTTTTACTTTTGAAGTGTAAACAAATTCAGATGAAAAAAATATTTGTGATCCTATGTGCAACGCTGTTTTTCTATAATTGTAGTGAAACAGAAGTGCTGGACGAAACAGGAAGAATGGAGGTGACAGATTTTAATTTGCCGGAATTACCGGAAAATTATTATTATGAAGGATGGCTTTTAGTGGATGGAAGTTATGTTTCTGTAGGAAAAATCACAAATGATTCATTGCAAAACAATCGGGCAAGATTCAGTGAAATAGAAGTAACCGATTTGGCAACAGCTCAATCTTTTGCCATTACAGTGGAAGCAAGTGGATCTGCGGCGCCTTCTAATTATGTATTATTAATAGGTGAATTCAATGGGAATTCCGCTCAACTTAGTCCAAATGCCGAAGTTTCCAACGGAGTTTTAAGTCTGGCCAACCGTATTTCGGCTGCTTACACAGTTCAAAATGCATCCGTCCCCGATGAAAATCAAAACGAATACGGCACAAATGGAATTTGGTTTTTTAAAGGAACCGGCTCAGAAAAAGAATCCACGATCCAACTCGAATATGGCGATATCAAATACCAAGCTTGGTTAACCAAAACCGGAAACGACGGTTTGCCCTATCATTTAAATATGGGTGTCATCGAAAACGATACCATCGGCGATAACTCCCGCATTTTCATTCCATCTGCTTTTGCTTCCAATATCCCCGATTTTTCGGGGGAAGATTTTTTACAACTTCCCAACACAAATGGCGGTTCTTTTCCGGAAGGTTTTTTTCCGGTGGATGTGCGCGGTGCCAAGTTGATTTTAACCCCGATTCCAAGCGGTTACAATAACGCCATCACTCCGTTTCCTGTTCATCTTTTGCAAACTACGATTCCCGCAGATGCCGTAAAAGACCCAAATCTGGTACGGGAATTACAGACCAATACCGATTTCGGCGCAACTGCACATAAATTATAAAACAGAAATCCTTTTGTCCTCCGGACAAAACCGCTACCTTTGTGGAAAATAACCAGAAAGGGGTGCTTTTTTGTAAAAAACAAAGAGGCTGAGATTATACCCAAAGAACCTGGGCGGGTAATGCCGCCAAGGGAAATTGAGAAAATTCTTTTTAAATTCTCAAATGAAAAGAATTGTCAATTCAGGGTAAATCCACCTTTCATTTAATACAAAAAAAATGAAAAGTAGGATTTTTTTATGCGCTTTATTAAGCGGAACCATGGCTTTCAGCCAAATCAAAGATTCCATCCAAGCCAACGACAGTACAGTCATAGAGCTGGATTATGTCGAAATCGTCCAACGCCTTCCCATCACTTCAGAAAAAATCGGGAAACAGAGATTGAACCAGAAGAATTTGGGACAAGACATTCCGACTCTTTTGCAAAGTGCGACTTCCGTTGTTACCACTTCAGATGCGGGTTCCGGAATCGGTTATTCGTCTTTGAGAATAAGAGGAATCGCACAGGAACACATCAATATCACGATGAATGGTGTCGCTTTAAATGATCCCGAATCGCATGGTGTTTTTTGGGTCAATATGCCCGATTTGACTTCCAATTTGAATTCAATTATGATCCAGCGAGGCGTCGGTACTTCCACTTCGGGAACCGGAGCATTTGGGGCGATCGTCAACATGGATTCGTCCCAGCCATCTTCCAATTCCTTTGTGGAATCCGCCAATTCCTGGGGAAGTTTTGCCACGCAGAAATACAGTTTACAAGGCGGAACCGGAAAAATTCTGAATCAAAAATTGAGGATGGATTTTAACGCTTCGCTTATCAAATCAGATGGGTACATCGACCGTGCTTTCAGTGATTTATTTTCGTTTGGGATGAATGCGAAATACGATTTAAATGAAAAAACGAGTTTCCGTTATTGGACATTTTTCGGAAAAGAAAAAACCTATCAATCCTGGAATGGAATCGATGAAGAAACAATGGCAAACAACCGAACTTTTAATTCTGCAGGCGCTATTTACAACGAAGATTGGACGGAAGTAATCGGTTATTACGACAACGAAACCGACAATTACCAACAACATCACCATCATTTGATTTGGGAACAGAAATATGGCAGCAATTGGCAATCCAACACCACGCTTTATTACACAAGAGGAAAAGGATATTATGAAAATTATAAACAAGGAGCTGAATTAGCCGAATATAAAATCGACGATGAAATGGAATTTTCAGATTTGGTACGACAAAAATGGCTGGACAATCATTATTATGGTTTGAATTTTAATTTGGAGAATCAGCATTTAGGGAAATTTAAATTTTTTACCGGAATTTCTGCCAGCCAATTTAAAAATGACCATTATGGAATCGTCACTTGGGTCAAGGATTTTTCACCTCAAAAAACCGATGTGGAATTTTACCGGAACCGTTCTGAGAAAAATGACATTTCGGTGTATGCAAAGGCATTGTTGAGTTTGAATAAATTTGAATTATTTGCTGATTTACAATATCGTTTTGTGAATTATAAAGGAATTCCTGTTGCCGGCGGAGAAAACGAATTTGAAGATTTCTTTCCGTTTGAAGGAGAATTCAATTTCCTGAACCCTAAATTGGGTCTGAGTTTCTACGCTTCCCCGCAGGATGTTTTGTATTTTTATTATGGAATGGCGCACCGTGAACCACATCGGGGAGATTATCTGGATAATCCTGAGCCTCCAACACCTGAAAAGCTACATGATTTCGAATTGGGTTATAAAAAATCAGGACGGCTGAACTTGAATGCCAATGGTTTTTTCATGTATTACATCGACCAATTGGTAGCGACCGGTGAGTTGAATGATGTAGGCGAATACAAGCGCACCAACAGCGGGAAAAGTTACAGAACCGGAATTGAATTAAGCGCGGCTTATGACATCTTACCTCAAAAATTAAATGTTTTTGGAAATTTGACGTATAGCTTGAATCAGAATCTGGACTATTCGGAAATCACTTATGACGACGACTGGAACGAAATTTTGGTTCAGTATGGCGATACAAATATTTCTTTTTCGCCCAATTGGATTGGCGCTTTGGGTGTTCAATTTATTCCCACCAAAACTTTGACCATCAATTTACAAAACAAATATGTAGGCGAACAGTTTTTAACCAACACAGAGTTAGAAGATGGCAAATTAGATGCTTATTTTTTGACAGATTTATTGTTCCAATTTGCACCCAAATGGTTTGGACTGAAAAACTTAGAATTTTCATTTTTGATCAATAATTTATTGGACCAAGAATATGAAAGCAACGGATATTATTATGAAGGCACTTATTATTACCCTCAGGCCGGCATTAATTTTTTAGGCGGATTTAAATTTAGATTATAAAACTTCCAATTAAATTTCACCCAAATAAAAAGTTCCCAAAGCCGAAACCTTGGGAACTTTTTTTATGTCGTACGGAAATTATTTTTTTACAAATTTCTCTGTAGTCGTTTTTCCGTCGATGGTCATTTTTAAAATATAAGCACCTTTTGCGAAATGCACTACGTTAATCTCTACATCTTTAGCGTTGGGTTTTCCGGTCTGAACTTTTGCACCTGAAAGCGAAAATATTTCGATTTTTTCAATCGTTTTTTCCGATTTTATATTCAAAATGTTTTTTACCGGATTGGGATAAATATCCACTTTTAATTCCGTGTTTACGTCAGAAACAGCCATTCCGTCACCCCAAATTTCGTTCACCCATTCCGGATGATCTACATAAGGATTTCGGTTATGCTGGATGTTGTAAACCGCATTGTTCCGGTCAATTTCCTTTTGGCTTACCGGATCCATGTTGTGCCAGCTCAACAATACATCTACAAACCAATCTTCATAAACTTGGTCGTTTGTACCGTTTAGCGGGTTATTATTATCGGCATCCGGATTGTCCCATGAACCGGAAGTAACTTCATTTTCATATCGGGTAGCAAAATAAAACAAAATACGCGCTACATCTCCTTTGAATTCATCGATGGGTTCAAACACGACACCACTGTGTCCCGGGCTTGCTGAACTTCCTCTTTTTGAACCATTAGTAGATGTAAAAGTAGCGGTGGCCACTTCACCAAACGGATAATTACTTCTCATACCGTTTACATAACCATCTGTAGGTAAAACTTGATGCAAATCGGTACGCATAGGCAATTGTTCGTTAAAAAATCCTTGCGGAAAAATATGTTCTTTGTTCCAGCAATCTCCTTCACTGTTATAATTTCCACATTGGTCACCCTCGCCAAATCCATAGTTATAGGCATCAGCTCCCGATGGTTTTTCAGAATAAATGTCCAATACACTCGCATCATTTTCATAATACAAATCTTTATCGGTCAAAATGTATTTGCTGTCCAAACTCCCATACGAAAGAACGGTATGTCCATCTATAATGTTTTTCAATGCAGTCTTTAAAGCATATCCCTCAAGCCCTTCCGCATCATCATAATAACCGTCAGGAATCTGAGCACAAGCCACAGTAGAAAAGGCAACAAAAAAGAGTAAATTGTTAAATTTCAATAATTTCATCATTCTAATTAATTTGAGTTGCAAAAGTATAAATTAACTTAGTACGAATTTCTTAAAACTTTAAAATATTTTTTCAAGAAACTATTGCAGATTTGAAAATTTGTTCTAATTTTGCGCTCTCATTCAGGTCAAAGACTGATGGAGTAAAAAACAAAGAAATTTTCGGATTTCAAAAAGAATAAATTTTATGGCAAATCATAAGTCAGCATTAAAAAGAATTAGACAAAACGCAGTAAAGAGAGATCGTAATCGTTACTATCACAAATCAGCTCGTACTGCTATCAAAAATTTGCGTGCGGAAACCGACAAATCTGCTGCAGAAGAACAATTCCCAAAAGTTTCTTCCCAGATTGACAAATTGGCTAAACGCAACATTATTCACAAGAATAAAGCGTCTAACTTAAAGAGCAAATTGGCTAAGCACATCGCGGCTTTGGCTTAAAATAAACGTTGGCCCGTTCGTCTATCGGTTAGGACTTCAGATTTTCATTCTGGCAAGAGGGGTTCGATTCCCCTACGGGCTACTAGACAGGAAAAGTCATAATTTTTATGATTTTTCCTGTTTTTTATTTCATGTAAGTTGTTGTTAATCTGAAAGATATAATCAGCAAAAACATTCTTTCTAGCGGTTCGATATGTAGTTCCGTTAAATTCTAGTTTTTCAGGAAATATCGAACCAATTATTGATCTCTTTGTTTCAATACTTCCTTTTTTATATAATGCTGAGATATTCTCAATAAATGATAATGCTTTCTCAAGACGGGAATTAATGCTCACAGATTCAGTCGAGGTTACACACCTGTCAAGTTGTTCTTCAAGTTTCTCAATTCTTTCCTTGCATTCAAATTTTATCAATCGATAATCCTCGTCATCTATTCTATCAGATAATAATTTGTCTCTTGCAATTGACATTTTGTTATTCAGGCTTTCAATCTCTTCAATTATTTCTTTCTTTCGGTCAAAGTTTTTTCCAGAAAATCTCTTATAATTTTTCAAAATAGTACTTCTCAAAATATCCTTCACAGAAGGATGTAATTCATGTTTCTGAAGTTCACGTTCAAAAAGCTCGTTAGCTTCTATTGCATTAAAACGGAAACCACAAGAAGCTATACAATGATAATAGTAATAAATATTGCTCCTACCCTTAGACCCACTTCCTGTTAAATTCCTTCCACATTGAGGGCATAACAAAAAACCTCTTAAAGGTAAATTAGCATCCGAAATAATTCTAGCGTTAGGTTTTATATTTCTCTTATTTCCATCCAATATATCTTGAACACGATAAAATAGCTCCTCACTTATAAGAGGTTCGTGCTGCCCTTTTACAAAATGTGCTTCTTCATCTTTAAATTTTTCAATAAATATTTTCCCGCAATACAAAGGGTTTCTGATAGCAATATGAAAACCATTCCTACCTAATATCTTTTTTCCACTTTTTGCTATTTGCTGTCTAATTTGGTTAGGGGCAAATATACCTTTTGCAATCTCATTAAAAGCAAGTCTCATTGTAGATGCTTCTGGCTCCTTAATCGCTACATATTTCTTACCATTTTCCATGCTCCTGTTTATATATCCGAATGGGGCAATCCCCATTACCCTTCCTTCTTTTCTTGCTCTCCGCATTCCATAAAAAGTATTTAAGGCTCTACGGTCATTCTCAACCTCCGGGGCTGCTAAATAAATTGCAAGCATCATTTTATTCTCAGGAATAGAAAGATCTAACGGTTGTTCAACCGCTTGTGGTTCAACCCCTAATTTTGTCAAAATACTTATCATCTGATAAGCATCTCCGGCATTCCGACTGAATCTATCCCATTTTGTAAAAAGAATGAGAGTGGTTTTCGCTCCCTTTTTCTTTAAGTCTGCCAATAGCTTTACCCATTCCGGCCTATTAAAGCTTTTAGCTGAGTAATCCTCAAAAATCACCCTATTCACTACTATATTGTTTGTTAAACAATATCTCCGTAACCGTTCTTCCTGGTCACGTTGCGAGTATCCTTTATCGGCTTGCTCGTCTGTAGAAACACGTATATACAAATCTGCGATATTCATAGCAAAACATTTTGGATTTTTTTTGAATGGAAATCATTCATTGATAAGCTAATATACAAAATATCACACAGTTTTAATTCAAAATTGTGTGTTTTTATATCAACAAAAAGAATTAACGATTTCGAATATACACCTTCATAAATACACTTTAGCTAATTAAATTATAGGTTCAATCATTTATAAAACATTCTTTTATAATTAAACAAGCTAAAACATTAAGATATTGCATAATTTGTTCAGCATCTTCACGATTTACCTCAATACCTCCCTTTTTTAATAGTTCAATTGCTTCTTCAATCGGCATTTGATTTATCTCTATGCTTTCCATACAACAATTATCATTTTCAAACCTGAAGTTCTAGTCAATAAAGGTATCAGAACTAAGCATTAATGAATAGAATTGTCTGGAATTGGAACGGTATGGCTGTCATTGACTAAATATAAATTTCCATTCATTCCAATGCAAAACGGATAAAAAGGCAGCTAAGGTGTAATGGGCACCAGCCGCACTATCCTGCCAAAAGACTACGGCATAATGGTCTTGTTCGCTAAACTCACAATCCCACCCTTCGGGACTTATTCCGTTTCCTTTTGTCTTTTACCCTTGCCCATACCCTTTTATAGCTTTCTTTTTTTCCGTTTTTTCTTTTGGAAAAAATGATGCGAAGCGAAGCAGAGCAGGAAAAAAGGAAAGTCTAACAAGATTGTATAACACTCAAAATTAACGATTATGATTATTATCGGAAGACTGACAAGGGACGCGGAAGTTCGCACAACGTCACAGGACAAACAAGTGGTAAACTTTTCAGTAGCGACCAACGACAGCTACAAAAACAAACAAGGCGAACGCATAGAGCAAACGACCTATTTCGACTGCTCTTATTGGATTTCTGCAAAGGTAGCCACACTACTCACAAAAGGCACTTTGGTAGAACTCACTGGCAGGGTAAGTACAAGAGCGTGGATAGGAAAAGATGGTGAAGCACATTCAGCATTGAACTTTCATACCTCACAAATCAAACTTCACGGAGGTAACAAGAATACGGAAACCGTACAGGCTACTGCACAAACAGGAAACAACAGTACAGCAGGAAAAGGCACACAGGACGACCTCCCATTCTAACAACAAGTATTCAATCATTTTTTAACATCAAAATTTTATCAAAATGGCACATAACATTCATTTCAACGAGAAAACAGGAAAACACAGTTTCTTTTCAGTACAGCAAAAAGCGTGGCACGGTTTGGGGCAAATCGTGGAGCAATACCCGACAAGCGAAGAAGCTATCAAACACGCAGGGTTAAATTACGAAGTTGTAAAATCCCCACTATTTACCAAAGGTTCAGGAATTATCGAAACCGCAGGAGGTATAGAGATAGGTAGTAGCGAATTGGAAGTACCTAACTATTTCGCAAACATCCGCACCGATAATAATGCCGTACTGGGTGTAGTCGGTAAAGATTACCGCATCGTGCAAAATAGAGAAGCCTTTAATTTTTTCGACGCTATTGTAGGTGGTGGCGAGGGTATTCAATACGAAACCGCAGGAGCGTTGGGCAACGGCGAACGCATTTTTATCACAGCGAAACTGCCCGATTATATCAGAGTAGGCAATGGGGATGATGTAACGGAAAAGTACATTTTCCTAACCACTTCGCACGATGGTAGCGGAAGTATCACAGCCGCTTTTACTCCCATTAGGATTGTATGCCAAAATACGCTGAATGCCTCATTACGCAGTATGACAAATGTAGTCCGTATCAAACACACTTCGGGAGCAAAACAACGTATCGAGAACGCCCACAAGATTATGGGATTGGCGAACACATTGAGCAATCAATTAGAGGGAATTTTTAATGAGTGGACGAAAGTAAAGGTAACAGACCGAGAGGTAAGAAAGCTAATCCAATTAGCACTTTGCCCGAACAAAGAAACGCTTGACTTAATCAAAAAGGGTGCGGAAGAAGAAGTTTCTACCGTGTTCAAAAATGTTGTTGATGATGCTTTCAGCTATGCAATGATAAGCGACACCCAACAGATGGACACCACCAAAGGTACTTTGTTCGGAACGTATAATGCCGTGACAGGCTACTATCAGAACGTAAGAAATTACAAGAATGACGAAGCCAAATTGCAGAGCATTGTATTGGGTGGTACTGCCCAACTTAAATCACAGAAAGCATTTGAACTGTGTACCGCCTTTGCTTTGGACGGTACGGAAGTCCTAAACCTTAATTAGATAACAACAGGCTACCGCCTTAATCGGTGGTAGCCTACTATAAAAACAAGCAATATGAAAATCACATCAAAGACCGAAGCGAAACAGTTAGCTAAAGCATATAGCCATAACGATGAATACAAAGATGTGGCTATGTACATCATCTATTGTAACCGAACAAAACTATACTATGTAGATACCAACAGCCTTATAAGGAATTGGGAGCAGTTAATTGGCTACTATATAAACGGAGTTTATACTGCCGAAAAATCACATTCATAACATTTAAAAGCAAGTACAATGAAAATACACGTAACAGATTTAAACGGTTGCTCCATTGAAGTACCCGACCTTGATGAAGCAATAGAACAAGCCGATTGGTTTAAAGACTGTCATCATAATACCGCCAAGAAAAGGCGATGAAATACGACAGGAATATTGGAGAGATATATACGAGAAACTTATCACACTAAAATCAAAAGTAAATGAGCAACCTCGCAAAGACAACGGAATATAGGGCATTACTCATCATTGCCCAAATGGTAAAGCAGTTTGAACACCTGCATTATATCGATATGACGAAAACAGATGATTACGAAGCTACAAATGCAAGAAATCTATTAGAGGGAATTATCCAAAGCAATGGATATAAAATCAATTACGAAAGAAAAACTAAAAAATCACTTTTAAAATCAGAATTATGACACTGAAAGAAATCAAACAAGCAGTAAAAGAAGGCACAACAGTATGTTGGGCTACACCAGCCTACCGTGTTATCCGTGATTCTATTGGGCAGTACCTGATTGTTTGTTTACTGAATGAGCATTGTATCGGTTTAACGTGGCGGGATAATATAACGCTGAACGGAGAGAAACACGAATTTTTTATTATTTAAAATTTACAACGATAAAAGAATTAAAGAACAACTTTTAAAATTACAACTATGAACACCAATTTTTTCAATCAGATAGCACAGTTGGACTTTACAGGAGTATTGCAACTGAACATTTCAAAAGGAATAGAAA
>Ga0079224_100012761_pt1 | contig 11657 bp, 11 predicted proteins | sample Stecom2015_FD_80414 | JGI IMG/M metagenome (GOLD analysis project Ga0079224, IMG submission 80414) | Agricultural soil microbial communities from Utah to study Nitrogen management - Steer compost 2015 | ecosystem: Environmental > Terrestrial > Soil > Agricultural land | place: USA: Utah...
GGAATCCCGCCGCGTCGTTCGCGACTTTAACGTGCTCGTCGCCCGGAAGCTCTCTGCCACACAGCACACACACTGCTTTTGTTTGAGTTGAAGAGGTGCCAACTCAAACGCCGCACCCTGAATCGCTGTGCAGCAATTCCGTCGCGAGCGAGGGGAACGGCGATTTCAGCGCGCAGCTTCGGGCGCGCTGGAAATCGAACCGCGCTTCGCTCCGGACCGTCCCGGAGCCCCGAAATCTCCGCCTTGCCACACCTCTTTGCGGCGACAACCTCCGGCACCGCTCCGGTCGCGCGCACGATCACTGGCGCAGGAAATCCACCGCAAGCTGCGTCATCACGCGAATCGCGATCGGAATCGCCCGCTCGTCGACATAGAAATAATCCGAATGATTGCCCGGTGCGTTCGCCGGATCCTGATCGGGTGGCGTCACACCGACGAACAGGTACATCCCCGGCACTTTCTGCGCGTAGAACGAGAAATCCTCCGCGCCGGTCACGAGCGGAATGAAGCGCACTTCGCGAACGCCCGGCACTTTCTCGAGCGTCGGCAGCATGCGGTCGGTGAGCGCCGGATCGTTGTAGGTCACGGGATTGCCACCTTCATCCACCGTGAAGGTCGCCGTCGCGCCATTCGCCTTCGCGGTCTGCTCCACGAGCACTCTCATGCGCGTGAAGATGCGTTCGCGCTGCGCGCTGTCGAACGTGCGGATCGTTCCGATCATCTCCACGCGATCGGGAATGATGTTGTGGCGGATGCCACCCTTGATGGCGCCGATGCTCACGACGGCCGGATACGCGGTGAGATCGACCTGGCGGCTCACGATCCCCTGAAGCGCGGTCACGATCTGCGCAGCCGCGAGGATCGGATCGACGCCCTGCCAGGGGCGCGATCCGTGGCTCTGCCGGCCGAGCACTTCGATGCGGAAGGCATCGGAGGCGGCCATCAGCGGGCCGCGTCGCAGGCCGATTTCACCGACGCGCAGCGGCGACCACGCGTGCAGTCCGAAGACAGCCTGCGGTGTGTGCGTCTCGAAAACACCTTCCTTCAACATCAGCTCCGCGCCGCCTTCTTCGCCATCCGGTGGGCCTTCTTCGGCTGGCTGGAAGATGAACAGCACACCACCGGGCAAGCTCTCGCGCATGCTCGTGAGCACTTCCGCCACGCCCATGAGCACAGAGGTATGCACGTCGTGGCCGCATGCGTGCATCACGCCGACGGTTTCGCCGCGATAGGTCCCGGTCGCGCGAGACCTGAAGGGCACGTCGGTTTTTTCCGTTACCGGCAGCGCATCCATATCCGCGCGCAACGCGACGACGGGACCGGGCCGACCGCCCTGAAGGAACGCAGTCACACCCGTGTGCGCAATGCCGGTGCGGACCTGCAGCCCGAGCTTTTTCAGGTGCTCCGCCACGAGCTTGGCGGTCCTCACTTCGCGATTCGAGAGCTCCGGGTGCTCGTGAATGTCACGCCGCCACGCAATGACTTTCGGTTCGACGCCGCGAATCAGTTCTTCGACGCGCGCCTGATCGTCAGATGCGGCAGCGTGACTCCACGCGAGGACGAATAGCGCACACAACGCAGGTGTGCAGGTGGACGTCTTCACGGCGCACCCCTTCTGGGACGAATGAATACGAGTCTGCGCGCGCACACGTGCGCCCCGCAACACGAGCTTGACACTTCAGCGTCATAAAGGTGCAATGCGGGCCCGAACATTGCTGCCATCCCAAGGGACCGTAAGACGTCCTGTGTGACTTGCATGCATCTCGTCGACACGACTCTCTTCTATTCGCCGACGAGTGGCGGCGTCAAACGGTATCTCACCGCGAAGCACGAGTGGCTCCGAACCCATAGCACGTGGGTACATTCGATTCTGGTTCCCGGCGACGAAGAGCGCATCGAGCGCGGTGGCATCTGCACCGTGGAAGGCCATCCTGTTCCGGGGACGTTCAACTACCGTTTGCCGTTGAATCCCCGGCGCTGGGCGGAGCTGCTGGATGCGCTCGCCCCGGATCTCATCGAAGCCGGCGACGCATTTCATCCCGCATGGTGCGCGTGGCGAGTGGCTCAGAATCGCGGCATTCCGCTCGCGGCGTTCTATCACTCGAATCTCCCGCAGATCATCGGCCGGCGCATCGGGAGCTGCAGTGAGCGCGTGTTCGGGCGTTATGTCCGGTGGCTCTACGAACGCTTCGACGTGGTGTTCGCGCCGAGCCAGCAGATGTGCAGCTATCTGAACGATCTCGGCGTGCGGCACACCGTCCATCAGCCGCTCGGTGTGGATGCGGAAATCTTCTCGCCGGAGCGCCGCACGCTCGATCTGCGGGTGAAACTCGGTCTTCCGCGGGATACCCGGCTTCTGGTTTACGCAGGCCGGTTCGCAGGAGAGAAGAACGTCCCCGTGCTGCTGCACGCGTTCGCGCGCCTGGGCAGGCCCTACCACCTGCTCCTGATTGGCGGCGGCCGCGAGGCGCGGCCCACGCCGAACATCACCATGCTGCCGTATCGACGGGACTCCTACGAGCTGGCCCAGTGGCTCGCCTCGGCGGATGCGCTGGTCCACGCGGGTACGCGCGAAACTTTCGGACTCGTGATCCTGGAAGCGATGGCGTGCGGCCGTCCCGTCGTCGCCGCGCGCGCCGGGGCGATTCCCGAGATCGTTGATGAATCGGTCGGTATGCTCGCGCGACCCGGGAGCGGCGAGAGCATGGCGGAGGCGATCGCCGCGCTTTACGAGCGGGACATCGACGCCGTGGGGGCGGCGGCGCGTGCGCGGATCCTGCGCAAATTCACGTGGGCGCAATCGTTCCAGGGGCAGATGACCGCGTACGCGAATCTGCTCGGCGCCCATCGCATCCATGTGCCCGCGCGGCCCGTCATCGAGCTTCGCTCACCCACCTCGTAGCCGCCGCGAGCGGCTCGCTCAACCGAAGAACAGCTTGCGCGTGGGCGGCCAGCGCGCAAGGCCGAGCACCACGCGCCAGAAGAGCCGCTTGTGCCACGGCACGGGCCGCGGCGGGATCGCGCGGTAGAAAACCGTCGCGATCTCCCGGTGCACGTGCGCGGGCCCTTCGATGATCCATTCCCGCCCGGCGCTGGAGATGCGTGAGCGGCGCGCGTCGAGGAACTCGATGGTGACCTCTTCGAGCTCATCCGGCAGGTCTACGGGTGCTGTCGCCGCGAAGGCGACGTGCACCGCTTCGTCCGGGTCCTCCGTCCGCCCGCTGAGAATTAGCCCGAGTGGGCCCTCGCCGTCCCGGCGGCAGCAGCACCATCCGCGGAACCTGAGAGGGGCGCGCGGTGCACTCACGGCTTGCGCCCGATGCGTATCGCGAGGGGCCAGGTCAGTCGCCTGCGGCGTTGCGGATCGCCCCAGAGAGGTGCCAGGCGCGCGGCGAAACCGGCCACCGGATCGACGCCGTGCCGGTCGATGTAGCGCGCCGTGGCGGACCAGCTCCGCGCATATCCGAGGAGCTGCTCCAGGGTCCAGTCCTGGAACATTCCGAAATCCGGCGGCTCGATGGCCGGAAACGGAAACGGGAGGCTCCGGTATCCCTCTTCGACCAGATGCCGCTCGGGAGGCCAGAACGGCCCGACCGTTTGCGACAGGAACTCCGTGAACACGCCGTCCGGCGCGGGATCGTCGAGGTGACCCGAACCGTAACCCCAGACCGCCAGGACGCCGCCCGGGCGCAGCACTCGCCGAACCTCGGCGTAGAAGGCCTCGTGATCGAACCAGTGGACCGCCTGCGCCACGGTAGCGAGATCGACCGAATCAGGCTCGATGCCACTTTGCTCCGCGGGCGCCACCCGGTACTGGATGCGCGGGTGGGGCTGTGCGTGCGTGATCTGTTGTTCGCTCGCGTCGGTAGCGATGACAGCATCGAACCTCGCCGCGAGATCGATCGAGGCCTGCCCCGTCCCGCAGGCGCAGTCCCAGACGAGCGAGCGCGCCGGCGCGAGGCCGGCCAGATAGTCGAAGAGCTCCGCCGGGTAGCGGGGGCGAAAGGATGCGTACTGCGCGGCGACTCGCGAGAAATGATCCTTGAATGCGCTCTGCGGCACGCGCGCGGATGCTACCGGCATCGGGGCCGCGCGTCAGCCCTGGCTCTCCAGCTCCCAGACGGTCAATGGCGCACCGCGGCGCAACCAGAAGCCCGCACCGGCCTCGCGAAAATTCCGGCGCAGCCTCTGGCGGTACCAGGTCGCGGTGCGCAGGTGCACTGACGCATCGGTTCGGCTCCGGTCGCAATTCTCCCTCCAGTCCCTGCGCGTGAGCGCGCTGAAGTAGAGCACACCGCGGCACAATCGCCCGAGATTGGCGAGCGCCCGCGTTGCGCTGGGCTCATCCAGGTACTGGAGCACGTCGTAGCAGATCACGAGATCGAACGGCGCGGCCGGGCGGTAGCTCTCCAACGTGCCGTGCTCCCAGCCGTAACGCGCACAGAGATATTCGCTCGCCTCGAGGCCTGTGTACTCCGCGCGCGGCAACTGCCGCAGGAGCGGGCTCCGCATCAGCCCGATGCCGCATCCAGCATCGAGCACGCGACGCACGGGCAGCCCTACGTAGGCGGTGTAGGCCGCAATGAGCCGGGCACGCGCGCGCATCTCCTGCCGCGAGGTCACGGCGGTACGAGGATCGAAATAGAAACGCTTGTAGTACTCGCGATCGAAGCGCATGGCCGGAATGAAGGCAGCCGCGCGAGAGGGTTTGGCTACACCTCGCGCAGATAGCCCCACGTGTGCAGCTTGTCGTGATCCTCGAACCAGCGCTCGCCGATGTCGTCCCGGTAGTACATGTCCGGGATCATGATGTTGCGGATACGGGAGTAGGCCTGTGCCTGCGCCTGGCGCATCGTTTGCCCCACGCCGCAGACCACGAGCACGACGCCTGAAGTGCCGGCCACGTACCACTGCCCGTTCACCTGTTTCACGTCCTCGATGTGCACTTCCTCCGGGATGCCCTTCTTGAAGAGGATCGCGGCGTTCTTCGAGACGGAGAAGAACGTCGCGTCGTCGTCGAACGGAAAAGGCGAGACCACGATCCGCACGCCGAGCTGGAAGCCGCTCTTCACCTTGAGCTTGAAATTCGCGCCCGAGGCGAGATCGTAGAGGAACTGCCCGATGGGCGTCGTCATCCCCTCCTGCTGGATGCTGATGGTCGGGTATCCGAAGCGCGCCGTGAACTCGAGCGGGTAGATGCCGTTGCCGTTCACGATGCAGTTCAAGTCGATGTAGCCGACGTAGCCCTCCTCGGCCAGCCGGCCCTCCATCTTCTTCAGCGTGGAGTTGAAGAGGCGATTCGGGCCGCTCCAGAACATGGAGGTACCCATCTCGCCGGTGGAGGGGCCGATGTTGCCCGGGAAGAGCTTCTTGTGCTCGAAGTTCACGTTGATGGGGTAGATGAACTCCTTGCCGTTGAAGAAGGCGCCGACCGCGATCTCCACGCCCGTCACGCGGCGCTGGAGCTGGAAGTTGCGGATCTCGTCCGGGAAGGATTTCTTGTACGCCTCGAGCACGCGGATGACGTCCTCGCCGTCTTCCTCGTCGCCGACGAAGAGCCGCCGCTTCACGTTGCCGGCCGCGCCCGAGGGCTTGATGACGTAGCGCTCCGGGTTCGCCTTCACGTAGGCGATGGCATCGTCGAAGTTCTCGAAATCCCGGTAGGGGATGATGTTGATGCCGCAGCGCTTGAGCTCTTCCTGGCCGAAGGAGCGGTCGTCTTCCAGCCGGTCGGTGTAGGCCGTGCCGCCGACCACGCGCTTGCCCTGCGCCCGCAACGCCTGCGCGATCGCGCCCTGGCCGAGGGTGTCGTCGAAGACGATGACGTCGGCCCAGTCCACGTGCGGCTGCCATTCATCCACCTTCGGCACGAAGCCGTCGGCGATGTCGCGCTCTTTCTCGTCCTGGATGAAGTAGCGGACGTCGTGGCCTTCCTTCACGACCTGCCAGGCGATGTCGCTGATCAGCCCCGAAAGAGAGACGAACAGGAATTTCCGCTTTTCGCCGTTCATGTCGTGTGAGCCTCACTATGCCCGAGCGCGCGCGCGTTTGCGAGATGGCGACGGATCGCTGCACCATCGGCCTCAGCGCTCTCGTTCCCGTACTCACATGGCCAACGAAGGACTCATCGCGCGGCTTGCGCGCACACTGCGAAGCGGCGATCCGCTGAAGGCTCTCACCGAGGGCTTCGCGCCGACGGATCTCCAGGCGCTCATGCTCCACGTCTATCGCGAGCGGAGCGCCCGGCGAACACCGGCCGAGTTGTTGTCGCAGTACGAGTCCAGCAAGCGCGTTCAGCCGGCGCCGGTGGATGCAAGAGCTCTGGTGATGCTGGAGGCGGCGGCTCTCGAGTGCGCGCAGCGCTTCGAGCCGCTGGAGCTTTCCCCTTGCGCGCCCCTCGGGCTGAACTCGGTGCTGGGGCGCATCGATCAGAACAACTGCCTGGCGACCGTCCGCGGGATGGAAGTGCTCGCAGATTCCACCACCGTGCTGGCGCTCGAGTGCGCAAGGCGCCGCAGGAGCGCCCGGGAAGCGGAACAGCGACTTTGCGCGCGCGGGCGGATGCTCCGCCTGCAACCCTTCGATCATCCGGCCTTCTGGCCGCACTTCGGGCTCTTCGTGCTCGTCACGGGCGGACGTGACCGGGGGAGCCTCGCTTTCGAGCTTGAGAACCTGCGGGAGCACCTCGAGGTTCACCTGCGGTTTCTGGAACGGCTGCCCGCTCTGGGTTGCCCGACAGGTACCGTGGACGTCGCGCTCAGCGATACGGAATCCGACGAGCGACGGCTCTCGAGCGTCGAGGAGCACGTCCTGAAGCCCCTGGCGAGCCGCTTTCCGCAGGTGAGGCTGCGGCTCGACCGGGCCCGTGAGCAGGGGCGCGGGTATTACCGGGGCCTCTGCCTCCGGATCGACCTCCTGGATGCGCAGGGAGGCCGGGTCAACGTAGGAGACGGTGGCTTTACGGACTGGACACAGCGGCTGCTGTCAGACTCCAAGGAGCGGTTACTGACGAGCGCGCTCGGCCTGCAGATGCTGGCCAGGCCAAACCGGTTGCCGCTGAGCCGTGCGCCAGCGTAGGCTCGCCGCCCTATGACCCCGGAGCCGATGGAACGCACCGCCACAGCCGAGCGGAGGCCCGCTGTCTGGCCGTGGCTGCTCGTGCCGCTGGTCGCGCTCCTGTTGTTCTTCTTCCTGCTGAATCTCAAGAACGGCGATTCGCGCGCCAGCGCGGAAACCGCCGCGCCTGAGGAACCGGCACTCGCAACGCCGTGACCCGCGCCGCCCGCCAGAGCCCCTCGGCGCGCCGGGCGCCGAAGGTCGGCTTCGTGAGCCTCGGGTGTCCGAAGGCACTCGTGGATTCCGAGCGCATCCTCACTCACCTGCGATCGGAGGGCTATGAAGTTGCGCCCACGTACGAGGCAGCAGACCTCGTGGTCGTCAACACCTGCGGGTTCATCGACGCGGCGATCGATGAGTCACTGGAGGCAATCGGGGAAGCCGTCGCGCAGAACGGCCGCGTGATCGTCACGGGGTGCCTGGGCGCAAAGCCGGAACGCATTCTCGAGCGACACCCGCGCGTCCTGAAAGTGACAGGGCCGCACGCTTACGAAGAGGTCGTCGCGGCCGTTCACGAGCATCTGCCGCCGCGCCATGAGCCGTTCCTCGATCTCGTTCCGCCGCAGGGCATCCGGCTGACACCGCGCCACTACGCGTACCTGAAGATTTCCGAAGGCTGCAACAACAAGTGCAGCGTCTGCATCATCCCGGCTCTGCGTGGGAAGCCCACGAGCCGGCCCATCGATGAGGTGCTGAACGAGGCCGAGCGACTCGTTCGGGTCGGCGTCAAGGAGCTGCTCGTCATTTCTCAGGACACGAGCGCTTGCGGCGCCGACGTCCGCTACCGTGCAGCGCGCTGGCGCGACGAGGAGTACCGCACGCGGTTCATCGACCTTGCGCGCGGACTCGGATCGCTTGGTGCGTGGGTCCGGCTGCATTACGTGTATCCGTATCCGCACGTCGACGAGGTGATCCCGCTCATGGCGGAACGGCGCGTGCTCCCGTACCTGGACGTACCGTTCCAGCACGGCAGCTCCACGGTGCTCAAGCGCATGCGCCGGCCGGCGCATGCCGAGGACACCCTGGAGCGCATCCAGCGCTGGCGCAGGGACTGTCCGGACCTCGTCCTGCGCAGCACGTTCATCGTCGGCTTCCCCGGGGAAACCGAGTCGGAGTTCGAAGAGCTCCTTCAGTGGCTCGAAGAGGCACAGCTCGACCGGGTCGGCTGTTTCAAGTACTCACCGGTTGAGGGCGCCGCTGCGAATGCGCTTCCGGATCACGTCCCGCCGGAAGTGCAGCAGGAGCGTTACGATCGCTTCATGCAGCTCGCGACCGCGATCAGTGCCCGGCGCCTGCAGGCTCGCGTCGGCCGCCGAGTGCGAGTGCTCATCGACGCCGTCGAAGGCGACCAGGCGATTGCGCGAAGCGAAGGTGAAGCGCCCGAGATCGATGGCATCGTCCGCATCGAGAAAGCAGGCGGGCTGCGCGTAGGAGACTGGGCGGAAGTTGAGATCGTCTCGGCTGACGAGTACGACCTTACCGCGCGCCTGACGACGCCCTGATCGGCTGCGTGGCGCGCGGTATCGGCGCCGGCGCAAAGCTCTTGCCTTGTCCCGTCATGTCACAATGACGCCGCCGGCGGGCGTACAGCTTCGCTGAATCAGGGAGGGGGGTCGTGCGGGAAATAGTCTATTTGCCCGGGGCTCAACGCTTCAGCGATGGCGCGTTGCTCGTCCTGCGCATGGTCGTGGGGTCGTTTCTTGTCTGGGGCGTATGGGACAACATCGTGAGCGCCGAGCGCATGCAGGAGTTCGTGGCCTTCCTCACGAAGTTCAGATTCCCGGCGCCGGAATTCATGGCACCGCTCTCCGTGTGGGTTCAGTTCTTCGTCGGTCTCGGCTTCATCACGGGGCTGCTCACGAGGTGGGCAGGAATTTTCTGCGCGATCAACTTCATCGTCGCCATCGCGATGGTCGATCGTTTCGGAGGGATCCGCAGTGCATTCCCCTCAGCGTGCCTTGTAGCGATCGGTTTGTATCTTGCGACGTATGGGGCCGGGCGCTTGTCGCTCGATGCGCTTCTCGCGCGACGGCCGTCGCCGGCAAGTAGCGGCAAGTAAGAGGGTGGGCGGCACGCAGTAGTGACCGCGTGCCGCATGCCATCACACGAGCGAGCGCGCGGCGGCTATTCGCGCGGCAGGGGTATGCGGCCACGCTCTCCGGCTGGAACAGCACCGCGTACGAGGAATGGCTCGTCGAGACGATTCTCGAACGGCTCTTCGGCCACGGTGCTGCCGCCCTCGCCAGGACTTCTTCCGCGACGGGGATCACCGGAAGCCCTGACGCCTGAGGGCCGCTCCTCGCTCGCCGGCATCGCTTGCGGCCCGTTCGATCCGGGCCAGCAGCGCGGGCGGCGTTTCCGCGAAGCTCACGATCCGCGCAATGCGATCGCCGCGCATCTCCACCAGCGCAAGTTGCTGTTGAGCTGCCGGGTCGGCAGCGGTCGCCGGCGCCTCATACTGCACGAAGACCGTGTCCGCATGTCCGGTCGGAAAGATCCAGAGGTTCGTCATCCGCGAATCACCGACCGAACCGCAGAGATCGAGGAGCAACATCGCATCCGCGCCGAGCCAGGTGCCAGGCTCGTCGAGCGCGTACTCCATACGCACGTCGCTCGTCGTCACTTCCGCGAGCCGATCGACATTGCGTTCGGCGCAGGCGGCTGCGTAGCCATTCATCGCATGCTGGACGCGTGCAATGAGCTCGGCGCGCGCCTTCGCCGCTTCGGTCTGCGGCACGTGAGCCTTCGGTTCAGCGGCCACTGCGGCTGCCGATGTGAGCGTGAGCGCCACGCCGAGCACCGAAGCAAACCAGGTACAAGTCTTCATCGTGGGATCCTCCTGTCGTGAAGCTCGGCAGACCGCGCTGCAACAATTTGCGGCGCCGGTGCCTGCATCCCTACAGGCGCAAAAGCGCGCGTTTTCGGCTCATACCGGCGAACGCGCGCTGCGGTGCATTTCATGGACGCCGGTGCTATAAGCCCCTTCCTCCGTGTGCACTTGCCCTGAAGGCGAAAGGGAGAAGGCCATGGCTGCCAAGCGTCGCAAGAAGACAGCTCGAGTGAAGCGGGCCGCAAAGAAAAAGGCCCGGAAGCCGGGGCGTCCGAGGAAGCCGCAGGGGCGCGTCACCGGCGGCTCCAATTGAGGAGCACCGGGCGTCGCTGGCACGCCGGCTATCGCGAAGAGTGATTCCGCGCTCGAACCTGTTCGAGCTCGGCGAGCGTCTTGCGTGCCTGGCGCACCACGGCGCTCTTTTCTCCCTGCGTGGCAATCACGACGGGATAGCCGGCGCGCAAGAGCGGCTCGGCTTCATCGTATTCACCGAGTTGCACGAGCGCCGTCGCTAACGACGTGCGCGCCATCGCCAGCGTCGGATTCTCCGCTGGCATCGCAGCAGCGGCGATGCGCAGGGCGCGCTGCAGGTACGGAACGGCTTCCGTCACTCTGCCACGGTCGATGAGCACGCGGCCCAAGCCGGAAAGTGGTGGTGCATTCTCGACGTGATCGGGCGGCAGGGCCTTCGCGTTGGTGGCGAGCGCCCCGCGGAAGAGCTGCTCTGCGACCTCGAGCCTGCCTGCATCGTGAAGCAGTATCGCCAGATTGACCTGGCTCGTTCCGAATACGGGATGGTCGGGACCTCGCACCCGCAGATTGAGCGTCATCGCTTCTCGCAGGACGGACTCGGCCTCCTGCACGTCGCCGTGGCGGCGCAGGAATCGGCCGAGATTCGACAGCATGTCGATGCTGTAGGGGTGCTCGGGCCCGAGCACGCGCCGCATCTCTTCGACGGAGCCGCGCAGCAGCGGCTCGGCCTCCGATGCCCTCCCCTGGGCGTGCAGCATGAAGCCGAGGTTGTGCCTTTCGAGGATGACGCGCGGGTGCTCCTCGCCGACCAGGTCAGCGTCGATCGCAAGTGCGCGCTCCAGCAGCTCAGCGGCTTCCTTGTACCGACCGACGTACCCGAGAAATCCCGCAAGCTCGTTCATCACGAGCGCGGACTGCGGCGTTGGACCGCGTCGTGCATGAAGTTCGAGGCTGTCACGGTAGTAGCGCTCGGCCGCCTGCGCATCGCCTTGCTGCTCCGCGAGCCGCCCGAGATATCGAAGCGACTCAGCCGTCTCGACGGCATCCGCCCCGAACAGCCTGCGCCGGATGTCGAGACCCTGCTGCAGCCGTTCCCGCGCCTCCTCGAACTTTCCCTCCTGGATCAGGGAATGGCCGATCTCGTTGAGTGTCTCTGCGACGTCGGCATGCGGCTCCCCGTGGAGCTGGACGAACGCATCGAGTGCTCTCTCGAGTAGCGGGCGCGCCTCTGCAGGCAATCCCAGGCTGTTGTAGACGCGGCCCATCGTTCGCAGGAGAGCTGCGCGCGTTTCCGGTTCCGTCGCGAAGGAGGAATCGACGCGCCGCGCGCTCATATCCAGGAGCTCCCGCACCGTCACGTCCTTACCGGGCCCGACAAACGGATCCGCCCGCTCGAACACATCGACGAGAAATGCGGAGACCTGCTCGGAGCCCTCACGCTCGACGCCCGTGCGTAGCA
>Ga0079224_100012762_pt1 | contig 11657 bp, 10 predicted proteins | sample Stecom2015_FD_80414 | JGI IMG/M metagenome (GOLD analysis project Ga0079224, IMG submission 80414) | Agricultural soil microbial communities from Utah to study Nitrogen management - Steer compost 2015 | ecosystem: Environmental > Terrestrial > Soil > Agricultural land | place: USA: Utah...
CACGGGATGAGCGAGGACGACGTCGTCACCGTCCTGCGCCACCCTCGTGTCGCGGTCGCCAGCGACGGCTGGGTGCTGCGCCCACACGGCACCGGGCGCCCGCACCCGCGCAGTTTCGGCACGTTCCCGCGCGTGCTCGGCCACTACGTGCGCGAGCTCGGCGTGCTGACCCTGCCTGAGGCGGTGCGCAAGATGACGTCGCTGCCGGCCTCGCGGCTTGGGCTGCGCGACCGCGGTGTCCTGGCCGACGGCGCCGTGGCCGACATCGTCGTGTTCGACCCCGACACCGTGGCCGACCGGTCGACCTTCGCCGAGCCGTGGCAGCTGGCCGCGGGCATCGACACGGTACTGGTCGCCGGCGAAGTCGCGCTGGACGGTGGCGAGGCGACGCAGGCCCGCGCCGGGCGCGTGCTGCGCAGGTAGCACTTGTGCTACATTGGGTGCATGACCACGGTCGGATTGCGTGAATTGCGGCAAGAGGCGTCCGATTTGGTGCGGCGTGTTCAAGCGGGCGAGGAAGTGACCATCACGGTCGCCGGACGGCCGAGTGCGCGGTTGGTGCCGATCGTTCCGCGCACCTGGCGGAGATTCGAGGACGTGGCGGAGCTCTTCCGCGGAGAAGTCGATCGTGACTGGGAGGCCGATCGAGACCTGATCGACCACCAGGTGCGCGATCCGTGGACGGCGGAATGAGGGCGATCCTCGACACCAGCATCGTCGTCGCGACAGACGTGCCAAGGCTGGACGGAGAACTGGCGATCAGCAGTGCCACGTTGGCCGAGTTGCACTTCGGTGTTCTGGTGGCCCGTGACACCGCCGCGCGAGCGGAGCGGCTTCGACGCTTGAGTGGTCTTCAACGCACGTTCGACGCGTTGCCCGTCGATGACGCGGTCGCGGCCGCCTACGGGACGTTAGCCGCAGCGGTCGTGGAAGCCGGTCAGCAACCGCGGGCTCGTGTGTTCGACTTGCTGATTGCTGCCACCGCGTACGCGCATTCTGCACGCCTTTACACGCGTAACGCTGACGACCTAGCCGGAGTGGACGGCCTGGTCGAGGTCGTCTCCGTCTAGCCGTGGTGATCTGAGCCGGCTGGTTGCTGCGACGACGCGTTCGGATGCTGCCGCCGCGTGCCACTCGAACCCCGGTCGACGTCGACGATGCAGAAAGCTGTCGGTGCGCAGGCGTAAACTTTGATAGTTACCACCCCCGCTCCGTGCCGGTTCGGGGGCAAGTTCGTGTGCTCACGTCAGGAAGAGCATGACTCTGTTCGGTCTCCTTCACACGTTGCTCGGCGACGGCGGTGACCCCGTGCTGCGCTCGGCCGTCGACGACGCACGCACCGGCGCACTCGACAGCCTCGACCTCACCGCACCACCGGCCCTGCGCCCGTTCGTGGTCTCCGCCATCGCCGATGCCACGGTGGGTGCCGACCGGCCGGTCCTCGCCGTCACCGCGACGGGGCGCGAGACCGAAGACCTCGTCGAAGGGCTGCGCTGCCTGCTGCCGGCCGACAGCGTGGTGGAGTACCCGGCGTGGGAGACGCTGCCGCACGAGCGGCTGTCGCCGCGCAGCGACACCGTCGGGCGCCGGTTGGCGGTGCTGCGCCGTCTGGTGCACCCCGAGAACGACGCCGAGCGCGTGAAGGTGGTCGTCGCGCCGGTGCGTAGCGTGTTGCAGCCGCAGGTCGCCGGGTTGGGCGAACTGCGTCCGGTACGGCTGCGCGTGGGGGACGAGATCAGCCTCGACGACGTCGTCGACCAGCTCGCGGCTGCGGCGTACACCCGGGTCGACCTCGTCGAGCGCCGAGGTGAGTTCGCCGTGCGCGGCGGCATCGTCGACGTGTTCCCGCCGACTGAAGAACACCCGGTCCGGGTCGACTTCTGGGGTGACACCGTCGACGAGATCCGCTGGTTCACCGTCGCCGACCAGCGCTCCACCGACCTCGTCGAGTCGGGCTTGTGGGCACCGCCGTGCCGCGAGCTGCTGCTCACCGACGACGTGCGCGAGCGAGCGGCGAAACTGTCCAGCGAACTGCCCGAGCTCGCCGAGATGCTCGACAAGATCGCCGCGGGCATCGCCGTCGAGGGCATGGAGTCGCTCGCCCCGGTCCTGGTCGACCGGATGGAGATGCTGATCGACCTGTTGCCCGAGGGGACGCAGGTGCTGGTCTGCGACCCCGAGCGGGTGCGTACGCGAGCGCACGACCTCGTTTCCACCAGCCAAGAGTTCCTCGACGCGTCGTGGGCTGCCGCGGCCGGAGGCGGAACGTCGCCCATCGACCTCGGCGCCGCGGCGTACCGCACGCTCGGTGACGTCCGGTCACAAGCGCTCCGGCAGGGGCTGCGCTGGTGGAGCCTGAGCTCGTTCAGCCTGGACGCCGCGGCCGCCGGTAACGCTGAACCGGCCAAGCGCGAACCGGTGGACCTCGACGCCGACCTCTACGCCGTCGACCTCGGCGACGACATGGTGCATGCCGGCGCCGTCGAGAGCCGCCAGATCGACGCCCGCCCGGCCGAGACGTACCGCGGCGACACCGGCCGCGCGGTGGCTGACCTGTCCGGCTGGCTGGCCACGGGCGGCCGGGCCGTCCTCGTCACCGGCGGGCAGGGCACCGCGGGGCGGGTGGTCGAGATGCTCGGCGAGTCCGAGGTCCCGGCCCGGTTCACCGACGACCTCAGCGAACCCCCGGAGCCCGGTGTCGTGCACGTCACCACCGGCACGCTCGCCCACGGATTCGTGGCGCAGGCAGCCGGGCTGGCCGTGCTGACCGAGGACGACGTCACCGGCCAGCGCGTCTCCACCAAGGGCGCGGCGCGGATGCCGAGCCGGCGGCGCAACCAGGTCGATCCGCTGCAGCTCAAGCCGGGCGACCACATCGTGCACGATCAACACGGCGTGGGTCGCTATGTCGAGATGACCAGCCGGACGATCCACGGCGCCACCCGCGAATACCTCGTCGTCGAGTACGCGCCGAGCAAGCGGGGCCAGCCCGCCGACCGGCTCTTCGTCCCGACCGACCAGCTCGATCAGGTGACCAAGTACGTCGGCGGCGACGTGCCGAGCCTCGACCGCATCGGCGGTAGCGACTGGGCCAAGCGCAAGGGCCGCGCGCGCAAAGCGGTCAAGGAGATCGCCGCGGAGTTGATCAAACTCTACGCAGCGCGCCAGGCCGCGCCCGGCCACGCCTTCGGCCCTGATACGCCGTGGCAGGCCGAGCTCGAGGACGCCTTTCCCTACGTCGAGACCGTCGACCAGCTGTCGACCATCGACGAGGTCAAGCGCGACATGGAGCGCTCGGTGCCGATGGACCGCGTCATCTGCGGCGACGTCGGGTACGGCAAGACCGAGATCGCGGTGCGGGCGGCGTTCAAGGCCGTCCAGGACGGTAAGCAGGTCGGCGTCCTCGTGCCCACCACCCTCCTGGTCCAGCAGCACTTCACCACGTTCGCCGAGCGGTTCGCGCCGTTCCCCATCAAGGTGCGGGCGCTGTCGCGGTTCCAGTCCGACGCCGAAGCCGCGGAGACGATCCAGGGTCTGGCCGACGGCACCATCGACGTCGTCATCGGCACGCACCGCCTGATCACCGGTGACGTCCGGTTCAAGAACCTCGGCCTGTTGATCGTCGACGAGGAGCAGCGCTTCGGCGTCGAGCACAAAGAGAAGCTCAAGCACCTGCGGGCCAACGTCGACGTCCTCACGATGTCGGCCACCCCCATCCCGCGCACGCTCGAGATGTCCATCACCGGCATCCGAGACATGTCGGTCATCACCACCCCGCCCGAGGAGCGCCACCCGGTACTCACGTACGTGGGCGGCTACGACGAGAAGCAGGTCGGTGCGGCCATCCGGCGTGAGCTCATGCGCGACGGCCAGGTCTTCTTCGTGCACAACCGGGTCGACACCATCGAGAAGGCGGCAGCACACCTGCGTGACATCGTCCCCGAGGCGCGCGTGGCCGTGGCCCACGGACAGATGGGCGAGCACACGCTCGAACAGGTCATCAACAGCTTCTGGCAGCGTGAGGTCGACGTCCTGGTGTGCACCACCATCGTCGAGACCGGCCTCGACATCTCCAACGCCAACACGCTCATCGTCGACCGGTCCGAACGGCTCGGCCTGTCGCAGCTGCACCAGCTACGCGGACGGGTCGGTCGCGGCCGCGAACGCGCTTACGCCTACTTTTTCTACCCGCGCGAGACCCCGCTCACCGAGGAGGCACACGAACGCCTGGCCACCATCGCCCAGCACTCCGACCTCGGCGCCGGTATGCAGGTGGCGATGAAAGACCTCGAGATCCGCGGCGCGGGCAACCTGCTCGGGGGCGAGCAGTCCGGGCACATCGCCGACGTCGGCTTCGACCTCTACGTGCGCCTGGTCGGCGAGGCCGTGGCCGAATACCGCGGCGACCAGGACGAACAGGTGCAGGACGTGCGGATCGAGCTGCCGGTCGACGCGCACATCCCACACGACTTCGTCGCCAGTGAGCGGTTGCGGTTGGAGGCCTACCGCCGGCTGTCCGAGGCGACCGACGAGGACGCGGTCAAGGCGGTGCGCGACGAGCTCGAAGACCGCTACGGTGAGCTGCCGGAGCCGGTGCGCAACCTGATCGAGGTCGCGCGCTTCCGCGCCCACGCCCGGCGAGCCGGGCTGACCGAGGTGACGCTGCAGGGCAACTTCGTCCGGTTCGCACAGATCGAGCTGGCGGACTGGCAACGGGTGCGGCTGAATCGGGTGTATCCGAAGAGCGTGGTCAAGGCCGCGGTCGGGACCGTGCTGGTGCCGCGGCCGGCGACGGCCAGCATCGGTGGCTCGCCGCTGCGTGGCGTCGAATTGCTCGCGTGGGCGCGGCAGGTGATCGACGACGTCCTGGCACACTCGCCCGGGGCGGAGGTCGCCAGCGCCGCTGGAAGTCGGGCTGGGTAAGATGCGCCCGGCGGAACATCTGACGAAGAGGATCACTGTGTCGACCACTCGCCGAATCATGCCCGCAGCACTGGCGTTGGCCGCGGCCGTCGCGCTGTCGGCTTGCGACTCCGACCAGGTGGGCGCGGCCGCCGTCATCGGCGACGACCGCCTGACCGTGTCTGAGCTGCACGAGCAGGTCGAGCAGGCCCAGGCGCTCGAGGGCTTCGACGTCCAGGCCGCTGGCGGCATCGCGGGATTCCAGCGTGACCTGCTCACCAGGCACATCCAGCACCAGATCTTCGAGCAACTGGCCGCCGAGGAAGGCATCGAGATCACCGGGGCCCAGATCGACGACGCCATCGAGCAGTTCGAGGCGCAGAACCCGGAAGGCGACCTCGGCCCGCTGCTGGCGCAGAACGGCTACACCGAGGAGGCCTTCCGCGCCGGGCTCACCGACCAGTTGATCGCCGAGGCCTACCTGGCCGAGAACGGCGGCGACCAGAACGCGCTGACCGAGCGGCTCATCGAGATCGGCGAGGAGCTCGGCATCAAGGTCAACCCCCGCTACGGCAGCTGGGGCGACCAGCTCGCCGTCACCGCCGACAGCGGCTCGATCTCCAAGCCCGTCAGCGGTGAGACCGCGAACCCGGGCGAACTGCCTGAGCCCACGCCGCCGCAGTGACACCACGGCCCGCGCAGCGTGGTCGGCTGACGCTGCTGGCCACGAGCCCCCGGGTCGCGCCCGGGTTGCTCAGTGCGACCGCGTGGGCGGCCCTGCGCGACAGCGTCGTGTGGGCCGGGACGGATCATCCGCAGGTGTCGGCGTTGCGCGCGGCCGGTGTCGACGTTCGCGTCGTCGACGAGCCGGTGCAGCCGAGCACGTTGCTCGACGCCGCCGCCGGCGGCTCGCTCGTCTGGCTGCTCAGCCCCGACGGCGACGACGAGCTGGTGTCGTCGGCGCGTACCGAAGCCGACGCCCGAGGTGCGCGAGCGCCGGAAGTCGACGTGGTGACCGGATCGCACGACCTGCCGGGTGCCCGGCTGCTCGACCTCGTCGCGGTGATGGATCGATTGCGCTCGCCGGGCGGGTGCCCTTGGGATGCCGAGCAGACCCATCGCAGCCTGGCGACGTACCTGTTGGAGGAGACCTACGAGACGCTCGAGGCGATCGAGTCCGGCGATGACGACGACCTGCGCGAAGAGCTCGGCGACCTGCTCTTGCAGGTCATGTTCCACGCCCGGATCGCCGAGGAACGCGAGTCGGCGGCCTGGTCGATCGACGACGTCGCCGCGGGTATCACCGCCAAGCTCGTCCGCCGGCACCCGCACGTGTTCGCCGACGCCGAGGCGCCCACCGCCGACGACGTGAAGGACCGATGGGAGGTCCTGAAGCGGGCCGAGAAACAGCGAGAGTCCGCGGTCGACGGCGTGCCGCTGGCCCAGCCCGCGCTCTCACTGGCCGGCAAGGTGCTGCACCGAGCGGCCAAGGCGGGACTCGACGTGCCCGTGCCCAACGTCGACCTACCAACCGAAGAAGACGCAGCCGCCGGCGACGCAGCCGCTGTCGGTGATGTGCTGCTGGCGATGGTCGCTGCCGCCCGCGAACGCGGCATCGACGCCGAGCAGGCGCTGCGCGACGCCACCCGGCGCTACATCGCCGCCGTCCGCTCCGCCGAACACGCTTCGAAATGATCATGTTCACTTGGCAATTCCCTGTCACACCACCCGTGCACGCCTCGTGATGCAGCAGAAAACCTCGTGGTGCCCCCGGCGGCCCCATATCGCGCCCGCCCGGACAGCCCGGCACCGTTCCGGGGCGGCTTCGGCGGCTATCGTGACTCGCCGCGTCCGAACGGGCGCAAGCGCCGCAAGAGCATTTTCGACCAGCTCTTCGACTGACCCCCTCCAGCCCGGGTGAACCTCCTGGTCTGTGCGCGTTGCAGCGAGCGTTGCGACGACGTCACCGTCGTGGCCGGTCCGGCCGTTCGCTGCCCCGCCTGCGCACACCCGAACCCGTTCGTGCGGTCGCCGTTGTTCTGCGTGACCGGCCCGAGCGGAACGGGCAAGTCGACGGTGGCGCGACTGGTGCTCGACGACCTCGCCGACCGGTTCGTGGTCCTCGAGCAGGACGTTCTGTGGCAGGCCGGGTTACGCGACGAGCAGTCGGAGCACCGGACGTTCTGCGCGGCCTGGCTGCACGCCGGGTCAGCGCGGCAGACGTCGCGCCAGGACCACCGCCACCAGGCCGGCCACGCACGGCAGCAAACCGGCCGCGCCGAGCGCTGAGGGCACGATCGGGCTGCCGTATTCCTGGACGAAGAGGTTCGTCAGGGCGATCCCGGTGGCGAGCACGAACAGGACAATGGAGACCAGCGGTGCCCACCGCTTGCCGCGCGCGACGGCCCACATCATCCACGACCAGCACACGACGCCGAGCACGCCGAGCCCGACCAGGTAGCCCACGATGACGCCGGAGGCGGGAACCTCGGCGTAGCCGTCGTAGACGTCGTGCAAGTGGTCCGACAGCCGGCCGCTGGCGTCGAACGCCACGGCCGCCGCGGCGGCGAGCACGTTCAGGACCAGTCCGATCGCCATCGTGGCCAGCGTCTTGCGCTGGACCGGCGCGAGCGTGCGTGGAGGGGCGGAGACGGTCATGGGTGAACTCCAATACGTTCGATACGATGGCAGTAATTGAAGCTTAAAACTTGAAACACCATATCTCAAATGGAGGAGTCAATGACTTCTGACCTCCCGCCTGCCGACACGCCGGCCGTCGGCAGCATCGGCCGGCGCCGGCCGCGGTTGTCCGATGTCGAAACCGAACGACGGATGCTGCAGACCGCCGCGAAAGCCCTCACCGAAGCCGGCCTCACCGTGAGCCTGGAGCACGTGCGCATGGAAGACGTCATCCGCGAAGCGGGTGTCTCGCGCAGTGCGGTGTATCGGCGCTGGCCGCACAAGGACATGTTCTTGGGTGATCTGCTGCTCGAACTGGCCGGCAGCGTCCACGAGGCCACGCAGGCCGGTCACGACGTGGGTAACGAGGCGGTCCGACGGGTCCTGCTGGGCCGGTTCGACGAACTGCGCACGCCCGAGGGCCGGCGTCAGCTCGTCGTGGACCTGGCCAGTGAGGCCGCCTTGGCGGATTTCCTGGAAGACCAGTACTCCAACCAATGGCGCACGTACCTGGCCCTGACGATGACGCTGGTCAGCCTGCCCGAAGGCAAGCTGCGCGACGACCTGCGCGCCTCGCTCGCCGCGTCGGAGCAGGCACTGACCGAGCGGGTCGCGTACAACTACAGCGTCATCGCGGGGCTGTTGGGGTTGCGCCCGCGCCCGGACAGCGGCACGACGTTCGCCACCATCGCCCGGCTGGGCAAAGCCGTGATGATCGGGCTGATCATCGAAAGCTTCGCCACCCCCGACGTGACGGCTGAACGGGTCCGCGGCGAGTTGTTCGGCCAGCAGGGCGCCTGGTCGCTACCCGCCCTCGGCGTCACCAGCTTGACCTTGACCTTCCTGGAGCCCGATCCCGACGTCGAATGGGACGACGCGCGACTGGCGCAGCTGCGCGAACGGCTCGAGGCCGGCGACGACCTGTTCGCGCCGCCGTCGTGAACAGCTCACGCGGATCGGGCACGTCGGTGGCGCCAGGCGGCGGACCGGCCCGGTAGGCTGCGGACGTACGAGTGTGCAGCGCCATCGTCGTCACTGCAGCGACCGTACGACCGACGATGATCAGCGACAGCAGAGCGCAGGAGAGTACTACGTGGCCACGATCGAAGCAGTCGGAGCACGCGAGATCCTCGACTCCCGGGGTAACCCGACCGTCGAGGTCGAGGTCGCGCTCGACGACACCACCATCGCCCGTGCAGCCGTCCCGTCCGGCGCTTCGACCGGCGCGTTCGAGGCCGTCGAACTGCGCGACGGCGACGCCGCACGCTACGCCGGCAAGGGTGTCGAGAAGGCCGTCACCGCGGTCATGGACGAGATCGCCCCGGAGCTGCTCGGTCACGAAGCCAGCGATCAGCGGCTGATCGACCAGGCGCTCATCGACCTCGACGGCACGCCGAACAAGGCGCGCCTGGGAGCCAACGCGATCCTGGGTGTCTCGCTCGCCGTGGCGAAGGCCGCCGCCAAGTCGGCGGACCTGCCGTTGTTCCGCTACCTCGGCGGGCCCAACGCCCACCTGCTGCCGGTGCCGATGATGAACATCCTCAACGGCGGCTCGCACGCCGACAGCAATGTCGACATCCAGGAGTTCATGATCGCGCCGATCGGCGCGGAGACCTACCGCGAGGCGTTGCGCTGGGGCGCTGAGGTCTACCACACGCTGAAGAAGGTGCTCAAAGACCGCGGACTGGCCACCGGCCTGGGGGACGAAGGCGGCTTCGCGCCCGACCTGCCCAGCAACCGCGAAGCGCTCGACCTCATCATGCAGGCGATCGAGAAGGCCGGCTACACCCCCGGCGCGCAGGTGGCGCTGGCACTCGACGTCGCCTCCACGGAGTTCTTCACCGACGGCCGCTACACCTTCGAGGGCAACTCCATCTCGGCAGTGGAACTCACCAAGTACTACGAGCAGCTCGTCGCCGACTACCCGCTGGTCTCCATCGAGGACCCGCTGTCCGAGGACGACTGGTCCGGGTGGGCGGAACTGACCGGCGCGCTCGGCGAGCGCATCCAGATCGTCGGCGACGACCTGTTCGTCACCAACCCCGAGCGCCTGGAGCGGGGCATCAAGGAACGCTCCGCCAACTCGCTGCTGGTCAAGGTCAACCAGATCGGCTCGCTCACCGAGACGTTCGATGCGGTGTCCATGGCCCACCACGCGCGGTTCACCTGCATGATCAGTCACCGTTCCGGCGAAACCGAGGACACCACCATCGCTGATCTGGCCGTGGCCACCAACGCCGGGCAGATCAAGACCGGGGCTCCGGCCCGCTCCGAGCGAGTCGCGAAGTACAACCAGCTCCTGCGTATCGAGGACGAGCTCGACGACGGCGCGCGGTACGCCGGGGCGAAGGCCTTCCCGCGGTTCAGCGGGTAAGGAGGCGAGCAGACGACCATGGCCCCCTCCCGTCGTGCCTCCGGCGCCCGACCCTCGGGCAGCGCCGGGACGACGCGGCGTCCGGCCAATCGGTCGACGCGTCCGACGGCTCGGCCGGGCCGCGGCCAGCGCCCGCGCACCGGCGTCACCGGCGCCGCGGCCAGAGGGAGTGCCACCTCGGCGAAGACGCCGCCGCCGGGGCCGCCGGCGAGTCGCCAGTCCGGGAGCCGTCCGTCGGTCACCGGCCGGGCAGCTGTGCTGGCCCTGGTGCTCGCGGTCCTGCTGGTGTCCTACGCCTACCCGCTGCGGACCTGGTTCGAGCAGCACGGGCGGCACTCCGAGCTGGAGCAGGAGGCCGCCCGGCTCGAGTCGTCGGTCGAACAGCTGGAACGCGAGCAGCGGTTGTGGAACGACCCCGCCTACGTCGAGGCCATGGCGCGCGAGCGGTTGAACTTCGTCATGCCCGACGAACAGGGCTACGTCGTGGTGTCCGACCCCGACGCCGACAAGGAGGCCGCCGTCGACGACAGCGGCTTGCCGCCGGTCGGGGCCGGCGAGTGGTACGAGCGGCTGTGGACGTCGGTCGAGATGGCTGATGCCCCGCCTCAGCCGGAGGACGGCGAGTGACGGTACCGGTGATGGACCGCGCCGACCTCGACACCGTCCGACTCCAGCTGGGGCGGCCGGTGCGAGGCGGCCGGGCGGTCGTGCACCGCTGCGGGAGCGGGCATCCCACGGTCATCGAGACCGAGCCGCGCCTGCCCGACGGTACGCCGTTTCCCACGTTGTTCTACCTGACGTGCCCGGCTGCGGTGGCCGAGGTGTCCACGCTGGAGTCGCAGAGCGTGATGCGTGAGCTGACCGCCGAGCTCGAGACCGACGACGATCTGGCCGCCGCCTACCGCCGGGCGCACCTCGACTACCTGGAACGGCGGGAGCGGATCGCGCACGTGCCCGAGATCGAGGGCGTGTCCGCAGGCGGCATGCCCGTGCGGGTGAAATGCCTGCATGTGCTGGTGGCACACAGCCTGGCCGTCGGTCCCGGCGTCAATCCGCTCGGCGATCGTGCCCTCGAGATGCTGGCGCCGACGTGGACACCGGCCACCTGCGAGTGGGCGCCCGCGTGACCCGCGTGGCCGCCGTGGACTGCGGAACGAACTCTGTGCGCCTGCTGGTCACCGACATCGACCCGGTCACGAACACGCAGATCGACCTCGACCGCCGGCTCGAGATCGTCCGGCTCGGCCAAGACGTCGATCGCACCGGTCGATTGGCGCCGGAGGCGCTGGCCCGCACCATGCGGGCCTTGCGTTCGTACGCCGAGGTCATCGACGACCTGGGGGCGCAGCGGGTCCGTATGGTCGCCACCAGCGCGACGCGTGATGCGGCGAACCGCGCGGAGTTCGTCGCCGGGGTTCGTGCCGTCCTGGGGGTCGAGCCGGAGGTCGTGACCGGTGATGAGGAAGCGGCACTGTCGTTCGCCGGAGCCACGCGCCTGCTGCCCGCCACCATCCCTGCGCCGTACCTCGTCGCCGACATCGGCGGCGGGTCGACGGAGCTCGCCGTCGGAGCCGGGGACCTGCTGGCCGCGCGCAGCGTGGACGTCGGCAGCGTCCGACTGACCGAGCGGCGGTTTCACTCCGACCCGCCGAGCAGCGCAGATGTCGCAGCGGCCATCGACGACATCGACGCCGCCATCGAC
>Ga0079224_100012763_pt1 | contig 11656 bp, 9 predicted proteins | sample Stecom2015_FD_80414 | JGI IMG/M metagenome (GOLD analysis project Ga0079224, IMG submission 80414) | Agricultural soil microbial communities from Utah to study Nitrogen management - Steer compost 2015 | ecosystem: Environmental > Terrestrial > Soil > Agricultural land | place: USA: Utah...
AATTAAAAAGTGGATTGGCCAACGCCACGGGGCGCAAGGCTACCACCTGATTGAGTAATAATTGTCCGTATTGTCTTTTGGAACTTAGTTTGTAGGCGGCATGATCAGCCTGGTATTCGTGAATCTGCTGAATTTCATTCTTGTAGATATATACCACCGGGTGGAACCAAAATACTATTTTGAGTATCTCAAGAAAAATAATATCGTAGCTATGGCGTGCGCGTATATGATGAACTTCATGGGCCAAGATCTGGTCCAGATGAGCGTTCGATTTTTGAAAGAATTCCCTGGATATAAAAACGGATTCTAAAAAGGAAAAAGGAAGATGATTTCCATCCGTCAAAACCAGCGTATAGCCATCCTGATGAATCTGCTGCGATTGACGGCGAATCCGTACAATTCCCACCCAGCTGTGGACCAGTTTCAAAACAGACAGGATAGCACCCAGGGCATAGAGTAAAACCAGGTAGTCGTAACTATTCCAGGTTTGTGTTTCCGTGGCGGTAACGGTAATATCCCAATAAGCCAGCTGCTCGTTGAGTGGTGTGATATACAGGTGCCCCAGGCTTTCAGGCTCGTGCACAAAATATCGTGTCCAGTCTACGAGGGGTATGAGGATACCCACTACGAGAGACGAAACCAGATACCATCTGGAATACACAAAATGAGTCTCATGTCTTAACAGGAAATAATAGGCTGCATAAAAGACACTCCAGCATATAGTGAGCTGTAGTAGATAAGTTATCATGGCTCTTTGTTTTGCTCATCATCCATTTGTTCCAGCAATCTATTAAGTTCATCCACATCGATTTCCTTTTCCCTGACCAGAAATGATACAAGTTGCTTCGGTGAATTATCGAAATAATCCTGTACAAACTTCCTTAGGCGTATCCTGCTGTATTCTTCTTTCGATATGGTGCTGAAATATTCATGGGTTCGCCCGTAAGCTTTATGGTCAACGTAGCCTTTTCTTTCTAAGATGCGTACAATCGAAGAAATGGTGGAATGAGGGATATCGGGATCGCCCTGGTATTTGATAATATCAGACACCAAACACGGTTCGATTTCCCATATGACCTGCATTACTTCTTCCTCAGCCTTAGTTAATTTCATGTCCTTACATTTTTTACTTGTGATACAATATGGCTTCGTCCTATATTGACGTATATACATTCTCTTACAACGTAAAGATACGTTTTATATCGAAAGAACCAAACATACTCTAAAAATTTTCTAAAAATTTCCGGAGGAGCAGTGTGCAATAATCAACAACAAATTACATAATCCATATGTTAAGAGACTACTAATAACCCCGAATATACCGCTTTTATGTTAAATAATATTTATAGTCTTTATCTAAATGAGGTGACCATCGAACAATAGGTTATATTTGTTTATTCAATTAGAAGACGGCATTCATTTACAAGAATTGTAAGACAGGTTCGCAATCACTTTTTAATAAACACAATCATAATCAAAAAACATGATTCACATTCAGAATGAATTAAAGGCTATGGCTGATATGTATTCCATACTCTCTCAGCTATCCTTATCAGAACAAAACAGAGTCCTGAAATGGCTCAAAGACAAAGTCAACGAAGAGAAAGGCACAGAAAAACCAGCGGAATCTTATCATCAGGATCAGGATACTCCGGAAGTAGCGTATCATGACACCAGCGGCCAATTAGCGTCTTTTGTCTCTATCGCGGCGATCAGACAGTATAAAAACCTCAAAGAATTGTTGAAGGACATTAATATCAAATCATCCTCCGACAAAACTTTGCTGGCAGCTGCCTTCCTCAAAACCAAACGGGGAATGAACGAATTCAAAGCCCGGGATATCAGCAACGCTCTGAAAGAAATCGGGGAATCCGTTCCCAATATCACGCTTTCCGTACAACAGTTGATGAAAAAGGATCTCATCAAGTACATTGACGGTGGTAAGCAAGGTAAACGCATTGAGAAAAAGTTGGAATTCACAGAATTCGGAGAGGAAATCGTACAACGTGCTCTGGAAAACAAAGAGCTCATGTTGCGTCGTTTACGATAACCTATTTGTGTGCGGGTTAAACTTTGAAAGGGAACAAGGTATACATTCCGGCATGTACCGGAATGTAAATTCTTTCCAAAAAAGTCAGCTAATTACCCCAAATTCGCTTATTCTTTCAGATCCCCTACTGATTTGAGAATCTCCCGAATAAATTCGGGACCCTGATATATCATACCGGTGTATACTTCAATTAAGTCTGCACCGGTTTTTATTTTTTCCATAGCTGCTGAAACGCTGTGCACACCCCCCGACGCGATCAAAACCTTATCCGCTGGAATTCTTTTGCGGACTTCATCCAGAAGTTCCGGAAATTGCGCTGCCAGGGGTTTTCCACTCAGCCCCCCGGCACCGATTTCCTGGATCCTTCCTTCTGGTGTGCGAAGTCCATCTCGGCGTATAGTCGTATTGTGGCAATTTATACCAGCCAATCCAGCATCCATCACGACCTCCACGATATCATCGAGTTGACTTAAGGTGATATCGGGAGCGATCTTCAGCACAACGGGAATCGCTTCCGCATTGTTATCCTGGATACTTCCCAGTATTCTTTTCAGACTATCCTTATTTTGCAATTCCCTCAAACCAGGTGTATTGGGGGAAGATAAATTGATCACAAAAAAGTCGACCAATGACTTCAATTTTTTAAAGCAGATAAGATAGTCACGATAGGCTTCCTCATTGGGTGTATCTTTGTTCTTCCCAATATTCCCTCCTAATACAAAATCCCTGTTTTGACGCTTTTCCAACCGGGTCACCAGGGCATCCACTCCCTCATTGTTAAACCCCATACGATTGATGAGCGCTTCATCCACTGGAAGGCGAAACAACCTAGGACGCTCATTCCCCTCCTGGGGTTTTGGGGTTACCGTACCTACCTCAGCAAATCCAAATCCCAAAAGAGGCAGTAAATCGATCCATTTCCCATCTTTGTCAAACCCTGCGGCCAGTCCCACAGGGTTTTGAAAATCTATCCCCATTATCCTTTTGGACAGGTGTTCATGATCCAATGTGAATTGCCGCTTCAACATTCCCTGTCCCCCCGGAATCCCACTCGCAAATCTTAGCAGAGTCATCGTTCTGTAGTGGGCAGTTTCGGCATCCATTCGAAATAATAAAGGTTTCATTAACCGGTGATAGATCGACATATAATCAGGACTTTAGGCAGTTATTTCAAATTCCTTTTGTAAGGCCACCTTCTACAGGAATAATCTGACCTGTGACATAACTATTTTGCGGAGACAGCAACCAAACTGCCAGTCCGGCCAGGCTGTCAGGATCGCCTAGACTTTTGAGCGTGGTATTTTCTGCAAAAGAACGGGCTACTTCCGATTCCTCGACCCCCAATTCTTCACTTTTACGGTGAATAAGGCTTTCAAGCCGATCTGTAAGATGATATCCTGGCGCCAGCATATTGATTAATATATCCTTTCCCTGGAGTTCATTCACAATGGATTTCATTAAACCAACCACAGCCATTCGATACACATTGCTGAGAACAAGACCCTGAATCGGTTCACGAACTGATACGCTTTCTATAAATACTATCCTCCCATAACCTCTTTTTTCCAACCGCGGCATTAACCACTGCATCAGCTGGACCTTCCAGCGCAATACCACCTGGTACCCTTCATCCCAATCAGAAAGCGTCATGGGAAATGAGCCAGCTTTTGGTCCACCGGAATTAATGAGCACCCCATCAATCTCCTCTTCTCCCAGCGAGGACCACAACTGTTGCAGACCCTTGTCAGAAAATAAGTCAGCCACAATGTACCTGGCTCCCGGATGTTCCTGCACAAATGCCTCCAGCTTTTCTTTGGACCGCGCAACCAGAATAGGTGCCCCCCCTTCCTCCGCAATTCGCGTGGCTATATGGTGGCCAAAACCACTGCTTGCCCCAAGTATTAAAAAGTTTCTATCTTTCAAGTCCAGATTCATATCTTTCCTGTATTATACTCTGCATCTTCGGTTTAATTGTTGGATTCAAATTAGTAATTTTACCTAAACCCAACCAGCATTTACTAACGAGTTTGAAAATGAATTCATAGATCAAATATATAACATTCTATCCAGCGTGTCGTTTTTGACTCCGGAGTTGAATATGTTCCCGGAAAAAATTCCGGACATACATTTGATTGAGAAGCGTCCTCTGGACAGATTTTAAAATAAAAATATAAACCTGAAAATCAGGATGTTATATTCTTTATGGGATATCAAAATCTCCTTATGCCGGTTCGACATATGGACGGCGAAGCCTTATCCTGAGACGATCCATTTGGGACGTGGAGTATTATTTCATATAAAATTATTTTCATGAAAGGCATAGTCCTGGCCGGTGGATCCGGAACACGCTTGTACCCCATTACCAAAGGCATCTCCAAGCAATTGATGCCGATATACGACAAACCCATGATCTATTACCCGCTATCGATTCTGATGCTGGCTGGAATACGGGAAATTTTGATCATAACCACACCCGAGGATCTTCCGCAATTTCAAAAATTATTGGGTGATGGAACGGATCTGGGATGCCAGTTTCAGTACGCCATTCAGGAGGTACCCAATGGATTGGCCCAGGCTTTTGTAATCGGTGAGGAATTTATTGGGTCCGATAAAGTGGCTCTCATTCTCGGTGATAATATTTTTTACAGCAGTGGATTGAGTGGATTGCTCAGATCCTGTACGGATGTGGAAGGAGCCTATGTTTTTGCCTATTCTGTAAAGGATCCGCATCGATATGGTGTCGTGGAATTTGATGAGAACCATAAGGTAATCTCTATCGAGGAAAAGCCGGCAAATCCTAAGTCAAATTATGCTGTTCCTGGTTTGTATTTTTATGATAATCAAGTCATCGAAATTGCCAAAAGCCTCAAACCATCTCAACGGGGGGAATATGAGATTACGGATGTCAACAAGGCCTACCTCCAGCGCGAACAGCTCAAGGTGGCTGTGATGACACGAGGCACTGCCTGGCTAGATACCGGCACATTTGAATCACTACACAATGCATCCGAATTTGTACGAGTCATCGAACACAGGCAAGACCTCAAAATAGGATGTATAGAAGAAATTGCTTACCGTATGAAGTGGATCGATAAAGACCAGCTTTACAAACTGGCCAAACCCCTTCTTAAAAGTGGTTATGGTCAATACCTCCAATGGATAGGAGACAGTTATTAATTCAGACGAGTATATTCCCTCTGCCGGGGAGATGGTTATTAATGTAATTTTTTCATGCTTCTAACAAGTTCAAATGTATGTCTAAAAATATATTAATCACTGGTGGTGCAGGATTCATAGGATCCCATGTCGTTCGAAGGTTTGTGCGTCAGTTTCCTGAAGACACCATTTTCAATCTGGATGCGCTAACGTATGCGGGCAATCTGGAAAATCTGCACGATATAGAAAACGCCCCCAATTACCGATTCATCCATGCCAACATTGTCGACCTGGATACAATCAGGAATATCTTCTCGGAGCACGGGATCACCCACATTATCCATTTGGCTGCGGAGTCTCACGTAGACCGTTCTATTCACGATCCCCTTATATTCATACGCAGCAACGTAACCGGTACCGCCAATCTTCTGCAGGCAGCCCGTGAATCGTGGTCAGATCAGCTGGATCGCGAAAAGCATTTATTTTACCACGTATCGACGGATGAGGTGTACGGATCATTGGATCACACCGGTATGTTTACCGAAAACACGGCTTACGATCCGCGAAGTCCGTATTCTGCTTCCAAAGCAGCCTCGGATCACCTAGTTCGATCCTGGCATCATACCTATGGGATGCCCATTGTTATTTCCAACTGCTCCAATAATTATGGACCCAATCAGTTTCCGGAAAAATTAATTCCCTTGTTCATAAACAACATAAAACAAGGAAAACCACTCCCCGTATATGGTCAGGGCACCAACGTACGGGACTGGCTTTATGTGGAAGATCATGCTAAGGCCATAGAGACCGTATTCCTCATGGGAAAAAATGGTGAAACTTATAACATAGGAGGTCACAACGAATGGTCCAATCTCGATCTGATCCATGTCATTTGTGATCGAATGGATATTAAGCTGGGCAGACCGATCGGAACGGCGCGAAATTTGATTACATTTGTTAAGGACAGATCGGGACATGATTTCAGGTATGCTATCGATGCAAGCAAGATCGAACGCGAACTCGGATGGACCCCATCGCTACAGTTTGAAGAAGGTATTGACAAAACGATTGACTGGTATCTGAACAACGAACGATGGCTGGAAAACGTCCTGGATGGCAGCTACCAGGAATATTACAATCGCCAGTACAACCAAATCTAATCAATTATGAAATGGATCAAAGTCCTTTTTCTTGCCTTGATTATCACCTGGATTTCAGCACAGGTGACTCAAGCACAGAATGTCCCACAGCAATCCCAGGAGTTGGCAAAACAGGAGATCGAATCCAGAGGACTGGATATGGAAGAGGTGAAATCACGGATGAGTGCAAGGGGTTTTGATCTCGATAATATAAAGCCTGAGCAACTTCCTGAAGTAGAAGCCGCTCTTCAGGAAGTGATCGCCGAGTTGGAACAGGATAAAGCAGCCCAGGAAACGGGCGATTCCACAAAAGCCGCTGCTGAAGCTGAAGTCGCTGCTGCCCAACAGGTCATTGCTGAAAAAAGTGAAGATATTCAGGAAAAAGTTTCTGATGGCGCATCAGTTCAGGAAGCAATCGCCGAAACCACACAGGAAGAACTCAAAGAAAAACAAGCAGAGATTACAGAGATATATGGACATTCTGTCTTCAGGGGTTCTGAATTGTCCTTGTATCGGACCACAGAGCAGGCAGAAGCACCCTCACATTATGTACTGGGACCTGGCGATAAAGTACGCATCTCTATATTTGGTCCCTCGCAAGCCGATTTTGAATTTGTGATAAGCCAGGATGGCTCCATTTCCCCACAAGGTATGCCCAAAATTTTTCTTAAGGGAATTCCTCTGGAGCGGGCTCGAACGTTACTTGAAAATCGCTTTCGCAATCGATATACCTTTTCACCGGAGCAGTTCTCAGTGGTACTAACCACGGCCCGGACAATCACCGTCAATATCTTTGGCCAGGTATCGCAGCCAGGTACCTATACCATTTCAGCACTCAATTCGGCGTTCAACGCCCTTGTAGCCTGTAATGGGCCTACAGGCAACGGATCGGTACGAAATATTCGGTTGATGAAGGACAACAACGAAGTCCAGGTAATGGATGTCTATGAATTTCTCACCAATCCACAGATCCGGTATTCGTATTCTCTGGAGAACAACGATATGATCTATATCCCTTTCAGTGAAAAGGTGGTCACTATCCGAGGTGCTGTAAAACGCCCGATGATGTACGAGCTCAAATCCGACGAAGGTTTGAGGGATCTTCTGGAATTTGCCGGAGGTCTGAGCAGCAATGCCTATACCGAACTTATACGAATCAACAGGCAAATGGAATCCGAACGACAAATCCTGGAACTCAATTTGCAGGAGGTGTTGGATGGTAGCGGAGATTTCGCGTTGCAAAACGGAGATATCATCTCGATCCAGACTGTTCCTTCGCCCCTCAAATCCTACGTGGAAATACTCGGGGAAGTTGTTTTTCCGGGTAATTATTCGACAATCGAGAATTCCACAGTTTCACAGGTTTTAAAAAAAGCACGTTTGCAGGATCAAGCCAAAAAGGATCTGGCTTTTATAATTCGTACCAATCTGGACCAGACAGTAGAACTTATTCGAATCAATCCGGCGGCTATCCTGGAAGGTCGGGAAGAGGATATTGCCCTGCAGGAAAGAGACCGAATCACCATATATGCTCAAAGTCGATTTATCGACTCCACGAGAAATATCCAAATTTCCGGGGCTGTCCGCGTACCCTTGATGGAAGCATTTGATCCCAAAGATGTTGTCAGACTGGCTGATGTGATCACGATGGCCGGTGGACTTCAGATCAATGCCACAGGACGGGGTATGCTGACCCGGATCAATCCTGCGGACCGAACTCAGCTCATCTATATCCCGGTGAATCTGAAAGAAGCATTGGAACATCCCGATGGAGAATCCAATATACTACTCCAGGGAGGAGACCGCATTAGGGCTTATCAGGTGGAAGATTACAAAGAACAGTATTATGTGACCATTCAAGGTCTGGTTCGTAATCCCGACACCTATGTTTATGATTCCACCCTCACGTTTTCCGATCTGATTCAGGATGCTGGGGGAATCCTCCCATCAGCCAATCAGTACGGAATGTTGATCCGTCGTGACACGACGAACTCCAAAAAAAGAGAATACCATCTGATCGATGTGATGGCGCTGATGTCGGGCGAGGAAACACTGGAGATCAAACCCGGGGATGAAATACGAATTTATAACAAAGAAACTTTCGTGGATCAATTTGAAATAAGGATACTGGGAGCGGTCAATAACCCTGGTAACTTTATTTTTGACCCATCACTGACACTGGAAGATGCTTTGTTGATGGGAGGCGGACTTCAATTTGATGCAGATCCCAAACGCGTAGATGTATACCGTATTCAGTTCTCACCTGCGGGACAACCCAATACGATCGTAAAGTCGATTGAACTCGACCGGCAGGGAAGTCTTATTAATCCTACCGATGCTAATTTTCAATTCGAACCGTTCGATGTACTGGTAGTGAGGACAATCCCCGACTTTGAGCTGCAGCAAGTGGTTCAGATCAACGGAAGGGTTCGTTACCCGGGGCCTTACGTACTCATGGAGAATCCAGAAAAACTCACTGATCTGGTTCGAAGAGCCGGAGGTTTGAGTCCTGATGCTTTTCCAGAGGGTGCTACCCTGGTTCGTACCCAGGGTAACATCACGGGTATGGTGGTTATTTCACTGGCTGATGCACTGAAAAAGGAGAATCATCCCTCCAATCTTGTCATCCGTGAAGGTGATGTAATCAGTATTCCACGTCAGGATGACCTCGTTTCTATCCGCACTCATGCAACCCGCGCGCCGGAAATTCTCAGAGATACCTTGATCGAACAAAATTTCATCAACGTGAATTTTAATGGTAAAAAATCCGCAGCCTGGTATATTCGAAATTATGCAGGGGGTTTTGCAAAAGATGCCGACCGCAAATCGGTAAGAGTAGTTCATCCCAATGGTCGGATTGAAGGTACAAATTCTCTATGGTTTATTAAAAGCTATCCTTCTGTGCAGCGAGGAAGTAAGATTTATGTAGCCATGACACCTCAACAGGAGATAGATGATAAACGTGAGATCAAACTCAATAAGAAAAAAGAACCGGTGGAATGGAGTGAGTTGATGAGAGCTACTTTAACGACGGCAAGCATTTTGTCGAGCCTTGCCACGACCATATTGTTAATTAACAAACTGTAAGCACAGCCTGTGAGTATATCCGACCATAGCGAATTTTATAATCCACCCCCTTCACACGAGTCGGAGGTAACCCTTGCGGATATAATTCTCACCGTCCAGGAATACATCCGCCATTTAATAAGAAAATGGTATTGGATAATCGGGGCGGCCCTATTGGGAGCTCTGTTAGCATTTGCCTATGTGCAGTTCCAGACAGTCACTTACCAGGCGGAGATCAGCTTTGTGGCCAACGAGGAAAGTCAGCGATCCGGCAATTCTATTTTGGCCTCTACCCTGGCAAGTTTTGGATTTTCGGGCGGAGATGGAGGTAGAGAAGGGAGCAGATATTCGAAGATCCTGGCGCTGAGTAAATCGCGGAAAATTCAATTTGCTGCCCTGCTGGATTCTGTGGAAATGAAGGGTGAGTGGGACTTGCTGATCAATCATTTCAGCAGGATTTACGATTTGGAAAACGAGTGGGAAACTGGACAACCTGTGTTGTTTTCCAAAACGATACCCGACAGCATGGACCTCAGTCACAGACAATATTTGAAGCGGATTTACAATATGGTAGTAGGTGGTGGAAGTCCGATTTATAACGCAGAATTCGACAACACCTCTCAGATGATAAAAATGATGGCTGAAACCATTGATGAAGATCTTTCCATCGCACTGATCTATGTCATTTATGAAAAACTCAGTGAGTTCTATATCCTGCAAAGTACAGCAAAAGGGGAGGAAATAGTGAATACACTGACTTACAGAAAGGATTCACTGGAGAATGTATTGCAGAAACAACAGGTACAACTGGCTGTAGCCACAGATAGAGCTCGGGGAATGACTTACCGTTCACAACAAACGAACCGGCTCGATCTCGATGTGGAAGTCAGCATTACCAGGACCATGTATATGGAAATCGTTCGGAATCTGGAGACAGCCCGGTTCAACCTCGAAAACATACGCCCGGTATTTTCGATCATAGATTATCCATTGAAGCCCCTGTCGACAAACCGGCAAAACCGGACCATGTTGATGATTATATTTGCCATGGTTTCCATAGTTCTTGTTACTATGGTAATCATATTGGGGAAAATGTACCGGGATATCATGAGACCGGTTTCATGAAAACATTTTCCGCCTCCATGATATTTATTCTGGTATTATGATAAATCATAAACAAGAATTCGGCCCACTGGTGGAAGCCATCCATTCTCAACTGGATAAGTTTCACCGGCAGGGATTGACGATGGTCAGCAGTTCATCGTTCCAGACGCAGTCCATCCCCCTGCTTCATATTCTAAGTCAGTACCGACCCGAAATAGAAGTTGTGTTTCTGGATACGGGCTTTCTTTTCCCTGAAACCCATGCCTTTCGCAAACAACTGGTTCGGGACATGGGGCTCAAAGTGCGGATTGAACGTTCAGATATTCCCCATTCACAGCAAAAGAATGCAGATGGCATTGTCTATTACAATTCCGATACGGATTATTGTTGTCATTTGAACAAGGTAATTCCCATGGACCGGGTACGTCGGGAGTACGACATTTGGATATCTGGTGTTCGCGCGGATCAGTCTTCTACCCGGGCAGCATTTGATCCGATCATGGTGGCTAACGATGGTAAGATTCGGTATCATCCCATGCTGTACTGGACCTCCAAAATGGTGTATGACTACATCAAGGAATTTGACCTTCCCAAACATCCCCTGCACGATGCGGGTTATAAATCCATAGGATGTGTCCCATGTACAGTCAGTTGGGCTGATGATTATGAACGGAATGGTCGCTGGCAGGGACAGTCAAAGACAGAGTGCGGGTTGCATACAGAATTAAGGTAAGTACCCATGACGAATTACAAATGACGAATGGATGTGAGGTTATCCTCATGAAGAAGGACAATGTCATTAAAGAGTCAAATATTTCCTTTTTTGCAATTAAACTCCTTTTGTATGCCGACAATTGAGGGAAAACGGAGAGTATTTTCAATGAAGTAAGCGACGATTTTACCGCCCGGAATACCGGTCAAATTAAAATTGGCTAGGGTATAGTATAGGTGACAGGCTACCTGGATGAAAATTCGAAAAATGAATTTATATTCAAATGCACTGCGTTACAAATAGATTACTAGTGTGCGGAAATCTAAATAGCTATCAATGTTTTTCAATATATTTTTTCGACAGGTCAAGGCGCAGTGATGGTGACATAGTGGGGGTTATGTGACATCGGTGCAACGAAGAGCTGGCAAA
>Ga0079224_100012764_pt1 | contig 11656 bp, 13 predicted proteins | sample Stecom2015_FD_80414 | JGI IMG/M metagenome (GOLD analysis project Ga0079224, IMG submission 80414) | Agricultural soil microbial communities from Utah to study Nitrogen management - Steer compost 2015 | ecosystem: Environmental > Terrestrial > Soil > Agricultural land | place: USA: Utah...
CCTGCACAACTGGCTGGACATGGCCCGCGAGCGGATCAGCTTCCAGGGCCTGCCCGCGCGCATCTGCTGGGTGGGCCTGGGGCAGCGCCACCGCCTGGGGCTGGCCTTCAACGAGATGGTCCGCAACGGCGAGCTGAAGGCACCGGTGGTGATCGGCCGCGACCATCTCGACAGCGGCAGCGTGGCCAGCCCCAACCGCGAGACCGAGGCCATGAAGGACGGCAGCGACGCCGTGTCCGACTGGCCGCTGCTCAACGCCATGCTCAACGTGGCCGGTGGCGCGACCTGGGTGAGCCTGCACCACGGCGGCGGCGTCGGCATGGGCTACAGCCAGCACAGCGGCGTGGTCATCGTCTGTGATGGCAGCGAGGAGGCCGACCGGCGCATCGCCCGCGTGCTGTGGAACGACCCGGGCACCGGCGTCATGCGCCACGCGGACGCCGGGTACGAGATCGCGAAGCAGTGCGCCAGGGAGCAGGGCCTGAAGCTGCCGATGCTTTGACATGATTCCCTATCTCCCGCTCGCGGGAGAAGAGTCTGCGATTGAGGGGAAGCCGATGAGGCATCTGGAAAAACCCGGACGCGCATCCGGACTCCCGCTCCTGGCAGCCGCCAGCCTGCTGTTGCTTGTGGTGGCCACGACAACGGCGGGTGAAGTGGAAGGACTGGAGTTCCAGCACCACGACTGGTTGCTGGTCTGCGACAACACACTGACCTGTCGCGCCGCGGGATACAGCGAGGATGCCGCCCGCGGATCGCCTGTCTCCGTCCTGTTGACCAGGCGTGCAGGCGCGGGTGCCCCGGTCGAGGCCCGGGTGATGCTGGGCCAGTACGAAGAAGCCGCGATGCCTCCGGCACTGGAGCTGCAGATCGACGACCGGCAACTGGGACCGGTCGACTTCGACCGCGCGCAAGGCACCGGCAAGTTGTCCTCGGGGCAGCTCGCGGCGCTGCTCCGTGCGTTGAAGCGTGACAGCGCGATCGTCTTCCACGGAAAGAGCACCGACAGCCCCTGGTTGCTCTCCGACCGGGGCGCGACCGCGGTCCTGCTGAAAATGGATGAATTCCAGGGGCGGCTGGACACGCCTGCTGCACTGGTACGTCCCGGTACGCGCAGCGAAGACGCCGTGCCGGCGCCAGTCGCGGCACCCATCGTGCGCGCCGTGGCGCCTGTTGCGGCACGACCTGGCGATGACCGCCTGGCGGATCTCCCGGGTTTGCGCCCCGCCCTGGTGCAAAGCCTCCAGGATCCCGAAGGGTGCCCGGACCTGGGCGACGAGGAGCGGTCCATGCCCCTGGAGGTCATGCGACTCGACGCTGGGAAACTGCTGGTGTCGACGCGTTGCTGGATGGGTGCCTATAACGAGGGCATCGGCTACTGGGTCGTGCGGGAGGAAGCGCCCTACGTTCCGGAGCTGGTGACCACATCGGCCAGCGGGCACGAGGGCGGCGTGATCCATGCCATGCAGAAGGGCCGCGGACTGGGGGACTGCTTCTGGTACGGGGCCTGGGTATGGGACGGGGACCGCTTCGTGCAGACCGATGACAGCAGTACCGGTCTTTGCCGGCTTGTGGCACCCGGGGGAGCCTGGCCGTTGTCGCGGCTCGTTCGGGACGTGGCGCGCTGAGCCGCCGGAACCTCCCTTCCTCAACCCCCAGCCAGGCGCAGGTCGATTTCCAGCGCCGAGGCCAGGATCCGCATCGCCTCGTCATCGCGGCGCAGCGCGATCCAGCCGGCGAGCCCGTCGAAGCCGGCATCGGTCAGCCACAGCGTGTAGCCGTGTTCGCGCAGCCGGTCGAAGGCGGTCGCAGCCAGGTCCTCCGGGGCGAGGGCGTCCAGGGACGCGGCGTCCGTCGAATCCTCCACGCCCCAGTCGATCGCCAGGTTCCAGCGTGCGGCCAGCTCGTCGATCACCTCGACCAGGCCGGCAGTGTCGCCTTCCGCACCCGGAATCCCGCCTTCCAGTCGGTCACCTCCAGCAGTGCATCCGCGAGTCCGGCCTTGTCGCCGTCGGCGTGCAGTTCCTGCCAGGAGGCGAGCTGCTGCGCGGCCGAGTCCTCGTCGCCGGGATTGACCAGCAGCAGCCATTGCCAGACCAGTGCCTCCAGCGCAGCCTCTTCGTCGACCTTCTCCCCGGCGTGGAAGCTCTGGGCGAAGTTGTCGTCGGGATCGTAGTCGTGGGAGTCGGGCAGGTTCATCGGGGCCGGAATGGGGAAGGACGGGGGGGCAGGGTAGTCCTCTGGCATAGGGCGGCGCGCGACGGCGGCCGGGCCTACGTGCCGCGCTTGCGGGGACGTGGTTTCGCGGGAGTCCCGTCCTGCACGTCCCCGCTCTGCAGCTGCTCCATCCATGACAGTGCATCGGCGTAGGCGATGAAGTGCTCCAGGTAGCCCGGCGAGGCGCTGCGCATCAGGGTCATGGCGCGGTGGAGGAGGGTGCTGGAGTGGAGCGGCCCGGCGCCCTCGGGGACCGTGGCCATTGACTGGCGCACCTGGCTGTCGTTGCGGATGCGGCCCCAGAGCTCCTGGAACTCCTCCAGGCTGGGGCGCTCGAGCGCACCCGCCGAGGCCTCGATGTGGTCGAGCAGTTCCCGCAGTGGCCCCGGCTTGCGGTGGGCGCGCTCAGCCGGCATCTGGCGTGCTCCCTGCCTTCGGCTTCGGGACCGGGGCGATTTCCACCCGCCGGTTCCTGGCCCGTCCTTCCTCGTCGGCATTGGAGGCAATCGGCTGCTGGTCACCGAATGCGGCGGCGAACACCTGCCCGGCGGGGACGCCGTTGGCTACGAGGGCGCGGGTGACGGTAAGCGCACGGGCGGCGGACAGCTCCAGGTTGTCGGCAAACCGGAGGTTGCTCTCCAGCACCGGCCGGTCGTCGGTGAAGCCGCTCACCATCAGGATCTCCCCGCGCGATTGCAGGTAGCCCGACAGCGGCGCCGCCAGGCTCTGCAGCAGCGCGTGGCCTTCGGGCTGCAGCTGGTCGGAATTGAGCGCGAACAGGACGCTGCCGCTGATGCCGATGCGGCCGTCGATGACGGTGATCCGGCCGTCGGCCAGGGGGGCGGCGAGCGCCTGCTCCAGGGTCTGCAGGCGCCGGGCCTCGCTGACCGCCTCGTCGAGCTTGCTGGACAGCTGCAGCTGGATGCCGATGACGCCGGCCAGGATCAGCACGAACGCCCCGGGAGGCACCGACATCAGGTCGCCGAACGCGGTCCAGGTCGTGGTGGTGGATTCGCCTTCGAACTCGAGCTCGTCGCTCATGCGGCTTACGCCCCACCCGGGACGGGCGAGCCGGCAAGCCGTTGCAGTTCGCCGATGATCTGCTTCTGCGACAGCGTGCTCAGGTCGACGACTTCGCGGGCCTGGGCGACGTAATAGGCCAGCTGTTCGTCGCTGCGGACCAGCGATTTTTCCAGCGCCGCCTCGATCTGCTGCAGTTGCCCGCCCAGCGCCACGGCCGAGTCGCCGAACTGCCGCACCGCGGCGCTGAAGGCCTCGCCCAGGCCCTCCACTTCGACCGCCCCGCGGGTGACTTGCGCGGCGGCGGTGCCGAGCCTGCCGGTCTCGGCCTCGATGTGGTCGGTGAAGCGGGTGCCGACCCGTTCCAGCAGGTCGGCCGAGGTGCCGACCAGTGCATCCACGGCGGTGCGCTGCTCGGTGGAGGCATGGTTGACCGCGTCGAGCAGCGTCTCCAGCGTGCCGAGCAACCGGGTGTGCTCCTCGAGCATGGCGGTGTCGCGGACCATGCTGTCGGACAGCTTTTGCCGCAGCTCGGCGACCACCTCGGCCGCGGCCCTGGGGGCTTCCGATGCGGCGTCCACGAGGCGGGAGATCTCGGCGATGGTGTCGCGGGCCTGCGCCTCGGCCTGCTCCGTCATCGCGCCGAACGCTTCGGTCCAGCGCTCGAGGCGCTGCTGGTCGCGCGACTCCAGCGCTTGCTGAAGCTCGGCATGTGAGTGCTGCATCACGCCGGCCAGGTCGCTGGCGCATTTCTGGAGCGTGGTGGCCGCGTTTGCGAGCGCCTGCTCGTTGCGCGCGGCGAGGGCTTCATTGACGGCCTCCTGGCGCGCCAGTGTGTTGCTCCAGGCGTTCGCCGTCGCGGCGGTGGACACATCGATCCGGGTCGAGACGGAATCGAGCCACCCCGTGGAGCGCTGTTCGAAGTTGTCGGTGAGCCGGGTCAGTGATTCATCCAGATCCTTCACCAGCGCGGTATTCGCGCGCTGCTGCTCGGCCACGGCGCCGGCCCAGTGGGCAGCGGCGGCCGCGTTCGCGGTTTCCATGCCGGATGCCAGGCCGTCGAGTTGCTGTTGTACCGCGTCGGTGACGGTGGCCTGCATGGACGCGGCCTCGCGGGCGAGGCCGGCCATCGTGGCTTCCACCGCCGGTTGCAGCGCGGCGCCGACGGCGCGCGCGCTGTCGGCCACGCTGGCCTTCAGCGACTGCTCGACGGACGTGGCCAGGCGCGTGTAGGCCGCCTCGGTGCGGGCATGGAAGTCGTTCTGGCGTGCGGACAGCTGGTCCGCGGCTGCCCGGTTCTGCTGCTCCAGTGCAGCCGTCATGGCGTCCAGGCGCTCGACCAGCGCGGGCATCTGCCCGGCCTGCCGTTGCAGCAGACGGAACGCCTCCTCGCGTTGCCAGGCCTGCGAATGGGGGCGCAGGGTGGTGGCGATCTGCACGTCGAGCAGTTGTACGACCTGGAGCCGCTCGCGCCGGCACAGGGCGGCCAGCAGCCCGAGCATGGCCGAGCTGGCCACGCCGGCGATCGAGGTGCCGAAGGCAAACGCCAGGCCCCGGACCGGGGCGCCCAGCGAACTGCGGATCGCGTCCAGGTCGGTCGCGCTCTCCAGTGCCAGGCCGGTGCCGCGCAGGGTCGCCATCATGCCCAGCAGGGTGCCGAGCATGCCCAGCAACACCAGCAGGCCGACCAGGTACGGCGTGAGGGCGGGCGCCGGAAGGGCGACACGTTCGCCTTCCACCCGCAACCGCACCGCGTTGCGCAGGCTGGGGTGCAAGCCTGCGAGCCAGTCGCCGAGCCCTGGCGTGGTCGCGTCCGCCTCCGCGACCGCCCGGGCCAGCGTGGCGGTGGCCTGGCGGTAGCGGTGCAGCTCCAGCGCGCCGGCGACGTAGCAGGCGCCGATCACCGCGGTGACGGCGGCCGCCGGGAGGTTGGAGCCAAGGTAGCCGGCGCCGATCCAGCACACGGCGGCCAGGCCGGCCAGGAACACAACGAGGTGAAGCAGGTTTCTGGACATGGGTTCTTCGTTATGCGGTGCGAAGCGCTGCAAGCAGCCCTTCGACAGGGTGGAAGCGGACCTCGAGTTCGGCGAGCAGCACGTTGCGCATGTCCTGGCGGAACACGTCCAGCCAGGGGCCGGCGCTGGCCGCCCCGGGATCCGGAGGGAACTCCAGGTTCGCCTGCGGCGCCAGGCCGTCGGCGCGCAGGCGTTGGAAGTGATGGCCCAGCAGGGTGGGGACGGCGGCCAGCAGGGTGAGTTCGCGTGGGCTCAGGGTCGTTTCCATGACCGCATCCACCTCGGCGAGCCGCACCAGCTCCGGCGAGGCCTGGCCGAGGCGGTCACGCAGCTGGCCGCGCAGGCGCCCGGTCTCAGCCTGCATCTTTCGTTGCAGCTCCAGGTAGCGCTCGCGGTAGACGGCGTATCCGTCGTTTCCGGATCGAGTGCTCCGCCACCTGGGCGTCGCGGTTTCGGGGTCGGCGTCGATGGCGGCGACCAGTGCGGCACGAACGCGCGTGCATTCCTGCTGCGCATCGCCATCCCCGGCCGGGGCGCCGGTGTCCGCTGGCAGCCGCCCGTCCAGGGCACCGGACAGGGCCACGGCCCGGGTCCAGTCGACCCACTCGCCCAACCGGTCCACCAGTGCGTGATCCGGCGCGCGCAGGTCCACGTCGGCCAGGCGCGCAAGCAGGCGTATGAACGCCGGAGCCGGAACCGCCTCCCTTTGTGATGCCTTCGCCATGGTTCGCCGCGGAAAACCGGCAATTTTACACCCCGGCGAACGCATGCCTTTACCCGCGGGTAGTCGGGCCGGCGCAATGTTCAGCGGAGTGCCCAGGCCGTGGCACCGGGGGTAGTCTGGGCCCGTACCGCAACAGGAGCTCATGACCCATGGTCGAGCCATCCCCCTCCCAGGTGCGCCTGCGCATCGATTTCGTCTCCGACGTCGTCTGCCCCTGGTGCGCAGTCGGCCTGGCCTCGCTGGAACAGGCGCTGGAGCGGACCCGCGGCGAGGTCGAGGCGGATATCCATTTCCAGCCCTTCGAACTCAATCCCGACATGCCAGCCGAAGGCGAGGACGCCGCCGGGCACCTGCAACGCAAGTACGGCATGTCGGCGGCACAGGCCGAGGCCAACCAGCAGGCGATCGTCGAGCGCGGCGCCGCGGTGGGCTTCACCTTCGACATGACGAAGCGCCAGCGCATCTACAACACCTTCGACGCCCACCGGCTGCTGCACTGGGCCGGAGCGGAGGGCCGCCAGCGCGAGCTCAAGCACGCGCTGCTGCGCGCCTACTTCACCGAGGGACGCGATGTGTCCGACCACGACACGCTCGCCGCGATCGCGGCCTCGGCCGGATTGCCGGAGGAGGGCGCGCGCGGGGTGCTGGAGTCCGGCGCCTGGGCCGACGAGGTCCGCATCGGCGAGCGCTTCTTCCAGTCCCACGGCATCCGCTCGGTGCCGGCCGTCATCCTCGAGCGCAAGCACCTGGTCTCCGGCGGCCAGCCTGTGGAGGTGTTCGAGCAGGCCCTGCGGCAGGTCGCCGCCTCCATGGGGAAGTCAGCATGATCACCGTTTCCCCCGCACCCCCGCACGTGGCCGCGTTTGCCGGCGAGTCGCGCTAGAGCGCACTCACCCGGAACCGGCGTCCCTTGATCTTTCCCGCGCGCAGCCGCGCCTGCGCCTGCCCCGCCTGGGTCCGGGCGATGGCGACGTAGCTGCGGGTGTCGTACACGTCGATCTTGCCGATCGCGTCCTTGTGCAACCCGGCCTCGCCGGTCAGGGCACCGACGATGTCGCCCGGGCGCAGCTTGTTGCCGCGGCCGGCATCGATGCGCAGGGTGGCCATCGGCGCCTGCGGTACCCGGGCGGGTTTCCCGGACAGGGGATCCACCCGTTTCCAGCGCAGTGGCGTTCCCTGCTGCTGTTCGATCGCCAGGGCGCGCGGCATCTCCCGCGGCGTGCATAGGCTGAGGGCCAGCCCGGCGCGGCCCGCGCGGCCGGTGCGGCCGATGCGGTGCAGGTAGGTTTCAACATCGGTCGGCAGCTCGTGGTTCACCACCGCGTCGATGCCCTCGACGTCGAGTCCGCGTGCCGCCACGTCGCTGGCCACCAGCACGCTGCAGCTGCGGTTGGTGAACCGCACCAGGACTTCCTCGCGGTCGCGCTGGTCGAGTTCGCCATGCAGCCCCAGGGCGGTGAAGCCGTAGTGGCCGAGGGAGCCGACCAGCTCCCCGACGTCGCGGCGGGTATTGCAGAACACCACGCAGGATTCCGGCCGGTGCCGCAGCAGCAACGCCGCCAGCAGCGGCGCCTTGCGCGAGTGTTCGACTTCGAAGAACCGCTGTTCGATGGCGACCGGCGCGGCGCTGTCGACGCTCACCTCGACCGGGTCGCGCAACATCTCGTTCCCGAGCACCCGGATCGGCTCCGGGAAGGTGGCGGAGAACAGCAATGCCTGCCGGTCCTTCGGCAGCCGCTTCACGATGTCGCGGATCTGTGCCTCGAAGCCCATGTCGAGCATCCGGTCGGCCTCGTCGAGCACCAGGACGCGGATACCGTCCAGGCGCAGCGCCCTCTTGCGCACCAGTTGCTGGATCCGGCCGGGCGTGCCCACGACCACGTGCGGGGCATGGCCGAGCGAGGCCAGCTGCGGCCCCAGCGGAATGCCGCCGCACAGCACCGACAGCTTCAGGTTGGCGATGCCGGTGGCGAGTCTGCGCAACTGCTTGCCGACCTGGTCGGCGAGCTCACGGGTGGGGCACAGGACCAGGGCCTGGGTCAGGACCGCCTCCGGGTCGACCGCCTGCAGCACGCCCAGGCCGAAGGCGGCCGTCTTGCCGCTGCCGGTCGGCGCCTGGGCGATCACGTCGCGGCGCTCAAGGAGGGCCGGGAGCGCCTGGGCCTGGACCGGGGTCATGCTGGAGTAGCCCAGCGCGTCCAGGCCCGGCAGCAGGGCGGGGGACAGGGGCAGGGAGGCGAAGGTCGGGGGCGTGGCCATCCGCCATGATCGCAGGCTTGCCCGGGGTGTGCTTGGTCTTACGCAGCGGGCACCCGCACCATCCGGTCCATGAGTTGCTCGAGGGTCGCGTCCATGTCCTCGCACCGGCCCATGTGCACCGGCGAGGTCTGGATGATCGCGCTGCGCCGGGCAGTCAGCCAGTGGAAGCGCGCGCGCTGTGGCAACAGCCCGATCGGGCCGGCGCCGGGGCCGCCCTCGCAGATCCGCAGGATCGCCTGCAGGTGCAGTTGCAGGGTGTGCAGGTCCACCCGTGGATCCAGTGCCCGCAGGCGCGCCTCGTCCAGTTCGATGCGGGCGCGCAGGTAGCCGGTCCGTTCGCAGGAGACGATCACCCCGACGTTGATGAACTCGCCGCGCTCGACCCGCGGGACCACGCGGATCACCGTGTAGTCGTAGCTGTCAGGCGCGCGCACGTACGGCCTCCTCCACGAAGCTGCGCGGCAGCGCCAGGCGCTGCTGCAGGTAGGCCAGGTAGGCCGCGCGCTGCTGCTGTGGGCTGCCGAAGACGCCCGGCTCCTCCAGCCAGGCGTCGGGAACCGCGGCCACGATGTCCGCCAGCCTTGCCGGGGTGAGCAGCGGCGCCAGGCATCCATCGGTCCGTTCCAGTTCGCTCGCCCAGGGCAGCAACACGTGGTCGCGGATGAGCGGGAACGGCTTGCCGGCGCCGCTGGTGTCGCCGTCCCAGCCGTGGTGGAAGTACAGCGACGCGCCGTGGTCGATCAGGGTCAGCTGGCGGTGCCAGACCAGCAGGTTGGGGTTGCGAGCAGTGCGGTCCACGTTGCTGGTGAAGGCATCGAACCAGACGATTTCCGAGGCGAGCCGCGGCGCTGGCGGCTCCGCCACCGGATCGAAGTTGAGTGCCCCGGGCAGGTAGTCCAGTGCCAGGTTCAGCCCGGCGCTGGCCCGGATCAGCTCCTGGATCTCGGGATCGGCCTCGGTGCGGGCCAGTTCGGGGTCCAGCTCGACGAGCACGATCTCCGGGATCGGCAGGCCCAGCGCGCGCGCGATCTCCCCGGAGACCAGTTCGGCGACAAGCGCCCGCGACCCCTGGCCGGCGCCGCGGAACTTGAGCACGTACATGCCGTCGTCATCGGCCTCGACGATGGCCGGCATCGAGCCGCCCTCGCGCAGCGGAGTGACGTAACGGGTGGCGGAAACGGTTCGCGGCGGCATGCGGCAAGCATAGCGGGCGGGGCCCGCGGGACCCGGGATCCTCTTACCGTTCGCCGTCGCCGGTACCCGGGCGGGCGCGTTCGGCGACCGTGGCCAGCGTGTCGGGGGTGATGTCCCACTGCTCCGGGTGGTCGTACTCGAACGTCACCTGCAGCTTGCCGGTGTCGCGGCGCACGCGCAGCACGCAGGCATTCCACGGCGCCCTGTCGTGCACGCGGGTTGCGTGGCGCAGTTCGTCGAAGGCCTCGCCGATCGCGGGGTCGCGCGGGGTGGCGGCCTGGTGGCCCCCGCCGTCGGTGTAGCGGAACCCGCTCAGCCTGCGGGCGACCGGACCGTCCGCGTAGCGCACCACGAGCGCGTAGCCGTCCCATTCCCCGTCGGAGACGGCCGGGTCGGCGACCAGCAGCCGGCCGATCCGGGCGATCAGTTCATTCCTGTCCAAGCGTGTGTCCCGTCGCGTGATGCCTGCCGCCAGTCTGGCTTCAGGCCATCGCAGTGTCGATCATGTCGTCCATGGCGGAGTCGGCGATCGCGTCGAAGGCCTGGCCGTCCGTGTTGGCGAACGCGATCAGCGCGGGGTCGTAGACGACGTTGCCGCTGTCGGGATCGACCACCCGGTAGTCGACGTGCACCTCGTCGGGACGGCGGGAGCCCGGTTCGCCGACGAGCTCCACCTCGATCTCGACCTCCATGCCCTTGCCCAGCCAGTCGCTCCACTCCTGTTCCATCCGCGCGTAGGCGCCGCGGTTGAACAGGCCGAACTGCGGGAACATGTTGACCGGGCCGTGCCCGTTGACGAACCGGTAGGCGAAGATGTGGCCGACGTCGTCCCCGGTGCCCTTCATCTCGTTGTCGACGCGGAACCTGCTCTGGGCGTTGCCTTCGATCCGATCGGAGTCGCGGCCGCGGCTGGAGGGTTCCCAGGTCAGCGTGGCCTCCGCGGAGGCCGGACGGCCGTGCTCGTCCAGGGTCCAGGTGATGTCGTTGACCTCGCCCGAGCCGGCCTCGGTGACGGTGCCTCGCACCTCGTTGGCCTCGACGTCCTCGGCCAGGATCACCGTTCCGTCCGGAGGCTGGCCGGTCAGCAGCATCCGCGAGTAGCCGGCGCGGTCGGCACCGGCGGCGTCGGGCAGCATGCTGGTGTGCCGGGTAAAATCCTCGCGCTCGGACGGGTAGGACGCGGGGCCGCCGTCTCGCGGTGCGTCGAACAGCTGTTCGGCGCCGCTCATCACCCGCAGGCCCTTCTTCTCCGTCATCTCCAGCGACAGGCGCAGGTCGGCCACGGTATCCAGGCCATTGGCTTCCGCCAGGGCCATGAAGGACGGCTCCAGTGCCGTGCCGGCGTAATCGGCGCCGTGGACCTCGACGCGGGTGCGCGGGGGCAGGGTGGCGGGGTCGAACGGGTTCACCGCGCGCATCTGTTCCGGCGTGGCGTTCTCGTTGCGGATCGTGACCTCGTAGCGCACCGGCACTTCGGTGGTGGCCCCGCCTGGTGCCGACACCCGCATGTCCGCGGTGGCGACGTAGGTGGTGTTCCACTGGCCCTGCTTCTCGTCCTGGATGCGCACCGAGCCCTGGTCGAGCTGGAACTCGACGTCGGCCGGGTCGGCCTTGAGGATCCGCGGATCCATCCGCGTGCCACCGTCGGGCCGGAGCAGGCCTGGCAGGGCATGCAGGCTCTCCAACCAGGATGGGGGCGGCAGCGGCAGGTCGAGCTTGGGGGCGTCGAAAGACATGGCGGGCGCATGCGGGCGGTGGGATCGCCCGGTCGCCGCCACTCTATGGTGCGTTTTCCTACCCCGCCATTGGGGGAAACCCGCGGCTCACAGGCCGAACGGCCAGGTCTCCGGCATCCCGCTGCCGTGCCGCTCCGGCGTGAGCGGCGACACCGCGGTGGTCTGGTCGAACCACGCCCAGGCATCGAACTGTTCCGGTAGCACCACCTCCGCGTAGTGGCTCTGCAGCTCGGTTTCCGGACGGTAGATCACGCCGATGAAGCGCGCCAGCCGCGGTTCCATCAGGCGCTTGCGCAACGCCTCATGGCGGCCTTCGCGCAGGTCGAGCAGGAACCGTCCCACCCGGTGTCGTGGCACAGCCGCTCGACGCTGTCCCGGCGCCACGCCCGCACCTTCTTGATCTCCATTTCCCCGTCCCCGCAGGCGCTGGCCGGCGCCTACCTCCAGCACCCGGCCGCCGGGCGGGATGCCGGCGGCCTCGATCATCAGCG
>Ga0079224_100012765_pt1 | contig 11656 bp, 9 predicted proteins | sample Stecom2015_FD_80414 | JGI IMG/M metagenome (GOLD analysis project Ga0079224, IMG submission 80414) | Agricultural soil microbial communities from Utah to study Nitrogen management - Steer compost 2015 | ecosystem: Environmental > Terrestrial > Soil > Agricultural land | place: USA: Utah...
CTGCTGCGCACCCTGCTCGGCCTCGAGCGCCCCGAGCGCGGCGCGGTCCTGCTCGACGATCGGCCCATCGAGGAGCTCACCCCGGGCCAGCGCGCCGCCCACGTCGCCTGGCTCCCCCAACGCCCCGCGCTGGGGGAAGCGCTCAGCGTGGTCGAGCTCGTGGCGAGCGCCCGCTATCGCTTCGGCGAAGCCCACGGCGAGGCCCTCGCCCACGCCCGCCGCGCCCTGGCCGCCGTGGGGGCCGCCGGGCTGGCGGATCGTCGCTCGGATCGCGTCAGCGGCGGAGAGCTCCAGCGGGCCCTGCTCGCCACGCTGCTCGCCCAGGAGGCCCCGCTGCTCCTCGTCGACGAGCCCGCCAACCACCTCGACCTCGCCTATCAGGCCGCCATCTACCGCCGGCTGGGGGAGCTCTGGAGCCGCGGCCTGGGGCTCATGGTGGTCACCCACGACGTCAACCTCGCCTGGCTGCTCGGCGCCCCGGAGCGGGTGCGCGTGCTCGGTCTGGAGAAGGGGCGCGTCGTCCAGGACACGACCCTCGCCGCCCCGGATCTCGCCGAGCGCTTGAGCGCGCTGTACGCCGTGCCCCTGCGCGCGGTGGAGGTCGGCGGGGTGCGGCAGCTCCTCGTCGATCGATCCGTCCTCCCGACTCCTGCTCCCGGAGACGAGCCGTGAAGGACCTGCTGCTCGTGCTCGTCGTGGTGCTGCTCGTGGCGACCGCGTCCGTGTTCCTGGGAGCGCCCCTCGTCGGCGCCGAGGGGCAGTTCGTGCTCTGGCAGTTACGGATCCCGCGCGCGTTGGCTGGTTTGTTGGTGGGGGCCACCCTGGGGCTCGTCGGGGCGGCCTTCCAGTTGTTGTTCCACAACCCCTTGGCGGAACCGAGCACGGTGGGCACGACGGCGGGCGCGGCGCTGGGAGCGCTCGGTGCCCTCGTCTTCGACCTCGGAGGTGCCTGGCAGCTCTCCGCGGTCACCCTGTTCGCCTTCGCGGGAGCCCTCGCCGCCAGCCTGGTGGTCGCGCTCACCGCGAGCTCCGGGCGCGCGCGGGTGAACGACGTGCTCCTCGCGGGCATCGCCGTCACCCTCGCCGCCGGCGCGGTCTCCCAGGCAGTGCACTCCATCGCGGAGATGCCAGCGCTGTTCGCCGCCGCGATGTGGGGGCTCGGACAGCTGCCCCAGGTGGGCTACGAGCGGGTGCTGGTGCTGGCGCCCTTCGTGCTGGGCTCGTCGGTGGTGCTGCTGTTCCGGGCGCGGGCGCTGGCGGCCCTCGCCCTGAGCGAGGACTGGGCGGCGACCCAGGGAGTCCCCGTGCGTCGGGTGCGCCTGGAGGTGCTGACGGCCGGCTCCCTGGGGGTGGCCGCCTGCGTCGCCTTGTGCGGGCCCATCACCTTCGTGGGGCTGCTGGTGCCCCATCTGGTGCGGCGCCTGCTGAATCCGCCGGCCCGGCAGCTCCTCGGTTTATCCTGGCTCGCGGGGGCGGCGTTCCTCGTCGTCTGCGACGGGATCGCGCGGGTGCTCGTGCCCGGACGCGAGCTGCCCGTGGGCGTGCTCACCGCGGCCCTCGGCGCGCCGGCGCTGTTCGCCCTGGTGCTCCGCCGCTGAGCCGCGATCCGCCGGGCCAGAACGAGCGGCGGCCGAGCGCGGGCCGACCGCGGGGGCAACCTGCGGCCCGTTCCGCCAGTGAACCCCGCCGGCGCGGGGCCGTTCCCCTCCGCAGCCGCCGCGCCTCCCTCATGGCCCACGAGCCGCCCGCCCATGCACCCTCCTCCCGACGCCGCCGTCCGCCCGCTCCGCGCGCTCGCCGCGTCGCGGGCGGGCGCTGCTCCCCGGCGGAGAGGCGCCCGGGTCCCCCGGCGCGCGCTGGGTCTCCACAGGGCTCCCCACACGGGCCCCCACACGGGCCCCCATACGGTGCGCGCCTGGACGCTGGGCGTCTGCGCGGCGCTGTGTGGCCTGGCGCTGTGCGGAGCGGCCCAGGCGAACGACGCCGTGGCCGCCGCCGAGGCGCTCTTCCTCGAGGGCCGCCGCGCGATGGATGGTGGGCGCTACGAGGCCGCCTGCACCAAGTTCCGCGAGAGCCACCGGCTGGAGCCCGCCGTGGGCACGGTGATGAACCTCGCCGCCTGTGAGGAGCAGCTGGGCCGCCTCGCGAGCGCCTGGCAGCGCTGGCACGAGGCCCTCCAGCTCCTCGAGCCGACGGACGACCGCGTGGCCTTCGCCCGGGCCCGGATCACGGCCCTGGAGGGCCAGGTCCCCTCCCTCACGGTGCGCCTCGCCGGCGGCGCGCCCGCGCGATCGTTCTTCCTGCGCAACGGGGTGCGCTACGAGCGAGGCGCCTTCGACACGGCCCTGCCCGTCGATCCCGGAGAGCAGGTGATCGTGGTGGGCGCGCCCCACCACGTGCCCCGGGTGTATCGCGTCGAGGTCCGACGCGGCGAGCAGCGCGCCGTCGAGGTGCGCCCTGGGCCCGTGCGGCGACCACGACTCGACGAGGAGCCGGCGGAGCAGGGCTCCTCCCGGCGCACCTGGGCGCTCTTGTGCGGGAGCGCGGGGCTGCTCGGGGCCAGCACGGCCGTCGTCGCGGGACTGCTCATCCCTCAACGCCGCGCCACCATCGACGCCCACTGCAGCGGCGCCACCTGCGACGCCCTCGGGAGCGCGGCCCTCGAGGAGCGGCGCCAGCTGGAGGTCGCCCGCGTCATCGGCTGGATCGTCGCGGGGGCGGGCGTCGGCGCCGGGACTTTCCTGTTCTTCAGTGAGCCGGAGCCCGCCCCTGCCCTGGGAGCCTTCTGGGGCCCGGGGCGCGGCGGGGTCACCTACACGGGCGCCTTCTGAGCCCTTCCGGGGCCCCTCGAATCCCCTCGGCACTCGGTGCTAGCATCGGTCGGGCCCCCTCCGCCCGTGACTCCCGACGAATTCGATCAGTACCTGGACGACCTCGAGACCCGCCTCGAGCGTCTCCGGTCCTTGTACGAGCAGTATTTCATGGGCATGGAGCGGATCGAGCCCTCCGTCGCCCGCAAGGACGTGGATCGTCGCTTCTGGGTGCTCCGCCGGGAGAAGGTCCGCAACACGGCGCGGCGCTTCAAGCTGCAGACCCTCGTGCAGCGTTACAACACGCTGCAGCAATACTGGCACCGCACCTGTCGCGAGATCGAGCAAGGCACGTACCGCCGCCACAAGCTCAAGGCAGAGCGCGCCTTCGCCACCCGCGCCCCGGAAGCGCCGACGCAAACCTCCGCGCCGCCTCCGGACCCCTCCGACGTCGTCGAACGCTCTCGGCAGGCGACCCGCTCCGCGGAGGAGGACCTGCGGGCGCTGCTCGCCAGCGACTTCGATCCCGCCGCGGAGGTGGACGCCGCCCTCGACGCCATCTTCAACCTGGGGCCCGCGCCCTCCTCACCCGCCCCTGTCCCGCGCCCGGTCACGGGCCCTCCCACGGGTTCCCCCTCCACGGGAATCGGCACGGCGCGGACGAGCACGGCCCCGCGACCACCGACCAGCGCCCCGCGGCCGCCGAGCCCTGCTCCACGGACGCCTGGCCTCACCCCTCGGACAGCCCCCCCGAGCGCCGTCCCACGCGCCCCGGAGCCACGCCTCCGCCCTCCCACGGCGCCGCCACGGCCCGCCTCCACCGCGCCGCGGCCCGACGTCCCTGCGGGGAGCCCCTCCCGAGGCCCCGCTCCGCCGTCGAGGGCTCCCGCCCAGCAGTCGAGGGGCCCCGCTCCCCCGTCGAGGGGCCCCGTGCCGCCGCCGAGAACCCCGGCGCCGCCGCCACGGCCACTGGGCCCGCCGTCCCGCGGCCCCACGCCGCCGCCGGCCCAGGCTCCGCCGCGGCCCGCGCCCGCGCGGGCGGACGCCGGCTCCCTCAGCGACGCGCGGATCCGGGAGCTCCACCGACGCTACCTCGCGGCCCGGACGGGCGCGGCGCCACCCATGAGCCTCGACAAACTCGCGCAGAGCCTCCGGGCGACGGAGCAGAAGCTCCGCCAGCAGCACCGGGGCCGCCGGATCGACTTCGACATCGTCGTGCGCGACGGCAAGCCGGTGATCAAACCCAAGCTCACCTGAGGGCCCTGAGAGCGGACGAAGCTCCCGGCTACCGTCTCGCGGGCCCTCGCCCGTCCGTGGCTCGTCTCTGGAGGTGCCCGCTCGGGGCACGGCAGGGCTTCTCTTCCCCGGGGCGAGCCGGCCCGGGGCGCCCGGCTCTCAGCCCTGGAGGCGCTCTGCTTCCCGGGGCGCGGCGGTCTGGATGAAGACGTCCTCCTCGCAGAAGAGGATGGTGCAGGCGCAGCGGCCCATCTCGCGCATGCGCGCGCAGAGCTCCGACAGCTCCTCGTCGAAGTCCACGACGTCGCCTTCGATCGGCTGACGGGTCGTCTGGTCGTAGCGACAGTTGTCGAGGGCGACCCACATCCCCGTGTACTTTTCCGAGCGGCACAGCTCGGACCACGACATACGAGTGGTCATGGCATCTCCTGCGCGGGCAGCCCTGAGGGTGCCAGCGCTCCTAGAGGGGTTCTTGAACCGAAGCATTTTGAGCTCTCAGCGAAGCATCAGAATGAATCGACGCGGATTCCTGGGCGGGCGAAGGGGGACATCGCGGGAACCATCAGGAGGGTAAGACAGAACATACGGCGGGCGCTCGGAACCAGTCAAGCAAACGGTGTTGCAGAATTGATACACCCGGCGTCGTCGGGGCGGCTTGCCTACGACGCGACCGGGGCTCGGTCAAGCGCGCAGGTGGGATGGCTCCCTACGGCTTCCCCCGTGAAAACAGCTGCGTCGGAACGACTCTGCGGGCCCTCCGGGGGCCGCGCCCCCTGGGCGGTTCGTGGACGCGCACCCCGAGGATCCGTCCCCAAGCGGGAAGCCCCGTTCGCCCCCGGGCACGCGGCCACCCTCGCCACGCCAGGGCGCCTCGAAGACCGCCGGGCGGCCGGGACCCCGAGTCGGAGCGCCCGGATCCCGCGCTGCGCTGACGTGTCGGCGCACGGGGCTCTTTGGAGGTAGCTCGGCCGAACCGCGCACGCTGACGCGCGCGGGGGTCGGTGGTTCGAGCCGATGGCGAGCGGCGAGAGGGCCGGGGGCCGAGCGCCCGCACGCGGGCGCGGGCGCGGCTTACTTGCAGTTGTCCGCGATGGCCTTGTTCGCCCTGGCGATCCCGCTGGTCATGCCCGCTGCGTTGGCCGCGGCGACGATCTGCTTGGCCTCGGCGCAGCGTCCCGCGGCGGCTGCGCTCGCCGCCGAAGCGGAAGCCTGCCGCCCCGCGGCCGCCTTGCACTGAGCCTGCCCGGCTGCATCACAGCTGGACAGGGCCGCCACGGCCCCCTGGATGTTGCCCGCCGCCGCCGCGGACAGGCACGCGCTGCAGTCCTTGGGTGCCGGCGCTGGGGGCGGTGTGGTCGTCTGGGGCGGAGGAGGCGTCGGGGTCGAGCCCGAGGTGCCCCCGGTGCTCGGCGCCGGGGTGGACGGCGTCGAGGGCGTGGACGGCTTGGAGGTCGACGGCGTCGCCGGGGTGGAAGGCTTCGACGGCGCGGGATCCGACGCCGGCTCACTCCCGGAGGGTTCGTCGAGGGGATCGTCGGCGGTGACGTCTGGAGGCACCTCCACCTCCGGCGCGACGGACGCAGGCTCGGCGGCGTTCTCGAAGGCGAGCGGCGCGGGCACGTCGTCGTCCCCATCACCACGCATCGCCACGACGCCGATGGCCACGAGCAGGCCCGCACCGAGCAAGCCGAGGGCCACCACGAGCCCCTTGCCGCCTCCCCCCTTCTCCACACGCGGTGGCGGAGGAGGCGCGGCCATCGCCGCAGGAGTCACGGCGGGCCCCATGGACCCAGGGAGCGGAGCCCCGGGAGCAGCCGCCGCCTGAAGAGGCACCGTGCGGCCCACCGCCCCGACGGGCGCAGCCGGCATCGCCTCGGTGCCCGTCGACGAGCGCTGGGGCTCGCTGGACTCCGCCGCGCCATTCAGCCCGGCTGCGATCTCCCGATAGAAGGCGCCGGCCGTCTCTTGCCGATCCTCCGGGAGCTTCGCCAGCGCGCGCATCACCGCCTGCCGCATGGGCGCGGGCACGTTCGAGCCCACGGGGGTCTGCTCCAGCGGGAACGGCTGCGCCGTCATGTGCTCCGTCGCCCACTGCCACGCGGTGGCCGCGCTGAACGGCAGCCGCCCAGTGAGCATTTGATACGTCATGATGCCGAGGGAGTAGATGTCGCTCCGGCGATCCAGCGCCTGACCGGTGAACTGCTCCGGGCTCATGTAGGGCGGCGTGCCCAGGACCATGCCCTGCTGGGTGAGCTTCTGTTCCTTGGCGGCGTCCGCCGACTCGCTGCGGGACGCGATGCCGAAATCGAGGACCTTGACGAAGTCCTTCTGCCCGAGGCGCTCCGACAGGATGATGTTCTCGGGCTTCAGATCGCGGTGGATGATGCCCTGGCCGTGGGCCTCGTCGAGGGCGCCACACACCTGCTCGATGATGTGCGCCACGCGCTCCGGATCGAGGGCCCCCTCCTCCTCGATCGCGCGATCGAGGGAGCGCCCGTCCACGTACTCCATCGCGATGTAGAGGGTGCCGTCCTCCTCCGCGCCGAAGTCGTAGACCTTGATCGTGTTCGGATGTTCGAGCTGCGCGACCGTGCCGCACTCCCTGTGGAAGCGCGCGAGCACCGAAGGATCCTGGGAGAGGTGCGGGTGCAACGTCTTGATGGCGACCCGACGCACCGTGGAGCCCATCTGCTGCTCCCCGGAGTACACGACGCCCATGCCCCCCTCGCCGAGCACGCTGGTCACGCGGAAGCGGCCACCGATGAGGCGCCCCACCCACGGGTGTTCGTTCATGCCCGGGGTCGGAAGCATGATCCCGCAGGAGGCGCAGAACCGCGCTTCGTCCAGGTTCGCGTGCCCGCAGCTTTCACAGTTCATCGGAGGGCTAGTGTGCCGAATCGTGACAGGGCAGCAACCCTACTATTTCTATTCCGCGACATCGTCCGCGGGAGCGTCCGTCGATTCGACGGGTGGCCAGGGCAGTTCGATCTCCTCACCCGTCGCTCGATCGACCAGCAGCGCTCGTGTGGGTCGATCGGTGGCAGGAACGAGCACCTTCTGCGACGTCACCAGACCCCGCTCGAGGCCCCCGTCTTTGGACTCCTCGGCCCCCAGGAGGGGGAAATCGAAGCGCACCCGGTCCACCAGCTCGAGCCCGATCCAGAGCTCGATCGCGAAGCGACCCATCCGCCGCGCCGTCGTGCGGGGGCGCTCGAAGGTCCGCTCCACGGCGCTCACGAGCTCCACGCGGCCCCGGGTGTAGCGAAGCTCGAGCTCGTACTGCCGCCTCGAGCTCAGGGCGGGCGGATCCGGCGCGCGACCGTGGGGACCCTGACCCGGCCCCGAACGCCCCGCGGGCGCCGTCGCCGCTGGCCCGGATCCGTCACCCGCGTCCGGTCGTCCCGGCGCGCCCGCCGCGCCCATGGCCTGCTCCACCTCTCGCTCCCGCTTCTCCGCCGCCGGGGTCAGCTCGAGGGGCACGCTCACCTCGGGGAGCCGCGCGAGGGGGCTCCGCGAGCAGGCGAACCCCAGGAGCACCGCGACGATCAGGGTCGCCCAGAGCAGGTGACGGGCCCTCGATGACGCTGCGGGACCCCCGCTGCCGCGCGCCCGATCCCGCGGCCCCGCGTCGAGCCGCCTCGTTCGTTCTCCTCGCTCACTGTCCGCCAACGGTCTCCCTTTCGTGAGCGGTCTGCCGCGACGCCGCGCCCGTGGTGGGGGCGCCGCCGTGGTCCGCCGTCGATGCTCGAAGCTCCGCCCCCGAGGTGGAGGCGAACGGGACGCCCAGGGCCCGCGCCAGGACCGCGACCGAGTCTCCCCGATGGGCCCACCGGGTCAGGATCCCGGGGACGTAAGCCACGCGCAACAGCCAGAGCCCATCGAGGCTCTCGACGCGGACGGGGCTCTCCGCGCGGCGCTCGACCTGACCTTCGGCCTGACCTTCGACGGGGCCCTCGGTGCCCGTCGAGCGGCTCGGCCGCACCGCTGCGCGGCCCCGATCCTCCGCGCCTCCGAGAGGCAGGCCCGCAGGGGGGCTCGACGCGGTGCGAGCTCCGGCCCCGCCACGGGCTCCGACGGACGGATACCAGGGCTCCAGGTGCCGCCGTTGCCGCTCGCGCTGCGCCCGCCGCCACACCACCCGCGCCGCCAGGCTGCTGCCCCGCAGATCCACCACCTCGAGCAGCTCCTCGACGGTGCAGTCGAAGGCCGCCCCCTCGGGCAAGCCGGGCTCCAGCCGATGGAGCCGCCGGTCCACGTCCACGGCGATCCGGCGCAGCAGCGCCCCCACCTGCAGATCGAGGAGCCGCACCCGCTCTCGGAGCAAGATCGCGTCCCGCGCCATGCCCCGCAGCGCCCCGAAGGCGAACGCGAACACGTGCCCGCGCGCGGTCTCCACCGCCGCCAGGGCCCGATCCGCGGCGAAGCGAGCCGCCCGGCAGCGCCCGAAGACGTCCCCCGCTCCCCGAAGAGAGAAGGCCGCCAGCTCCACGAGCTGACCCCGCCCTTCGCCCAGCCGCGGGCACGCGGGATCCTCCGGGCGCCGCGCGAAGAACCCGTGGCTCTCCGCGAGCCCCCGCAGCGCTCGACGTCCCGGTCCCTCCGGCAGCGCCGTCCAGTCGCCCCGCCGCGCGGGCCCCTCCAAGGCCCTGCGGCAGTCGGCGTCGTTGCGCACCACCTCGAGGCGCTCCTCCCACTCGGCGAGCAACGACACCCAGGGCAGCGCGTCCAAGCCCGCGTCCACCAGGGGTCCGCTGCTCGGCGCCGCCTCCTCACAAAACGCCACCAGGGCCTCCGCCGAAAACGTCGCCTGCGCCAGGAGCTCCGCCGTGCGCGTCTCCAGCGCGCGCGCGTCCTCGAGGGTCCGCTTCAGGCCGTCGTCTGGGAGGACCGCCAGATCGAGCTCCCGTAGGCCCGCCAGCACCTCCCGGCAGTGACGCTCGTGCTCCGTCACCGCCTCGAAGAGCCCGCCCTGGTGCACCAGCTCCCGGGCGCCGAGCAGCGCCCCCCGCGCGCTCCAGCGGCGCTCCCGCCCCAGCCGTTCCTCCACCGGGAGCCCCGTCAGGGAGCGCAGGAGACGCTCGTCGAGGCCCGCGCCCTGCTCGAGGAGTCGCAGCACCGCGTCCGCGCGCCATTGCCAACGCCCGGGGCCGAGCTCGACGAGGGACGCCGCCCGACGCCCCCAACGACGCCGGACCACCGCCTGCCACGCCCTCGCCCCATGCACCGCGAAGGAACGCCCCAGGGGCGACAGGGGCGCGCAGTCCTTCGACGCCCCCGGCAAGGGAAACCCCGTGGGGGTGGGCTCCTGATCCGCCAACAGCACGGTCCACGTCGCGGGGCCCGCCCCCGCCGGCTGGGGCGCGTCCTCCTCCGGCGCCTCGGATCCCTCGGGCGCCCAGGCGACCACGGGGGTGACCTCCGCACGGGCTTCCTGGGCGCTCGCGGGGCTGAGGACCGTGAGCCCGACGACGATCTCGACACGCTTCACTCCTCGCGCGCCGATCTCCCGCAAGGCCTGCTCGAGGTAGGTGGTCGCCCAGAGCTCGCCGATGGCGCCCCGCACCGCCTCCGCGTCGGGCTCCACCTGCAGCTGATGGACCAGCGCCGGCACCTGGACGCCCCGCGGGCGCACCACGGGGCTCGCCCACAGCACGAGCTTCTCCGTGTCCGGGGGCCACTCGGGCAAGGACAACGTCTCCGCCGCGGCCCGGAGGCGCACGAAGGCGCGCGCCGCCTTCGACGCACGCCGCACCGGCGCCCGATCCGCGACGATCTCGTGGACCCGATGCCCCGGGGGGAGCACCTCGTCCTTCGCCCGTCGGAAGTGCTTGCGGTCGAGCACCCAGGTGGCGGGTGGCTCGATGCCGGCGTCCAGGGCGGCGCGCCAGCGGGACGCGACCTCGCCGTACTCGTCGAGGAGCTTGGCGCCCGTGGGCAGCGCTCCGAGCTCATGCCAACCCTTGGGCACGGCTCGTCTCAGCGCCCGGAGCCGGGGGCGCCGCCTCCGCGTCCCAGGGCCTGCTCCGTGAGGGCGCGCAGCAGCGGATCCGCTGCCAGCTGTTCCCGGAGCTCGTCGCGGACCAGCTCCAGTGCCGCCTCCGGCAGGCGCTCGACGAGGTGCGCCGTGGCCTGCTCCACCTGCGCCTCCAGGTACGCGTCGATCCCGAGTTCGCCAGCCTCGAGGCGCGCGCCCGCCACGTCCACGGGTCCGTCGGCGCGCGCCGTCGCGTCGGCCGCCGCCGCCCCGTCAGCAGCGTGAGCTCGCTCCGCGGCGCGACCCTTCTCCGCCCCCGCGGCTCCCCCCGGCGACGCAGGACCGTCGACCCCACCGCCCGGCCCCGGTCCCCCGGGGCCCAGGGGGCCTGCCCCTCCGATTCCGTCGACACCCATGGCTACATCCTACTCCCTCTGACGCCGATGCCAGCGTTCGACGCACTCCTTCAGCGCACCGCTTCAAACACTTCCTTCGACACACCCGGCTCTGCGAGCCCCCGCACGTCACACGTCGTGTCTCCCCTTCGGACGGAGCAACGACCGGGTTGCGCGCTTTCCGTGGCTCCCTTCAAAAACGTCCCTGGACCCACGCTCCGCCGCCCCCGGCGAGGGGCATGGCGTCGAGGCGGAGCTCCGCGATCCCGAGGTCGTCCCGCACCCAGTGCTCGCGACGATCGAAGAGCCCCACGAGGAACAGCGTCCCGCCGACCGCCTGCACCAAGCCCACGGTGCCGAGCACGGCCAGGGTCTTCGCGGTGCCGAAGGACTCGTCCTGGCAGGATCGCGCGCTCTCCACGGAGTCGGGCGTGTCGCAGTCGAAGCTCTGCTGGCCCATGGCGAGCCAGGGGCCGAGCACGGGGATCGCCAGGGTGCCCGCCTTTCCGTCGAAGGCGTCGGACATGCCGTAGCCCAACGCCGCGGCGTAGCCGATCCCCCAGGTGAGCGCCCCACCCCAGACCAGGCCCCGGTTCGAGGAGCTCTCCGCGTGGTAGCCGTCGGGCGGCTCCATCCCGGCGTAGGCGGGCAGCACGGGGGGACGAAAGGTCCCGAGGGGGCCGGGCGCGGGGCCCGGAGCCGCGACGAGATCGAGCCGCGTCGAGGCCGTCGATCCGAGGGAGGAGGAAGGGGTCTCGGTGAGCGCCGCGGGCTCACGCGGGGCTGCCACCACCGCAGGCGGAGGAGCTGGAGCATCCTCCGACGCCGGGCTCGGGGGAGCGGGTTGCGGCGGCTTGGAGGGAGTGGGCGTGGGTGACGTGCGCGGCGCAGGCGAGGGCGTCGCGGGCGGGCTCGACGGTTCTGGTGGGGGCGCCGGGCGCGGGACTTCACGGCGCGGCGGGCTCTCCGCGGGCGGCGCCTGCGGGCGGCGCGACGTCGCGGGCTCGGAGGGCGCGTCGGGATCCGGAAAGCTCGCCGAGGACTGAGCGCGCACCAGCCCGCTCGACCCGAAGATCGCGGCAAAGGTGAGGGCGACGCCCAGACGCCGAGGCATCGTTCTGCATTACCGAGCCCCGCCCACCACGACAAGCACCCCACTGCGACGCCCCCACGCCGACGCACCGCCCGACGTCGCGCCTCCCACGAGGGCCGTCCACCGGGCGTCGCCTCCCAGCCACGGC
>Ga0079224_100012766_pt1 | contig 11655 bp, 6 predicted proteins | sample Stecom2015_FD_80414 | JGI IMG/M metagenome (GOLD analysis project Ga0079224, IMG submission 80414) | Agricultural soil microbial communities from Utah to study Nitrogen management - Steer compost 2015 | ecosystem: Environmental > Terrestrial > Soil > Agricultural land | place: USA: Utah...
AGAACATATTTCTCAAAATCATCAATTTCATTTTTAAAATTATTATCCAGGTAAGAAACAACCTGCTCTTCTTCACCTGTTTTAACTGACCCGATTATCTGAATAACTTTCAGTACTTCACCCGCATTTAATTTCTTTTCATATAAGAATCTTGCTGCAGGAATTTTATCATCTTCTTTTAAAATAATTTCATTCTTAATATTCCCCAGTTCATCGCTCCACCAGTTATTATTTTCTACAGGCAATTTTTTTATAACACTTGCAGTACTGAACGCGGCAGGTTTCTCTCCGGCATTTAAAACGAACAAGGCTGCATTTTGTGTTTCAGGATCGTCATAATAGAAGTATAAACTATTCAGTGAGGAATCATACTTAGCATCAGCTTTATACTTTAATTTATAGGAATGGCTTGTGTGAATTGACATTTCGTTGTCTGTAATCATGCGGAAGTTTTTAGCTGCACCGGATAAATTTTTAATCTCATAGGTAACAACAAAAGCAGGGTTGTTCATACAGAAATTATAAGAGATAGTTATTGCTCTATCATCATCTTTCTTAAAAAATTTAACAGAGTACGGCGTGAGAAATATTTCAAACCGATCATGTCCAATCCATTCCCGCTTTCCATCCACCTCAATTCCAACTGCCATTATAAAAGATGAATCGCGTTTCCAGTAATCATTGCTCAAATCAATGCTGTTTGCAGAAGGATAGTAAAAGCTTATTCTCTGCAGCAGCGGTGAACTGTGGTGAAACTCGAGCCCGGTATAAAAACTTCCAACTTCAATCTTTGCATCACCATTAAATTTTGTTTCTAATTTTTCCTTTAGTGAATCACTCTGAGCTTTTCCCTCTGAGAAAGAAAAAATTATTAAAGCTAAAATGATGATTAAGGTTTTCATTTTTATTCCAGATAATCATTAAGAGAAAAAATTCTTAATGAAGTTTTTTTAGATATTTTATTTTCAATCGGGATTTTCTTTGCTTCCCCGGGAAGAAGAGTTAGGCAATTTTCTGTAAGAAGTAAATCATCAGAATAAACAGATACAAAAAATGCAGGCACATCTGATTTTAATGAAAGATATGATTTATCCTTTTTACCGATCAAATCATACTTAATCTTTGCGGGTTTTATTTTCTGATACTTCCATTCAATTGCTGAAAAGATATTTTCAGAAATCAACTCATCATTCACAGAATAAAGTTCAGCCGCAATTATTATTTCACCGGAAGCAATTTCATCACTGCAATTAATAGTGAAAACCTTTTGCTGATTTTTTTCAGCTTTGATTTTCACCTTTTTTATTAAATGTGATTTTCCTTTACCCGGAACAATACTGTAAATATTAGCGTATCCCCGGAAATCATTTTTAAAGTTGAGCAGAAATAAATCAATAGCATTATTGTTCGTTTCAAATTTTATAAGATGAGGAGCAAAAGACCGCTTAACCAGATAATAAGATAATTTTAGTTTTAAATCAGAATCAATCAAAGACCAGCTTGAAACAGGCCAGCAGTCATTCAACTGCCAGATAATTGTGCCGTTTGTATGCGGGTAATTAAACCGCCAATGTTCAAGACATGTTTTTAATGCAAGCGCCTGGTTAAGCTGGGCGAGGTAAATGAAATCACTCCACCCGGTTTTTACAGGAAGATGTCCTGCCAGAAATTTAAACTGTCTCTCGTTCCCTTCCACCTGCTTGTTGTGAAATTCAAACAAATAACTCTGCGGGTTTCTTTGTTCCGGCGGAATTACTTTTTCAAACGTGGATTGGTTTGCCGGTCCCTGGAATCCGAATTCTGTAACAAACAAACTGTAATCATGTTTAACTTCGTTATAGTCAATCCACCTGCTCCACAAATTCCATTGATGCCTGTTTCCTGATAACGGAGAATTAGGATCGCTTTCATCCTCTGAAAACGGGCTTGACTGCCAGTATGGCCTCTGCGGATCAAGCTGATTTATGATTTCAGGAATTACTTCACTATAAATTTTGTAACCGGGCATTTCTGTGTAAGAACGATTTTGTTCCTGGAACCAGATCCATTCATTTTCATTATTGCCGCACCACAGCGCAACAGAAGGATGATATTGCAGCTTTAAAACATTCTGAAAAATTTCTTTTTTTACATTTTCAATAAATTCACCGTGCTCAGGATAAGCTGCACATGCAAACATAAAATCCTGCCATACGAGAAGTCCGAGTTCATCACACAGCTCATAAAATTTATCCTGTTCATAAATTCCGCCGCCCCATACACGGATAAAATTCATCCCAGCATTTTTGGCAAATGCAAGAAGCGATGAATATTTTGTATCATCAATTCTTGTTAAGAAAGAATCAGCCGGAATCCAGTTTGCACCCCTTGCAAAAATATCTTTTCCGTTAATGCGGAAGCGAAATGTTTTCCCAATTTCTGTATTGCGAACCAGCTGCACGGTACGGATACCCGTTTTCTTTATTAAAATATCCTGAAGGGTTTCATTTTTGTATAACAGGATTTTCAATTCGTAAAGATGCTGCTCCCCTTCTCCGTTAGGCCACCAGAGAATTGGTTTCCTGATATTAATTACATCTGAAATTATTTTTTCACCCTGATGCTCAAGCCTGTACTCGGATGTTCCGGATGAATCCGATAAACTTAAAATAATTTTATGATCGATATCAGGCTGCTGATTTAAAAATATATTTATCCTGGCAGATGCTTCATTATCCGTAATGCTTGTTGTGCTGAAAGTAAAATTCTCAATGAAGGTATTTTCTCTTTGAATAAGATAAACAGGTTTCCAGATTCCTATATCTGCAAATGCTGGACCCCAATCCCAGCCAAATGAATATTGTGCTTTGCGGATATAAACCCGTTCGGAGTTAAGAGCTACAGGCAATTTTCCGTGCACACTTTCTTTTTCTTTTGCATAGGTATAAGTTGAAGTAAATTTTACTTCAAGTATATTTTTTTTGTTAAGCAGGGATGAAACATCAAACTCATATTTGCAGAACATGTTATCTGCTGCGCCGATTGTACTCCCGTTAAGAATAATTTCCGCTGCAGTATCAATTCCTTCAAAGACAAGTATTAATTTTTTATCCGGTTCATAATCATCAGGAATATTAAAAGCCGTACGGTAACTCCAATCTGCTCCGGCAATCCATTGCAGCCTTAATTCATTATCTGCATAAAAAGGATCAGGGATTATTTTGTTTATTATAAGATTATGATACACAGTTCCGGGAACAGCAGCTTTATACCATTTGTTATACTTCACTTCACCGGATAATTTTGTATTTGTCTGAAGTGAGAACTCCCAATCATTTAAGAAATGTTTTGTCATCATCTTTTCACCTGAGCAGTATCATTTTTTTTGTTTGATTAAAATCATCTGTTATCAAAGAATAGAAATAAATTCCGCTTGCTAATCTGCCGGCGGTTTCTGCATTCCATGTTAATTCATAAACTCCGGCAGGTTTAAATTCATTAAGTAAGTTTGCTATTTCGTTGCCAAGCACATCATAAATTTTAAATGTTATAAAACATGCATGTGGAATTTTAATTTCAAAATTTGTCTGCGGATTAAATGGATTAGGAAAATTCTGTGAGAGTGAGTAACCCGCAGGAATTATTTTTTCATTTTCAAAAATATCTGTGCTTATATCATAAAAAGATTTTATCTGCTCCATTGAAATTACATAATCAAATATTCTTATCTCATCCAGCACACCCTTGAAGCCGTACATATAATTTGCAGGGAGTGCCTGTGCAATCATCAAATCATAAGAAGTCTGCTTAATCAAACCACTCCATTCAGCATAAGCATCAAATTTTCCGTTTATATAAATTTCCATATCAGCGCCGTTATAGACTGCTGTAACGTTGTAAAATGAATCAACTTTTAATTCTGTTTCTGAATCAAGATCCTTAATTCCATGCTCTGTGTTAATCGTCCACCTGATTTTTTTATTTGTGATTGATATTTTCCAGCGGCTCTCCCAGTTGCCGTGAGAAATGGGGTAAGCTTCTCTTTCAAAAAAAGATGCAATTTTTATCCAGAAGTTTACTGAAATTGAATTCTGAAAATTTAACTGCGGTGTATTTTTAACCTGAATATGATCATCAACGCCGTCAAAAAAATAAGCATTGCCGGCTGCATTAAATCTGTCATCAGCAGGTGATGCCTGGTAAAGAAATACATCGTTATTGCTGCCGCTTTCATCAACAGCATTTCCGTTGAACGGCAGATACAGTATAAGATTTCCTGTCTGATTTTGTGAGAAGTCTCTTACTATCACAAGAACACTATCTTTAACTTCTGAACTTCCATCACTTACAGTTAAGGTTAAATAATAATTGCCCGGCAGGTTTGGGGAAATCCAGAAATTTTTGTTTCCTTCATTTAAAAAATTTCCTGCTTCAGAACTTAATGAATAAATAAGTGAATCATCATCCGGATCATTAAAAGAAAATAAAAGTTCAGCCTGTGAATTAATATCAATTTTCTTAGGCTCAGCTTTGAAGAAATTTATTACCGGGGGATTGTTTATTACTTCTGCAACTTTAATGATTATAGTATCCGATGCACTGCCGCCTTTTCCATCATCAATAGTTACAATTATCCCATACTCTCCTGTTATTTCTGAGAAGAATGTTACTTCATTACCGCTACCAATTAAATTACCGCCGCTGCTCTGCCAGTTATAGTTGATATTATCTCCGTCTTTATCCTCTGCAGTGCAATAAATTTTCACACTATCATTTTTAACTATTACAGAATCTGCTGAAGCAAGTGCTTTTATGCGCGGAGCAGAATTGATTGATTGTACCGCATTGAAATCAACAATAACGCCGTTTACAAGCATTTTGTTTTGTGAGAAAGTTACATTTCCACCGGAAGGGACTACAACAGCAGTTAATGCTGCATCTGCCGGAATTTCCAGCTGCACATTTCCGCTTACATTTTGTTTTATGAATGAACTTGAAATCAGATCATAAATATCATAAGTACTTTCACCAGCGTTTAACACAATTGTTTTTGCTTCATTGTAAGGATTATAATAAAGGTAAGATGGATATCCGGTTTCGCTGTAAAAATCAGTTTTTCTCAGATCAAGCCGGAGAATTTTTTCAACATTAGTTGTTTCAATAATACCGCCGAAAATACCGGCATGAGATGAACTGTACAGCGAAAGGTTTGTTAAACCCCAGCCTCCGGAAATGGCATCTCCCGATGCAAACGGTGATTTGCCGTTGTAAGACTGTCTTATAGCCTCATGCGCAATTACTGAATTTAAATCATACTGCGCTGACCAGTCATAACTATCCTGATTTTCCTGCGGAAGAAATTCCCTGTAAAATAATCTTGCTGCATTCGCGGCATTCAGCATCCACTTTCCGATCGCACGTGCAAAGCGTTCATCATATCGAACCAGAGGCACAAGGGGGCAAGCCTGCTGAAATGTGTTCATCAAAAAAGCATAACCATCGCTGTCAGTTTCTCCAATTAAACCATGAACATCATATCCTCCCCACTTCCCAACAATTGTTCCCCAGTTACGGTTTGCATAATTGCTGAAACACCAGTTGACGATTTTTTCTATATTGTAATCAGTGCCAAGTTCAGCGTTCATTCTTGCTGCGGTTAAAGCACCATAAGGGAGTTGTATTTCGTATGAAGGATTGAACGGAAGAGAAAGTAAAAATTCCAAACACCACTCAGCGCCAATCCTGTATTTATTATCTCCTGTTTTTTTATAAGCATTGTAAAGAATCCACGCAATTGCGCCGGCGGCCTCAGGTTCTTTTACTCCGGATGAATTTGGTTTCATGGATGATAAACTAAACGCACGGTAATTCATATCCGGAAATTTCCACGGTGTGCTGCTGCCGCCCATCTGCTTAACGGCTTCAAGCCATCTTTCCGCAGCAATTATAAACTGATTATCAAAATCTCCGGTACCGGGATAAAGATCAGCAAGCTGATAAAAGAAAACGTTTGGCATTGTTTCATACCACCAATCATCACCGCTGGTTGTTACCGGATTATTCAGATAAACATTCTCTTCCGGTCTCCTGTTAAAAAATTCCTCACACATCAGTACATAATTTTTCCCGTGCTGGTTGCTTTTATCAATTCCAACAAGTGCTCCACTTATTACAGCAGGCAAAAGATTTATTGCTTCAGCAGATAAAGGAGCAGTTGTTCCAACAACTGTGTGCAGGCGGAAGCTTTCATGTTCCGGGTAGTTAATTGTGTTTCCGTAGAAATGAATCAAAGGCAGATACTCTCCGCTCAACCGGCTGTTAAAGACGAGTGAATCATAACCGAGTGCAACGGATTTCCAATCGCGCATAAAATAAGGTTCAGGCTGATCAGGCATTTGCTCAATGCGGCTTATGTTTATTTGCTGTGCCTTAATCATGAGTGGAAGAAAGAGGATAATTAAAAAACTCTTAACAAATATTTTCATCGTTTCATATTCTGCTTCAATAATCAATATATTTTTTTACTGCTTCATTCTTTTCAACTGCAATTAGTGAAAGCAATGCTTCAATTGTTGATTCAGCGCCCGAATTCAAATTCACTTTTTGCTCATCATTTATGCCGTCATATCCCCTGCCGGTCTTAATGGAATACATTTCTGCTGAGTTAATATTCTTACCAAAGAACCAGCCTGCAATTTCCGCTGCAAGTTTTGCATACTTTTCATCCCCGGTTAAATGATACGCACTCACTGATGCAAATATCATCGGACGGATTCCATAAGCAATCTGCGGATAGTGATGAACAGCTAAAATGCTGATACTATCATTTTTTTTCTCAACAGAAAAATCAGAATAGAAATTCTGTCTGATCAGATAAGGATAAAAATTATCAATCTCATTTAATGCAGCTTTAACGAAAGAAGAATCATTCAGCAGAATGCCGGATGCAAGCAATGCATCAGCCTGTGAATTTCCCCATGCGTGCCATGTATTCTGCCAGCTTAAAAATGCAAAATGAGGAAACTCATTTTTATCTCCGGTCTGCATTCCAGCTATTCCTTTGGATAGCTGCCTAATTAATGGCAGAACCGAAGAATCATTTACGGAATTAAAGTAAGTACATAATCCTTTTATTATTACTGCAGCCTGATCAGACGCGGTTTCATAAGGAAGCCATGCAGGTAACCTAAATCCTTCAAACACTGCATACATTGTATCCTTCATCAGCCATCCTGAAGAAGCATCCAATAATTTTTTTATACGTGTAATAATTTCTGCAGATAAGTCTTCATTTTTCTTTTTAAAGAATAACTCAGCTTCTGCCATTGCCCAAAGAGCGCGCCAGCTCCACCAGTTTGGTTCAGCAATACTTGTCTTAAAATCTTTATTGATCGAGTTATCTTTCCAGATGAAGTTGCAGAAGTAACCGTTCTCTGCCTGCATATAAAACAAAAACTTCAGCAGCCTTTCTGCTTTAACCAGGCTTAAGCTGTCATTGGTAAGCTGATAATGATTCAGATAAAAAATCAATGCACGTGCTGCATCATCAACACACGCTGTTCCTTCATCGCTGTCATCAATCCAGTTATAATCCGGATACTCAGCATATATATGAATTATGCCAAGCGTATCACCATTTACAAAAATGTCTTCATAAAGATGATTAAGGTGTGAAGTATTAATCAGGAATTTTTTCGGGCTTTGTGCATGAAGAGAAGCTGCGAACAATAATATTATAAGAAATATTTTTTTCATTTAAGATTCCCTGAACCAGGTTTGTGATATTTGAAAGTAACAACTTCTCTTCACACAAAAACTATTTGCAAAGCACTAATAATGAATCAACATTCGTCTCGGCAACACAAATATTCGTATCAGCACCTGAATAATAAATTTTTATATCGCCATTATCTTCTACAATCCATCCATTGCTGAAAACAACATTTCCAACATCACCAACGCGCTCATAATCAAACTCAGGCTGAAGCACCGGCTCTTTGGATTTACCAATTATCTTCCACGGTTCATTCAGATCGAGAAGCATCACTCCGATTTTATAAATTGAACTAATGCCAAATCCTCTTACACCGTGATAAAGCAGAAGCCATCCATCCTTTGTTTTTATAGGCGGTGTAGAGCCCCCGATTTTATCTGCCTCCCATGTACCTTTTGCAGGTTCAGCTAAAAATTTGTAGCCGCCCCAGTGCACAAGATCAGGACTTTTATTCAGCCAGATGTAATTTATATCTTCAATCGAAGGGCGGTCCATCTTCCAGTATAAGCCGTTTATCTTTTCCGGGAAAATTGCACAGTCTTTATTTGAAGGTTCGCTTATTGGTCCTATTATATTAAACGTTTTAAAATCTTTTGTCTCGGCAAGCATAACAAGCGGAAGCAGTTTTGAATAGCCTGTATAAGTTATCAGAAACCTGTCTTCAATTTTTATTATGCGCGGGTCTTCAATTCCCCATTCAACATATTCAAGATAATCATGATGATCGGCAGGAGTAAGACATGGTTTATCATCTACTTTAAAATTGTAACCATCCCTGCTTCTTGCTGCAACGAATGAAGAACGACCGCTGGGCATTTCAACCCTGCACAGCAGCAGGTATTCGCCATTCAGTTTTACAGCACCGGGATTGAAAATACTATTTACTTTGAATGGAACATCATTTTTTGTTAGAACCGGATTTTTTGCATATCTGGATACAGCCATACTTTTCCTCAATATTTAAATTGGTATAATTTTACCTAAAATTTTTTCAAGCGGAATACTTGCTACGGATGAAGCCGAATCACTCATTGCGTATGGAATTATCAACTCATGATTATGAATTAATCCGCCGCAAGAATAAACAACATTCGGCACATAACCTTCTCTTTCATTTTCATCCGGTTCAATTAAAGGATCTTTAAGATAACCAATAATTTTTGCCGGATTATTTTTATCAAGCAGAATTGCAGAAATGACATAGCGGCGCATAGGCCCAACTCCGTGTGTAATAAGCAGCCAGCCTTTTTCCGTTTCATGTGGTGAGCCGCAATTGCCAATCTGAACAAACTCCCAGTCCATCAGCGGTGTGCGTAAAACTTCTGCGGCTTCCCATTTGTAAAGATCATCTGACTGCATGAAGTAAAGATTTTCACCATCAATTCTGCTGATTATTGTATACTTCCCATTAATTTTTTTGGGAAAGGAAGCCATCCCTTTATCTTTTGCTTTATCTCCCTGTAATGTTCGTATTTCAAATTTTATAAAATCATCTGTGCGGATAATCTGTGATAAAATTCTATGCCCGTCATAAGCTGTAAAAGTTCCGTAATAAGTTGAAGTGCCGTCATCGTTAAAGAATTTTACAAAGCGCACATCTTCAATTCCATTGCTTTCTGTCCGTGAAAAAGGAAATATTACACGCTCACTTACCGGTTCTTCACCTGTAAAGAAAATATTGTAGTTGGCTTCCCTTGTAAGTTCATCATCAATTGTGAAAGATGTTTCAACTCTTTCTTCCCTGGCAGAAGCCAATGATGCAAATCGTGAAGGCGGATCAATTTGAATAGAATTATGCGCATCAATAATTCCGCTTCTAAATTCAATCGATGAAATATGACCTTCTCCAACTGCTCTCAGGCTCATAATGAATCTCAATTCACCGGGATTTAACCCGGTTTGATCCGGGTGCGGCACAATTGAAGGATTAAATAATGCCGCGGAAGAAATAGAATATTCCTTACTGAAATAAGAACCGATGAGCAGCTTACGGTTTTCAGAAAGAGAAAAGACTCCGGGAATATATTTTTCTACTTTATTAAAATGATTGAGAAGAACCTGCTCAAAATTTCTGTGCCTGTTTGAAAATCTTTCCTCAACTTCATCATAAAGTTTTTCAACTTCACCTTCCTGCATATTCAAAATTCTACCGATAATATTCCTGACACGGAATTCACTTCCGGGATCAAAAAAACGGAGGATAACTCTTTTTGAATCCGCAGTTAAAATGATATTTGATTTTTTTACCATATAAAATTTTATTCCTTTAAACCCGTTGATGCCATACTCTGGATGAAATACCTCTGGAAGAAGAGATAAGCCAGCACTATGGGCAGCGCCAGCAATGTTGCAGAAGCAAGTTTAACACCAATCTGTGATTCAGCCCTTCCACCAACTGCAAACAATGTAATTAACTGCGGCATTGTCATCAGGTCTTCATTTCTTATTACGATGAGCGGCCAGAGAACTTCATTCCACGATGCCATAAAAGTTATTATTCCAACAGTAACAAGAGCGGGAACAGAATTAGGCCAGAGGATTCCAAAAATAATTTTCAGCTCACCGCATCCGTCAATCCGTGCCGCATCAATTACATCCTGCGGTATAGATTTGAAATACTGCCTGAACATAATAATGCTGAGAGCATTCATTAAGTACGGCACAATTAAAGCGAGATATGTATCAACCCATCCAAACTTAACCATTATAATATACTGCGGAATTAATGTTATCTGGAAAGGCAGTGTCATCGTAAAAATAATTATATAAAAAATAAGGTCCCTTCCCTTAAAATTTAATTTGGAAAGTGCGTAGCCAACCATCGAGCCGAAAACCAGAACACCAAGTGTAATTGAGCCTGCTACAATCAGACTGTTAATGAATGATCTTCCGATCGGGATGTTATCAAGAAGCTGTGAGTAGCTGTTTAATGTAAACGCATCAGGCAGAAATGTTAATCCGGCAATCTCTCTTTCAGGTGAGATTGAAGCAACTACCATCCAGTAAAACGGATATAGAAATGCCAGTCCTCCTGCAATAAGAAAAATGTAAATCAATATTTTTTTAAGGAATTTCATTTATCCTTTTCAACAAATTTTTTCTGTATCATAACAACAAGTAAAATCAGCATTGCAAAAAAGAATCCAAGCGTAGCCGAATAACCCATGTGATAATAGAAGAACCCCTGTTTATAAATGTAAAGGACTGCAGATAATGTGCTGTTCAACGGTCCGCCGCCTGTCATTATATATGGTTCAATAAAAAGTGAGAACCCGCCGATGGTTGATAAAATCAATACCATAAAAATTGTTGGATTGATTGCAGGGATTGTTATATGAAAAAATTTCTGCCAGTGTGTTGCTCCTTCAAGATCAGCGGCTTCATAGTAGTGGCGCGGTACAGTCTGAAGCCCAACTAAAAATAAAACAATGTACAAGCCAACATTTTTCCATGTTGCCATAACAGCGATTGACGGCATTGCGAGATCCGGATTAACAAGCCAGCCAACTTTTCCAAATCCAAGTGCGGTGAGAATTCTGTTTAACAATCCTGTATCAAATCCAAATAACTGCTGCCATAGCATTGTAACAACAACTCCGGATACAATAACAGGAAGAAAAAATGCTGCGCGGAAGAATCCGCGGAACCTGATATTCTGATTTAGAATTTCTGCAAGAAAAAGTGCAATAATTATCTGCAATGGAATATGAATTAGCAGAAATATTATTGTATTCCATATTGATTTGAAGAAGAGCGCATCATTAAATAACCTGATGAAATTACTTAATCCAACATATTCCATCGGTGAGATGATGTTCCATTTATGAAAAGTAAGAACGATTGAGAATGTTACCGGGAAAGCAACAAACACAAGGAAGTGAATGATGTATGGTGATACCAAA